>Ga0209755_10001758_pt1 | contig 32268 bp, 29 predicted proteins | sample TergutCo191P1_FD_187301 | JGI IMG/M metagenome (GOLD analysis project Ga0209755, IMG submission 187301) | Cornitermes sp. P1 segment gut microbial communities from Petit-Saut dam, French Guiana - Co191P1 (SPAdes) (version 2) | ecosystem: Host-associated > Arthropoda: Insects > Digestive system... | reverse complement strand
TATAACAACGGCCTCGCCGAAGGTAACATCAACAAGATAAAGCGCATCAAACATACCATGTATGGCAGGGCAAACTTTTCAACCCTTAGAACCAAGGTGCTTATGTTTGAAATGTGGAAAAATCTCAACTAATATGGGAAAGAACCCTTTAATCATTGACAAAGCCAGCCCCTTCGGCTATAGTCCGACTATAACAGCATTATAGCCGAAGGAGTATCCTATGACTTACATCAACCGAGACATGGAAAGCGTATTTTTAAAAGCTTCTGAACAGTTTAAAGTAGTTTTAGTTACTGGGCCTCGCCAAGTTGGAAAAACAACAATGTTGGAAAAACTTATGCAAGGCACAGGCAGAAAATATGTTTCGCTCGACAATATGGCAGACCGCAATTTAGCCAAAAACGACCCTAAAACATTTATAGAAACCTATTCACCACCTGTGTTTATTGATGAAGTGCAGTACGCTCCTGAACTTTTTAGTTATATCAAAATGCAGGTAGACAATCGCAAAAAAAATGGCGACTACTGGCTTTCAGGTTCACAGATTTTCAAATTAATGCGCGGTATAGGCGAAAGTTTAGCGGGGCGTGTTTGCCTGCTTGATCTGTTTCCCATGTCTCAAAACGAAATACACAACCGTAAAAAGTGCAAACCACTGGATACAAACAAAGATAACATCATAGAAAGAATAAACGATATTCCTTATGCCTCACCAGTCGATATTTACACCCGAATTTATAACGGCGGTATGCCTCAGCTAATATCTGAGGGATTTGATAACAAGGAAAAATTTTACGAAAGCTACATCCGCACATATATAGAGCGAGATGTGCGCGATTTATCGGGCGATATTGATGTATTAAAATTCTATCGCTTTATGGTTGCCGTAACAGCCAGAACCGCTCAACTATTAAATTATAAATCAATAGCGGATGATGCGGAAATAGACCAGGCTACAGTCAAAAATTGGCTTAATATCTTGGAAACACTAGGGATTATATTTTACCTACATCCGTATTCCAATAATCTGCTTAAGCGTACGATAAAATCACCAAAACTTTATTTTTACGATAGCGGCTTAGTTACGCATCTTGCCCGTTGGAACAGCGTTTCTGCCTTAATGAACGGCGCACAGTCCGGGGCATTGCTTGAAAATTTTGTAATTTCAGAAATAGCAAAGGGCTACTATAACAGCGGCAAAATGCCTTATATTAACTACTTTAGAGATAAAGACAACAAAGAAATTGACCTACTGTGGGAAGCTGACGGAACACTTTACCCCCTGGAAATAAAAAGGACATCCAGCCCGGATGTCCGATTAACAAAAGTATTCAAATTACTAGAAAAAAGCGGAAAAGTCTTAGGCAATGGCGGCGTCGTTTGTCTGTATGACGAATTTTTGCCGATTAATAAAGATAACTTTATTATCCCCATTAGATGCGTCTAATCCGAAATCCTCTGCGCATTAACCTTAACCCCAGGCCCCATGGTACAAGCAAGCACCACGCTCCTAAGATAAGTCCCCTTAGCGGCGGAAGGCTTTGCCTTAATAACCGCGCCCATTAGGGTCTGAAAATTCTCTCTAAGCTTCTCAGGCCCAAAAGAAACCTTACCGATAGGCACATGGATAATATTAGCCCTATCCAAGCGGTATTCAATCTTACCGGCTTTAATTTCTTCTATAGCTTTACCAACGTCCATAGTTACCGTACCGGCTTTGGGGTTAGGCATAAGCCCTTTAGGCCCCAGTACACGACCTATGCGGCCTACTACACCCATCATATCCGGAGTAGCTACAACCACATCAAACTCAAACCAGTTTTCGCTTTGTATTTTTGTTACCAAGTCCTCTGCGCCCACGTATTCTGCCCCGGCGGCTTCTGCTTCTGCGGCTTTATCGCCCTTAGCAAATACCAACACACGCACCTTCTTGCCCGTACCGTTTGGCAAAACAACCGCGCCGCGCACTTGCTGGTCGGCATGGCGAGAGTCTACGCCCAGTTTAATATGAGCCTCTACTGTTTCATCAAATTTGGCTACCGTAGTCTTTATAACCAAGTCAATTGCATCGTTTGTATCGTACAGCATGGTCTTATCGACTAGCTGAGCTTTTTCCCTGTACTTTTTTCCTCTTTTCATGATACGCGCCCCCCTTAATCCTTAACCACTATGCCCATACTGCGGGCTGTACCAGCGATAATGCTCATAGCGGCCTCTATTGAAGCGGCGTTAAGATCGGGCATTTTTGTTTCCGCAATTTTGCGCACATCTTCGCTGGATACGGTGGCTACTTTGTCTTTTTGAGGCACGGCAGAGCCGGACTCAATACCGCAAGCCTTCTTAAGAAGCACAGCGGCCGGTGGCGTTTTTGTGATAAAGGAATAACTTTTGTCTTGGAAAATAGTAATAACTACCGGTATTACTAAACCGGCTTGAGACTGCGTACGCTCATTAAATTCCTTACAAAAGCCCATAATATTAAGCCCGTGCTGACCCAAAGCGGGGCCAACCGGCGGGGCGGGGGTTGCCTTACCTGCATCTATTTGCAGTTTGACATACCCGGCAATTTTCTTTGCCATTAGTTTTTCTCCTCTCGTGGTATAGCGAGCCTTTTAAGCTCTTCCACTAAATCTTCTGCAACATATGAAAATCCAGCTCTACAAATGTATCACGTCCGAATACTGAGAGCTTGATTTTTACCGATTTCTTTTGGTCAATTACCTCTTCTACATTGCCTATAGAGCCTTCAAAGGGGCCGGCGACAATTTTTACTGGCTGACCGGGGCTTAAATCGAAGGTAACTGTGTCGCCTTCTAGGCCCATGTTGGCGATTTCTGCCTCTGTTAGGGGGATAGGCTTAGAGCCTGGCCCTACGAAGCTAGTTACGCCTCTGGTATTGCGTACTACGTACCAGGTATCGTCGTTCATTACCATTTTTAATAGTACGTAGCCTGGTAGTACCTTGCGTTGTACGATCTTTCTGCGGCCGTTTTTCATTTCCATTGCGTCTTGAACAGGTACTATCACCTGGTCTATAAGATCGTGCATACCGCGGTTTTCTATGATTTTTTCGATATTTGCCTTAACTTTGTTTTCGTAACCGGAATATGTGTGTACCACATACCATCTGGATTCTTCCATTAACTAGTCCCCTATCAAATTAAGCCGACAAGATTGGTAAAGACCGCGCCAAGCACACCGTCTAGCGCAGAAATATATAGACCAAACAAGCCCGAGATAATAACCACGGTTATTGTCTTACGAATCAAGTCTTGACGGCTAGGCCACACGATCTTGGCGAATTCGCCACGGTAGGTGGAATATATACCACGTAATTTATCCATTTATTTAGTCTCCCTATGCATGGTGTGCTTATTGCAGAACCGGCAGAACTTTTTGGTTTCCATACGATCTGGATGGTTTTTCTTTTCCTTGGTGGTGTTGTAGTTACGTTGCTTGCAGTCGTTGCAAGCTAGAGTTATTTTTGAACGCATATTTATCCTCCTCATAGGCCGCATAAAAAAAGGACTTCTCGTCCCTTCTGCAACAGATAATATCACAGGGAATGGATTGTGTCAAATTTTCATATCTCTAATTTTCGCCAGTCTTATCTCCATCAAGTTTAAATAAAACTTCTTCTGAATATCAGGCATTACAGCAAGAACCCCGGCCGATTCCGGTATGCTTTTAATCAGCGCCTTAACTTTATCCATATCTATATTTTTAAGAAAACGCAAAAGCGCTTTACTGCACTCTTTATTACTGCCTTCTTCTATAAAATTAAAGGGGTTGATATGATGCCCCTCGTTATCAAGCCCTGTATGCTTATAAACGCAAGTTAAGGTTTTATATGCATCTTCGTCCATTGCTTTGCTGTCTGTAAGGCGCTTTTCCATCTGCTTTAGGCTTCTTTTGTTAAAAAATGCGTTGCCGTTATCAAAGACGGGGGCAAGGTTTGTTTCACCGGTGAAAGTATCCCACAAAAGCCCCCAGTTTCCGTTATTTCTGTCGTTATTTCCTATGAAGGCGTCCACTACAAACATGTCCCAAAATCGTCTCGGTACCTCTGGGTTAGACTTTAAATCTTCTTGTTCGCTTATAGTGGCAAGCACTTCATCTAAAAGTGTTTCTGAGCCGGTGCCGGAGTAGGCCTCTAAATCACCGGACATGAAGCTGTTTTTTAGATCATGGAAAGGTATTAGTTTATGGTTTGTTGAAAACATAAAATCCTTGCAAGCGACAACAATTTTATTTTTCCGTGTACCAAGGATAGTTTCATGAACAGGTATGCCAAGAAGCCCATATATTTTAGAGCCTATATACTCGCTTAAAGGGCTGGTAGTATATGAAATTTGAGGATTTACTAAATCTCTGGTTGTTTTTGGATATTTTATCATCCAGAGATAATCGTTATAGATAACAGCTTCCTTTGCACCGGCATTTCCGCCATAAAACATGCCCTTTGCTATGGGCGAATCATTGAAATCGGTTATATCAGTCATTTTGAGCTTCTCCCTCCACGCAAGATTATGGTATTATATCACAAGAGGTGACACACAGCCATGCGTACTATAACAACAAACGATCCCCAAAAGCTAATTCGCCAGCTAAAATGCCATACGGAAGCCGGGCAAATACGCCTAACCTTTCTATGGCCTTTGGACATGGAGCAAGTATACATTTTCAAGACCGAAAGCCCGCTCAAAATTAGCGAGCTTAATTCAAACAACGCCCGGCTTTTTACCTTGCAAGAATATAAAAAACTAGGCGGCTACGTAGAGCCTTTACCCTCCGGGGCTTTCACCTACTACGTTTTCCCATTCACGCGGGAAGGAAGCGAGGACGTACTATTTTCTAGCGAGAACGGAGAAGAAAACGCAATCGCCGTTACCGGGCAGATACCCATACAATTTTCGCTTACAGAAAAGACCGGCTTTTTTAAAACATATAAAACATACTTGTTAAGTATGTTGTCTCAGCAGCATGTAAAGAGTGACGTTTTGTGTTATGTGAAAAAGGAAGGTAGCTACCCGGCAAATTCTACCGATGGCACTGTATATTTTTTAGGTAACACTTTAGAGGCGGGTATTACCGGCCAGTGGGAGATTAAAACAAAAAAGAACGAGTATATAAGAGTTTTTGTGCGTGACCCTGAAATGGCTGGGGTTTACTTACTTAAAGGGGGATTGTAATGAACTTAATTGAGGCTGAACAACTTAGCAAAATATACCGCCAAAAAATCAAAGAGCCCGGTTTTATAAACTCGCTTAAAAGTTTAGTAAAAACCGAATGGGTGGATAAAACCGCCCTAGACGCGCTTTCTTTTACTATGCAAGAGGGGGAATCTCTTGCTTGCATAGGGGAAAACGGCGCGGGTAAATCCACATTAATTAAGATGCTGGTAGGCATATTAACACCCAGCGCTGGCACTGTGCGGGTTTACGGCCAAAACCCTATGTTCCACCACAAGGACTACTTGCGTAAAATAGGCGTGATTTTTGGCCAGCGCTCAAATCTATGGACAGACATCCCCGTTATAGAAAGCTACAGAGCCATTCGGACATTGTACAAGCTGGACTACTCGCTTTACGAGAAAAATATGAAAATGGTAACAGAACTTCTTGACTTAGAGCCTATACTTAACTTCCCAGCCAGACGCTTATCTTTAGGGCAAAGGATGAAAGCGGATATAGGCATGATTTTTCTACATAGCCCCAGAATACTATATTTGGACGAGCCTACTATCGGTTTGGATATAAACGTCAAATTTACAATCCGTAAATTTTTACGTAAAATGAACCAGGAAAACGGCGTCTCTATACTATTAACCAGTCACGATTTGGACGATATTGAGCAGATAAGCGACAGCGCCCTGGTTATTTCTAAGGGCAAAAAATTCTACCACGGCTCTTTAAGTGGTCTGAAAGAAAATTATGCAACAACACGCCTGATAAGTGTTAAAGGCAATAAACGAGACACTTCCGACATGCCTGGGGATGTAAAAATCGAAGATGAGGGTCTTACAACAAAGCTTACATTTGACATACGCAAGCATACCTCGGCAGAAATGCTGGAACTTGTCTCACGCTGTTTTGATGTAGAGGATATAACTATCGAAGAGCCGGGCATAGATCATGTGGTTTCCCGCATATTTACCGAAGGTGCATCATCATGAGTAGCTTTAAGAAGTTGGCCGGCTTGTGCTTGGAAGAAGTTTTGTATTACAAGGCCTCGTTTTTATTTAACCTATTTACGCCCTTTATATTATTAGCCGGGCAGTTTATGCTGTGGCACGCCCTCTTTAATATGAGCGAAACCGGAATAATAGGCGCTTACACGCGCCCGCAAATGTATACCTTTATTATAGCGGCCTTTGCTATAAATAACTTGCTTACATGGTCTAGCGAAAACAATCTTTCGCGAGAGATAAGGTCTGGCACTGTGGCATCGCGCTTTATACGGCCTGTGCCTTTTTTAACCCAGTCTTTGGCTGGGATGACAGGCTTTTTGATACCGCAGTCCATAGTTAATTTTTCTATTGTAGGCTTACTATTTGTTTTATTCGGCAGCCATTTGGTGATTCCTTCGGCTGGCACTTTAGTTTTAGCCTTAATCAGCCTTATACTGGGCTTAATCTTGCGTATGGTACTGGTTAGCTGTATCAGCTTAATATGCTTTTTTACAACCAGCCATTTAGGCTTAACTTGGACTAGGACGGCTATTACGGAGTTTTTTTCCGGGGCATTAATTCCTGTTACAATGTTCCCGGGTTGGCTTATGACTGTTAGCTTTGCTACGCCCTTTCCTTTAATGCTACAGACGCCTATTTCAATCTTTTTGGGCGAGCCTACGTATTTTCCGCTGTATACCACCTTTGCCTTGCAAATAGGCTGGACACTTGTCTTTTTTGTTCTGCATCAGCTACTTTACAGTAAGATTCGTAAAAATGTAAGCTTTGCGGGGGGTTAAAAATTATGCTTAAAATATTTCTGCTGTTTAAGACACAGTACCTAAAAACTCAAATGGAATATACCGTCAACTTTTGGATGATGATTTTTTCCGGTATCATAATGCGTACTATGCTGTTGGGGCTTGTGTTTGTGCTTTTCCAAAATATCCCAGATATTGCTGGTTGGCAGGCTGGCGAAATTTATCTGATACTTGGCTTTCTTATCATTACAGAAGGGCTTCATAACCTTTTGTTTGACGGTATATGGTACATTCCTTCGCTGGTGTTTAGGGGAGAGCTGGATGTTATGCTGTCCCGCCCGGTTTCCCCGCTATATCAAATTTTAACCCATGAGCTTGGTCTGCAAGGCATTGGGAATGTTATTATGGGCATTATAAGCGTTGGTATTGGCCTTTCGTCTATGGGCTGGTTTGATCCTTTTTCTATCATACTTTGCGTGTTTTTTGTGATAAGCGGCCTAATAATTCGCATGTCTTACAACCTGATAACCCTGTCCCACGCCTTCTGGATACACGGGGGCTTGATGAACGTAGGCTTTGTGGTGCATAGTATAGGTGAATTTGCCCGCTACCCTTTAACGATATATCCCGGTTTTATGCGCTTTATTTTGTTTTTTATTATCCCGGCGGGTTTTATCGGCTATATTCCGGCACGGATACTGCGCGGCGATGATGTTTTGCTTTATGGTATGGCCTTAGTTGTTGTAACGGTGTTGTACTTTTTGCTTGCCCGTGCTATTTTCTATCGGGGGATAAAGAGGTATGAGAGTATAGGGATGTAATTGGAGGTTTTATCAATGAAGGATAATGTAGTAGATGTTGACGCATTACCATCTTTACTGTTTAGGTTATTTTCTACCGCCAGAGTAAGCATTACAGAAGTGGATGGCGGTGTGCAGGTTATTCCTGTTAAAGAAGTAGAAGGCTCGTTAGATGGTCTTATAGGGATACTAGCCGATTACCCCGAAATGTCTGTTGATAAATTTTTAGAACGCATACATGCGGATAAGGAATTTGATAGATGAAGATTTATATTTTAGATGCCTGTGCGCTAATGGCTGTTTTATACGGCGAAAAGGGCGCAAAAGTGGTTAAATCTGCTTTTGATGAAGCGGATAGGGGCATAGCTAAAATCATCATGCACAAAGCAAATTTGCTGGAAGTTTATTATGATCTACTGCGTTCGCTTGGTAAAGAGAAGGCAGATAGTATAATGTTCGAAATAAAGAAGCGCCCCATTGAAATTAACGCTGAGATTACAGATGAAATTTTTGTAAAAGCTGGGCAGTTAAAATCGTCATATAAAATTTCATTTGCAGATTCTTTTGCGCTTGCACAGTCGATAGTTTCTGGCGGGGCGCTGCTGACTTCTGACCATCATGAGTTTGATGTGATTGAAGGTAAAGAGAATATAAATTTCATTTGGGTGCGATAGATATAGAGATTTAACGTAATTGGAGGCTCACATGGGCTTATTAAATATTTTTAAAAAAGGCAACAAAAAGCCATTAATGAACCTAAAGCAAGATAAAGCCTACGAAATTGTATGCTTATATTGCTTTAAAAACTTTGCGCATAACAAAGTCAGCTTCCGCGCACTGCAAGTGCTAGACGAGGAAGGATACAGAGCCGCCCGCGACCGCGCTTTGGACGAGTATCGCGAAAAATTCCACATGGACTCAGTAGGCGCACTGCCTGTTGTGCTGGAACCGGGCGATTTTTCCGAGTCTAGCAAACGCTACAATCGCGGGGTTCTTACCGGTCTAAAAGACGCCTACGATAACTGGACGGCCAAGCGCATATGCCCATATTGCCATAACGAAATTCCCAAAAGCGCGGGCTACGCGCCTAGTACTATTATCTCGTTTGTGGGTGCTTCCCAGGCTGGTAAATCTGTTTTTATGACCTCATTAATACACGCGCTTAAAACTACTACGCCGCGCAACTTCAATATATTCTGCACGCCAATAAACCACGAAATGAGCAAAAAGTTTAAATATCAATATGAAGATCCGCTTATCGAAAACGGCCAGCTACTTGACCCTACCCAACTGGAACGGCAGCAGGAGCCCTTTATCTTTACATTCTCATTCGCGGACGAGCGTAAGACTGAAATAAATATCGCCTTCTTTGATATAGCGGGGGAAGGCATGGTGGATTCCGGCTATTTAGATATTTACGCCGGGCATATAAAAAACTCTAGCGGGCTAATGTTTATGGTCGATCCTTTGCAGTTTAGAGCCCTTGGCCGCAAAATTCAGCTTAAAAATAATATTGAATACGACTTGCGTTCGGCAGAAGAACCTGTGGATGTTTTGGGCGGGCTTGTCGATAACTATATATCGAAGGAAGCCGGAAGCGTTTCGCAAATACCTACGGCTGTGGTGCTGACCAAAACCGATTTACTAGAGGCACTGCGGGCAGACGGGGAGTACATAAGCCCCAACAGCCATATGTTTACAAATTATTCCCATAGGGGCTTCTTTGATTTAAGCGCCTTTGAGAACATCAACGGCGAAGTAGACGAGTTTATAGGGGCGGTAGACCCAAACTTCCGCAACGCGATAAAGCGCCGCTTTGGCGATGTCGGTTTTTTTGCGGTATCGGCACTGGGTTCCTGTCCGGATACACTTAGCAGACGGGTTGCATCGTTCAGCCCCGTGCGGGTAGAAGAGCCGTTTTTATGGCTTCTATATAAACTGGGCTACATCGAGGGGAGACAATCATAATGATAGAACAGCACTGCTATACCAGAGCGGCTAAGGGGCTATTTAGGAAATCTGCCGGCTACGATACCGTAGCGCGTTCGGCCGGGCTTGACGAGTCTTTTATTAAAGAGCGTTTGCATCCGTTTTGCTACTATCACCCTTCCAAGACCTTGCAAGCGCTTAGAGTACCGGCAGAGGAGTTTCCGCGCTCTATCACCTTAGTTCACTTCCCTAACGGTAAAATGTTGCTGGGGCAGACGGTTTATTTAGAGTCTGATTTTACAGGCCAGCGCCCTACTTTTTTTACGCATAACTATGTAATGCCCAACCCAGAGGCGCTTACGCCGGAAGTTATAGGCGCAATGCTATATAAGACGGCCTTCTTGACCGAAACTGAATGGGAACAGCTTCCGGTACTGGAAGAATTGCCTTCCTACGAAATTAAAGGGGTGCCGGTGGGGGAAATTCCCTTTGACGATATGCGCTTACGGCAGTTACTGTATGTATTGCTGGAAGCGGTAAACGGCGCTAAGAAGGTGTATGTTATAGTACCGGGCGAGGAATGGGTATATTCCATGCTAATGTGGTTGTACAGCCGTCTACCGGCAGATGCCGCTAATATACTGGGCTTTACCACCTTTAATAGAGAGCCGGAAAATAAGAAATTTCTGCATTTAATATTTATGGGGGAAGGAAGCCTAAGCCCCAACGATGCGCGGGTAGAGCGTGACTATGTGTTTGACTTTGACAGTAAAAATTTCTCCGATAATTTACCTGATTTAACGGAAGAAGATCTGCAAAGGCAGATTGCAGATTTCGCCATAGCAGAAGATGAAAAAGAGCCTGAACCTGTTAAAGTTCAAGAAGTTAAAAAAAGCTGGTTTGCGCGGCTGTTTGGCAATATATTTGGGAGTATTTTATGAAGGCAGTACTACAAAATTGCTTTCCGCAGGGCGCCTGACCTTACGGCTCGTTTATTGGGGCTAAGGGCGGGCTTAATACGGTATCCCCCTCCAACCGTATCCTAAGCTTCTCAATCCGGTTCTTCTCCATCTCCTCAACAACAAAAGTAAACTGCTCGTCACTCAAAGAATCCCCCAGCTTGGGGATTCCTCCGGCCAAGCCCATCACATAGCCACCCACCGAGTCATATTCCTCTGATGTCATATTAGAGCCGGACATTTCATTAAAATCGCCTATCTTCATAGAGCCGCCAACTAAATATTCATGCTCGTCTATGTGTTCTACTTCTTTACGCTCTTCGTCATGTTCGTCAAATATTTCGCCCACTATCTCTTCTATTAAATCCTCAATAGAAAGTAAGCCCGCCGTGCCGCTATATTCGTCCAAAATAATAGCCAGTGAAATATTTTCGCGCCGCATTTCTGTAAATAACTCCCTTGTCCGCTTTTGCTCCAAGCTAAAAAACGGATCGCGCATATAACTTTCAACCTTAAACTCATCCTTTTTAGCACCGGCAGATACAAAATCCTTTATATGCAGTACCCCTACTATGTAATCAACATTATCCTGATATACCGGCAGGCGCGAAAAACCCTCGCTACTAAATACCTCTAGCACCTCGTCATATGTAAACTCTATACCGATAGCGGCCATCTCTGTTCTGGGGGTCATTACGTCTTTTGCCAGCACATCGGCAAATTCCATTATATTGTCCATCATTTTGTGTTCTTCTTGCTCTATTACCCCCTCTTCTACACCCACCTCCAGCATAGTCTTTAACTCATTTTCCGTTATTAATGTCTCTTTTTTATCCCGCGAGAAGCCAAAGGGCTTAAGCGCCGCGTATATTAAAAAATTTAACGCCGCCGCAATGGGGCTTAATATACTAATCGCCAACAAAAGCGGCCTTGATATTAGTAGCGATATTTTTTCAGGATACTCCATAGCCACGGTTTTTGGCGTAATTTCACCAAAAATTAATACTATCAAAGTAGCCACGCCCGTCGCTATAGCAATGCTCGCCGCATTATTACCCGCCACGCTAAGCGCAAAGGCCGTTACTATAGAACCTAAAGCGATATTCGCAAAGTTACTTCCTATTAACACCGTGCTTAATAACTTATCTTTATTTTCCGTAGCTTTCTCTACGTTTTTGGCTCCCCGTTTTCCCTCTTCTACCATGGTTCGTATTTTGACTTTACCTAGTGATGTAAGCGATGTTTCGGACATCGAAAAGAATGCCGAAAAGATTATAAGTACCAGGGCTAAAATAATCTCCCCTATACTTCCAGGTTCCAACGAAACCACACTCCCTCATATTTTCATGCTGTAACGATTAAAACCCGCCATAGGCGGGAACAATTCATAAAAAACGGGTTGACACTACATAGCCCGCATGTTAATATTACAAAATGCCTTGAAAATTTCCACAGAAACATTTCATCATATTATTTCCCATAGTCTATCAAATTCTACAAGATAAATCAATACCATTTTTTATCAAAAAAAGTTAAGGGGTTGTTCAGGATTGGAAAAAAGCAGGATTAGGCTTTTGCCAAATACCGGCGCGGACAATTTGCCCGTAGCGGGCGCGCCCGGTACGACACGCCATAGCTATTCCCGTATTGCGGAAGTTCTCGAAATGCCCAACTTAATTGAGGTGCAGAAGAACAGCTATCAGTGGTTCCTAAAGGAGGGTCTTAAAGAGGTCTTTGACGACATCTCTCCCATAACCGACTACAGCGGTAACTTGGTGCTGGAGTTTATTGACTTCAACTTGGAGTCTGAGTCAAAGTATTCTATTGAAGCCTGTAAAGAGCGGGATGCAACCTTCGCCGCACCTTTACGGGTAAAATGCCGTTTGCGTAACAAAGAAGTGGACGAAATTAAAGAACAGGAAATCTTTATGGGAGATTTCCCCCTTATGACAGAAAACGGTACCTTCATTATAAACGGTGCCGAACGTGTTATCGTCAGCCAGCTTATGCGTAGCCCAGGTATTTACTACTCTGTTGACTACGATAAGGTCGGTAAAGAGCTTATTTCATCGACAATTATTCCTAACCGCGGCGCTTGGCTTGAGTACGAAACCGACTCTAACGATATTTTTTACGTTAGGGTTGACCGTACCCGTAAAGTGCCTATTACCGTGCTTATCCGTTCATTAGGAGTGGGCACGGACGAAGAAATTATCGAAATGTTTGGCGAAGAGCCTAAGATTATCGCGTCTATCGAAAAGGATATAGCCAAAACTCACGAAGAAGGCTTGCTTGAAATGTACAAGCGTATTCGCCCAGGCGAGCCGCCCACGGTGGAATCTGCCGATGCCCTGCTTCGTAGCATGTTTTTTGATCCTAAACGCTACGATTTGGCTAAGGTTGGCCGCTATAAATTTAATAAAAAGCTTGCTCTGCGCGGGCGCGTTGCCGGCTTTACCCTGGCCGCAGACGCTCATGATCCTTCCACTGGCGAAGTTTTGGCAGAAGCCGGTAGCCTTCTCGATAAAGATCTTGCAGATACTATCCAAGATTCCGGCTGTCCATTCGTTTTAATCGAACACGAGAACCGGGAAGTTAAAGTGCTTACCAATATGATGGTTAAGGCCGACTCTTTCTTAGAAGGTCACGGCCTTACTACCGAGCAGTTTGGCATTAATGAGCGCGTTTACTATCCGGTGCTGGCTTCCTTATTGGAAAACGCGGCAGATACCCAAGAGCTTGAACGCGCTATCCGCCAAAATATTACTAAACTGATACCGAAACACATCACCTTTGAAGATATTATGGCCGCCATAAACTACGCCATGCAGGTAGAATATGGCATAGGCCACAAGGACGATATTGACCACTTGGGCAACCGCCGTATTCGTGCGGTGGGCGAGCTTTTGCAAAACCATTTCCGCATTGGCCTAACCCGCATGGAACGCGTGGTTAAAGAGCGCATGACCGTCCAGGATATGGATATTGTTACCCCGCAAGCGCTTATTAATATACGGCCTGTTACTGCGGCCTTGAAAGAGTTTTTTGGTAGCTCTCAGCTTTCGCAGTTTATGGGTCAGACTAATCCGCTTGACGAGCTTTCTCATAAGCGGAAGTTATCGGCGCTGGGGCCCGGCGGGCTTTCCCGCGATCGCGCTGGGGTTGAGGTTAGGGACGTTCATAGCTCGCATTACGGGCGTATGTGCCCTATCGAAACGCCAGAGGGGCCTAATATCGGGCTTATTAACTCCCTAGCCACATACGCACGCATTAACGAGTACGGCTTTATTGAAGCGCCTTACCGTAAACTGGACAAGTCTGGCGATGTTCCGCGTGTTACTAACGAGTTTATTTACGTCACCGGCGATGAAGAGGAAAACTTTACTATCGCCCAGGCCAACGAGCCTATAGATGATAATGGCATTTTCCTTAACCCCAAGGTTTCCGGCCGTTTTGGTGAAGATATTCTTGTTGTTGACGCAGAGGAAATTGACCTTATGGACGTTTCGCCCAAGCAGATTGTATCTGTGGCCACAGCGCTTATTCCTTTCCTGGAAAACGACGATGTTACCCGTGCGCTAATGGGCTCTAACATGCAACGGCAAGCTGTTCCACTGCTTACTACAGACTCGCCTATAGTCGGCACCGGCATGGAGTACAAGGCCGCGCATGATTCTGGCGTTGTTATACTTGCCAAGCGTGACGGTGTGGTAGAAACTGTCTCTGCCGACCAAATTAGCATCCGCTGCCCTAACGGTGAAAAGGACGTATATACCCTCACTAAGTTTATGCGCTCTAACCAAGGAACCTGCATTAACCAGCGGCCTGTTGTGCAAAAAGGCCAGTTTGTGCGTGCGCAAGAGGTTATTGCCGATGGCCCTTCTACCGAGAATGGCGAGCTTGCCCTGGGTAAAAATCCGCTTATAGGCTTTATGCCTTGGGAGGGCTATAACTTTGAGGACGCTATTTTGCTTAGCGAAACTTTAGTACAGGAAGATGTGTATACTTCCGTTCATATAGAAGAATACGAAGCCGAGTCCCGCGATACCAAGCTGGGGCCCGAGGAAATTACCCGCGATATTCCTAACGTGGGCGAAGATGCCTTGAAAGACCTTAACGAAGAGGGTATTATCCGCATAGGCGCGGAGGTACTTCCTAATGATATACTGGTGGGCAAAGTAACGCCAAAAGGCGAAACAGAGCTTACCGCAGAAGAGCGCTTGTTACGTGCCATCTTCGGCGAAAAAGCCAGGGAAGTGCGCGATACCTCCTTGCGCGTGCCTCATGGTGAAAGCGGTATTATTGTTGACGTAAAAGTATTTTCACGCGATCGCGGGGACGAGTTGCCGCCGGGCGTTAATCAGCTTGTACGCGTTTATATTGCGCAAAAACGTAAAATTTCAGTTGGCGATAAAATGGCCGGTAGGCACGGTAATAAGGGCGTTATTTCCCGCGTGCTTCCGGTTGAGGATATGCCTTTCTTGCCAAACGGTAGGCCGCTTGATATTGTTCTTAACCCGCTGGGCGTGCCTTCCCGTATGAATATCGGGCAGGTACTTGAAGTCCACTTGGGCTTAGCCGCTAAGGTATTAGGCTGGAAGGTGGCCACCCCGGTATTTGACGGCGCTAACGAAATAGATATAATGGATACTCTTGACCTGGCCAACGACTACGCAAACCTGAGCTGGAAAGAGTTTACCCAAAAATGGAAAGATATTGTAGAACCAGATATTTACGAATCCCTATACGAAAACCGCGACAGGCGTGAAGAGTGGCGGGGCGTACCAATAACCCGTGACGGCAAAGTACGTCTGCGGGACGGCCGCACAGGCGAGGAGTTTGACAACCCCGTAACAGTAGGCTACATGCATTACTTGAAGTTGCACCATTTGGTTGACGATAAGATACACGCCCGCTCTACGGGCCCATACTCGCTGGTTACGCAACAGCCGCTGGGCGGTAAGGCGCAATTTGGCGGTCAGCGCTTCGGCGAAATGGAAGTTTGGGCGCTTGAAGCCTACGGCGCATCTTACACCTTGCAAGAGATACTAACGGTTAAATCTGACGATATTGTAGGCCGCGTTAAAACTTACGAGGCCATCGTAAAAGGCGAAAATATCCCAGAGCCGGGTGTTCCGGAATCCTTCAAGGTATTACTAAAAGAATTGCAAGCTCTATCACTAGATGTAAAGGTTCTGATGGCAGACGAAACAGAAGTAGAAATGCGGGAATCTGTCGAGGAAATAGAAGAGCTTGAAGTCAATATAGAAGGTTCAGAAGATACCGAAAAAGAAGGACGCAGCTATGTAAGGAAAGCCTCAGAAGCTTTTGAGGATAATGATCCGCCGGATATTGAGGACATGGAATCAGACGACGAAGATTTAATCTTGGACGAAGCCGAAGAGGAAGAAGAGGACGATCTTGACCTCGGCTTACTATCCGCCGCAAGCGGAAACCCAGCCGACTTCGACGAAGATGAAGATGAAGCAGAAGAAATTTTAGACGTAGAAGAAGAGCTTGTATAATAAAAAAAAGGGGCGACTTAAATGTCAACTGTTAGCGATCAAGCTATTGCGTTTGACTCAATAAGGATAGGGCTGGCATCGCCGGAAAAGATACGCGAATGGTCGCGTGGCGAAATTAAAAAGCCGGAAACAATTAACTATAGAACCCTCAAGCCAGAGCGTGACGGTCTGTTTTGCGAGCGCATCTTCGGGCCCAACAAGGACTGGGAATGCCACTGCGGCAAATACAAGCGTATACGCTATAAAGGCGTAGTTTGCGACCGTTGCGGCGTTGAGGTTACAAAAAATAAGGTTAGAAGAGAGCGCATGGGGCATATAGAACTTGCCGCGCCGGTTTCTCATATTTGGTATTTTAGGGGAATCCCCAGCCGTATGGGGCTGATATTGGCCATGTCGCCGCGTTCGCTTGAAAAGGTGCTGTACTTTGCATCTTATGTGGTGATAGACCCAGGCAATACAGGCATGGCGGCAAAACTCCTTTTAACAGAAAAGGAATATCGGGAAGCGCTAGATAAATTTGGCGATACCTTCCGGGTAGGCATGGGCGCAGAAGCCGTTAAGGAATTGCTTCTTGACATCGACCTCGAAGGCGAGTCCGAAGAGCTTAAAAACGCGCTTAAAACCGCAACCGGCCAAAAAAGACTGCGCTTTATTAAAAAGCTGGAAGTTATAGAGTCTTTCCGCTTATCAGGCAACAGGCCTGAGTGGATGATTATGGATACTATCCCGGTTATACCGCCAGATTTACGGCCTATGGTACAGCTAGACGGCGGCCGTTTTGCCACAAGCGACTTAAACGACCTATACCGCCGTGTAATTAACCGTAACAACAGGCTAAAAAGACTGCTAGACTTAGGCGCGCCGGATATTATTGTCCGTAACGAAAAACGTATGCTACAAGAGGCCGTAGACGCCTTAATTGATAATGGCCGCCGTGGCCGTCCGGTAACGGGCCCAGGTAACAGGCCGCTTAAATCTTTATCTGACCTTCTAAAAGGTAAGCAAGGCCGCTTCCGTCAGAATCTATTAGGCAAGCGCGTAGACTATTCCGGCCGTTCCGTTATAGTTGTAGGCCCTTCGCTTAAAATTTACCAATGCGGTCTGCCAAGGGAAATGGCCATTGAGCTGTTCAAGCCCTTCGTAATGAAGAAGCTTGTACAAGGCGGCCATGCCCATAATATTAAATCTGCAAAGCGAATGGTAGAGCGCTTACAATCAGAGGTTTGGGACGCCCTTGAGGACGTTATCAAGGAGCATCCCGTAATGCTTAACCGCGCCCCTACCCTTCACAGATTGGGTATTCAGGCCTTTGAGCCGGTTTTGGTGGAAGGCCGGGCATTAAAACTTCACCCGCTGGTATGTGCCGCTTACAATGCGGACTTTGACGGCGACCAAATGGCGGTACATGTACCGCTGTCCGTTGAAGCCCAGGCAGAGTGCCGCTTCCTTCTTCTTGCGCCTAACAACCTGCTAAAACCTTCCGACGGTGCGCCTATTACCGTTCCTACCAAGGACATGGTGCTGGGCATCTACTACCTGACCGTAGAAAAGAACGGCGAGCTGGGCGAGGGCAAAATATACGGCAACGAAGAAGAGGCAGAGCTTGCCTATATAAATCACGAATTAAGCTTGCACGCAAAAATAAAAATACGCCGCACGATAGTGGATGACGAGGGAGTTTCGCATTCACGCTTAGTTGATATAACCCTGGGACGCGCCCTGTTAAACCAGGCGATCCCTCAAAATATCGGCTTTGTTGACAGAAACACTCTTGAGGATATGTTCCTGTACGAAGTAAACGAGCTGGTAGATAATAAAGTATTAGGACGCATAGTCAACCGCTGCATAAATAAATACGGCTCGACAGATACCTCCAAGGTTTTAGACCAAATAAAAGACCTGGGCTTCCACTTTGCGACCCAAGGCTCACTTACCGTGTCTGTTTCTGACATGGAAATACCGGCAACCAAGCCGGAGGTACTAAAAACAGCGGAAAGCGCGGTGGAAAGCGTACAAAAAATGTATCGCCGCGGCCTAATGACAGACGAAGAGCGCCACAACAAGGTAATAGACGCCTGGAACGAGGCCAACCGTAAAATAACAGAAGATTTAATGAAAAATCTGGGTCGCGAGGGCAATTACAATAACATCTTTATGATGTTAGACTCTGGCGCACGTGGATCCCGCGATCAAATGAAGCAGCTGGCAGGTATGCGCGGCCTGACGGTTAATCCTTCCGGTAAGGTTCTGGAAGTGCCAATCAAGTCAAACTACCGCGAAGGCCTTTCGGTTTTAGAGTACTTCGTATCCGGCCACAGCGCCAGAAAAGGCCTTACAGATACAGCCCTGCGTACAGCGGACTCTGGCTATCTAACCAGACGTTTGGTAGACGTTTCCCAAGATATAATTATCCGGGAATGGGACTGCAAAAAGGAAAACGAAGAGGTGCCGGGCATGTGGGTATCAGCCTTTATGGACGGCGAAGAGGTAATAGAGCCCCTAACCGACCGCATAAGAGGCCGCTGGACTGTAGAAGAAATCAAACATCCAAAAACCGGCGAAGTTTTAGCCAAAGCCGACACCCTAATAGACCCAGACCAAGCCGAGGCAATAGTAGCGGCGGGCGTTACTACTGTTCTTATAAGGACAATATTAACATGCCGTTCCCGCATCGGGCTATGCTCAAAGTGTTACGGCGCCAACATGGCAAGCGGCCGCGAAGTGCGTATAGGGGAATCCGTAGGCATAATAGCCGCGCAATCTATAGGCGAGCCAGGCACCCAGCTTACCATGCGTACCTTCCACTTAGGCGGTATAGCCAGTAACGAAGATATAACGCAAGGTCTGCCACGCGTAGAAGAGCTTTTTGAAGCAAGAAAGCCAAAAGGCTTGGCTATAATAGCAGAATTCGGCGGCAAGGTGACACTAAACGAAACCAAGAAGAAGCGCGAAGTAGTAATAGTAAACGAAGAAACTAACGAGCAAAAGGAATATTTAATACCCTACGGCTCACGCGTAAAAGTAATGAACGGCGACACAGTAAAAGCCGGCGACGAGCTTACCGAAGGTAGCGTTTACCCGCACGATATTCTAAAAATCAAAGGCCTAAGAGGCGTACAAGACTATCTCTTACAAGAAGTGCAAAGAGTGTACCGTCTACAAGGCGTTGACATCAACGACAAGCACATTGAAGTTATAGTAAGACAAATGCTAAAGCGCATCAAAATAGAAGAAAACGGCGATACCGAGTTCTTACCGGGTAGCCTGGTAGACTGGCTTGAGTTTGAAGAGCTTAACAAGTCTATGGAAGAGCAAGGCCTAGTACCTGCCGAAGGTTCCAGGGTATTGCTGGGAATAACAAAGGCATCGCTCGCGACAGATTCCTTCCTATCTGCCGCCTCATTCCAAGAGACGACCAGGGTTTTGACAGAGGCCTCAATAAGAGGCAAGGTAGACCCGCTTATAGGCCTAAAAGAAAACGTAATCATAGGCAAGCTAATACCTGCCGGTACAGGAATGCAGACCTACAGAAGCATTGAAGTTGACACTCTTAAAGAGGAAACAGAAGAAGCCGAAGAAGTATTAGAAGAACAGGCAGTGGAAGTATGAGAGCGCTAATAATAGGCGGCACAGGAACCATCAGCACAGAAATAACCAAGCTTAGCGTAGCGCAAGGCTGGGATGTAACGCTATTAAACCGGGGCAAGCAGTCTGATCGCTTGCCCCTCGGTTTCAATGCTTCTCAATGGTCGCTGGATATTAACGATGAAAAAGCCGTAACCGCAAGACTGGCCGACGAGTTTTTTGATGTAGTAATCAACTTCATCAACTACACAGTAGACCAAATAGAGCGGGATATTAGGCTGTTTTCCGAAAAAACAGACCAATATATTTTTATAAGCACGGCATCGGCCTATCAAAAGCCGCGCAGTCACTATATGGTGACAGAATCCACCCCGCTATCAAACCCCCACTGGGAATACTCCCGCGATAAAATAGCCTGCGAAGAACGCTTGATGGAAGAGTACCGCAAAAACGGCTTTCCGATAACGCTAGTAAGGCCAAGCCATACCTATGACGAGCGTAAAATCCCCGTATGCATACACGGCGGCAAGGGCGCCTGGTTTACCATAAAGCGAATGCTAGAGGGCAAGCCACTACTGGTACTAGGCGACGGAACAAGCCTATGGCCAGCCACCCATAGCAAGGATTTCGCCAAGGGCTTTTTAGGGCTTATGGGCAATATTCAAGCCATAGGCGAAGCTGTACATATAACAACAGACGAAGCCTTAAGCTGGAACCAGATATACCAAGCCATAGGAAAAGCCTTAGGCGTAAAACCCAAGCTATACCACGTAACCTCAGATTTTATTGTAGCATGTAACCCAGAACACGAAGGGGCATTACACGGCGATAAATCCCTAACAGTGGTATTTGACAACAGCAAAATAAAGCGTTTAACACCAGGCTTTACAGCAAGCGTCCGCTTTGACCAGGGCGTTAAATGGGCAGTAGATTATCATATGAATAACAAAAGCGCACAGGTAGAGGATCCGGATTTTGAGCGCTTTACCGATGCAGTTATAGAGGCTCAAGAGGCGGCCATCGTAAAAATAACAACCTCTGGGCGGGAAAATACTCGCGGAAGATTATAATAAACCCCCACCCCGCTTGTGACAAACACAGGAACGCCATCTGCCGAGTAAGCAAAACCCTGGGAAAAGTGCATTCCGTAATCCGTTATGCTTCTTCGTAGCAAGTAGAAGGGCAAGCCGAAAAAGGTAATTTGCCCTCCGTGGGTGTGGCCAGATAGTATTAAATCTATCCCCTCTGTTGCCTGTAGCATTGTAACATCAGGATTATGAGAAATAAGCAAAATAAAATCGTCAGGGTTTGCAGAAGCGATTGTATTAGCTACATTAGGGTTTCTGTTCCACAAGTCCTGAACGCCGCCAATAAAAAAGCTGTCTCTTATATGAGTCCCGCTATTATCTAGCGGGACTATTTCAATTTGTTCTTTCATGGCAAACACGCGCCTGTAGTCGTCGTGATTACCCTCAACGCCAAAAATACCGTCTGTTGTGGAAATCTGCGCTATTTGCCTAAGCGTGCCTTGATAGTGATTGTTGCGCATTGAAAAATCTCCGCCTAAAAGCAATAAATCTAAATCTCTTTGCTTAAGCTCTGCGGCTACTCTTTGCATCTCTTCTTCTGTGATTGTGTGAAAGTCTGCCATAAAAGCGATCCGATACCCATTTAAGGCAGACGGCCAGTTTGCTGAATAAAATGGAATTTCAACAAAACGTATAACACGGTCAAAAGTTAGGCTGTGAGCGATATGTATTATAGGAATAAAAGCAATTATCAAGCCTAAAATTACAGCTATTTTAAATTTCGGCTTTCTTGTTTTGTGCCGTGCAAGTTTCATACCCAAAAACGCGCCAATTCCACCGCAAACTAAGGTAAATAATATCAGCATATTTTCACTTATGCGCCACTTATTACGCATAGCTTTCCGCTTATCGGCTAGGTACAGCAGAAATGTAAAAATATTTACAGCCACAAATAAAATTGAGAAAAGCTCTACTAGCCCAAAATTAATCATAAACATAACAATTGCCCGAAGCATTCAATCACTCCCGTCTATCTGCGGAATATAATATAGCATGAATATTAATCCTAAAAAACTAAAAAAAGGGGATACCGTAGCGCTACTGGCCCCTGCAAGCTACTGCGAAGAGGATAGGCTACCACAAGCCATAAAAGCCATAGAAAGCTACGGTTTGCGGCCTAAAGTGATGGCTAGTTGCTATGCCCGCCACGGTTATTTTGCCGGTAGCGACAGCCTACGCGCAAATGATATAATGGCGGCTTTTGCCGACTCTTCTGTACACGGAATATTCGCCTTGCGCGGCGGTTATGGCGCACAGCGTTTGCTTCCGCTTTTGGATTATGAGCTGATCGCTAAAAACCCAAAAATCTTCTGTGGCTACAGCGATATTACCGCTTTGCACACGGTATTTAACCAGCAATGCGGCTTCGTAAGCTATCACGCACCCATGCCGGGCACCGAGCCAGATTTAGATACTTATACCCGCGATTCTTTTCTGGGGCAGATTATGGAAGAGGTTGTTAGCCCTGTTACGCGGTACACCGCTGTTATTCCCGGAAAGGTAAGCGCAGAGCTAACAGGCGGCAATCTCAGCTTGCTGGTATCCTCCATAGGAACCCCCTACGAAATAGACAGCAAAAACCGCATCTTATTCATAGAAGAAATTCAGGAAGAACCATACCGGGTAGACAGAATGTTATTGCAATTAAAGCAAGCCGGTAAGCTAAATGACTGCCAGGCTATTCTTCTCGGCTCCTTTTTCCCAGAAACGCTAGAAAACCTTTCCCAGGCAATAGATGAGATTATTATGCCGCTTGCTAAGCCGCTTGGAGTTGATTTGCCCTGCGGTCACTGTCTGCCTACGGCTACATTGCCCTTGGGTGCGGTGGTTTGTATGGATAATGGTTTACTAAGCCTCTAAACCGGCCAGCACCTTCTTAAGCTCTTCCTCAAAGTCCCGCATAACCTCCGCAGAAACCGCTTTGGCGTTTAGAGCTGTCTGTAAGACCTCTGCCGCTCTGTTTAAATTTTCCTCTTTTATATAGACCGCCAAACCCTTTATTATATGGGCGCTTCTTTCGGCAAACTCAAAATCTCCTTTTTCTATAGCCGCTTGAATATCTACCAGGGCGTTTTTTTGCGTTTTGGCGAAATCTTGGCGTATTTTATCTAAAAGCTCTGGTTGATCGTAGTAGCCCTCTACTTTGGCTTCCTTGTGGTCTTTTACAAACTTGACCAAAACCTCATTTAACCGAGAGCTTTCTATCGGCTTCGATAAAAAGCCGTCGAAGTTGTTCTCCATAAACTCTCTTTCCTGGCCTAGTACAACGTTTGCGGTTAGGGCTACAATTGGCGCGTCGTAGCCTATGCTTCGCAGTATTTGAGTAGTCTCTATACCGTTAAAGCCCGGCATCATATAATCCATAAAAACCACATCATATTTTGCGCCTTTTTTAATTTTATCAATGGCCTCTTGGCCGCTATTGCATATATCTACGTTTATATCGTAAAAATTTAATAGCCCCTTGGCTACGTAGTTATTAGTCTCTACATCATCTACCAGCAGAACTTTACCATAGGGCATAGATTCCGCAGGAATCTTGAAGGCTCGCTCCTTTATACCAGTCTCAAACTGCTCTAGCTTTGCGGCAAGCTCTTCCCCTAATACCAGCTCTGAATCAGAAAGCTTTTGCGGAATTCTTATAGTTACGGTTGTCCCCGCCTCTACTACGCTTTGTACGTCAACTTCGGCGTCCATCATCTTCACCAGATTATATACAATCGGCATTCCCAGGCCTGTACCCGCTATGTATTCGCTAGATTCGTGAAAGCGGGTGTATTCCTTAAATATATCGTTTAGTTGGCTTTCTGTCATGCCGTGGCCCGTGTCTGAAACCACTATTGTTAGTAGTATATGATCCGGCTTTCTTCTATCCTCTGTGCATTTTATAGAAAAGGACACCAGCCCTGTTTCGGTGTACTTGAAAGCGTTTGAAATAGTGTTGACCAGTATTTGCTTGATACGAAGCTCGTCCCCCACCAAAAAGCGCGGCAAATTTTCGTCAAGCTTTACCACAAACTTAAACTTTTTACTCTGTAAATTGGCGGTTTGCAGCTCTATTACATCGCTAATTAGATCCTTCATATCATATTTATTTTGCGCGATAGACATTTGCCCGGCTTCTATTTTGGATATATCCAAAATATCATTAATAAGCCCAAGCAAAATACCGGAAGAATTATATATTTTCGCAAAGGCTTCCGAGGTCTTTGCGCCGTTTTCCTTATTTTGCAATTGAATTTCAGATATGCCCAAAACTGCGGAAATGGGCGTGCGTATCTCGTGGCTCATGCGGGCTAAAAAGCGGGTTTTTGCCTGGCTGTTGGCTTCCGCTATGGATGCCCGGTCTTTATCTTCTTGCACTTCTTTTATTGAGGTAATATCGTTTGCGTATGTTATTAGGGAAATGTCGCCCGCCACCTCAACCTGCTGGCAAATTACATCAAAATAGGCCTCTGTATCGGTTTTGCGCCGCCCTCTTTTTGCTACAAACTCAAACTGGCTTTGCCCATTTTTTAATGCCTCGGCTAAGTGTGCTTGCCAGTCGCCTAAAGAAGGCGCGGCAATTCTTTGAAATTCCATCGCAAGCTTATTGCCACCTATGCATTCAAACTTGCTGTTCCAGTACATAATGAGAAATGGACTTGCGTCAAGCGCTTCAATCGGAATGGATGTCGGGCGGTTTCCTGTAAGCTTAGCGATTAAGTTAGATATATTTTTTAGCATCATCAACGCCCCTTTTTGTAGGCATTATATCACTGTCCGTATAAAAAGAAAACTGACACCGCTTTAAAAGCGATGCCAGCTTTTTATCCTTTATAATATAATACAAATCAACCCGCCGGAACCCTCGTTGATAATCTTCTGTAAAGTTTCCTGAAACTTCATCTGCGCGTCCTCCGGCATACGGAAGAGCTTGTTTTGTAGGCCGTCCCGTACCATTTCGTGCATGGATTTACCGAACATGTTTAGATCCCATATTTTATTAGGGTCGTCGTCCATTTCTTGCGTGATGTAGGTTATTAGGTCGGCGCTTTGTTCTTCGTTGCCTACTAGTGGGGATATTTCGGTTTCTATGTCTGCCCTTATCAAATGCAAGCTAGGCGCACTTGCCTTAATTTTAACCCCATACTTAGAGCCATGCTTCACTATTGTCGGGCGTTCAAGCTTCATTTCGTCCGTGGCTGGTGTTACTATGCCGTAGCCTTTTAGCCGCACTTCTTCCAGGGCGTATTTAATTTTGTCGTATTCCTTTTTAGCTTCTGCTAAAACTTTAATTGTGTCAATAAGCTGGTATTCCCCGGCAATATCCATGCCGGTTGTTTCGCTTAGAATGCGATAGAACAGCTCGCCGTCTACGTTTACTTCAATATGTACCGCGCCCTCACCTAGGGCAATGCGATCTAGGTAAGACTTTTTAATATGTTCGCTTAGCTCAAGCGTGCCGGCGCAATCTTTCATTTCGCGCAGTTTTCCCAAACCTGTCACCATTTCTTTGACGGACTGAATAAACTCTTGCTTTAGCCAATGATCGGCGTTTAGCGTTTCTATCCATTTTGGGAAGTTGATGCGGATTTCCTTTACTGGGAATTCATAAAGGATTTTCTCCATTATGGAGTGAATATCCTCCATTTTAAGCTGGGCGCAGTTGGCCAATATTACAGGAACCCCATGCTTGTCACTGATCTCGTCGCGAAGCGCTTCGCTTTCCTGGGAATATGGCGCGGTAGAATTCAGCAAGATCACAAATGGTTTGTTCATGGCTTTAAGCTCGCGGATTACTCGTTCTTCTGCTTCTATGTAGTCGTCGCGGGCTATGTCTGAGATACTGCCGTCTGTGGTTATGACTATGCCTATGGTGGAGTGGTCTGTTATTACCTTTTTGGTGCCAATTTCCGCCGCCTCAGCAAAGGGCATATGCTCGTCAGACCACGGGGTTTTTACCATTCGCGGCTCGTCCCCGTCCAAATGTCCGGTAGCGCCCGGCACCAGATAACCCACGCAGTCTATCATGCGTACATTAAATGACAGGGTGTTGTCTAAATTGATTTCGATGGCCTCGTTTGGTACGAACTTCGGCTCTGTTGTCATGATGGTTTTGCCTGCGGCGCTTTGTGGTAACTCGTCGTTGGCTCGTTCCCTACTGTAGCTGTTTTCGATGTTGGGAATTACCAGAGTATCCATAAAGCGCTTGATGAACGTAGATTTACCGGTGCGCACCGGCCCCACTACCCCTATGTAGATGTCACCTTTTGTACGTTCGGATATATCTCTGTATAAATCGGTATATTCCATAGAAATGAAACTCCCTTCCGCATATATAATATGGATTACAATATCATATGCGTGGAAGGGGATTTTATACCAAAGCTATATCCTTTATTACTTCACCTGCAATAATAATTCCGGCTACCGGCGGCACAAAAGCCACGCTACCGGGAACTACACGGCGCTTTTCGCAATGCCTGGCGCTATCCGGTGGGCATATGCAGTTAAATTTACAGTTGTTTTGCTCGTCCTCTATCGGAATAAGCGGCTGCTCTTGCGAGTAGATTACCTTTAGTTTTTTTATTCCGCGAGCCTTCAATTCTTTGCGCATTACCTTTGCCAGCGGGCATACTGAGGTTTTATAAATATCGCTTACCTCCAAGCGCGTGGGGTCTAGCTTGTTGCCTGTTCCCATGCAACTAATTACCGGGATATTACAGGCCTTGCCGCCTTCTATTAATAGTAGCTTTGCGCTTACTGTATCTACCGCGTCTATTATATAGTCGTATGAGCTTAGGTCTATTCCTCCGGTGCTTTCCCGGCTGTAGAAGCAGTTGAATTGCTCTACCTCTGCCGCTGGGTTTATGTCTTTAATTCGTTCGGCCATAACTGCTATTTTATCGTGGCCTATGGTTTTGTGGGTGGCTATTAGCTGGCGGTTAATATTGGTAAGGCAAACGCTATCGTCATCGCAAAGCGCTATGCGCCCCATCCCGCTACGGGCTAAAGTCTCTGCGCAAGAGGCACCTACCCCGCCTATGCCGAATACTATCACTGACGATTTTTCTAATTTCGCTATGGCTTCCTTGCCTAGAAGCATTTCTGTGCGGGAAAATTGGGTCATGATAGCAAATACCTCATATGTCTGTAAAATTCCTCGAAGCTTGCAAGCCGCACTTCCTCGTTCACGCGAAAGTTAAGCGCAAGCTTGCGGTACAACACCACCACGCCATGATCTACCCTAACTTCAATCGGATACTCAAGAGGGGCGCTTCTGGGAATCACCAGCGGCATATCCCCAACCACATAGTTAAAATAAAAAATACGCTGTCCGTCCTCTTCCCGGAAGCCGGACAGATAGAATTCATTTACCACAAGCTGATCCCGCTCTATAAACTGGACGGCCGCTACGTAGTCGTTTAGAAACGACGAAACTACCCCGCGGTCAATTGCTCGATAGCTTATATATTCCAGAATATGGTTATCGTAGTAGCGCACCATGGTATTGACGTCCATGTATATCCAAACATCCGTGCCGCCTATAGGTCTTATGGCCGCCGGGCTATTAAAAAAGCCCGAGACTCTTCTCAGCACAAAATCCAAAGAAAGCGTGCCGTGCGGGTCGGCGTAGGGATTAAGCGATTCTAGGGCGTAGAAGTGGCTATCGCGAATAAACTGGCCGTCTGCAAATATATAATTAGAGCCTGTTTCAAAGTCGTCAAATCTATCGCGTCCTGGGGGGACTACTGTAAACTCGTAGGCGCTACCGTTTTCGCAGATAAAAAAGACCGCTACCGCTTCGTAGGTGGCGGTTGGTTGGATTATTAGCTTTCTGAACGGCGGAACGTTCTGCAATAAGTTACTGCGCTGGCCGAAGCCCATACTAAACCACTCTGCCTGCATGGGGAAAGCATATTCGTATATATAGGCCGGCTTTGATAGGAAATACGGTATTTGCGCATCAGAATGAAGCCCCACAAAACTACCGCTCTGCAGTAAATGCGACAGAACCACATCGGTATAGCGCTCGTTTGCCGGGTTAGCCAGCTCGTTGTAGCGGGCGCTTATTCTGCCGTCGCCGTGAACCCTTAGAATTCGCCAGGGCACTACTAAACTTTCAAAGCCCTCCGGAATAGCCTCCTGGTGCATAAAGGGGAAGTAGTTTAGCAAAAAGTCACGGTTAGTGATATTTACAAACCACAAAACGCCGGTTTGATATAGGGTCAAAGCGGCTAGTAGCGCTATTAAAATACTTTTTACATTATATATAGTCATGGCTTGATTATACACGAAGTGGAGCTTAGCGTATAGTCAAATACGCCAAACTGATTGCCTTTCTATCAATTCTGGCTCTAAAATAGTAAATAGCGGGTGGCTTTGTGTGCCGCATATAGTGTCGATAAGCAAATTTGCCGCCAGTTCCGCTTTAAGCTTTACATCTTGGCTGATGGTGGTTAGTTTTGGGTTTGTGAATGCGCAAAAATCAGCGTTAGCCGTATTTATCAATCCAGTTGGTGACTGTGAGTCACCAACTGGATTTTAACTTAGGCTCTGTTAGACACTTGTATTGATTTAGGGCCAAAATAAAAAACAACCTATTCTGATAATTTTGGGTTGCTTTCTGGTCGTTGTGTTTTTATCGTATAGACATTGTTTGCGGATTTTATAATCTGCTCCCGCTTTTTCCGTATCTGCTTAGACTCTCTTTGAAGCACGATTTGTAGTGTTTATTCTTTTTCGAGCAAACAGGGATATAGTATGTATAATCGCCATTACAATCATCAATCAAAACTTTAATATATGGTCGTAAGTTTCCATTTTTTTCATTGTCTTTGACATTGGAAGCACCACTATCATCTCTATCAGCAGATTGCAAAAAGTTAATGTAGTCTGTATCTGCCCTGTATAGCCTTAATTGTATTTTTGACATTGATACTCCCTCAATAAACAAGGCGACCAAACGGTCGCCTCAGCTCTTAAAGTTTCCACTTGAAGGCAGGAACTTTCCTCTCTTAACATTTATCACAACGATTTCTCGTCACCGCATAGTATGCCCGAAGAAGTTTCCTTGTTACATGGGAATTGTATCATGTTAATGTTTATACTGTCAATGAAGAATTTATGAGTTGGTGGACGAAAGCGGAGCGCAAAAGCAAGCCTATCCGTACAACCTAATTGTAATCAACAGCGAAGCTACTATCCCAACAAGATTACATAAAAGCGCCCCGGCAAGCGTAAAGCGTGTTTTGGTGATTTTTACGCTCATAAAATAAATACTCATGGTATAAACCACAGTTTCGGTACTGCTCATCATAATAGAGACGAAGCGTCCCAAAAAGCTATCCGGCCCGTATCGTTCAAATAAATCGAGCAATAAACCTGTGGAAGCCGCCGAGGAGATTAAACGCATTATAGTAAGCGGCACCGCCTCTGTAGGATAGCCCATGCGCTCCGTAAAAGGGGCTATTGCGTAGTTGAGAATATCCAACATGCCCGAAGCGCGGACCATACCGACCGCGACCATCAGACCGATTATTGTGGGCAATATATGCAACACCGTCTTAAAACCGTCCTTTGCCCCTTCTATGAAGGTGTCGTACACGGGAACCCGCCTACTTATACCGTACATCAATATAAAAGCGAAAGTTAGCGGAATAATTAAGTCTGATAAAACCATTAGCCATCTCATAATTAAGTCCTTTCCAAATAGGGGCTTATTCATTTTATTCGTTAAAAGGCGTAATATGCTTGCAATAGCTAAGCGGTTAATAGTAAACTGTAGATGGAAAATTTTTGACTGATGGGAAAGGGAGGTAAAAAGAATGGTAATTTCAAAGTATTTAGACTCAATCGAAGGAACAGAGGACGAGCAAAAGTTCAAGGAGGCTATCGCAAAGTTATCCGAAACCGAAGAGATAACGGTGCTATTAGACAAGCCCGGCATAGGGCCGTTTTTTAAAAGCATTTTCGCGATAGCCGAAGCGGATAGCATAGCAGACTTTAAGCAAAGCGAACACTACGCCAACATAAAGGATTGGAGCATAACGGTATTTGACCTAGAAAACGGCACTTTCTCAATTCACCCTGGCCCTAAGCATGTGAAGATGTTTTTAGCTGTTGCGGCTATGGTGGGCGTTGGGATATATCTATTTAAGAGGCGCAGGAGGAGTATGCAATGCCGATAAGGAATTTCTTAAACATAAAGCCCGAAGAAGCTGTATGTCATGATGGCCAAGGGCTTGTTAAGATTGCCGGTGTGTATGCTGAGGATGATTTTAAGTCGGGTTTACGGTTTATTCATTTTACTACTCTGCCGCCTAATGCGACTATAGGCTTGCATAAGCATGAGAATGATGAAGAGGTTTATGTTATATTGGAAGGTAATGGCGTGATGGAAGTTGACGGGGAAAAGACGCCGGTAAGCCGGGGTGATACTATTTTGAATAGACCCTTTGGTACGCACGCTCTTTATAATACTTCTGATGTGGAAGAGCTTAAAATTCTTGTTTTTATGTCGGTTTAATTTATATGGGAAGAGTAACCGAGCTTAACTAAATAAGCTCGGCTACTTCCTCCCAAAGCGGTATAGAAACCGCCGCGCCTTGCCTGGAAACAGAAATAGAAGCCGCCGCCGAGGCGATACGCAGTGCTTGCCGGACATCAATACCCCTGGCTATTGAGCTAACAAAATATCCGGTAAATGTATCACCTGCCGCAGTGGTATCCACAACTTTTACCTTATAGCTGTCATGACTTAGCACAACGCCCTTACTATAGCACAGCACCCCTTCCTCACCCAAGGTAAGCACAATAAGCGAGTTGGGGTACAAAACGGCCATTTCATCTAACATTTCATGCGGCACAGTTTTCCCGGTAAGAGCCTGGCCTTCGATTTCGTTTAGTAGCCACAAATCTACCAATTCCAAAGGATAACTTGCTATCTTCGGCTCAAAGGGCGAAGGGTTGAAGGCTATGGTCATCCCTTTTTCTTTTGCCGCCTTCATTGCGTAGTTTATACAGCTTACTTCGTTTTGAAGCATTAGTATGTCGCCTCTATCGAAGCTTTTTAGCGCCCTATCAACAAAAGCCTGGCCTAACTCCTGGTTAGCACCGGGAAAGAGTAGTATGCAGTTTTCCCCCTCTGCATTAACCTGTATAACTGTATGCCCGCTAGGTACCTCCACTTGCGAGATTAGGCTAATATCTACACCAGCCTCCCGAAAAACATCTAATAATGCTGTCCCGTCACTGCCTATCATACCGGCATGTGCAACCTTGGCACCCGCGCGAGCCAGAGCTGTAGACTGGTTCATCCCTTTCCCACCAGGGAATATCTGACGGGAAGATGCAGACAGAGTTTCCCCTGCCTGTACAAAATGCGGAACTGCATATACATAGTCAATATTGATAGAACCCATATTTAAAATACGTGGCATGGTGGCAAGACCCCCTAGTTTACTTTTATGGTTTGGTAAGCACAGTGGCTTCCCCTTAGCACTGTAAGGCCTATACTGCCTTTTAGATAAGGATCATACTCATCAGTGTAGCTAAGTAGCTCCTTGCCGTCTACGGATACTTTCAAGCTATTGCCTTGGGCTTTTACTGTAAGCTCATAAAGCTGTCCGGTTTTCCAGTCAAAATTGACCTCGCTAAGGCAGTCGTAATTGTCCACATTTTTAGACTTCTTCAACAAGCATAATTTTTTACCGGAAAAGCCTGCCGCATAAGAACGTATCGCACCTTGTACACGTACATTAACAAAGTGATCCTCTCCGGTGCAGGGTTTTAGTTTAAATGAGGCAGTGTAATCCTTCCAGTCGTGATGCCCGGTATACATTTCGGCAAAATCGCTACAGGAAAGATGTAGCATATCAGCTTCTAAGAAGGCTAAGCCCTTTAGCTTGGAAAACTGGCTGACTTCGCGATGTAGCCCGTTCCAGAATTCTTCCTTTGCCGGTGAAAAATCTATGCTGTAATCCGCTTGCCCTTCAAAATAAAGGTCGTCTATAAAGCAAGTTAAATCTGTCCGGAATTTAATTTGCCCGTCCATATCAAAGGCAAAACCTGCCTCGTCAAGAAGCGCGCCCTCTATAGCAGGTATCTTAAAGGAAAGATGATACCACTTACCTTTTTCTATCGTTGTACCTTCGCTTTCGATAATTTCGCCGGTACTGCCGTTTTTGGCATACAAACGCACAACACATTCGCTACCATAATCTGGTACGTAAACACTGCCTTTTATAGTCTGGCCGGGATACAACAAAGGCGAGAAGCATGGGTCGTACCTGCTATTATCAAAATCGCTGGGGTACAAATATGTCCGCTTGTAGACATAAATGCGTTCCCGGGCAAATAGCGGCATAGCATGTACTTTAAGAGAACGGCTACCGCTTGCGGCTTGCTCGTTAGAGTTGCTTATTGTGGCTTCAATATTTGTGTTGGCATTAAGACCTCCGCCCTCCTT
>Ga0209755_10001757_pt1 | contig 32289 bp, 24 predicted proteins | sample TergutCo191P1_FD_187301 | JGI IMG/M metagenome (GOLD analysis project Ga0209755, IMG submission 187301) | Cornitermes sp. P1 segment gut microbial communities from Petit-Saut dam, French Guiana - Co191P1 (SPAdes) (version 2) | ecosystem: Host-associated > Arthropoda: Insects > Digestive system... | reverse complement strand
ACCAAAAGAGGGAGCAATAATATCATCATAATGAGTGCCGTATTTTTCATGAGAATCTCATTCCTTTAAGAGTTTTTCGTTGAAGGCTATCAAAGTCATACCGCAAAAAAAATTAAAGTTTTTTTGTAGAGGGGGGTTCGGGGGGAGAACCTTTTTTTTCTTGAAAAAAAGGTTCTCCCCCCGAGGTTTTGTTGCCTATGAAATTTCCCTTATCCCTTACAGCGGATACGATTCCTTTGCTTCGTATTTTGTGTGAAGCAAGTCGTGAGCCTTGTGGCTGTTTGGTTTTTGGAGGTAGTCGTCGTAGAGTTTTTTGATTTGGGTGTTTTTGTGGGATTTGCGAACTTTCAGCGCGCTGTCTTCTTCGTAGAGGGCGGCGGCGCGGGCTTCGCGAACGTCTGTTGTGGCGCGGGTTTCGGCAGAAATGCGGGGCTGTCCGCCGCCGTTTACGCAACCGCCGCTGCAAGCCATTACTTCAATAAAGTCGTATTTGGCTTCGCCTGTTTTTATTTTGTCCAGAAGTTTTGCGGCGTTTGCCGTGCCATGAACAACTGCGGCTTTTATTTTTGTGCCGGCAAAATCAACCTCGGCTTCTTTTATTCCTTCAAGGCCGCGAACGGCTTTGTATTCCACTTCGGCAACATCGCTGTTGGAAATTACGTCTGCGGCTGTGCGAAGTGCGGCTTCCATTACGCCGCCTGTCGCGCCGAAAATTACGCCGCCGCCGCTGTATTCGCCCAACAAGTCTTGGTCAAAAGTGCTGTCGGGAAGCGCGGTAAATTTCACGCCCGCTTGTTTCAGCATTTTTGCAAGTTCGCGGGTGGTAAGCACCGCGTCAACATCTTTGAGGCCGTTTGTGGCAAGCTCTGCGCGTTCCGCTTCAGACTTTTTGGACGTACAGGGCATAACCGCAACGGAGAATATTTTTTTCGCGTCAATGTTGGCTTTTTCGGCATAGTAGGATTTCAAAATCGCGCCGAACATGGACATCGGGGACTTGCATGAAGAAAGGTTCGGCAAAAATTCGGGGTAGTTAAATTCGCAGAATCTAACCCATCCGGGAGAGCAAGATGTCATCATGGGCAACTTGCCGCCGTTTTTCATGCGGTCGATAAGTTCGTTTGCTTCTTCCATAATGGTAAGGTCTGCGGCAAAATTTGTATCAAAAACTTTGGCGAAACCAAGACGCTTCAACGCCGTTACCATTTTGCCCGTAACGCGTGTGCCAACCGCCATTCCAAATTCTTCGCCAAGGGCGGCACGAACTGCGGGCGCGGCTTGCACTACAACGTGAAGGTCGGGGTTTTCCAACGCCGCCCACACTTTGTCAATGTCTTCTTTTTCGCGCAACGCCGCCGTTGGGCAAACATTTACGCACTGTCCGCAGTAGATACAAGGTACTTCGTTCATGCCCTTGTTAAGGTGCGGAGATACTTTTGTGCTTATGCCCCTGTCGGTGAAATCCAAAATGGACGCGCCTTGCTGTTTTTTACACACGTTTACGCAACGTCCGCAAAGTACGCACTTGCTTTGGTCGCGCACAATCGACGGGGAAGATGTATCCACAATGCCAAAATCGTTCGCGCCTTCAAAAGGCACTTCTCTGATGCCCATTTCATTTGCGATTACTTGCAATTCGCAATTTCCGTTAGCGGAACAGGTTAGACAATCCCTGTTGTGGCTGGACAAAATCAGCTCAACCGTTGCCCTCCGTGCAGCTCTAACTTTCTTGCTTGTGGTGCTTACAACCATTCCGTCAAACACAGGCATTACACAAGCCGCCGCCAAACTTCTCGCGCCCTGCACCTCTACCTGACAAACACGACAAGCACCAATTTCATTCGCTTCCTTTAGATAACACAGCGTCGGGATATCAATACCGCCCTTACGCGCCGCGTCCAAAATTGTGCTTCCAGCTTCAACTTCAACAACTATATTATCAATTGTTACCTTAGCCATTTACAAAACTCCCTTCAATTATTTTTTCACGATAGATTTAAACGGACACTTCGGAATACACGCGCCGCATTTTACGCACTTTTCTTGGTCGATAACATGAAGCTCTTTGCGTTCGCCGATGATAGCATCAACGGGGCAAGCTTTTTTACAAAGGGTACAGCCCTTACAAGAGTCTTCGATGAAAAATTCGAGGAGTTCTGTGCAAGCCCCTGCGGGACATTTTTTGTCCTTAACATGGGCGATATATTCATCGCGGAAATAGCGAAGGGTGGACAGAACGGGGTTTGGAGCCGTCTGCCCCAATCCGCACAAGGATGACGCTTTGATGTTGTTTGCCAAAACTTCGAGGCGTTCAAGGTCTTCCATTTCGCCCTTGCCTTCGGTAATGCGAATGAGGGTTTCAAGCATACGCTTTGTACCAACACGGCATGGCGGGCATTTTCCGCAGGATTCGTCAACGGTAAATTCTAGGAAGAAACGTGCAATGTCAACCATGCAGTTGTCTTCGTCCATTACAACAAGCCCGCCGGAGCCCATCATCGCACCGAGTTCAAGCAAGCTGTCGTAGTCGATTGGCGCGTCAAGCTGGTCTTTGGTTAAGCAGCCGCCTGAAGGCCCGCCGATTTGCACCGCCTTAAATTCTTTTCCGTTGGGAATGCCGCCGCCGATTTCGTAAACGATATCGCGGATGGTTGTACCCATTGGAACTTCGATAAGCCCTGCGTTTTCAACTTTTCCGCCCAGTGCGAAAACTTTTGTACCGTTAGATTTTTCCGTTCCCATAGCGTTAAGCCAAGCCGCGCCGTTGAGAATAATTTGCGGGATGTTTGCGAAAGTTTCTACGTTGTTGATAATTGTAGGTTTGCCCCAAAGCCCCTTTACTGCGGGGAATGGCGGGCGTGGGTTTGGCATACCGCGCTTGCCCTCGATAGAGTTAAGCAGTGCGGTTTCTTCGCCGCAAACGAACGCGCCTGCGCCAAGGCGAATTTCAAGGTCGAACGCGAAATCCGTATCAAATATTTTTTCGCCCAACAAACCAAAATCTTTTGCTTGGTCAATTGCCAATTGCAAGCGGTTTACCGCAATGGGGTATTCCGCACGAACATACACAAAGCCCTTGTTAGCACCGATTGCATAGCCCGCAATTGCCATTGCTTCAATAATAGAGTGGGGGTCGCCCTCCAAAATAGACCTGTCCATGAACGCGCCCGGGTCGCCTTCGTCCGCGTTACATACAACATATTTTTGCGCGTTCTCGGTTTTGAAGCAGAATTCCCACTTCATACCTGTGGAGAAACCGCCGCCGCCGCGCCCGCGCAAACCTGAATCTTTGATTTCTTTTATAACATCTTCGCGCTTCATGCCAAGCACTTTGTTTAACGCCTGATACCCGTCGAACGCAATGTATTCCGTAATATTTTCAGGGTTTACCAAACCGCAAAGACGCAGAGCAACACGCTTCTGGATTTTATAGAAAGGCACATCATTGAACGGCGTGATAGAGCCGTCTGCATTAACAGCCTCGGGCAGAAGCAAATCTTTAACAGGCGCGCCGCCCAAAAGATGCTCTTGCACAATTTTTGGTATATCTTCTAATTTAACACGGCTGTAGAAAGAGCCTTCGGGGTAGATAATTACAATCGGCCCCACTTGGCAATAGCCGAAACAGCCTGTGCGTACGATTTCTACGCTGTCTGCAAGATTATTCTTTTTAACTTCGTCCGCGAAAATCCCCTCAATTTTTGCGGCGTCGGCGGATAAACAGCCTGTTCCTTCGCAAATAAGAACGTGGCGTTTATTGTCTCCCGCCTGTTTTCCGAGCCTTAGCTCAAGGTTTTTCATTGTTATTTGTTTTGTGTTATTCAACTTTTCCAGTGCTGTCAAGATAATCTCCCCTTAATATTTAGAAATAATATCTTTCATTTCGCCGCCTTTAACGGTTAGACGGCCATAAACGTCATCACCTTTTTCGCGGTTGTTCACGATTACAACGGGCGCAAGACCGCAAGCACCTACGCAACGTGTTGCCATAAGTGTGAATTTGTAATCAGGTGTGGTTTCGCTGGGCCCAATTCCGATTTCCGCAGTAACTTCGTCAACCAGTTTTTGCGCGTCTTTAACGTAACACGCCGTACCCATGCAAACGCTGATGATATAGTCGCCCTTCGGCTCGATAGAAAACTGGTGATAGAACGTAATTACACCATAGATTTCCGCCATGGGAATGTTAAGTTCCTTAGAGATTATTTTTTGAACCTCCACAGGAATGCACCCAAAAATTTTCTGCGACTCGTTCAATACAGGCATAAGACCGCCTTGCCTGTTTTTGTTAGCCGCCAAGCAAGCATCAAGCTTTTTCATACGTTCCGGTGTTACTACTTCTTTCTTCGCCATGTATGTATTCCCCTTTTCTGCGCGTACGCGTAAATTTTTTTGTTGCGCATATTGTAACATTGCTTGGCAAAAAAATAAAGGAAATATTCTTGGGAAAAATATTTCCTTTACAAATTTTTTTACCCGGTGAATATTACCTGATTGCGACCGCCTTCTTTTGCGTTGTACAGCGCGTCGTCGGCTTGTTTGATGGCCTTTTCTATGCTGTCGGAAGAGTATGGCGCAACGCCCATGCTTACGGTAACGGGCAAGGTGCAGTCTATGGCATCGAAGGGCGTATCTTGGATGATGGCGCGAATGCGCTCTGCCACGCCTTCCGCCATATCTCTTGAGAGATTGGGCAGGTAAATGATAAACTCTTCGCCGCCGTAACGGGCAAGAATATCATGGGGGCGCAGGGCATTTTGCATTCGGGTTGCCAGTTCCACCAGCACCTTGTCGCCCACCAAATGCCCGTGGGTATCGTTTACCTTTTTAAAATGGTCTGCGTCCACGATTGCTATATATGCAGTTTCGTTGTTGCGCCGCGCCCTTGCACTATCTTTTTGCGCCAGTTCTATAAAACTGCGCCGGTTGTAAATCCCCGTAAGCGGGTCGGTTTTTGCAAGGCGGTCAAGCTCTGCCTTGGTTTGCTTCAGGCGGTAATTGTTCTGCGCGATAAACAGCACCAGCGCGCTAATGAACAAGCCCGAAAATATCAGCGCGATAATTTCAATATCCGTGTACCAAGTGTAAATCGCCTTTAGCCGCAAGTACCATTCCGCATTCATAAACCGAATGGGCTTTTCTATATAACTGCTGTAATAATCTGCGTAGTCCATGTTGTGGCTAAGGGTTTGCCGCTCGCCCGTGTATGGGTCGAAACGCCACAGCAAGTATTCGTAACCCTGCGTGCGCAAGCGGTCCAGTTCCGCATTGGCAAGGGCGTTTGGAAAGTGAAGCGACACCGCCACAAGCCCCCAGAAATCTTCCCGCGCTAAATCCATATACGTGGGCAAAATTCCTTTTAAAACAAGATGCCCGTATGGCGACATAAACGGCCCGGACATCACAAGTTCTCCCGTTTCATACGCCATACGCGCCTCGCGGTAGCCGTAATGCTCTTCGGAAAAAAGATTCATGCCTATCAAATACGAAACATCGTCGTAAGCGGAATACGCCTTGGAAACCTTCCCGTTTGGCGCAATTAATATATTCGTGATAACAGGATGGTCTACGATAATCGGCGCGACCGTTTCAAAGCCTACAATATCGCCATCGCCGTAGTACACCAGCGCGGAAAGCACTTCTGTTTTGAAAAAGAAACGGCTAAGCGTGTCGTCTATCCGCATCCCCTTTTCCGCCAGAAAATTCTCCGTATATAATCTTTCGTATTCAGACCGCGTAACAACCACCGCGATTACCATAAAAGTACAAAGAATTAAGGACAATACACACAAAATTATCGCCTTAACCGAAAAGCCGTAAAATGTTTTGTTCATAGTGATAATTCCCCCCTCATCGTTTGATAGATACTATGCAGTAATGCGATAAAATGTCAACCGTTTTCTTTTAATATATGTTAGACTGTGGATAAAAAGAGGTGCTATAAAATGAAAAAATATTTACTGGGCGTAGACGGCGGCAACACAAAAACCGACTACTTAATATACACAACAGAAGGAAAATATGTAGACCTATTGCGAACAGGAACGTGCAGCCACGAAAATTTCCCCGACGGCTTTGACGGAATGGAACGTGTAATGCGCGAGCAACTGGACAAAATCCTCTCGCGCAACAACATAGATGTGACAGATATAGCGGCGGGCGGATTCGGTCTTGCGGGCGCAGACTTCCCGTGGCAAATTGAAGAGCTGGAAAAACGCGTTGCGGCAATCGGTTTTAGCCGCTTTGGCGTAGCAAACGACGGCATTTTGGGAATAAAAGCGGCTTGCGAAGGCGGCGTTGGTTTATGCGCGGTAAACGGAACAGGCACAGTTGTAATAGGCGCGGACGAAAAAGGCGAAACCATGCAGGTAGGCGGCGTTGGCGCACTAAGCGGCGACAGTGCAGGAGGAAGTTACATCCGCGACAGAATAGTTGCCGCCCTCTACGACTTCCACTACCGTTGCGGCCCTGATTCTTCCATGTTCCCCGAGGTGCTGAAAATCCTTGGCGCACAACCCGCAGACCTACGCGCCGTAATAGGCAACTACGAACTACTCCACCGCAACATGACCGCCATAATAAAAGCCGCCGCAACCGCCGCCGAAAACAGCGACAGCACCGCTTGCAAAATCTTCGACCACATTGGCGAATCCATCGGAAAATCCGCCGCGGGTTGCATCCGCAAACTCTCATTCTCCTCCTCGCGCCCAATCGAAATTGTCCAAGTAGGAAGCATTTGGTTCAAAATCCCCTATCCCGGCATGAACGACACCTTCCTAAAAACCACCCAATCCCTAAGCGGAAAAACCTGCCGCATCGTAAAACTCAATGCCCCTGCCGCCGCAGGCGGCATCCTTTGGGCAAAAGAACTCGCCCACAACGCCCCACCGCCAAGGTCCTTCCGCGACGGCGTGCTGAAGTTGGTTATATAGTTAAGACCTTGGGGCGTTGCCCCAAACCCCATGAACTTTTTGAAAAAAGTTCAATCAAAAACTTTAACTCAAAAACCCGCATACGCGGGTTTTTGGGATTAACGAGTTGATTATCGCTAGTCCATGTTAAAGTTTGGGTCAAGCCTTTTTAAAGGCTTGCGGGGTTCGGGGCAGAGCCACGAGGTTTTTCTTTTTGTTAAAAATTTTCCGTGTCCGGCGCGAATCGAACGCGCGACCTTTCGCTCCGGAGGCGAACGCTCTATCCCCTGAGCTACGGACACTTGCGAAGCGTTGACAATGGTATCATTTAAGAGGGGTTCTGTCCAGCGGTAATGTTCAAAATTTATGCATATGAAAATTGGAATTGGAAATAATGTTGGTAAATGAAAATTAATGGAGGCTGATGTACCATGGCAAAATGCAACGGCAACTATGCCCATTCGATAGTGAGACATGATTTCCAGTACGGGCATAGGTTTATGAATTATCATGAAGGAGAAGCGCAGTTTCTGCACGGACACTCCGGCTATGTCGAGATTGAAATAGGCGGCGAAGTAGACGAACGCACGGGCTATGCTTATCCGTGCAAAGAGGCACAGAAATTAATTATTGAAATTGCGGACAACTTCCACCACGGCACACTTTTACAAGAAGGCGACCCGCTTATTGAGCATCTGCTAAAAGGCTACGAAGCGGCGGGCATCCGCAACGGCGTAAAAGAAATAGATGCAGTCAAACCGAAGAAGCTTGACCATCCGCTTGTAAAATCTTACCCCGAGTGCCGTTTGTCTATCACCGCAAAAGTTTCCACCTGCGAAAATTTTTGCGAGATGTTTTATGAACTCTTGAAGGATAAGCTGAATATCAAAAAAATTACGTTTAGGTCATCGTCACTCAACGCCGCAACACGGTGCTACGAGTAGTTAAAAATCATGAAAGGCGGAGTATCTGTGAAATATAAATGCGATATATGCGGCTGGGTTTATGACGAAACCTCCGGCGCACCCGACCACGACATATCCCCCAACACGAAATGGACAGATTTGCCCGATGATTTTGTTTGCCCCCTGTGCGGGGCGGACAAAGACCAATTTTCTAAAGAAGAATAATACCAACTTGCCGCTTTTTATAGCAACAAAAAACAACACCTTTCTTGATGATATTGTCAAAAAGGTGTTGTTTTATTTACAGCATTTTCCTAGCCGTCAATTTTTTTCATATGACGCATAAGGTCAATGAGTTTGCAGGAATAGCCCCACTCGTTGTCGTACCAGCTAACCAGTTTTACGAAGTTGTCGGAGAGGGCGATGCCTGCGTCTGCATCGAATGTGCTTGTGCAGGATTCGCCGAGGAAGTCTGTGGAAACAACTGCGTCTTCGGTGTAGCCAAGGATGCCTTTAAGGGGGCCTTCGCTTGCGGCTTTCATTGCGGCTTTGATTTGGTCGTAGGTTGCGGGTTTTTCAAGACGAACGGTGAGGTCTACAACGGATACGTTTGTTGTGGGAACGCGGAACGCCATGCCCGTAAGTTTGCCTTTTACTTCGGGAAGAACAAGGCCTACGGCTTTTGCCGCACCTGTGCTGGAGGGGATGATGTTTGCCGCCGCCGCACGTCCGCCGCGCCAGTCTTTTTGGCTTGGGCCGTCTACGGTTTTTTGGGTTGCGGTTGTTGCGTGAACGGTTGTCATGAGACCTTCAACGATGCCGAAGTTGTCGGAAATTACTTTGGCAAGGGGTGCAAGGCAGTTTGTTGTGCAGCTTGCGTTGGAAACGATGTTAAGGTCTTTTGTGTATTTTTCGTGGTTTACGCCCATTACGAATGTTGGGGTGTCGTCTTTTGCGGGTGCGGAAAGAACAACTTTTTTTGCGCCGCCGTTGATGTGGGCTTGTGCAGACTCCTGTGTGAGGAAGAAGCCGGAGCATTCTGCCACGTATTCTACGCCGTGATTGCCCCATTTAATATTCTCGGGCTTAAATTCTGCGTAAAGTGCGATTTCTTTTCCGTTTACGATAAGCTTGCCGTTTGACGCTTTAACGTCACCGTCAAACTTTCCGTGCGTAGAATCGTACTTTAGCATATACGCCATGTATTCTGCGTCTATGCCGGGGTCGTTTATTGCTACCACTTCTACATCTTTTAATGTGCTTGCGTAGCGGAACGCCAAACGCCCTATACGCCCAAAACCATTGATACCTACTTTTACCATTGGATTCGCCTGCTTTCTTCTAAGAATTTTTCATGCATTTTTAGTTTAACACAACGGGACAGGCAATAAAAGGGTTTTTTTACATAGTATACAGTACAACCTAGCGAGGGGCGATTTATTATGTTACGCAAAAAACGATTGATGGGGTTAATTTTTTTCTTCGTGGGTGTGGGAATGGTGATACAGTACATGATGCCGGGCTGGGGATTTTTGCTTGCCGCGGCGTTAATTATCATGGGGTTTTGGAATGTTTTTGTACGGTGAATTTTTCTTAAGAATTTTTCTTTTACTTTTCGTGCGAAACAATGTACACTGTACAAAAGAATAGCGGGGGGTTTTTCCATGAAGAGAAGGACTATTGCGTGGCTTATTATTTTTGTGATGGTGTTGCCACTTTTTCCGGCGTTTTCGGTGGTTGCCGCAGAGGGTTCTGCGGGGCGTGACCCGCGCCGGATTTTTATTTGCGAAAACGGGCGGTATTTCATGGTTGGGGACAACCAAAGGATTTGGATAAACGGTGTAAATACGCCGTGGAACCAATGGAACGATTTTGCAGGCAATAATTTTGACGATGCAAACCATGCGTGGTGGGATGGTCACTTTGCCACTTTGCGGGCGAATGGGGTAAATTCTACGCGGGTGTGGATAATGTGTTCAAACCATACAGGTGATGCCAATAATTATGGGTACGAGCCTTTTATGGATATAAGCGCGGCAGGCATGATAAGCAATGTCAGACAGCGGCACTGGGAAAATCTTGAACGGTTCTTCGCGCTGGCATATCAGCACGAAATTTACATTATGGCAACGCTGATATCCTTTGACCATTTTCGCCCCAACGCGTGGCATCATGCCGCGCCGCAACCGCAAAGATGGCGCGAGATGTTACGCTCTACGGCAACCATTAATTCCTTTGTGAATAACTATACAATCCCGTTTGTAGAGCGTTTTGGCGATAATCCGTTTTTGTGGAGCATTGACATAATAAACGAACCTGAATGGGTTACTTCGGCAGATTACGCCCAGTATGGCGGCGTTGTTACTTGGGCGCAGATGGGGAATTTTATTGCGCGTAACGCCGCCGCAATACGTAGCCGCAGTGATGTTCTTGTTACGGTTGGCATGGCGTATGCCGACAACAATTCCGATTTCCACGCCGCCAACAGGATTGCAGATTCATACCTGCGCGGCATTTACAATAACCCCTATGCCATCATGGACTTCTGGTCGCCGCATTATTACGACTGGGTTGGGCAGTGGTTTGGGCATCCGTTTACGAGAAGCCCCTTTGGCGACCCAAACAGCGGTGCGGGTTGGGGCTTGTGTCCGTCAAAGCCCGCGATAATCGGTGAAACAGGCGCGGATGGTACGGTTGGCTGGAGCGCGACACGCTCTGCGGCAACAAACTGGGAATTTGCACGAACAAACGAAACTTTCACCCTTGTAGACGATTTTAGAAACGCATACGACAATGGCTGGCAAGGCGTTATGGGCTGGACTTCAAACGGCGTAGACGGTTACGGTACGCCGATAGGACCGAACCCAACGGGTGCGCTTATGCTTGGGGAAGTTGCGGCGGCTACAAACTATATGCACAACCGCATTCCGCATTTGGTTTTCCCCAATGTGTCTAACTTGCCGATTCCCACGCCAACGCCCGGGCCGTCTCCCACGCCCGCGCCGCCGCGTGTGATTTACGATATGCTTACGGACGCGAACTGGGGCAGTATTCTTTCGGGTACGGCTCACCCGATAATGCGCGGCTCAAACACCGCAGGCACTGCAACCACCGTTAGCACCCCTGCGCGTGAATTTAGGGTAGTAGGAAGAACAGGCAGTTCACAAGGGCTGCGGATACGGGCGGGTGCGCTTTTGAGCGCACTTGCTACCGATGCAATAGGTGTGCAAATTGAATATACAGGACGTTTGAGCGTTTCGGGTTTTTCGCAGATTAGGCTGGAGGGCGTTGCCGCCCCTAATGCGTGGACTTCCGCAACTTCGGGCGCGAACAACGCGTTCTCTCACACCCTTACACTTACACGGGCGCAGTTGCAAACAACCGCCGCTACAGGAAACGGCGATATCACACTTGGCGCAACACCAAACGGTGCAGACCTTACAATCACAGGCATTCGCATCACCGAAATTTTGGAGGAAGACCCTTACGAACCTTATGTACCAACACCTACGCCAACACCAACCCCCACGCCTACCCCAACCCCGCCGCCGAACGGTATTTCTGCGGCAGAGTTTGTTGCGTCCATAGGGGCGGGCTGGAACTTGGGCAACGCATTTGACGCGCACGGCGGGTTTCACCGCGCTACAGATACGCTGGAAGGCGGGTTTTATTGGCTGGGCGGCGGTTTGTACCGCAACACAGATATCCGCGATTTGGAAACGGCTTGGCTTGGCGGGCGGGCAAATTTAACCACCCAAGAGCTTATCCAAACCGTTCATGACGCGGGCTTTACCGCGATACGCATACCCGTGACTTGGTACAAAGCGACAGATTTTTATGCCACCAACCCCACATTTGCCATCCGTGCGGATTGGATGGCGCGTGTGCGCGAAGTTGTGCAGTGGGCATACGACCTTGATATGCACGTTCTTCTTAACACACACCACGAAAACGGGCTTATCGGCCTGTATCACCTTACAGACAACATAGTGGAACGCGATATAGAAATTTTATCTGCCTTTTGGACGCAGATTGCAAACGAATTTGAAGATTTTAGCGACCGTTTAATGTTCGCAGGGCTTAACGAGCCACGCGGGCGGGTAAACGAATGGGGCGGCGGTGTGCCGGAATCTCACCGTAACCTAAACCGTCTTAATCAAGCGTTTGTGGATACCGTGCGTGAAACGGGCGGCAACAATGCAAACCGCTTCTTGCTTGTGCCGACCCATGCGGCAAGCGGCAACGCTACCGCGCTAAACGGTTTTGCACTACCCACCGATACAGCCCACGACAGGCTTATTATGGCGGTGCATACGTATTCGCCGTTCTCGTGGGCGCACGACGGTAACGGCGTGTACAATGCGGCGGGGTTAAACCTGATGATAGAAGACCTTGACCGCGTTGCCGCAAGGGCGGCGGCATTGGGCGTTCCCGTAATTCTCAGCGAGTGGGGCAGTGTGTGCAACGGTGCGGTAGGCAATCGCGCACAGCGTGTTCAACACGCATATGACTACACCACCCTTGCCCGTGAGCGCGGAATGGCTACGTTTTGGTGGGACAATAACAATTCCGGGCCGGGTAGCCCGGGCGGCCATGCATTTGGGCTGTTTAACAGAAACACCCGCGAGGTCACATTCCCCGATATCGTGGACGCAATTCTTCGCGGCTCTCAAACCGCACCCCCTGCGCCGCAAACTTTAGCGCAAGCGGCACAAGCGGTACGTGACGCGCTGGATGCCATGACTGCAACAAACGCCACGTCTGCCGCAGAAATTTTGGCCGTTGCAAACGGCGCGATACGCAATAATTCAATACAGCACGGGTGGTTGGTTCAGCCGAACATCACCGCCGCCACGGCAGATACCCCCGGTCAAATTACGGGTACAATTCGCCTTTCGCTGGACGGCGTAAATGAAGATATCACCTTCACTTTGCCCATACCGCCTTTGCATTCCGTAGCGGGGCGTGTTCTGCGCTACGAATACGGCGCGAACTGGGGCAGTATGCTTATTCTTCACGACTTCACAAATACAGACTACACCATTTCCTTTAACTTGCTCAGTTTTGCAGAACCCAACCCCGCCGCGTACAGAGCCGAAGTAGGCATAGAACCGGGCGGCGGCACGGGCTTCTGGTTTGCCGCGCCGCGCCGTGTTGGTTACTGGCAGGCGTTTGAATTTACCTTCTCGGGCGCGATTGCCAACGACGCAATCCGTTTGGTGCTGGAACACCCCCGCCCCACAGGCGAAGCAAAATATCTCGACAACATCATAATAAGAAACGCGGTGGGCAATGTGGTTCTGAACTTGAATTTCGCCACTGCGTCTGTGGAAAATGTAACCTTCCATTTCATAGATGGCTACGGAAACCCCGCGCAAGCAACCGTGCCGGGCGTTGTTTCCGGAAATACTACCCTGCGCGGCGCGGATTGGGACGCCTCCGCATGGAGCATAGTAGACGCACCAAACGCACCGTTCTACGGCACTGCACCTCCCCCACCGCCACCGCCTCCTCCTCCGAATTGCGCGGTGTGTGACCAAGACCCGTGCGTGTGTTGCGTGTTTTGTAGCACTCACCCATGCACTTGCCTACCGCTTCCTTGCAGTGTGTGTTCGCAAAACCCATGCATATGCTGTACGGTTTGCAACGCTCACCCTTGCACTTGCCCACCGCTTCCTTGTTCGGTGTGTTCGCAAAGCCCATGCGTGTGCTGTCCCGTTTTCGGCGGTGTTCCCTGCCAATGCGCACTGTGTACTACTTGCGACTTTTGTACACAGCACGGTTGCACTTGCGCGGGATGTAATAACAACTGCGAATTAATCGTTTACCTTCGCCCCAATGGCGGCACGTTTTTCCTTGCTTCCGATATCCCTTACGTCCGATACACGCTCCCGCGTAATTTATCTGTGACGCCTATCGAAGTCCTTACAATGTCCCGTCCCGCCCATAGTTTTGTGGGCTGGTACAATACCTCCGCATCCACGGGTGGAACGCGTTTCCATGCCGATACCCCAATCACGCAAAACACAAACCTGTATGCACGGTGGGTGCAAAACGGCGCGGGCTTCACACTTGGCGACGCAAACAGCGATACCCGCACCACCAGCGCAGACGCAACGCACATTGCACGGCTGATAACGGCGCAAGGCAATATCACGCTTAACGCAAACTCCCCCGCGAATCTTCGCGCCGCCGACATGAACAATGACGGCTATATAACACCCGAAGACATTGTTCTTCTTGCTCGCTGGCTGGTTGGGCATAACGTGCAAATTCCGCAACGGTAAAAAAATTCTAAATTTCTAACGAGGTGAATTAAAATGAAAAAATTTACGTGTTTACTACTTGCGCTCTTGATGCTTACCGCTCACATGATGCCTGTTGCGGCAATCGGATACGAAGGAAATAACGAGATGCAAGTCTTCTTCCCCGATATGGATTTTGATTGGGACGAAGAAGTTACGCCCCTTGGCATTGCCCTGCCGGACTGGGACTGTGACGACCTGCCTGTTTCGCTGTTTACCGCTTTCCCCGAGACATGGAATTTGGAACGCCGACAACAAACCCCCGTGCGCGACCAAGGCCGCGTGAGTTTGTGCTGGGCGTTTGCAGCCGTAAGCGCGATGGAAGCATCCACGTACAGATACTTGGGTACGCCGATATTTTTCTCTATCCAGCACATGACGCACGCGCTAAGTAATGCGGGAGGAAATTATCGCGGATTTAGCCGCTCGCCAAGTGCGGGCGGGAATGTTGACATGGTAGCAGCATATTTAATGCGCGGAACGATTCACGGCGCGGTTAGCGAAGCCGCCGACAGAATCCCCAACGCGCCGCGCAGTATGCCGTCACGCCCCGTTGCGCAAACGCGGGCTATTTTGCCGTCGTATTTTATCCCCGGGATTTATCAAATCACGCATTCCAGCATAGCACCCGCCGTGCGGCAAGATTTGATAAAGCAAGCCATTATGGATTTCGGCTCTGTAACCGCATCATTCCCCGCGCCGCAAGGGTCGGCGTTTAACGCAACACACAGCACTTTAAACGGCGGCGGAAGTGGCGCGCACTTAGTAACAATTGTAGGTTGGGATGATAATTTCCCGCGCACCCTCTTTAACCGCAGACCGTCACAAGACGGCGCGTGGCTTATGAAAAATACTTGGGGTTGCTGGTGGGGCGATGATGGATATTTTTGGGTATCTTTCGAGCATCATATCGCAACACGAGACAACTTTGCATTCGCACCTGCGCGGGCATTCCCCACAGGGATAAATTTATATGAAGCAGGCGGAGCGGGCGTGTGGGGCTGGCTGACTCCCGTAACGTATCTTGCAAATGTGTTCACCGCCAATGACCCTACCGAAATTTTAACGGGGCTGAGAGTCTTTTTTAACCGCCCCAACGAATCTGTGCGAATCTATTTTATACCCGATTACTTGGGCACGGGCGACCTTCACGATATCACTTCCGGAAATGTACCGCCGATATTTGCATACGCCCCCGAAAGGGCGGGCTTTCACACAATCCCCATACCATACGAGCTTCAGCGGGAAGTAGGGGAAAGGTTTGCCTTAGCAGTTCATTTCCCAAGCGGCACGCCTCCAATCGAAAGAGGTTCGCGTGTACCATCCTATATTTTTTCCCACGGAACATGGCGACGCAGTTCATGGGCAGCCGGAATAAAAGCCGAAACACGGATAGGCGATTCATTGTACTACCGCATATCTGTGTACCCGTCAATCTTATCGTTTACGGAAACGGATTTTGTAAACACTCATCCCGTACCGCAAACTATTACCGTCACAAACACAGGAAGCAGAGAGATTACACTGGAACAGCCTACATCTTCAAACTATGTAATAAGCGGGTTTTCGCAGGAAAGTTTGCTGCCCGGCGAATACGCCACATTCACCATTGCGCCACGGCAAAACCTTGCCGTTGGCACATTCAACGAGGATATAATCGTGCGCGGCAACAATGGCGCGCAGGCAGGTATTTTATTGCGCTACACCAAAGAATTGGGCGTAGTTTCATTTGGGGAACTTGAACTGGGTGAAATCCCCGAAAAGCAAACCGTTTATGTAACCAATACCGGGGACGACACAATCACGCTAAATCAGCCAACCTCAACTGTTTTTGTTGTCGGCGACCTGTGCCGCACAGAACTTGCCCCCGGCGAAACCGCAACATTTACCCTGTTACCGCTTGAAACCCTTGCAACAGGCTTGCACACCCAAACCATTAACATTACTTGGGACGGCGGCGCGGCGGCAATTACAGCAACCGTGCGGGTGGAATTTTTTGAACTGGCGGTTGTAGATATAGTGCCGCTGTACCCCCTTGCGGTAGGCTTCAATAATAACATGAGCATAGGGGTGCGTCGGCCGTTTACCATAATCAATAATAGTTCCGAACCTGTTGTGTTCCCCAATCTGTCGGGGAGAAATTCACAAAACGGGCTTTTTACGTGGGATCCGCTTGGTACCATCCGCTGGCCGTTTACATTGCAACCGGGCGCAACATTAACGCTTAACTATCGCCCGCGTGTAGGGCTTGCAGTAGGAACGCACACGGATACTTTCACATTTGATGCAACCGGCGGCAGAAGTGTTACCGTTGAAGTTTCCGCTACCATTGAGCCAACGGTAAGGCGCGAGGTAGAATTTATAGGGCTTCAGCACTTTGGTACACGCAGAGAGGGCGACCCCGTCCCCCCTGCGCAAACCATTATCATGCGAAACAACAGCAACTTTGACGCAACAGCTACCCTTATGGAGCGTTGGGTAGGCGGCGGCGGACACCCTATGCGATATTTTACGGCAACGCCCACCGCTACAGTCCCACGCAACAATGGCGGGAATACCATTTACGCAGGGGGGGCCAATAACTTCCCCATTAACGTACAACCACGACCAAATTTGCCCCCCGGTATATATCAAGAAACGTTCACGGTAAATCATCTTTCCGGCAGCACACTAACCCCCATGGGCAGTTTTACCGCGGAGTTTGTAGTAACAGACGATGCCGTTCACGAAATCCGCGCAACGCGGCTAAACCCCTTCGCGCTTATGGTAGAGGACGAAACACCGCCGCCCGCACAAACCGTAACCGTCGCAAACATCGGTAACGAACCCGTTACGCTTACACAGCCCGTATCCGACTATTTTGAAATTGGCGAGTTAAATACAACCAATTTGCCAATGGGCGGCACGGCAACATTTACCGTGCGCCCCCGCGATACCCTAACCTTTGGCGAACACACCGAAGCAATTGCAATACTTGGCAGTGACGGAACAGCAACAGAAGTAACCGCAACCGTAAATGTTGTGCCGCAAGCAACGGGCGCGTATGCAATAGCCGCGACGGGTACACTCTGTTTTGGCACTGCGTTGTATGGTGCTGTGCCGCCCGCACTGCAAACCGTTACCGTCACAAATATCAGCACGGGCAATGTAACTTTGCAACAGCCCGTTTCTAACCGTTTTGATGTGGGCAGGCTTTCCCACGCTTTGCTGTTGCCCGCGCAAACCGCAACCTTCACCGTGCGCCCCGCAAGCGGGCTGGAGGTGGATTTGCATGACGAAACCATTATAATTCGCGGCAGTAATAACACGGTTACGTCTGTGGATGTACTTTTCAATGTAGAACCAAATGTGTTTTATGAAATGGAAGTTTCGGAATTGTTGCCCTTTGAGGATGTGCAAGAGGGCTACACAGACGCGCCCTTGCAAGAGGTTGTTATCGTAAACAGCGGAACAGGCACGATTACACTGCAACAACCCACTGCATACGACTTCATTATTGGCGAACTAACCGAAACCGTTTTGGCGGCAGATGAATCTGCACGGTTTACCGTTCAGCCGCGCTTTGGGCTTTACGAAGGCACTCACTCGGAGGTAATAGAAATATTCGCGTCCAACGGCTTGGACGGAAGCGTTACCGCATCCATAGAGGTTATCCCCGGCGGAACGTATGGCATAGCGGCATCGCAATTGCTTCACTTCGGCGCGTTTGAATACGGCGACCCGCTTCCGGGTGCGCAAACCGTTACCATCACCAACACAGGCTCGCAAGCGGTGACACTGCGCAGTCCAACCGCGCAAAACTTTATTGTAGGTTTGCTTTCCCGCAATGTTTTGGACGCGGGAGACACAGCGTACTTCACCGTACAGCCCCTGTACGACTTGGCGGGCGGAATATACAACGAAACAATTGTTGTAGCAGGCACAAACAATACCCGTGCAGAAATCATTGCCGCCATAACAATTACCACACAACCTGCGTTGGCGTTTGTTTCATCCGTTACCGTGTCGCCGTCTGCGTTATCACTTGCGCAAGGCGAAACGTACACCTTCACCGCAGATGTAACGGGCGAAAACGACCCGTCAACAGAAGTTATCTGGAGTTTAAGCGGCCAAAATTCACCCGCCACACTAATAACATCGGAGGGCGCGCTAACCATTGCGCAAAACGAAACCGCCGCAACAATAACAGTACGCGCAACATCCGTCGAAACGCCCACCGTTTACGACGAAGCACAGGTTTATGTAATCAAGCTTCCCGTCGTCACAGGCGTCACGGTATCACCTGCGGAGGTATCACTGACGCAAGGCGAAACGTACACCTTCGCCGCAACTGTAACGGGCGAAAACAACCCGTCAACAGAAGTTGTCTGGAGCATAAGCGGCCAAAATTCGCCCGCCACACAAATATCATCGGGCGGCGAACTAACCATTGCGCAAAACGAAACCGCCACGCAAATAACAGTACGCGCAACGTCCGTTGAAACGCCCGCCGTTTACGACAGCACACAGGTTTCTGTAATCAGATTTTCCGCATATCCTGTTGTCACAGGCGTCACGGTATCACCTGCGGAGCTATCGCTCGCACAAGGCGATACCCACACCTTCACCGCAAATGTAACGGGCGAAAACAACCCGTCAACAGAAGTTGTCTGGAGCATAAGCGGCCAAAATTCACCCGCTACACAAATATCATCGGGCGGCGAGCTAACCATTGCGCAAAACGAAACCGCCACGCAAATAACAGTACGCGCAACATCCGTTCAAACGCCTGCCGTTTACGGCAACGCACAGGTTTCCGTAAAGCGCGAAAGCGTGAGAATGGGCGACATTAACGGCGACGGGCGCGTCACCTCCGCAGACGCCACACTCCTCGCACGTTATATTGCAGGTCAAGACGTAACCATAGACCGTCGCGCCGCAAACATAACTTGCTGCCCTCACGGCACAATAGGCGTAGCCGACCTTATACGCCTTGCACGGGTTCTGGTAGGTCACTTCCCAACCCTTTGCCCGCGTGGCAGTGGCGGGTGCGATGTTTGCAGGGATTAAAGAAAGACCTCGGGGCTCTGCCCCGAACCCCGGAAACTTTTGAAAAAGTTTCATCAAAACTTTAATATGGACTAGCGATAAACTATCCAACGCAACACAAAAACCGCGCGAATTGCGCGGTTTTTAATTAAAGTTTTTGATTGAACTTTTTTCAAAAAGTTCATGGGGTTTGGGGCAACGCCCCAAGGTCTTGGTCTTCCTCAATATAATCGTCGGGAGCGGGCGTGTATGGCGCGTGATATTCGGGGAGGATGTCGATGATGTCGAGGTCTTGGGGTACTTCAAATGCTTGCGGTTCTTCGGGCTGTTCCGATTCTTCCATCTCGGCGGGAGTGTATTCTTCCTCTTCGTCTTCGCCGTTTGCGGCAATGGCGGGTTCGTGAATTTGCACAAGCAGGGACGGCGGATGCCCCACGACGCTAAGCCCGTCGGGCAAGCCGATTACAAGCGGCACGTTATGGACGCCTATTGCTCGCCCGCGAAGGTCGAACTCGGGTTCTATCTGCGTTGCGTCAAGAGCGGCTATCATGGAGCGCGGGCCGCTTACAGTGACGCGAATTGCCGCGTTGGTGTCTACAAGTTGGTACAGCCCCACCACGCCGCGACTGCGTATGTTTCCGTGCGGCACGGTGAAAGTTCGTATGTCTATGGGTTCGATTATTGCGGTTACTTCAAATTCCGTGATTTCGCCCTGCCGCAAAGAAACGCCCTCGGGCAACCAGTCTGCGGGGAAAATTGTGCGCGTGGTGTTTTCGCGCTCGCCCGTTAAATCAATCTCTACATAAATTTGCGATATCGCGTCCAGCGTTTCTGCCGCGCCCACAATTTCCACACTAATGCCGTCGCTGTCGTAACCTGCGGGCGCGAAACCGCTTGCAAGCGTACCAACCCCGCGCACAATAATATCCACAGGCCGCGCCTGCCAAACCCGCACAGCCGCAGTGGTTTCCGTCACGCTTAAATTAACGCGCTCCGTCATTTCGTAGCCGAACACGTCCAGCACCGCAATTTGAACAGGCAGTTCCGCATCATCATGTATGCCCGTGATATCAACGCTTGCCTGAACCTTCCCAACCATCCCCACATACGTGTGCGGACCGGAAATTGTAACACGTTCGTTGCCCAATCTAATGTGTTGCAACTCGAAACCGGGGAAAACTTCGCCCTCTTGAATAACCTGCACAGAATGCGTTTGTTGCGTAAAATTGTCCAAATAAACATCCACATATGGGGGCGTGATGGAAAGATGCTCAAACCCCGCCGGCAAATTCGGGCTTATCCTAAGCCGTTGCGCAGAAATCCCATAGCCGCGCAAAACCGCGTCCGAATCCACCGCCCTAAAATCCACACTAATGCCGATTATCCCCGCGTCCGTCATTGCCGTGCGCAAGCCGTCCATATCACTGCGCCGCGCCCTAACCGTAACCGCCACGTCCATTTCCCGCAGTGCGTCATAATTCAGCACAACAATGCCTTCCCTTGCCATAATGCCCAAATTATCCAGCCGCAACCGTTGCGACGGCACGGTCTGGTTCTGGTACGGGTCACTCATATTCATACCAATAAACCAAATAACAGTTGCCGCCGCAAGCGCAAGCAACATCCATTGCAAGTCGTCAAAAACCGCTTTGGTCAATTTTTTGAACATAAGTCACCTCGCTTTAATAATAATTTCTCGGGGGCAGAGCCCCCTAGAACTACTGCTTCTTTTTCTTCTTAAAAATCGAAAACCGTTTTTTCGCGGGAACGCCCCATATTAGAAGGTCGCGCATTTGTTTTTCCTCTATGCCGTGGGTTAGTTTGCCGTCGATTACAAGGGAGAGTGCGCCTGTTTCTTCGGAAACGATTATGACGCGGGCGTCGGATACTTCTGAAATGCCGATGGCGGCGCGGTGACGTGTGCCAAGTGCCGCGTCAATGGATTCGGACGTTAGCGGCAAAATGCACGATGCCGCGGATACGCGGTTGTTTCGTATTACAACTGCGCCGTCGTGAAGCGGCGCGTTTTTTTCAAATATGTTAAGGAGAAGCTGGGCAGAGACTTGCGCGTCCAGCGGAATACCCCTGCGTTCATGTTCGCTTATATCAACCTCGTTTTCCAGCACGATAAGCGCACCTGTACACTTCTTTGTAAGCACCCGCGTGGCCTTTAGAATTTCGTCCACCGTATGCGCCGAAATATGAATCTGCGATTCGCCCTCGTCCCGCAAATGCACTAAGTAACTGCCGCGTCCAAGCTGTTCCAAAGCCTTGCGCAATTCCGGCTGAAACAAAATAACAACAATAAGCAACCCCACACTAATGGCGTTGTTAATTATCCATTGCACCGCAATCAACTCAAAAACGCTGGCAAGCACCGCAACAAAAAGCACCGCAAGCAAGCCGCGCAACAGCACCCACGCTTGCGTCCTGCGTATCCACCTTGTAGCCAAATACAGCAAAACCGCAACAATAAAAATATCCAACGCCTGTGTGGGCCCAAACGCAGGCCAACTAAGCGCAGGTATATTAAAAATTTGCAAAAGCCAATCGGTGAAAGAAAAAAACATTTAGCGGCTGTTCCTTTCGGAGTCGTCTTGTTCCAGTGGGTCTTCGGGTAGCTGTGGGCGTATTCGCTTTACGCTTCGTTGGGATTTGGTCATTATAACTTTGGGTACAACTTTTACGTGGTAGAAATTATTATCATCTTCAAACTGTACGGTTTCTGCGCGTTGGTAGTCGAGAATGCCGTCGAAAAAACGGACAATCCCCGCTATCAGCCCGCAAACCACCGTGCCAAGAATCACTATGCCAATGTTGGCAGAACTGTCTGAGAAAAGCACGGAGATAATGAAGCCGAAAATCATCATGACGCAACCGAGACCGATTGCCATTTCTTTTGCGTAGTCGATTGCTTGGCGCGAAACAAAGTGTACAAGAACGATTACCATTGCAAAAATGATTGTGGTAAATATCCACGCGTCTGTGGACGCAAAACTGCTCATGATTGTGGTGTAAACTTCTGAAAACGCGCCGGGCAGTTCCGTCAAAATTTCTGTTAGGTCGCGGTCTGCGGCGGCGGCGGTTGCGGCGGTGGGTGCCATAAGCCGCAAAAGCCCGTCAATCTGCGCGTGTATGAACACGCCAAGGGTTATTGGAATAACCGACGTAATGGGGAAATAAAGCCCCGCCATGATAGGCAACAGATACGGCACATTAAAATGAAATGCCAAAATCGTAAAAATTATCAAAATCGACTCCCGCGTTGCCATACGGGCATAGAACAGGAAAATCAACATCAAAAAGATAAACACGGCGGCGGCAACTTGTATGTTTGCAGAAAACTGCAACGTAATGGTTAAAATTATCACAATCCAACTCATGTTCATGGGCATTATCGTAAACAGCAACGCAAACAGAAATGTAAGCAACGCAGGCGAAACACTGCCGCCAAGCGTATCCACCATGGAGTGCGTATGCCCGACGGAAGTTATCCCGCCAAACACAAGCAAACCCAAGAAAAACTTGAGCAAAGGTACAATAAATACCTCATAGCGTTTGAAAAATTTTACACCGGCTTCCCGGGCTACTAAAATTTGCTCCATTATATAGGGAACTCCTTAATATTTTTATTTTCTAGGCGACCTTGGGGGTGGCGCGTCGTTTAAGCGAACTTGCGGAAGTTCGCTAGGACGTGAAGAAGGGCGCGGGCGTTGGTTAAGCGGGCTTGCGGTACGCGGCCTGCCTGCCGTAAGTGCCCGTGACGAAACTTTTGCAAGGGGGTCTGTGTTTTGTGCGGCTTCGCGCATGGCGGCGCGTCTGTCGGTTAGCGGGAGGGGTTCGCGGCTGTCGGATGTGCGCACCAATGCGTCACGGTCGCCGTGGCGGTCACGGTCTCGCGAATCCCGTTCGCTGTCTGCGTTGCGTTCGCGTGAATCCCGTTCGCGGGCGGCTTCGCGCTCCTTGCGCAGTCTTGCAGTGCGGCTTGTTTCTTCCGTTACGGGTGCGCCCGTGCGTTCTTCCGCATTCTCCAAAAAGCGCAACATTCCTTGATATCGGTTAAGCCTTTTTTGCACATGATAATATTCCCGTGTGCCCTGTATCGTGCCAATCACGGAATAAATTGCAATTATCGCAACAATAAATAATACCGACTCCATCACATGGTCTTGTATATTTATTTCAAAAACATCAATGCCTTCCACAAAAACAATTCTTAGCCAGTGGAGTGCGAGAATAACAATGCCCGCAATCCCAACAGACACTCGCGTCCCCAAATTTTTGCGATAAATATAATCATGGCGGAAATAATCATTTGCATCCCTGTCTGCCGCGCCCTCGTGCTTATCGTAAAGCGCGAGTTTGGTCATTGTAATTATTTTTTGACGGTTTACCATATGCACCTCAAAATGCAGTCTCAAACAGTTATTACACTATTTCTAAGAAAAAGTCTAGCAATATCTTGTAACATTTATAAGAAAATTTCCTATTGACTTGGAGGATTTTGTGTGCGGGTGTCGAATTAATTAATTAGGTGGGAGCTATGGCAGATTTTTATCCGCAGGATGTTATATCAGAAGTGAAAGCGTTAAACGATATTGTGGACGTGGTTGGCGGCTATGTTAAGCTTTCGGCGCGGGCGGGTAATCACTTTGGCATTTGCCCGTTTCATAATGAAAAAACTCCTTCATTTTCTGTTAATAAAGACAAGCAAATTTTTTATTGCTTTGGTTGCGGCGCGGGCGGAAACGTAATCAGTTTTATAAAACGCATAGAGAACATGGATTTTCCCGACGCACTTAAATTATTGGCAGACCGCGTACATTTTAACCTACCCGAAAAAGGGACAAGCCCGCAAGCAAAAATTCAGGCGGCAGAAAGGGAAACAGCGGCAAAATTAAACAAGATTGCCGCACGTTTTTACCATGAAAATCTGTATGCGGAAAACACTGCGGCTATTCAGGCGCGAAAGTATTTGGAAGAACGGGGCGTAAAACCCGCGCTTGCAAGGCGTTTTGGGCTGGGGCTTTCGCCGGACGGCTGGACAGGCATTTTAACGGCATTCCCTGAAATCGCGCCCAAAGATTTTGAAACAGCGGGGCTGGTAAAAAGCAAGGATGCTCGCTTTTACGACCGCTTCCGCAACCGCCTGATGTTCCCGATAATTGACACACGTTCGCGTGTAATAGGCTTTGGCGGGCGAGTAATGGGTGATGATGACGGCGCGAAATACTTAAATTCCCCCGAAACCGCACTTTTCAAAAAGAGTGAATGCTTGTATGGGCTTAACTTGGCAAAAAAAGCCCGTGCGCAGGAAATTATCGTAGTCGAGGGCTACATGGACGTTTTAACCATGCACCAGCATGGGTTTTCCAATACCGTGGGCGTTTTGGGTACGGCAATGCGCGGTTCTCACGCACGGCTCATAAAAAACGCGGGGGCGCACACGGTTATACTAATTTTGGACAGCGATGAAGCGGGTATTCGTGCCGCACTTCGCGCAATTCCCGTACTTATTAAGGAAGAAATCAAGGTAAAAATTCTGCAACTGCCCGACGCAAAAGACCCTGACGAGTATCTTTCGCGCTTTGGGGCGGCAAAATTTTCGGTTCTGCTGAAGGAAGCGAAAAGCCATATCTCGTTCCAAGTTGGGCTGGAGCGCGGCAAGTTCGATTTGGAAACAACGGACGGACGCGTGGGCTTCACCAAGGAATGCGCAAAGATTCTTGCAACGCTAACCAGCGCGATAGAAACAGATGCATATGTTGGAGAAATTTCAAAAGCAACCAGCATTTCCGCCACGGCAATCCACAAAGAAATTGAGAAAATCACGGGCGAAAACCGCGCAAAAAGCGAGTTTTCGTATTCGCCGCGCAGGGTTGTGCAAAAAAAAGCGGGCGAAGACGCAGGGCTTAAAAACGCAAAAAAAGGCTTGCTGTACTTGCTTTTCACCGAGCCTGAAGCCCTAGCCGCATTAAAACGAACCGACATTTCCGTGAAGGAAGAAATGGGAGAAGACGGATTTAGCAAATTATTAGATTTCGCGCTTACAAACGCCGTAAACGCGCCATCGGACGTTTTCGACTTCTTCCACAGCGACAGCGACCAGCAACTAATTGCAGAAATTTTTGCCGAAACGAAAGAATACCCCACAAAAGCCGCAGTGGAAAAGGCATTAAACGATATGGTTAAAAAAATCAAGTTAAGCTGGCTAAATTCCCGTATGGAAAATGAGAAAAGTGACCTAAATGCCGTAAAATCAATACATTTGCAGATAAAATCTATAAATTCGTTGAATATATCATTGCACGATGGATAGACTATAATCGATACGAGAGGACTGGTTTCTTTTGAAATCCTTTGACGACCCTTTGTTAATGAACCGTTTGCAAGAGCTTGTTTCCATCGGGAAAAAGAATAAAAATTCGCTGGACCAAAAGGAAATAATGGAGTTTTTGGGCGACGTAGACCTTGACCCCGACCAAGTGGAAAAAGTCTTTGAATGGCTGGAATCCCAAGGCATGGAGCTTTCGTCGGGCATGAGTTCCGACGCGGATGCAGACAAGGAAAAAGAGCTTGACCTTGCCGCCGTAGAGGGCGCAATAAACATTGACGACCATGTGCGTATGTACCTCAAGGAGATAGGCAAAGTGCCGCTTCTTACGGGTGACGAGGAAGTTGAGCTTGCAAAGCGCATGGAAGAAGGCGACGAAACCGCAAAGCAACGCCTTGCGGAAGCCAATTTGCGCCTTGTTGTTTCCATTGCAAAACGCTATGTTGGGCGCGGAATGCTTTTCTTGGACTTAATCCAAGAGGGCAATCTGGGGCTTATTAAAGCTGTGGAAAAATTCGACTACACAAAGGGTTACAAATTCAGCACTTACGCGACTTGGTGGATTCGCCAAGCAATCACCCGCGCCATTGCAGACCAAGCCCGTACCATTCGTATTCCCGTGCATATGGTGGAAACAATTAACAAATTAATTCGCGTTTCGCGCCAGCTTTTACAAGAACTTGGGCGCGACCCCACCCCAGACGAACTTGCAAAAGAAATGCAAATGCCCGTTGAAAAAGTGCGCGAAATTCTGAAAATCGGACAAGAACCCGTTTCGCTGGAAACGCCCATTGGCGAAGAAGAAGACAGCCATCTCGGAGACTTTATCCCTGATGACGATATCCCCGCACCCGCCGAAGCCGCCGCATTTACGCTACTGAAAGAGCAACTAATCGAAGTCCTTGATACCCTCACCGACCGCGAGGAGAAAGTTCTGCGCTTGCGCTTCGGTTTGGACGACGGGCGCGCCCGCACCCTTGAAGAGGTAGGCAAAGAATTTAACGTAACCCGCGAACGTATCCGTCAAATTGAAGCGAAAGCGTTACGCAAATTGCGTCACCCCAGCCGCAGTAAAAAGCTAAAGGATTATCTGGATTGATTTCGCCGCGCTTGAAAGAAATGCTTGAAGCAGTGGGACAATGCCGCGTCCTTGCGGATATCGGCACAGACCACGCGTACTTACCCATAGAAGCAATACGCGCAGGTTTTTGCGAAACCGCAATTGCTTGCGATATTGTTCACGGGCCGCTTAAAATGGCAGAATTTAATATACGCGCCGCAGGTTTTGCAGGGCGTATTGAAACGCGCCTTGGCGATGGCTTACAGCCGCTTGCGCCAAATGAAGCGGACTGCATTACAATCGCGGGAATGGGCGGCAAAAACATCATGCACATCCTTTCTGCCGCGCCCCAAACCGCCGAAAACGCCCGCTTAATTCTTCAACCCCAGCACGATTTGGAAGATTTACGCAGGTTTTTACACGCAAATTCGTATAACATATTAGAAGAAAAACTTGTTCACGAAAAATCAAAAAAACAATCGCGCTTTTACGTGATTCTCATCGCCAGCTACACCACCGATTTAATTACACCATGGACAGACGCAGACTACTTTTTGGGGCAAATTAACAGCCCCCATCTTCACGAATACCTCCGCGAAAAACACAGAAAAATATCGGGGTACATAAACTCCGTAAGCGATATTTCCGCACAAAAACTTGCACAACAACGGCTTGAATGGATTTACGAAAAGCTGGAAGACCTTGGGGTTCCACCCCAAACCCCGCAAACTTTTTGAAAAAAGTTTGAACAAAAACTTTAACCTAAAATCGCGCAAATGCGCGATTTTAAAATAGGGTCAAGGGATGAAATCCCTTGCAGGGGTGTGGGGACGGAGTCCCCACGAACTTGTTTTAAAAAAGGAGATAACAAGATGCACACAGCACAGTGGATAGTAGAGCAATTTGAGGAATGGGCACCGCAAGCCGACGCGGAGGAATGGGACAATGTGGGGCTGTTGGTTGGCGATGCGGCGCAGGAAGTGCGCAAGGTTTTGGTCGCGTTGGACGCAACGGAAGCTGTCATAGAGGAAGCGGTGCAGGGCGGTTTCGACTTTATAATATGCCATCATCCCATGGTGTATAATCCGATAAAACGGGTAACAACAGCGGATTCTATCGGGCGCAAGATTATCAAGCTGGTGCGGAATGGGATTGGCTGTTACTGCGCCCACACCAATTTAGACAAGGCGGCGGGCGGCGTAAACGATTGCTTGGCGCAAAAAATCGGGCTGGCGAATCTTTCGCCGCTTATTCCCGAAAATGACTGCGGCGTGGGCATTGGCAGGGTGGGTTTTCTTCCGCAAAAAATTACGGCCGGCGCGTTTTACGCCGCGCTAAAGGAAACCCTTGGCATTGACGCAATTCGTTTTTGCGGCGATAAGGAAAAATTTGTTCAAAAAATTGGAATTTGCGGCGGTGACGGAAGCGGCGCAAGATATGTGCAGGCGGCAATAAACTGCGGCTGTGACGCTTATGTCACAGGCGATTTGCGGTATCACTGCGTGCAAGACGCTTTGGAAAGCGGCATCGCAATGATTGACATAACCCATTACGGCGGCGAAATTTTTGTTCTGGATGAAATAGTAAAACGGCTTAAAACCGCCGCAAAAAATTCGTTTGAAATTTTCCCTTCATCTATAGGCGGACAAGTTTTTGGCCATATGTAAATTTCTTTCTCCCGTTCCAACTGTAGCACAGTATTTTAACCCCGAATTTGTTTAAAATATAATCACGGGCAAAACGCCCGATTTCATCTGAAACGAATTCCGGGGAGGATATATAAAATGAATTTCAAACGTTTAATTGCAATAACGGCAGTGGCAGGTATGCTTGCCGTAACAGGTTGTTCAAGCAACACACCAAACAGAAACCAAGGTAACAGAAACGGCCAACGCGTTGCAGACGCGGTAAACAACCGCCCTGACTCTTACACCAACGACAGGGTAGAAACATCTCGCGGGCTTTTTGGCCGCACAACACGCGGCATGAATAGCAACGCAAACAGCCGTTACACCCGTACAAACAACCGCGCAACCACTTTTGCACGCCCGCACCACAGGGCAGGTTCTACATTCCACCGCGGTCCTGTTCGCAACCAAGCACACGCTATCACCAACACCGACACAGTTGCAAACAATGCCTATAACATGAACCACACCGAACGCGGCATCCCTGCAAACGGCATGAACCGTGCCGCTCGCAGAGGCGAAACCATCAACAGAACCAACCGCGCAAACCGCACCAACAATGTAAACCGTAACGCAGACCGCAACAACGCTGTAAACCACAACGTAGACCATATCGGCATTGCAAACCATAACGCAGACCACACCAATCGCGTAAACCACAACGTAGGCCGTACCAACACTGCAAACCATAACGCAAACCGCAACAACAACGTAACGCCTTCTGCGCTTTGCAACGATGGAATCTGTCTTGCACCAACAGCTAACCAAACCGTACCTACCTTTTTTAACAAAACGAAAACAGCACCCGAACAAACCGCACCACAGCAAGCTCCCGCACCAACAACAAACCCTGCAAGCTAATCACGCAATAGCGATATAAATGTAAAACAGGAAGGTTCTCTTTGCCATCTTATGGAGAGAGCCTTCCGTTTTTTATTGCACCATATCAAAGGTTTGATTTTCCCCTGAATTTTTCTACACGATTATTAACATTTTTAATCATATCAGGCGAGATATCGGCTAACAAAATGTTGTTTTCAAAAAGTATGGTCAATTCGTCAAAGTCAATCGCAACTACATTATCTAAATTGACAATAATACTTCTTTTGCAACGAAAAAATTGTTCTTTATCCAATTGCTGTTCAATTCGTGAGAGACTTCCGCGAAACTGCATACGGCCATATGATGTGTGTATAATGACATTATTTTTTAATTCCGGAGAAGTTTCAAAATACATTATCTTTCTATAGTCTAATGCAATAGTGCTATTTTTGGACAGCTCAACCATTCCCATAAAATTTGAAGCATTACGGTTTATTTTAAAAATAAATCTATCAAGCACCTCGGTATTTTTGTTGGTGAATTTTGCGTTGGCCTTTCTTATGCATTTACATATGCGGCTGTCAATCAATGTGTCGGTTTTCAATATGTAATCCATAGCTTCTATTTTATATTCAAAAGTGAACTTGTATAAATCAACGTTGGACGCAATAAAAATAATTGAACCCCACGGGTCGTATATTCTTATTTTTTCTGCTAAACGAATTCCGCCAAGGTCGTGACCTAAATTAAGAAAATACAGCCCGGTTACAACATCGTTGTTTTTCAAATGATTAAGAACATCATCAGGAGATGACGTTGCACATACTGTGGGCATAGCGAAATTTTCTATGCTAACATAGTTTTCAACGCATATTCTAACTTTTTGCAGAAAAGCTGAATCATCTTCATATATGAATATAGGCAACATTATAAATTTTCTCCAAATCAGAATTAAGATACGTTAAGTATACTATGCTCTTCCACTTTTGCCAAGATATTTCTTATTGCTTTTCGTAATTTTTATAATTTCGGCTATTATTGCCTCATCAATTCAATTTGCGCGCTAATTACTTGAGCAATAACCGTCTCTCGGGTTGATATCAAAGTGTGAAAATGTCATTTTGGCGTCATTAAGTATATGTAATATTTCCAGCTTTTCGTCACGCAAAAACTCCTTTTCGTCACGCTTTTAACTTTTTTTGTCGGAAGTGTTTTATACTTAATCATGCAAAAAAAATTTACATTCGGGGGTGGTTATTTTATGGTATGGACTTAGGTATAGCGGGTAATAGCTTCAAAGGTCAAGTTAGTAACACTGCAACAAAGGCAAATGTTTGTCAAAACTAATCTTGGTTATCCCCTTGTGGTGACCGAAAAATTCTGGAGGAATAAAAATGAAAAAAGTATTAATTGGATTTGTAATATGTTTTATCGCTATGTTCGTCACAGTTCCGTCCGTATTTGCGTCAAATACGGCTACATCGGATATCATTTATAACTGCAACGAGGACGTATTAGTAATTGAAGTTGAATCCTACGAAGAACTCCTGATTTTGATTGCCGAAGTTGAAGAAGGAAATCGTCGCGCAAGTGAACTCTGGTATGCTGCAGTAGAACAATCTGAAAGAGAGCGGGAAGAATACGAAGCACAGCTTAAAATGTTACAATTAACAATTCAGCCCAGACTTACAAGGCTTGTGCAGGTAAATGACAGCCAACTCATAGCAATAGGTAACATTTTTCGGTATACGGCAAGATTTTATCACACCGCACGGTTTACAGTTACAAATAACTCTCTTGGCGTACCTATAATCAGTAACGCTTCACAGATTGGAACACATCCAAGAAATTCAACTGTAGATATATCCGATTGGCATGGAGACCGCGTTATTATAGATGGCGGTCGTACATTGGCGGTGATATCATCGTTTCGATTGTCCGCTTTAAACAGAACCACAAATATCTGGCATCATATGCATATCAATAGGTATGTTGAGTTTTATAATAACTTTACAGGGGTGGTTTGGTAAAAAATGAAAAAATATATACCCTGTTTTGCATTAAGTCTTTTACCCTATCCGATACTAAGGATAGTATCCGACTTAATCGCAGGCTTAAGTGGCTACTTTATCTTTACTGATAGGAGTTTTTACTTAATTGTGATTTCTTTTAACGTGGTATCAATCATCGTTGCATTACACACAATATTTAAAGGTAGCCAATAATGCAGGGGAGGTTGCTGCTCACGGAAACACTCTCTAAAATCAAAAACCGCGCATTAGCGCGTTTTTTGATTACGACATACTTAGAAGATTAACCTCCGAAATTGTGATGCCGGCGGCTTGAAATTCATGCAAAACTTTTCTGCGGACGTCACTGCACGCGGCGAAGTTGTTGGAGATGGTTTCTGTCCACATACTGGCGCGTATTTCAGGGCCATGAAGGCTTAGGTTGCGCACGAAAACGGGTACTTTTTCGGCGGTCTGTTTAAGTTCTTCCGTGCGGGTATCTACAAAGTCGGGGTGACTGCCAATTACCTCTGCCATTATTTCGCAGGCCTTTGGCACGTCGGAGTCGTATGTGATTATTATGTCGATAAACGCGGACGCCAGCGGATTGCAAAAATTGGAGTTTTCGATAAGTTCGTTGTTGATAATGGAATTTGGAATGATTATGCGGCTGTTCATAAAAGTGCGGATTACCGTATGGCGCAGGGTAAGGTCTTCGATAAAGCCTGTGATATTCGCGTTTACAAGATGAACACGGTCGCCGACTTCAAAGGGCTTAAAAATGGAGATAAACAACCCGTTAAACGCGTTACTAAGCGATTGTTGTGCCGCAAGACCAATCGTAAGCGCGGCAATACCCGAGCCTGCAAAAAACGCCATAGCGATATCCTGAAACTGCGAAAATGACGAAAGCGAAAATCCAACACCCGCTATCCAAATAATTGCGCTAAGCACATTTTTTATAAATTTCAAATGGATAGTTCCCACCGTAAACGTCCGCCGCCAAAACACACGGAAAATATTTGTAACAAAAAATGTTAATACTAACTTAACGGCAAACCGTAACAATTCCCAAACCATTTCATCGCTACGGAAAAAATCATGCAAAAAGTTTTCAATCATATACAAAACCTCCTTTTTCCCATATCATATCATAAAGCCTTCAAACCCCAAATATTAAAGTTTTTTTGGAGAGGGGGGTTCGGGGGGAGAACCTTTTTGTTCACA
>Ga0209755_10001756_pt1 | contig 32298 bp, 23 predicted proteins | sample TergutCo191P1_FD_187301 | JGI IMG/M metagenome (GOLD analysis project Ga0209755, IMG submission 187301) | Cornitermes sp. P1 segment gut microbial communities from Petit-Saut dam, French Guiana - Co191P1 (SPAdes) (version 2) | ecosystem: Host-associated > Arthropoda: Insects > Digestive system... | reverse complement strand
CAATCACGTGAAGAGCCGGCAGCACGAGCTTTTGCATTAAGGGTTATCAATTGCATAACATCTCCGATTTTTTTGTTTGCTTTTATTGGGGTAGCTGGATTCGAACCAACGATTGGCGGAATCAAAACCCGCTGTCTTACCACTTGACGATACCCCAAGGGACACATAAATATAGAATTTTTTTGCTTTATTTTCAAGGGTATGGGGGAAATATTACTAAATTTGCAATATCATGTCCAAACCCATATCCTTAACCGGCATTAAACCCACAGGAACCCCGCATTTGGGGAATTACCTCGGCGCAATACGCCCGGCGCTTGATTTACGAGAAAAATACGATACCGTTTACTTTATAGCGGACTACCACGCCCTGACAACGGTGCATAATAGGGAAGAGATGCGTAGCAACACCCACAAGGTGGCGGCAACGTGGCTGGCTTTGGGGCTAAATCCCGAAGAAGGCTTGTTTTACAAGCAAAGCGACATCCCGGAGATTTTTGAGCTTTCCTGGCTTCTCTCGTGCTTTACGCCAAAGGGTTTCATGAACCGTGCCCATGCATACAAAGACAAGGTGGCTAAAAACCAGGCTGCGGGCATTGACCCCGATGACGGCGTTAATATGGGGCTTTACGGCTATCCCTGCCTTATGGATGCGGATATTCTGATGTTCAAGTCAAATATTGTTCCTGTTGGCAAAGACCAGAAGCAGCATGTTGAATTCAGCCGTGACATTGCGGAGCGTTTCAACAAGCATTACGGCAAAAACGTGTTTGTTCTGCCGGAGCCGGTGATTCAGGTAGAAACAGACATTATTCCGGGCCTTGACGGGCGCAAAATGAGCAAATCTTATGGCAACACCATTGAAATTTTCCTTGAGCCAAAGGAATTAAAGGCAAAAACAGGCAAAATTGTGACGAATAGCCAGTCTATGGAAGAGCCAAAAGACCCAACAAAATGCAATGTTTTCGCTTTATATAAGCTTTTTGCAAGCGAACAGCAGTCAGAAGCTTTGGCAGCCAGGTACAGAGCCGGAGGCATGGGCTGGGGTCATGCGAAAGAAGCTCTGCGTGAGCTTTTGGAAGAGCGCTTGGCAAAACCAAGGGAAAAATACAACGCTCTATTGGCAGACACAACGCAAATAGACAAAATCTTAGCTTACGGAGCAGAAAGGGCCAGGGCCATAGCCCGCCCATTTATGCAGGAAATCAGAGATACGGTGGGGATTTGTTAGGGGAATCAAATAACCATCAAATAAGAATTCCATGCCTCATCCCACCCACCATTTTTATCTATACCCCCTCTTTCCACTGCACAAATGTTCATAAAAATGTCTTTTTTTGGGTGAAAATCACAAAAAAATCACATTAATGTAATTTTTTTGTCCGTTTTTTGGAATTTTAATGTATATTTATATGTGAGAATATTTTCCATAGGAGTTTTTTATGAAAAAAGTTGTTTTATTAGCACTTAGTGCTGTTAGTATGGCCTTTGCACAAGGTTCGTTGTGGGGCATGAATACTACCACTTTTCCATCCTTGCAAGTGAAGACTCCGCAAGTGACGGACTGCTGGGGTGGCGGTGGTGATGAAGACACCTGCTACAGCCAAATTGGTGGTTGGTGGTTTGGTTATGATTATGGTGGAGGTAGCATTCAACTCTTTAAAGAAGGCTCATGGACTAATTTTGGGCCTGGTGTTGGCTTAACAGATGAAAACGATGGTTCTCCGTTAATACAAGGAGGGCTTAGTGTTAAATTAACAGCCCAATCAAGCAATGGAACTGCATACGGTGGATCTGGTTTTGGTTTTAATTATTGGGGGGATCAGAATACAAGCTATACGGAAAATATAACCAGCAGAAATGGTTATTGCATAACTTATAGCAGCAATGGTGCTTTAATTGCTAAACTTGGCCATGATGAAACGCTATATACGGCTGATTGCACTTATGATATGGATTTGCCTTCCACAAGTGGCGCAGTTAGCGCAGTAAAACTTCCGTTTGCTTCATTTGCGCTTCCAAGTTGGTGTCCCACAGCAACGTCTTTCAGCGATAATCTTCCCTTGGTTCCGTCTAAACCAACCGGAATAGCAGCCTCGTTTAAAATTGCAGTCGGTGCAACGCAAAGTACCTCTCCAACTATAGTAGATGCTACTATTTATCAGTTGGGTTGGCATACTGATAATTGCAATACTGATGTAGCTTCCATTAGATATGGTTCTGTTGCAGCAGCAAGCGTGAACTACAAAATGGTTGGCAGGTCTTTCACCTTGAATTCTATTGAAAAGCCAGTTGCTGTTCAGGTGATTAACTTGCAGGGTGCAGTTGTTTATTCGCAGACCTTAACCTCTGCAAGCAAGACCATGAACCTGAGCAACTTGCCCACAGGCGTGTATATGCTCCGTGCTCCGGCTCTTGGCTTCACAAACAAGGTTATCCTGAAATAAATGATTTGAATTAAAAGAAATCCCCTGTTCTTGCGAGCAGGGGATTTCTTGTTTTTAAGTTGTTTATTCTACTTCAACTTCTCTTTCTCTCTTAACTTTAGCTTCTAAATAATCAATTAAAAGCGAACCTTCGTTATTGACTGATGCTTCGGAGTCGTATTCAACAACCCATAGAAACTTTGTCACCTTGGATATGTCAAAACGTTTGGCCGGAGTTCCGGCGACCTCATCTTCTGCAAAAGAACCCATTCCTTCTAAATCGCCAAAGTTAATTGACACTGGAATTGTATCTTGCTGTGAATTTTCAGCTTGGTAAAACCAAAAGTCATTGTCGCTTTCAGATATCGCGCGGAATTGGTGTTTGCCGCCCCAGTATCTGTAAGCGAAAGATATTGCGCTATCAAGAGTTGTTATGCCCAAATCTTCAATGCTTTTGCCCTCGTTGGCATCTAATCCCACATTCAAGCCCAATGCTGCTTGGTTCCCCTCTTTAAGGCTATATCTATCTAGTTTAATAGCCCTATTATCATTTGGCAGCCTTATGCCGTCAATTACATAGTGAAGAGGAGAATATCGGCTTGTCAGTGTATTTTGCAAAATTGCTCCGACTTTTATTCCAGCAGCATCTTTCAACTCGCAAGTTGAAGCGGGTTCTGTTGTTGTCTCTAATGGGCAAGCCGGATCCCAGAATGGGGTTAAATCTTCGTTTTCGCCATCTTCTGCGTTTTTTAGGGTGTAGCCATAAGGATATGTGTCAAATATTGATTTTTCAGATCCACGATTAAAAGAAGCTATTACTAATGTAATAGTATCTTTGACTAGCACAACTGTACCTGAGCTACTGGAACCACCTCCATTCCCGGAAGAAGTTCCTCCGTTACCCGATTCAGGCGGATCGTCATTGTCGCTGGAACAAGCAAAAAGGGCAAATATGGCACTTGCCACGATTAATTTTTTAAGCATAAAGCCTCCTTGTAGTTTGATATCTTATATAAATATAGATAAAAATCACTTCAAAATGACATTTTTTTAAAAAAGTACCTATTTATTTATTATTTTTTAAAAAATAATCTATATTATTATATATAATAAGTTGTATTCGGAGATTTTTATGAACAATAAAGTCATTTTTCTTATTTGCATGCTTTTTATAGTAGCGTTTTTCTTTGCCTGTACGGAATCTGGTAGCGTAGTGTCCGGTGGCGACGGAAACAGTTCAAGCTCAGGGCAAGGCAATGGTTCTGATAATAGTTTCGGGCAAACTGGAGCTTATGCTGCATTGCCAAACAATAAAAATTCGGATAAGGTTCAAGAGATGTATAATCAATGGATTAGTACATACTATATAACCTATGAAAATGACCCTGCAATGGAAGGCCTTTTGCCTCCGCTGGATGCTCCCGGCACTGCCCGCATAAAAGCTACTTTCAACAATTATAACGATGGTAGCCGCACCTGTTCGGAAGCCATTGGTTACGGCATGATTTTAACAGCTTTAATGGAGGACTGGGATAAATTCAATAAACTTTTGGCATATAGCAAGCTATGGCGCTATAGCATAAACGGCGTTCAAACGGCTCTCATGCGCTGGAATATGAGAAGTTTTGCTTCGTCAGAGGGTGGTTCCGCAACGGATGCTGATATTGATATTTTGTCGTCTCTTGTTATTGCTTATAAAAAAAGTGGAAATCAGGATTATTTAAATGAAGCCTTGGCAATAGGCGCAAGCATTTATGATTATGAAGTAGATATTTCTTCAAGATTGGTTTTGCCGGCAGCAAACAATGAAAGAATGGGCAATGGAAGCCTTTTTAATATAAGCTATATCTCTTTGCCGGCTCTTAAAATGATGGCAGACTATGATCGTAGTGGCCGTGACTGGGCTACTGTACTGGAGAGCAACCTCTCTTATATGGAAAGAGTGCAAACCAATGGAGATGGCCTGTGGCCGGACTGGAGCGGTCCGAGTGGTAATCCGGCGAATCCGGATAACGGCAGTAGCGACTGTTTGCCGAATAACAGTACTTGTTCCATAAGGTCTCATGAGGCATATTACAAAGAGGCTCCGCGCATTCCCTGGCGCATAGCATGGTATTACCATTGGTATGGAGATTCAAGGGCAAAGGCAATGCTGGATAAAGGCATGGCATTTTTGCAGGGCAAAAGCGTTGCGACATCTCAAGATGTAAGGAATTTTTACAGTTATACCGGTGGATTGCAAGGAACAATTGCCGGTGGCGCAATGGCTTGGACTAGTTTATGCGCCCTTGGAATGGGAAATGCTGCAAATCAGGCTTGGTTGAATAGTTGCAATGAAAGAATGGTAGGTTTTTATAATCCTGTAGTGACAAGTTACTATCCGGCAAGCTTGCAGATTATTTATGCCATGCTATTTAACGGGAGATTCGACTAATGCTGAAAAAAGCAGTAATATTCGTTTTTGTTTTTGTTTGCTTGTGCGGAGCTGCAAATTTCACCACCACGCATGGCAAGCTTAAGGTGGTTGGCGGCAAAATTCAAGATAAAAACAATAACGATGTTGTTCTGCGTGGCATGAGCTTATATTGGTATCAGGGGCCTTGGAGCGGTGGTCAGCCTGGGGACCAATTCTATACTTCTGCAAATGTCACTGCCCTTGCAAACAACTGGAATACAAATGTGGTTCGTGCCGCTATTGGCAATGTTCAGCAAAATCCCAGCAGTGCTCTTGCTATGGCAAAAAATATGATGGACTGGGCTAACAGCGCCGGCATCTATGTTATAATAGACAATCATTCGCATATAGCTCACAGGTCTGCCCATGCCACTGCTGCGAATAATTTTTTCAGGGATGTTTCTGCCCATGTAAAATCAAACAGTTATACTCATGTTATTTATGAAATTTACAACGAGCCTGTTTGCAACGATGATAACGCAAATAATGTTCAGGCCAGCACTTGTACAAGAACAACCTGGGCGCAAATAAAAAGCTATTCTCAAAATATTATAAATACCATACGTGCAAATGATGCAGATGGCTTGATAATAGTCGGAACTCCCTATTACGCTTCAAATACAGGCGCAGCAAGGAACGACCCCATAAATGGGCAAAATCTTTTATATACCTTGCATTTTTATGCCGGAACCTCTGCGCATAATAATTATAAAGAAGCTGTAAAAGCGTCGTATTGCGCAGACTTTCCGCTATTTGTAAGTGAATGGGGAACTTCAGAGGCTTCTGGCTCCGGTAGCATAAACACTTCCAATAGCAACTCATGGCTTAGTTTGCTGGAAGCTGCAAAAATATCACATGCAAATTGGTCCATTTCAACAGGCGAAACTTCGGCTGCTTTAACAAGCTCAAATATTAATGGAACATTAAGTGCTTCGGGAACCTATATTAAAAATATATTCAAGCTGAATACTTCCGGCACAAGTCTTTCAAGCGTTGGTTTAACTCAGCAAACCATAGATTGCTCAGGTGATCTTCCGTATGATTTTGAGCCAACCGGCGAAATAGTGTTTGGAACTCAGGCTCCATTGGCAAATGCTATAGATAGAACTGGGGCAGATATTGTAACTTCAACTTCATTAAATACTGAGGTTCTTGTAAATACAGCAGCAAATTTCACGGCCAATTACACCATTGTAAACATACCAAGACCAGGAGCCTATTTAATTAGATTTTCTTTAGGCAGTACTGCCGCAGGCACGGTATCCTGGTCCGGGCACAATGTTAATGCCGGCAATGCGCAAGTGCAAAGTTCAGGTAATTTGGAAACTTATAGAAATACTGAAACTCAAGTGATAAAAATTGCGCAATCCCCAGCGACACCTTTGAGTTTATCTTTCCAAACTTCCGGGGCTAATACAATAAAAGCGTTGAATGCGATTATTTATATGCCAAGCGCAGCAGACAGCATAACTTATGGCATCACAGATGAGCCTATTGTGCCTATCATTGCTCAAAATTCAGCAAAACATTGGAGCTACAATATCACTACCGCAACATTTAATTTTGAAGCGACAGAAGGAACTCTTGCGATTTACAATCTGCGTGGTGAAAGAAAATCTGTTTTTGCGGCAAAAGGCAATGTTTCCATAAAAGGAAAATTGGCTTCTGGAACTTATTTGGCAATTTACAGGCATGGTTCTCAAGTTGAATCTAAAACAATTTATTTAAAATGAGGTTATTATGAGAACAATCATATTAGCATTGCTTTTAGTCGTTGCCGCTTCTGCTGGCCCAGTTAGTCATTTTGGGGCTTTAAAAGTTTGCGGCAAAAATATATGTGGAGAAAAAACCGGAGCATCAACCCCGGTTTTCTTTAAGGGGCCAAGTCTTTATTGGTCTGTTGGCCAAGGCGCAGCCTTTTATGCACCTGAGGTTGTGGATTGGTTTGTGGATAATATGCAAATAGGCATTATTCGTGCGGCTATGGGCATTAGATATTACAAGGAAAATACCGAGCCAATCAATGTGAATAACACTAATCCTCTTGGTTATTATGATGCCCCAGCAACGCAAAAAAACTTAATGAAAGCTGTTATAGAAGCAGCTATAGTCAATGATATTTATGTGATTGTGGACTGGCATTCCCATAACGCCGAGAATGAAACTTCCATAGCCACGACTTTTTTCAGGGAAATGGCAACGGAATACAAAGATGTTCCCAATATAATTTGGGAAGTTTACAATGAACCTGTTGGCGCAAGTGCAGGCACAATAACAACCTACTCAAATACCATCAGAAATGCCATTCGTGGTGCCGGAAACAATAATCTGGTTTTGATTGGCAGCAATTATTATAGCCAAAATCCAAGCCAGCAAGCCAGCAATTATGGCACAGCTTCTCAGGCTCAAACGGATAATGTTGCGTTTACATTTCATTTTTATGCCGGAACTCATCCGCAATCCGGCGGCATAGGTTCTTCTGCGACAGCAGCTATGAACAATGGCTATGCGGTGTTTGGCACCGAATGGGGTACAACTAATGCCGATGGCAGTGGCAGTGTGCAAACCAGTGCGTCAAACACTTGGACAAGTTGGATGGATAACAATAAAATCAGTAATTGCATGTGGAGCGCAAGTGCCATAAATGAAACTTCTGCCATATTTACCTCAGGCACAAGCCCTACAGCTCTTGCAACAAACAGGCTAACTACAAACGGACAGTATTTTCAAACCTATATGGGTAGCAATAAATGGACCACGCAAATTCCTTCTGCCCATCCGAAAGGCAATGACATAAGTACTACAGTTGCAGACGGCTCTTCTGTTACCATAGCGTCTTCTGCGCTCGGCTTAACCGGAAATATAACCGGAATCGCAGTGCCGCCTACATTTGGCACGGCTACTTTCACCAGCAATTCAGTCACATACACAACTGCTGCAAGCGGTTCGCCGGATGAAAGAGTTCGCTTTGCCTATGAAATAACGCAGGGTAATGTAAAGGTTCAGCGCAGAGTTACTGTTACCATAACAAACAGGCGTCCTATTTTGCCGGAAAGGGCTCCTATTGCAGTTAGCCGTAAAGTGCCTACAAAACTTAACCTCAACAACTCCTTTGCCGCTACTGATCCATCCGGTTTAGCTCTTTCTTTTAGAACTGTATCCAACCCTTTAAATCCCTCTAATGTAGGTACCATTACCTTTAAGACAGCAAGTACAAATGTCGGAGATACATTGATTTTCACTCCGAGCGCATCTATGAGTAATGCTCCTCAAACCGATGCGGAGCTTACTTATAGCATTCAAAATACCGCAGGGCAATATTCCACCGCAACAAGAATTTTGCAAGTTCAAAATATTGCGCCGAGAATAAACGAGAGCCTTGCGTATAATTGTTGTGCAGGAGAAAATCCAAATACTGCGCCTGTACGCATAGGAATGTCGCAAGTAGGTGCCAGAGACACAGACGAAGATCCCTTAACTTTTGATAAGTTTTACCTGCACCCTCAATATCCCGGTACGCTTACACAGATAAAGCCAGACACCCTGCTTTATACTCCAGAGGCCAATAAAACGGGGCGCGTAGTTATTTTTACCATAGTGACAGACGGCGATAAGTCCTCTGTTATAGGCAGTTCGGCCATAAGACTTACCGGTTCAGGTACCGCTATAGGTGATTTGCCGGTTCCTCCGGCAGAAATACCTGGAGTTGTAAATATAAATTTTGCAAATCCAAGCTCGGTTTTTGGATTGAAGCCAGTTGGCTTTGGCAGAGTAGCTGTTGATTTTGCGCAAGATGGCCACGCAAAGCTGGATGTTTATTCGCTTTCCGGCAAGCTTGTGGGGACGTTGCTGAATGGCTGGCAAAACGCAGGTTCCAGCGAGGTTTCGCTTAAAAATCTTAACCTTCAGCGTGGAATTTATATATTACGCCTAAGGCAAGGTTCGCAGGTTAAAACCCTAAGGATTGTGAATTGAAAAAAATATTTTTGATTGTAATTTTATTGCTGGCGGCAAATTTTGCTGATGCAGGCCCTGTTTCTTATTACGGCAGGCTCCAAGTTCGTGAGGGAAGAGCTTTTATTGATGGAGTCAAAGAGGGCAGAGATAACATAAGGCTTGTGCAGATAAGAGGCGTAAGCTTTGGCTGGAGCAATACAGGCTGGGAAAGCTCGCGTTTTTACAATGCCAATGCTGTGGAGCGAGTGGCAAAAGACTGGAAAGCCGAAGTTGTTCGTGCGGCTTATGGTGCAACAAACTCTGCATTTTCCAGTTCTACTGCTATTGCCAATCGTGAACGTGTGGAAACAGTAATTGATGCTGCGATAGCAAATGATGTTTATATTGTAATCGACTGGCATTCGCATAATGCCCATTCAGAAAATGAAACCCAGAATGCCATTGATTTTTTCAGCTATATGGCAGAAAAATATGGCAAGCATGACCATGTTATCTTTGAGCTTTACAATGAACCCACAAATGCGAACAACGGAACATGGTCTAACATAAAGGCTTATGCCGAGAAGGTTATTCCTTTTATACGTGCTCATTCCAATAACCTTATTCTGGTAGGCACTCCTGAATGGTGCCAAAAGGTAGAAACAGTTATAGGCAATGCTATTGACGATCCGAATATAGGATATGTTTTGCATTTTTATGCCGCATCCCACTCCTTGCACACTTTTGTCAATAACGTGAATGATGTGATTAGCAGTGGATTTCCAATTTTTGTTACCGAATACGGCACAACGCATTCGGATGGTGGCCAGCTTAATGCGGATAATTACGATTCGCATAATGCCGCACGTGCCGATGAATGGCATAATTATATGGATACCAAAAAAATATCCTCGGTAGCTTGGAACATAAATGATAAATACGAAGGCTCGGCATTTTTCGGCTCGGTTCAGGGTAGCGTTTTTGATCAAACCATAGTGGCGAACTGGAGCGATCCGGCTAAAATGACGGAATCCGGCAAGTATATATTCAACAAATTGAACAACTATTATTTAACCGCCCCCTGGAATCCGGATGTAGTTTCCATAAAGAGCCACAGTAGCAAGCTCCCCCTGATCCAAGGCTCATCCTACGAGCTATACACCTTGCACGGCAAACTAATCCACAAATCAAGCGAATCCTTTAATCCTGAAAATCATGGTTCAGACAATGGCGTTTATATCCTTAGAATAAGGCAAAATGGTACTACCCAGACAAAAATTGTCAATTTTGTCAAATAAATGCACTCTTTTTTCTCAAAAAAATGTATATTATGGATATGATTTCTAAAAATTTCAGATTGCGAGAGAGCTTTGCAGTTCTTTTCATAGTGTTATTTTTGTGTACTTCCAGCGTTTTTGCGGCTTTTAATGATTACAGGAACAGAGATTCCGAACGTTTTGTGCCAAAAACCGTTAAACCCTTCCATGCAGACCAGGACGTTGTATCTATAGTAATGCGAGAAGGCATTCCTAGGGGTGGTGGATACACATACCAATATCCACGCGAAAACCCGGAACCCAAAATGACAGATAAATACGCTATGGAAGGCGATTTGTCCATGGAAATAGAACTTGTTGCCAGCGATTATTCCGGTGTTGCTATTTGCATAGCCGGCTCTGTGGATTTGACCCCCTATGTAGAAGAGGGAGTTTTGCAGTTTTGGATTAAAGGAGACAAAGGCGGCGAAATTGCCCAATACGTATTGGTGGACGATGGCGTAAAGAGCAACGGAGAATCCCTTCAGGTGAAAATAGGCTCCAAAAGCTTTGGCGACATAACCACGGAATGGCAGAAAATTTCCGTGCCACTTAAAATATTCGGGGAAACCGGTGTTTACTGGGATGCCAAAAATCAGAGAGAAGTTATGATGCCCTTCTCTTGGAACAATTTCAAGGGCTTTAGAATAGAAGTTCGCAAAGACGAAAACCAGGCTTTTAAAGTTTGGCTAGACGACATAATCATCAAAAAAACGGGTGAAGAATATCAGGGTCCTGCCGGTTATCCTTTCCGCAATGTTTTGTGAGGCTTGAATGAAAGAAAAAATTTTATTCTGTTTGGCATTTTTCGTTTCCATTATTGGGGCGCAAGATATAGAGGCTCGCCTGGATTCTCTTGGTGACTACTACGGCTCTACGGTTATTAGTAAAGATAATATGCCGGTTGCCGTTTCCGGCGATTTTACCGTGCGCATGAAGCATTTTGATTACACCGAGTCTTCTCCTTTGCAGGATGGGGCGAGAATGCGCACCTTTGTGAATGCGGCTTTAGATGCGTTTATTGCAGTTTCTCCTTCGTCTAATATGACCCTGTTTTCAAGGTTGCTTTTGCCATTTGATTTCAGCGGATTTTTTGTAAATCAGCAAGCTTTTCAGCCAAATTCGGAAAATATAGGCAACCCAGGGGAAAGAGTGCCCGCCTTCCACCCGCAAGGTGATTTTTATGGTGCATCTATAAATGAGAGCATGATTGTTGGCATGGATTTGCGTGGCGGCGTATTTGGGGCAACGCTTCTCATGGGTGGTGTTATCTGGACTAGCCAAAGCCCTCTGAGCATGTGGGAACGTGAAACCAACCCTCGCTTTATATCTCAATATGAGCTTTACGAAGAAGAAAAAGTTGTCAGTACATATTACAAAGAAAAAGGCTTTAAGCCAGTGAAAGAAGGAGGCAGGGCATTCTGGACAAACCGTTCGTTTGGCGGCTGGATGCTGGACTTCCACACTTTGCCCTGGGATTTAAAAGCGCAGTTTTTGCTTTCGCAGCCTTCCAATGTTTATATAGGAATGAGAGATGGCTTGCGCCTTAACAGCAGAGACGGCGGAGAAATGGAGCTTGTTGGCACTTATGACCATCGTGGCAATGCAATTGGCGGGCGCTTGGCCAAGGAAAAAATTACCTTTGGAGATGCGAGTTTAACTGTTGGCGCAAATTATATGGGCCTTTTCTTTGATGCGCCCCAAGTGTTTGAAAATTATTTTTTGTCAAACTTTTATAATGAAGAAACAAAAAGCATAAGATTTGACAATCCTCAGGTTGTAACCTTGGATTTAAAAGGCAATTTAACCCCCAAGCTTTTTTTAGCTTTGGATTTTGCGCTTAGCTGGGATGATTCGACAATTGTTAACGCTTATCCGGGTTCTGAAAAAGTGTCTTCTTATTATAATCCAAAAGAGACCAGTTCAGAAACATCCACCCCGTCTTTCGGAGTTTATGCTAAAGTGCAAGATAAGCATTTGGTGCCAATGACTCTTGAATTCATTTATTTGCCCAAAGAGTTCTATTCGCCATATTCAATGACCAATCCAGATAGAGTTCCGGCTTGGCGTAAAGATCAGTTTTACTTAGGGGCTGGCACTTACCGTTATGGTCCCAATATGATAGGCGCAAATTTGAAAATAGAACCTGAATTTAATCGTGGTCGCTTTGATTTTCAATATGGCATTCACAAGCAACTTGAAAAGGGCGATGATGTGATAAACTTTAAATATAATCTGGTTGGGCGGCAATTATGGGAAACCTCATCTTCTTGGACCAGGCATAAACCCTTCTTCAACCAGGATTCCGGTGCTATTGGGCGTTATGTTTACAGAGTCGGTGGAAAACCATCAACATATATATTAAACGATCGTAGAGGCGGATTACGTAGCGGTTATGCCGAAACTTGGGATTCTTTTACGCCTTACGAAACTGCTCAAGATGCTTTTTACTGCTCGCAGTCAGGTTTTTTCAACAACGGCGAAGGTGCTGATGGTATTCCCTGCAATATGCCACAAAGCGTAAAATGGAATTCTACAGTAGCAATAGATATGGGTTATGATATAGGGCACTGGTTTAACTCAGATAGAAACATAATGCTGCAGTTGTTCACTTCGCTCTCGGGTGTTTCTTCCAGCTTTATACCCGTTGCATATACGGATAAATATTCCAGTGATATGCTTATGTGGGGTTTGTTTGTGCAGTCGGAGCCTGCGATTGCGATAACTCCGACTTTTCATGCGATACTTATTTTGGGCTTTGAGAATTTCCGAGCGGAACAAGCTTATGTGGGTTTAAAAGACTTAACTATCAGCACTGTAACCGGAGGCTATACTGCGCTTTACCCGGAAGCATCTTTTTATTACCAGCTTTCTCCAATAAATATTTGGCAAACTGCGCTTGGCTTTGGCTTTGATTGGGATTTTGCAGCACGGGCGGGTTTACACTTTCGCTACAAGTATTTAACCAATGATGATGAGAATTTGCCGCAGAATAATTGGAAAGTCCACCACGTTCAAGCCGAAACAAAGGTTTGGTTTTAGAGAGGCTGTGAGAATATGATAAAGCAAAGTTTAGTTTTGTTAGCCGCTTGCTCTTTGGCTTTTGCCGAGCAAAGTGTAGAAGATAGGGTAGAATCTGTTAATGCTCGCAAAGGAATTGAAATAGGCGGAACTGTTCGCAGTGCCTCGTTTAACTCCGGTTTTGAATCTCCGCAGGAAAAACCTTCCGAAGCAACAGGAGCCTATACAAACCAAATGCCGGATCGCGAAATTGCCGAATTTGTGCAATTGGATTTGGATTTTAAATTCCGCCCTTGGGATAATATAAGCGCTAATTTAAAGTTGCGTTTGGGTGCCGGCATGCAGGAGTATTTTGCCGCAGCAGCTACAACCGTAAATGCTCCGTGGCTTAACATAGAGGGTAGTTTTGGCGATATTTTTTATTGGGTGGTTGGTGATTTTCGCCAGCTTTACTCTCCGTTAACCATTTATATGCCGGGCCTTGATGTTATGTATGAGCCAACAGTTTTCGCCCGCAAAAGGGAAATGGCTCAAAAAGACGCTTTGCTGGATGGCAACCAGAGGAATTTGCAGGGCTTTAATTTGCAGTTCCGTCCGCAATTGGGAGAAACCTTAGGAGAATTGCGCGTTGAAGCTCTGGGGGCTCGCTTGCGCCGTGCCGGTTATTTGGATGCGAGCGGCGCTATGGGCAATATGCTTCCCAACGAAGGCATTGCTGGCGCAACGCAAGCTGGTCGCTTTGATAAATTCTTGCTCGGAGCCAACTTGGAACTTTTGCCTCTGAATAAAAACCTGCTTATAGGCGGAACTTATTTAGCTATTGTTGATGATAAGAATACTGCTGTGCGCTATACATGTGAAGGTTGTGGTGTGCCGCCGGTGTCTGGTTTAACTCCATTTAACGACTCTTTGCTCAACACCTTAGATTCATTGCCTCAAAAGACCTTTGTTTATGCCGGCAGAGTTGGAGCAGATGTTGCCGGATTGTTGGAAAACAATTCGCTGATTGCAAATTTAATAGGTGAATTCGCAATTTCTGATGATAAGGTTTATGATGCGGAAAACAATAGCAAGCAAGAAACCGGCAAGGCTGTGCTTGCGCAAATGGATTTGGGTTATAAGGGTAGCTTTGATGTTGTTCTTTCCAGTTCTTTTATCCACAACGATTCCTCTTGGTTTAACAATGTTGCTCAAAGCCCATCTTTCTTCGCTCGCCGTGTATTGAACAGCGATAAGGATGTGGGCTGTGCCACAACCAGTTGCATGTATAACCAAAACAATACTTTTAATGTGAGTAAATACGGAGTTCATTCTCCTCTCTATTCCACATTTGATGCGCTTTATTTCTTTACGCCCAAGCATTCGCCGGTATCCACCACGCTCAGAAACGATGCGCCGCAGGGGCAAACGCAGAGCTATAACACAGCTCCATATGCAAAAAATTCCTGGAATGCCCACACCTTAACTCGTGCGGAGCTTGCATTGCTGGAAAAACTTTCGGATTTGAATATGCAAATGGCTTTGCCAAGCGGTTTTGCGACATCTAACCGTATGGGTTTCCAAGAGGTTTTAACTATCAACTGGAAGGGGCTTGCAGAAGCTAAGGGCTTGTTTGCCAATTATGAGCAACTGTCTGCGACAGCCGATGATAAAAAAGCGAAATACACGGAGTTCGGCGGCGGCGCAAAGGTTAATGTTTTAGGCATTTTTGGCTTTGAGCAAAACCCGCTTGAACTTAGCGGCAGCTACAAAAGCTCGTCAAAAGAGCAAGGGGCAGTGGAATATACCAGCGACTTTATAAACGGAGGTTTATATTATCGCTTTTTCAAAAGATTCGGCCTGACCTTGGGCTACCAGATGATAAATTCAGATTTGAATTTGGCTGGAGCTGAGGCGCAGAAAGCTCAGTTGAGCAGTTTTAGAGTGGACATTGTACCGGTGTTAAAGTCAAAGCAGGATCAATGGATGGTGGGCTTGGATTACACAATATCCAAAAATGCTTGGCTTTCCATAAACTACGGCATTATGAGTGTTGAAAATATTTATGATATTCAAGATTTTGTAGATGCAAACGGAGCCATAGACAGAGGAACGAATTTACCCGGCTATATGGTGGTTAATGGAACTGAAGCCGGAAATAAGGAGTTGAAACATGAATTTTCGCGTAATATTCTTGAAGCAATCATCAATGTGGAGTTTTAAGGGGTGAGTATGAGATATGCAATAATAATTTTAGGTTTGTGCTTTAGCATGCCTTTTGCTCAAGAAGCCGTGCTTGCCGCCTTGGATAGCATAGAAGAAAACACTCTAGGCTTTTCCTTGAACGGTCGTGCCAAGGCTGGGATTTTGAGTTCCACTCTAAGTTCCGATGCCTTAGACGAAGACTTTTCGGATCGCTTGGCTTTCAGCGATTTTTTACTCCGTGTTTCTGTGCGCCCCAGCAATGAGACAAAGGCGACTTTTGATCTGCGCTTTCATAAAGACTGGCAATCTGCTTATCGTGAGGGCAACAATTCTCCCGTGATAAGATGGTGGAGCTATGATGGCAACATTTTGGATAAAAAAGTGAAATTCAATTTGGGAACTATGCGCATTGCATATACACCCTTGACCATTTATCTGCCGGAACCAAACCTTATTATGGAACCGGAAATATTTTCCGAGCTAAAAAAAGAGGCTATGGAAGAGAGATACCTTGACGGAACAAATCGCAGGCTTTTGCAGGGTTTAAATGCAGAGTTCAAAACTTCTGCAGGATTCCTTGACAAGATTTTTGCCCAGGGAACAATTGCTCGCTTGCGCAAACCGGCCAATCTTGAGGATCGCATATCTTATGACATAGATCCTATAAAAGATAGATTCGCAATGGCAGCTCGTATTGGAGCTGAAGCATTTGGGTTCTCTTTGGGTGTGAATGATGTTTATACCTTTAGCAGAGTTGGCAGTGCTTTGATTTCTTCACTTGAAGCGAGGGATACCTTAATTGATTTTGAAAAGAATAATGTTTTGAGTTTTGAGCTGGGTTATAACAGCAAAAAACTTTCCCTGCCTGTGGACTTTGGCGTAAATGCGGAATATGCAATTTCAAACTGGTCACATTCACAACGCAAAAAGGTACAGGAGCAAAAGTTAGTTTTGGTATTGGACCCGGGTCACGCATTGATACCAAATCACACGCCGGCTCCGGTTTTAGATCAGACCGGAAGAGTAATTGTCCCTGCGAATTACTATCCGTATTATCTTTCTGTTACAGAAACAAGCTTCAAAACCGACAGAGTTGAAAAACTTGGCAACAAAAGCGCGATACTTGCCAATGCTTATGTTGCATACAATCAAGAATCGCTTGAAATAAAACTCTCCGGAAATTTTTTGAACACAGACAAAGGTTTTGAAGCAGAATTAGCGGCTTCCCCTGCGTATTTGCCAAATTTACCTATATTGAACAGCAATGCGGTGCTCGATCCGGCTTTTGAGCAGTTCAGAGCCAGTTCATTGGAAAACATGTATTATTCCCTTTATTATACTTTACCGATGAATGCTATGACAATAGTAAGCGGTACAAAGGGTGGTGCAAGTGCTGTTATTGGCGGCCAAGAAATTTACAACTCAGGAAATTTGTATAACAATTACAAATTCTCTCAATACTATAGAAATGCTTACACTCAGCAAACTTATACTCGCTTGGAGCGTGATTCTTTGAGCTATCTTTTGGATCCTGCGGTGAACTTGGCTCTGCCTTATGGCTATGCAACTCCAGATAGAGCCGGTGGAGATGCGAATTTAAGTTTAACTTGGAACAAAGCTGTTAGCGTTAGCGGTGTTTTTGGGATGTATTCTTCTGAATTTGAAGACTTCACTCGTTTTGGCGGTGGCTTAGAAGTTAACATAGCTCGCCTCGCAGGGCTTGGCAAAGCTATGATAGTTTCTGGTTCTTATGAGCAGAGCAAGGCAGAAGGAGATTTTTTAGACATAAATGTTAATCGCATTGTGGCTGGCACAAGAATAGGTATTTGGCGTGGAATTTCTTTGCTGGGCGGGTTTCAGCAAATTAGCAAGGAATTTAATTCTGCGAATAAAATCAATGAAATGCTGGTGCTTGGCGGACCAGAGATAAAAATAAGCGAAAGAGCCAAAGCCTCTTTGCAGGCAGGTTTGCTTTCAAATTCAATTGAGGTTAGCGGTATGGATAAATTGGAGTTGGATAAATTTGTTATGTCTGGCATTGTAACGGTGGAATTTTAAGGAGGATGAGCATGAAAAAAGTCCTTTTATTGGTTAGCGCATTATTGTTAAGCTGTTCGGATTTATCTGTGGATAGCGAAGCTGCTTTGAAAGCAGAGCTTCCCGCAGATTTTAACCGAACTGTTTATGCGGATATAAACAACGATGTTATAAAGAGCCAAGTTCTTTTGGAAGTTCAGGGTAAAATGAGAGCGTTGTATCCATCCGGTGAAGAGGATGCGGATAGGAGAAGAGAGTGTGCTGGAATTTTATCGGAAGACATTTCTTTAGCAGGAAAAATTTATACGGAATATATGGATTGCCCGGCAAAAGGCTGGAATCCCAATAAGGCTTGCAAAGGCAAATATTCCAGCAATCCCGCTTATACAAAAGTGAATCCGCAGGGAATTGAGACTTGTGCCATAGGCGCATGCTGGTCTGGCGGCTGGGAAGAAACAGATTATTCGGATTATGATTTGGGTGGTGATACTTGGGAAGAATATTGCACTGACCATACTTGCCCAGTACCGGTAGAAGGAGTGTTATCGGGAGCAACATCTGCTCCTGCCGGAATACGAGTAACCATATCTGGCACTACATTTTCCAAGCTGGATTATTACGCAATTAGAGGCCAATTTGCCGGACGTGATATTTTGGATTCCATGATTGGCGTTATGTGCAAGTTTGTTATGCCTAAAATTGAAACTGCAGCAGCGGCAAAAAACTTTTTGGAAACTTTCTCTTACGATTCAACGCTTATAGAGCAACATTATTTTCTGATAGGTCGTAGCGAAGGCAGGCCGTATAAATATTGCAGTGGTGCGGAAAGTGTAGAAAGAGATAGTACGCAAGCATTGAAGTATGAGCGTGCTCAAAGAGGCTACTTCTTTGATTACAGCAGATATTTATATTGCTTTGATGAAGATGACTTTAATATATATGTAACGCAAGAGGTGAAGTGAGGTTTGTGATGAAAAAATTATTGCTTTTTGTTTTGTTTTGCTCCACGGCAATTTTTGCCCAAGACAGGGTGGTTGTCTATTTTCCGCATTGGGCTCAGTATGTGCAGTTTAAACCGGCGGACGTGCGTTACGACTTTGTGACGGAAATTCGCTATGGTTATTTGACGCCCAGTGGCTCGAATTTGCTCTTTGCAGATGAATCTGACAAGGATAACTTTCTGGATCTGGTGAAACGGGCAAAAGCTGCTAAAATCAAATTATGGGTCGCAGTAGGCGGCTTGGGCAATGAAGGCCCCATGTCTCAGGCTTACTCAAGTTCTGCGGATTTTGTAAAAGCGGCTGTTGCTTTTAAAAACGAATATGGCATAGATGGTTTTGAGCTTGATGGAGGCATTATAGGCGCAGGAAATGCGGCAGAACTCGTTAGGCTGGCTAATGAATTGGCAGATCAGGGAGTTTCGGTTTCCATTGCTGTGCCCGGAGAAGAAGCTTTGGCTTCTGCGCTTGGAAGCGTAAATTTGAGCAAGATTGATAATATCTCCCTATGGTTCACAGACCAGGTTTCTGCGGCAAACGACTTGCAGGTAAAGCCTAATTCAAATACAAGCGAAAACACTAAAATTCTGGCGGCTTTCGCAAGTGCCGGAGTGCCTAAAAACAAGCTGATACCCATTCTTCCGTTTTATGGCAAAACTTTTTATCGTGCAAAAGGCATTGGTTCTCCACATGAAGGCCCTGGCGCAGGAGACGGTGTTTTGCCCTATAAAGATATTCTTGATAAATTCAAAGATACAGTCACATATAAAGTATCTTTTGACGAGTCAAGCAAAAGCGAGATTGCCGTTAGCGAAACTGAAACTATAGTGTTTAACGGGATTCCTTCGGTTAAAATGATGGCCGAAGCGATTAAAGCTAATGGTTATGGCGGTGTTGCTGCTTTTGATATATCAGGCGATCATAAAGAGCCTGTAGTTTCTTTGCTTGTCACAGCGGGCCAGATTCTGAGACCGGCTGTGGATTATAAGACTAAGAAGAAGCGTTAGAGTTTTCAGTTTTTTCCATTCTTTGTGCGGCCAGCTCTCTTTGAGCGTTTTGGGCCATTTTGGCTGCGTCTGCTGCAATTTGCCTGTCTGCGGGGGAAGGATCGGCTGGCGCCAGAGCCGCTTTGCGAATTGCGTCTGCTTTTCTTATGGTTGCTTCCGGGGTTCTTTCAGGGCCTGTGTCTAGATTTACATGTCCGCTACTGGCATATCTTTTGCCGTCTGGTCCTGTTACAAAGTTGTAGTTTGCGCCGCCACGAGCGTAACCGCCTGCTGCGCTCACATGAGCTTGCTCATGGACCCTTACTTTTCTGTCTATCTTTTCAAGTTCATCAACTTTTCGCTGTTCCTCTTCGCTCAGATCTTTTGCCCCGGAAGCATTGTTATCGTTTTGCGTCTCTCCTTTTGCTTGCTCTTTCTCCTTTTTTTTGCTTTTTTCATCTAAAACGTTCCAACCTTCTTCGGTAAAAGCCAATTCATAGCTGGAATTTGAGCTTTTTTCCTCATTTTCGGCTGGAGTTTTATGAAAAATAGTATCTATGCCGTTTATAACGGATGTTACGTTTGGGGAATTATAAACATTTTCAATCATAGATCTACCTATTTTTACTTATCGGTATATTTTTTGAGAACTTTAACGATTAATTGCTATAAATGCAACATTTGTACTTTTCCGCCGAATTCTATGCTTATGGGCATTTCCAGCTTGCCGCTGAAATCTTCTCCGTCAATTTGGACAAATTCGTCGTTTTTCAGGTAAATTTCGATTTTTTTTGCTTTTATAAGCGATGAACCTGGGCCAAAGATTGATAATGCCTTTAAAAAGCTTTTTATGGATTTTATGTTTAAAACCTCCAGCACGCTGTCTGCCATGTCTGATTTTCCAAAAGGATTGGAGCCGCCGGCGAAGCTTGGTATGTTGCCTGCTATGACTGTGCGGTTGTTTGCAAGGGGGTAGCTATGTTTTTGGCCTGAGGTATCTGTTATAAAGAGTTCCCCTGATTCCAGGCGGTAGTCTTTATCTGCGAAGAATCTTTTTACATAATGCAGTTTGTTTTTGAACACTGAGTTGCCGGCAATTTTGCCCGTTGCTCTGTCTTGGTTAAAATCGTGCGCTATGCGAGCGTCTATGCCAGCGGAAAAGTAGTTTGCCATTGCGTATCTGCCGTTTATTTTCCATAAGTCCAGAGGCTTGGTGTCTGCCACAACAAGTTTGCGAATCATATATAGCAAGCCTCTGCTAACAAGAGCTTCGTAGAGGTTCAAGACCCTGGCTAAATCGTTTCCTGTTCCAAGGGGTATAAGCCCTATTTTGACATTTCTCAGCTCATTGTGCTGCAAAAGAACATCGAATACCGCTGTTGCTGTGCCGTCTCCGCCCACAGCTATTACGCACTCGGAATTTTCAAGAGCTTCTTTTACCTGTTCTTCAAAGTTATTGTAAATGCTGAATTCACTTTTCCATTCATGTTCCACAAAAGCCATAGAGCGCATAATTTCCGGTAAAAAGTCAAACACAATTTTACCCTGCCCGCCTCCGCTAATGGGATTGATTAAAAAATGGAATTTTCTTAGAGTTAGCATTTGTAGTTAATTTAGAAAATTCTATATTAGCTATGGCAATGCATAAGGAAAGTTGGGCTATTATAGGATATACGGAGCCTCAAAAGGCAGAGATTGCCGGGGATTTGGGGAAAAAACTTGTTAATGTAAGTGAAATTATAGAAAAAGACCGGGCAGATGACGCATGGTTGGACGAAGAGAATCTGCTTAACCCCGGGCAAAAAGCCTCTGATTTGCTTTCTGCAAATTGCGAGCGTTATTTGAAGAGATTTAATTTGCTCCATGCAGTTAATACCTCTATACGCCATTTATCAACCGGTGAAATCGCTAAAATTCTTCTTATAGCAGAGATTGGCAAGAAGCCGGAGATACTTGTTTTGGATAAGCCTTTTGACGGGCTTGATGCAAAAAGCCGAGAGGAGCTTTCGCAGCTCATTCCCGAATTGATGAGAGACGGCATTCGCATTGTTATGTTTTTGAATGACGATTCTATTCAATCGCAAAATGAAGTTACGCAGCTTCCGCCGAAAATCGGAGAAAATACGGTGGAATTTTTGCCGGAAGAACTGGTTATTTTGCGAAATGCAAGCGTAAAATACGGAGAAAGATTGGTTCTGGATAATATTAATTTGACTGTGAAGAGGGGAGAGCATTATAAAATTACCGGGCCAAACGGTTGCGGAAAATCTACATTGCTTTCTTTGATAAGCGGAGACAATCCGCAGTCATTTGTGAATGACATTACGCTTTTTGGCATAAAGCGAGGCAGCGGCGAAACTATCTGGGACATAAAGAAAAACATAGGCATTGTCTCTACGCTGTTTCACCGTGATTACACGGTTTCCGTAACAGCGCTGGAGGCGGTGGTTTCTGGCTTTCATGACACAATAGGAGTTTATAGAAGCCCAACTCGCACGGAAAGGGAAACTGCGCTTTTATGGCTTGAGCTTGCGGGGATAAAAAGCCGGGCGAGCGAGCCGTTTCAGGCTTTGCCTTACGGCGAGCAGAGATTGATTTTGATCTTGCGTGCTATGGTGAAGCATCCGCCTATTTTGATTTTGGATGAGCCTTGTTTTGGCCTAGAACCGCAGAGCCGCCAACTGGTGCTTGATTTTATAGAAATTCTGGCGCAGAACAAAAACACCACAATCCTTTTTGTGAGCCATAGAGAAGAAGATTTTGTTAAGAGCATTAAAAATCATTTGGAATTACATCCAAGTAAAAACCACCATTGCCATCGCTCTCAAAGCTAGCGGTTTGCCCGCCTGCGCATTTAATTTTGAAAATGGTATAAAATTTGGGCTGCTTGCCGCTTTCAAATATTTTGCGCAGTTCTTGCCCGGAAATCAGATGCGCATTTTGCGCAGATTTGAATTTTTCAACATCCCAGTCAAAAATTTCAGGGGTTGTATAAATGAATGCTTGCAGCATAAACGCAAATTCACTTGCGAAAAATCCTCTGTAATCTTCGATTACATCCGCTTTTTCTTGCCTGTTCATAGTTTTAAAATCTCTGGGAAAAGGTAAAGGCCCTTGGTTCTGATCGTCTACTTTATATGCCATTCGTATGCTTTTTCCGTTTAGAATAAGCCGCAAGTTATCGCTGTCTTTGTGAAAGAACAGGCATGGCGAATCTTTTTTGCATGGTAATTTGCCCTGCTCCAGATTAAACGCAGCAAATGTCTGACCTTCTTTGAAAATAATTTTAGGGCCAGCACTGTGCGCCGCAACGCAAAAAAACAGAATTACCGAGCCAAAAATAGCTTTCACTTTTACCTCTTTTTATTCCACAACGCAGTTGAACAATCCGCAGTCCTGCACGCAGCGAACCGAGACGCTGGTAGATTTGGAGTTTACGGAATGAGTTACGCTGTCTCTGTCTGTTCTCATTTCCTTGTATCTTCCGTTAGGGCCAACGGCTTCACTTGTCCACCAATATCCTTTCTCTCCGATTTCCGCAAATCCTTGGGCTTTGGTAAAACCGCCAGGTAATGCGGAAAAACCATAGTTATCCGTTCCGTTCCACAGTTGTTTTGATTTAAGCTTTTTGCCTGCAGTGTTGTTGCCGGAGCTATCTATCAAGTTGAGCCAATCCTCATTGCTGGGCAACCGCCAGGGAGACGGGCATACTGTCTGGGCTAAGTTCCAATCATAGAGCCGCCCGTATTTATCGCAATTTTCAGGGCTATTATCATAGCAAAAACTGCCTTTTGCATTGTAGTTTAAATTCTCTTTCATCCACATTGTATTGCCCATTTTCATTACGCCGTATTGTTTGCGGTCTCGTGCATCTGTGAATATTTTGCTGATTTTTTTAATTTGGGGGTCTTGTATGCAAAGAACTGATAGTCCGCTCAATTTACCTCTTAAGGTGCTGGAGAATTCTTTTTGAGGTGACATTTGGCGGGCCTGAACGGAGCCGAGAGCTTCAATTGCCGTGGATGTCCACCAGAATCCGTTTTCATTCAGGTTGCGCCAGCGGCTGAGTTTTTCTTCGTGCGCATCGTTGTCTATCCAGCCGCCTTGCAAAGCGGAGATTGTGTTTGCGAGGTTTTTGCCGGCAAACTTTTCCAATTCATTCCATTCCGAATCGCTGGGCAAATGCCAGCCAGCCGGGCATGCTTTGACTGCTGTGTTCCAGTCGTATAAGCGTCCGTATTTTTTGCAATAAAAATCATCGTCTTCAAAGCACCATGATTTTCCAGTTTTGTAATTCAAATTCTCTGTCATCCAAACTTGATTGCCTATTTTGGCTGTTGCATACTGTTTTATATTGTTTGTTTTGCCTGTGCCGGGAATATTCTGGACGCAGCGAACGGAATAGCCAATGGACTTGCTTGTGATTTTTTCATTCAGTTCATTGTCGTTTGCCTGGATATGCCGGCTATATGCATCGTTATTGCCAAACTCTGTTATGCTCCACCAATTGCCGGCTTTTTCTTTGTTTAAAAATTTATATTCGTTTGCCTGTACTGTGTGGCTAAATTCGCCGCTGAGACTTCCTCCGAGCAGTGCGGATAATTCGGCTACTGATACCTCGCTCCATTCACGTCTGGTAGGTAAATGCCAACCGCTTGGGCACGCTTTGGCAGCGGTGTTCCAGTCATATAAGCGTCCGTACATATTGCAATTATAATCATCGTTTTCAAAGCACCATGATTTTCCTGTTTTATAGTTAAGGTTTTCTGCCATCCACATCTGCTCGCCTATTTTAACGGTTTTGTACAGTTTTATGTCATTTTTCTTTTCACTGGGTTTTGCTCGAATGTTTTGAATGCAGCGAATGGCCAAATTGACAGAGTTGAGATCATTTAATTGGTTTATGTTTCCAAAACCTGAGTTTATGACTACATAGTAAACTGTTGTGTCTACTCCGATATCCGTAGCTGCCCACCATCTACCTTGCGTGTTCCATCCTATTTTAGCTTTGAGTTTGGCATCTGCTTCGCTTATTTCTTTTTTTAAGTCTTCCCATGCGCTTTTGCTTGGTAAGCGCCATCCGGCTGGGCAAGCGTTTTGCAGGTTTTCAAAATCATAGAGTTTGCTTTTATAGGTTAAGTTTTCTGCCATCCACACACGTCCGCCTAGATTTACTGTTTTATATTTCTTTTTATCACGGAAGTCAGTGAATTCGCCTTTGATATCATCTGCCGGGTTTGGCGCAGTTTTTGTGGTTTTGGTATTTTTGGCATTTTGGGAGCTTTTAGTATTTTTTGCCGCATTTTTTTGAGCGAATGCGATGCAGGTAAGAGCTAGGAGTATTAGAAGCGCAAGTTTTTTCATAGAGATGCCGTTTATAAATATAGTAAATTTCGGTTTAAGCTTAAGGTGTTGGGTTGGGCACGGATTTTTCTAGTTTATTGAGGGGTTGTATGAAAAAAGTTATATTGTTGGCAACCATTTTTGCTTTAATTGGCCTTACAGCCTATTATGCTTATTCTTCGGAAAAACTTTCAGGTTCCGCTCCGCTTCCGAGCGGTGTTAAGATTGACAGCATTGTTGTTTATAAAGCCAAAAGGGAAATGGAGGTTTATCAAAAAGGGGAGTTGTTAAAGACTTATAAAATTTCGCTGGGAGGCGAGCCTGTTGGCGCAAAGGAATTTGAGGGAGACTTGAAAACGCCGGAGGGTCTTTATTTTATAAACGATAGAAATCCCAATAGTCGGTATCATAAAAATATTGGCATATCATATCCTAACAAAGCGGATATAGCTTACGCAAAACGTTTTGGAAAGTCTGCCGGCGGTGATATTAAAATACATGGCATAGGTAAATATATTCCGGTTTTGGCGCATCTTACCGACTGGACTTTGGGTTGCATTGCAGTTACGGACGAAGAGATTGATGAGCTTTATGTGACTGTGAAGATGGGAGCTAAGATTGATATTAAGCCTTAGTGGTTTTCCCTCCGTTTTACCCAAGAACGTTGCTATTCTTAATAATGCCGCTTGGGTTATTCAGAATTCCTGCAAGTCCTGCCCGCACTATGTTTATAGCCTGTTCTCTGGATATTTTTGCGCTATCGATTGGCGCAGTTCCGCCGATGTAAGTTACGCCGAATAGTTCTTCAACTGTTGCCCCCATTTCAAAAAGTTTTTGCACTGCTCTAAAAGGAGGGTCATTTTTCCCCATTTCCCAGTGATGATATGCCGTAGGACTTTGACCAAGCTCTTTTGCAAGCTGATTTTGCTTCATATTCATCCTTTCACGAAACTTCTTTATCCCCAAAAACTGCTGTTTCTCGCTCATAAATAGATAATTTCGTAAAAAAACAGTGAAATTTACGGAAAATATATGAAAAATCTATAAAAAACAAATTTTTTTCTTATTTTTTCATGGAAAGTTAATTATATTGACGGTGTATTTATTATAAATGCACGAAAAATTAACTATGTTTACGATGTGTTTATTGAAAATATACGGAAGATTGAAGTTTGGAAGCGTTTAGGGCTTCCGGTAGAGGGTCTTTTGTTTGGAAAAATTCTCCTTATAGCAATATTTGGACTGTTGCAATATTCTCACGCCGTTCAGGCAGATCCACATCCTGCGGATTATATGTTGCCGGATAGCTCAACGATTACAATTCAACTTTTCGGAGATGAATTTGTGAGTTGGCGGGAGACAGCCGATGGATATACCTTGTTATTCGCCAGCGATGGCTTTCTTGAATACGCTGTTAAAGATGAATCTGGCGATTTAAAGCCGTCTGGAGTACGAGCTCGCAATGAGCGTGAACGAACAAAATCGGACAAAAAATTTCTTAAAAAGATTCCGAAAAAATTGTGGTTTAACCCTTCTCAGGCAGAAGCCATGCGCAATAAATTTTACAGAATTAATAACATAGAGGAGACTCCCCAATGTATAAATTGTTTAGACTAAACGCTATAATCTTGGCTATTGTGATAGCCGGACCGCTACAATACGCTCACGCCGTTCCAGCAGATCCACGCCCTGCGGATTATATGCTGCCGGATAGCTCAACGATTACAATTCAACTTTTCGGAGATGAATTTGTAAGCTGGCGAGAAACTGCCGATGGATACACTTTGTTATTTAGCGGTGATGGTTTTTTGGAATATGCCGAGCAGGATGCTTCTGGTGATATAAAACCGTCTGGAGTGCGAGCTCGCAATGAACGGCAACGCACAGATGCAGAGAAGAAGTTTCTTAATGGGCGTTCAAAGAAATTGAGATACAGCCGTTCGCAGATAGAAACAATGCAAGAACTTCGCAAGGCTAGGAACAATGCTTTAGAAAGCTTTGGCATACAAAGCGTGCAAAGTGCGCCAATGCAAGAACAATTAAGCGAGGTTCAGGCTATTTCCGGTACTGTTCGCATACCTATAATTCTTGTAGGGTTTCAGGGCAAGCCATTTACCAAATCAAAGAGCGAATTTGAAATGCTGTTCAATCAACTGAACTATACGGCTGGAGGTCGCACAGGAAGCTTGCGTGACTATTTTAGGGCAAACTCTTATGGGCAAATGGACTTGCAAGTTGATATATTTGGTCCATATACCTTGCCCAATCCCATATCATATTATGATTATAATACTACATCTCTTGCAAATACACAAGAAATGGCAAGCATGGCCGTAGATTCAATGGTACTAAGAGGAGGAGCTAATTTATCCAGCTATTCAAACCCAAACAAGTCTGGGTATGCGCTTGCCCCGCATATAATTTTCGCAGGATATAGTCAGCATCGCTCTGGCGTACAACCAGGACAATCAATATGGCCACATGCAAGTACAATTCGTCCAGAACGGCAACACAATGGGATAAGGACGGATAGATACTCATGTTCTGCTGAGTTGCGTGGCAGCAGTGGAACAAATATTGAAAATATCGGTGTTGTTGCTCATGAAATAGGACATTCTGTTCTAGGTTTACCCGACTTTTATGATGTGGGAAAGGAGGCCGATGGTGGCCAATCCGTAGATTTAGGAGCATGGGATCTTATGGCATCTGGCTCAAATAGCAACGATGGTGCCACTCCTCCATATTTTTCTGCTTACGCTCGTGTTGCTGTAGGGTGGGTAGAAGAAAAAACGCTAACTACATCAACTAGCATTACCATACCAAATCCAGCTACGGAAGGCGTTGTGTATAGAATAAACACGCCAAATAGCGATGAATACTTTTTGCTCGAAAACCGTCAGAAAATCACTGGTGGTTGGGATGCTTATATTCCAGCCAGCGGTCTTATGATTTATCATGTGGACAAAAATAACCCAGGATGGGCAAGTTCCGGGACTAATTATAACAAAATCAATTCCAATCCTGCTAAGCGTGGTTATTATGTAAAACAGGCCGGTTGCGTTACAGCCAATGGTTGCACAGATCGCACAAAAGATCCGTGGCCACAAGGGACGCATACAAGTTTCACAAATACATCCACGCCGGATTCAAGATCATGGTCGGGTCTCTATACCAATGGCCAAGTGAGCAACATTACGCACAATACAAGCGCAAGAACAGTTTCGTTCTCTTTCTCTTCTTCAACACAGCCGGTTGCGCAACCAACTGTGCAGAATCCAGTTTTCATCGAGGATTTTGAAGAAAGCATACATTCGTTTACCATAGTAAATGGCTCGCAAACCAATAAGTGGCACGTTGGAACAGCAACTTCTGCCGGAGGTTTTAAAGCAGCTTATATCTCTAATGATAACGGCACTTCAAATGCTTACACAACCGGTTCTTCCAGCATAACACACATGTACCGCAATGTTACATTTCCATCCTCAAATGAACCATGCACGCTCAAGGTTAACTGGAGAGCACAAGGTGAAAATAGCATAATACCTGGTGCCGGACCAAACGATTATTTAAGAGTATCTTTTGTTGAGACATCAGTCACCCCAGTGGCAGGTACTAATATATCATCGGGAGCAACGCTAACCTATAATCTTGGCGGCACCTCTTGGAATCGAGCTAACATTATAATTCCAGCAGCATATAACGGAACTACAAAGAGGCTTGTATTGAGTTGGGTAAATGACGGGTCGCTCGGTACTCAGCCTCCAGCTGCTTTAGATAACATTATGATTGGAGCTCCGCCTCCACCGCCACCAGCACAGACCGTGCAGAATCCTATCTTTACAGAGAATTTTGAAGGTACCACACATTCGTTTACCTTAGTAAACGGCACGCAAACCAATCAATGGCATGTAGGAACTGCTACTGCCGCCGGAGGTACTAGATCTGCCTACATCTCCAACAACAGTGGAACTTCAAATGCTTATGATATAACAACTTCCAGCATAGCACATATATATCGTGATTTGATACTTCCAACAACAGCCGTAGCATGCACACTCAAATTTGACTGGAGAGCACAAGGAGAAGGCTATGGTTTCTCGAATTATGATTATTTAAAAGTGTCTTTGGTAGAAAATTCGTTTACTCCAACGGCAGGTACAGACATATCATCAGGCACGGAGCTAGGAGTGTATAACTTAGGAGGTACATTCTGGAATCAGGAGAGCGTAGTAATTCCTGCATCAAATAATGGAACTACAAAGAGGCTTGTATTCACTTGGATCAATGATAACTTGATTGGCACTCAACCTCCGATTGCTGTGGATAATATAATGGTAGGAGCACCACCGCCTGAACCGCTGACTGTTCAAAATCCTATTTTCGTAGAAAATTTTGAAGGGACTACGCATTTATTTACATTAGTAAACGGTACGCAAACCAATCAATGGCGCATAGGAACAGCAACTTCTGCCGGAGGCACAAGGGCAGCGTATATTTCAAACGATGGCGGAAGTACAAATGCTTACAGTATCACAGCATCCAGCATTGCACATTTATACCGTGATGTAGTGTTGCCTACATCTATGGCACCATGTACGCTTAAATTTGAATGGAAAGGGCAGGGAGAAAAAGATTACGATTTTTTGAGAGTATATTTAACAGAAACTTCTATTAGCCCTGTAGCAGGAACGGAAATGCCAAATAACACAATAGTATTGGGAACATACAGTGAAGGTGGTTCTAATTGGAATAGAGTAACTATTGTTATTCCTGAGTCAAACAATGGAACCACAAAAAGACTTGTGTTTAGCTGGGTAAATGATGAATCACTTGGTACTCAGCCTCCTATTGCAGTGGATAATATAATGCTCGGTGCGCCACCTCCACCGCTACCTCCTCCACCGCCACAGACAGTACTGAATCCTATCTTTACAGAGAACTTTGAAGATGCAACACACTCGTTTACAATTGTGAACGGCACGCAGACCAATAAGTGGCATATAGGAAGTGCTGCCGCTGCCGGAGGAGGCACGAAATCCGCTTATATTTCTAACAATAGTGGGGTTTCAAATACATATGATATCACAACCTCCAGCATAGCACACATATATCGTGATGTGTTACTTCCGACATTGGCCGTAGCGTGTACGCTCAAGTTTGACTGGAGAGCGCAGGGTGAGAGTTTTACTTTTGAAGGCTCTACTTTCTCTTACGATTTTTTAAGAGTATCGTTGGTAGAAACTTCTGTTACGCCAACGGCTGGCATAGAAACATCATCGGATGCAACATTAGGAACATACAATTTGGGTGGAATGAACTGGAATCAGGCAAGCATTGTTATTCCCGAGTCAAACAATGGAACCACAAAAAGGCTTGTGTTTAGTTGGGTAAATGATGAATCTCTTGGCGCTCAATTTCCTATTGCCATAGATAATATAGTGATAGGGGCACCAGCGCCACCAGCTATAATAACACATCCGTCAAATCAAATCATAGAAGACGGAGAAATTGCAAAGTTTACTGTAGCAACAGGGTTAAACGGCGCTAATTCGCTTAGTTACCAATGGCAAGTCAGCATAGATGGAGGTAACACCTTTAGCGATGTATCAGGTGGCACTGTTGCCACTATCATTAGTGGCGGCACTGTAGGTGGAGGCAATGGTCCCTGTACTTACAATGGAGTGCCAATATTCTGCCAATGGGACACTGGTTGCTATGCGATTGATGATATATATAGTGAACCGGCAGGGTTGACTTGTGCTCAATACATAGCCAATTGTCAAGCGGATGGAGTATTATTTACTGGAGTTTCTGGATTGTCGGAAGTAAATGAGTGGGGCGCTTGGCAGCAATGCAGCAATCTTGGCGGCACAGAAGTTGGTGGATCAGGTAACAATTCTGCAACTTACACAACAATCAGTGCAATTCTGGAAATGAGCGGATATAAATACCGTTGTATTGTCACAAACAATTACGGACTATCTGATACTTCCAATGTTGCTACGCTTACAGTTAACCAAGTCACTCCAATCGTCACTTGGCCTACTACATCTGATTTCGCAATCGCCAATCAAGTTACACAAATACCTAACGGTCTAAACCTGCAATCAGCAAGTAACTTTATTGTTGATATTTACGGCTTAAAAGGAAATTTAATCAGCAGACAAAACTTCGGTCGTGGCGTTTATATGGTATCGCTTGGGCATTTGCCAAAAGGGATGTATGTTGTAAAAGTGAATTTTGGCAACGAAAAGCAAGTTTTGCACATTCTTGTACGATAGTTGATTCTACCAAATGCGTCATAGCGGCGCAAACCTTGCCGAATCTTACTCTTTTCCCAAAGGTTTGGCATTGCTAAAAAACAATGGGAAGAATGGAGTTGGAAGATGAGTGAAATAAAAGAAAATAATGCAGAAGCTTTAATGCTTTTCTTGAAAAAAATAAGCCCTGGTGGTTCTAATACAAATGTGGAAATAATAATAAAATCTAAAACAGTCAAAAAAACGGAAACTGGTTATGAATGCAATTCTAAGGATTATGAGGATTTTTATAATAAAATAGAGAGTTTTGACGAATATGGATTTAAAATTATCGCTTTAGGATATCCGCTGGATATTATTTATGAAAAATTGGACTATTGGATGCCTTGTAAACGGAGTGGTGATAAAAGTAACCCTAATAAAATTAACTTGTGTTTAAAAAAGGAGGCTGTTATAGTTTTATACCCAGGAGAAAAATTAGAATTAGAAAATATTTAAGTAATGGAAGGCGACTCCTGAGTTCACTGCTTCTGCCAGTTTTGCTATGCTAAGTTGAAGTTGCAGAGATTCTATTGTAAGTCAGAACCATGATTCGCCTGATTAAGAGATTAATATGATTGTTAAGCGCAGTGCTGAGAAAATCAAGAAAATCCTTAAATCAAGTAAATCGTGGTTAAGACGTTTTAAAAAATGTAAACAACTGTTTGCAAAATGCACGCAAAGTCACAAAAATGAGCCTCAACCCTTGACAAAACAGCAAAACCTTTATATATTTGCCTGCAACATACTCGCCTCGCAAGGGCGAGTTTTTTCATTTATAGGAGGAAAAAGTGGAGCAAAAAGAAAAGAAAGGCGAAATTGTGCTGTATCAGCCGGATGGCACATTAATAATAGAAGTTCGTTTGGAAGATGAAACTGTTTGGCTTACACAGGCGCAAATCGCAGAGCTATTCTCTACCACAAGAAATAACATAACCATGCACATATCAAATATTTTCAAAGAAGACGAGCTTGAACAGGAAGTGGTATGTAAGGATTCCTTACTAACCACTCAACACGGGGCTATTGAAGGGAAAACACAAGCAAAATTAACGAAAATTTACAATTTGGATGTAATAATCTCTGTAGGATACAGGGTAAAATCAAAAAGAGGCACTCAATTTAGGATTTGGGCAAATAAGGTGCTAAAAGAGTATCTTTTGCGTGGCTATGCCATAAATCAGCGTTTTGAACACTTGGAAAATCGTGTTACTGAAACAGAAAAGAAAATTGATATTTTCGTAAAATCATCAATGCCACCGCTGGAAGGCATTTTCTATGACGGGCAAATTTTTGA
>Ga0209755_10001755_pt1 | contig 32327 bp, 24 predicted proteins | sample TergutCo191P1_FD_187301 | JGI IMG/M metagenome (GOLD analysis project Ga0209755, IMG submission 187301) | Cornitermes sp. P1 segment gut microbial communities from Petit-Saut dam, French Guiana - Co191P1 (SPAdes) (version 2) | ecosystem: Host-associated > Arthropoda: Insects > Digestive system... | reverse complement strand
CTCGAAATCACAGTCTTTCGCTGTTCATTCGGCTCTTCTGCCTCATTCTTCTTAAATTCAAGCATTTTCTCAACAAGTGAAACAAGGTGATCGTGTTTGGTTTTGTCTGCTTCTTTAGATAAATCAAGTGAAGGAATGGGGAGTTTGTCTAAATCAACCTTCTTGATTTGTGCAATACTATTTTTATTAGTAATTAATTTTTCATGAAAATAAAAAGAAATAACTTTACTATTTAATATTCCTAATATATATTTTAAATTAAGTGAAGTTGTAGGCTCAAATAGAAAGTAAAGAGATTGCTCCGGAAAAATACCTGTTGATTCAATTGTAGCAATAATACTATCACCTGTTTTTCTAATTAGTATTTTTGGTTTATATCCTAACTTTGTTTTATCTGTTGTTCGTCCGGTAATATATTCTCTTTTAAATTCAAACCAATAATTATGTAATAATATATACCGATTAATTGATGCACCTTTTAAAACAGGTATTTGTTTTTTATTTTCCTGTTTTGTTGTAATCACATCCGATCTTCCTCCAAATCCGGAGGTTGAAGAATAAATATCTGATAACCGATTAATAGCAGATAGAGCGTCTATTTTCTTAATAACTGCTAGTATTTCCTTATTTGTATTAATTGAAAAAGAAAAATCTCCGTTTAAATTAAAATCATCTTGTAATAATTGAATTGGTATTTGATCGTAATCGGACGTTTCAATTATATTCTTTTCACTGTGTCCTTTCTTGTATATAATGATTAATGTATCAGTTACTATATTAGGGAAAGGAGCACGAAACACTAATTTTTTTATATCTGTCTTGGTAAGTAGTTCTTTTCGTAAATTGATAAATTGGCTATTACTTGCAAGTCTGTCCGGAATAATATAACCAAAAAATCCTGATTCGCATAATAAATACAAACCTTTATACAAAAAATATTCATATAAGTTAGGCATATATGTGTTTGCTAATTCATATTTTTTTTGTAGGTATTCAGTCTCTTGCTTTGAATGTATATCATTGCCAAATTTTCCAGTTAAAGACACCCACGGAGGATTCCCAATCACAACATCAAAGCCACCATTCTTAAAAATGTCCGGGAAACCATCTTTACCATCCCAATCAAAACAATTCACCTTAAAAAGTTCCTCATTGGAAAACTCAAAATTACCTTGTATTTGATAATCAGTACCTATCAAACTATTTCCGCATTTAATATTTCCCGACATATCAGGCAAAATATGACCTCGTAAAAATAGCTCGCTTTGACCTTTATCATAACCTTCATCAAGAATTTTAAGGTACAAACTCATAATGGCAACTTCGGTCGCCTCTCGGTCAATGTCAACACCGAAAATATTATTTTTTAGTATTTCTGTTTTCTTTTTAAGCGTTAACTGCACTTCATTATCAGTATTAACAATAAAATCATCTTTGAATTTTTTCTGCACCGTCTGGCTTGCGTTAGTGTACCATTCACGGTGATATTCAATTAAATAATGAAAAGCGCCTAAAAGGAAACTGCCTGAACCGCAGGCAGGATCGCATATTTTAATCAAAGCGATTTCTTCGGGAGATTTTCCTTTTATCTTTACACCTACAGTATTTTCAACAATATAATCCACAATGTACTGGGGCGTATAATAAACGCCTCCCGCATGGCGGACTTCAGGTTTTTCTTCAACTTTTGCCTGATTGCTTTCGGTAAGACGAATTTTACTTCCTAAAAAACGCTCGTAAATACGTCCAAGTATTTCAGGTTCGATCATGTCAAATTCGTAAGGTGAATGAGGAGGATATAATTGCTTGATAATATCTCTGATTGTATTACTGTCAACATTGATGTTTTCGGAAAAATGTTCCTTAAAAAGCAAACCGTTATATTCGGAATCAAGCCTTCTGAACAATGGAATCAAATGAGGATAAATATTTTCTTTTGCTTTCAAAATAAATAATAAACTATTTTCTTCTTCAATCTCGCGATCTTCAAGATTTCTGATAAATATCAACCTATCCAGAATTCGCTGGACTGCTTCATTTATCTGCTCTACAGAAAGCTGTCCTTTGTTTCTGAGCGCAACATTACGAGCAAGCATTTCACGCCATGCAGAAATATCAGCTAAAAATTCGTCATCAAGTGATTTTGTATTTTTTCCTACTTTCCCGATTAACTGCTCAATTTTTCCTTCGGCAACAGCTTCTTTGGAAAAGACATCCCATATCGAATCCCATTTATCAAGATAAGTTTGATATTCAAGATCAAATCCTTTTATTAATCCTTGTAGAGGGTTTTCAAAAATCGGTTTTTCAAGACCGTTAAAGACTCTGAAAGTTTGAAAATCGGTAAGAATAACGATAGGTGTTTTCCCGTGCGAAGAAAAAGCATAACGCTTTGCCTGAAATACAGGTATATTTCCGGTTAAATCAACATGAGGAGCTTTCGCTTCAACAAAAAATTTCTCTTTAAATTTGTGACCATCTTTCATTCTAAAAGCATAATCAGGCTTTTTTGTTGTCGAGTTATCCCGTTGGTTGAACTCGCGATGAACATCCCAGAATTTCTTTGCTATATCAGTTTGGTTAAGCTGCCACCCCAATGCTTCAAAAAATGGGTCTATAAAACGAGTACGAGTCTCCGTTTCTTGAAAAGTTTTAGACATGAAATCTTTTTCGTTTTTCTTAAAGTCATCGACGAGTTTATTTATTGTTCCTTTACCGGACTGACGTGTCATAATATAATTTTAGTATGTTATTTGTATAGTTCTTTGTCAATAATAAAAGCCAAATTGCCGTAATATACAGCTAAAACGAAACATAGAAAAAGTACAGGATCAAAATATGTTATTAATAGAGCAAATAAATTAAACAGACCTGTAGAGGTTATAAACATTACCTAATAAAAAACCCTGATTCTTAGACAAAAGTATCCGAAGGATACTAGTTATGGCAGAGGAAACTACAATGCCATTCCCTAGCGGCTTTCTAAAACAATCTCACCCGGCATCCTTCGAGCCATCATACAGAAGCGTTTGAATATTATCCAAGCGTTCAAGGATGGTTGATATTTCACCGAGTTGTTTGATTGCGTAGTAGTCATCATAACTGGGCATTTGTCCTACGATGGCGCCGCAGGAACTGCAGACGACCGGGTTCCAGATATCGCTGTTTGGCATTTTAACCGGCGAACAGGTAAAATCTGTTGCGTTGCATTTTGGGCATACCGGCGTTTTAGTCATAAAAACCTCCTACTTTTAATCAAGGCGAAGAAGACGTTTCTAAAATCGTCTTGTTTAACGGTACATTAATTATATTACATTTTTATAAAATTGTGTAGATGGTGTATAAAATTGTTTTATATTAACGCGAATTTACAAATCAACAAGCTCGCCTGAAAGGACGATGTATGTTGTTCTCATAAGGTATCGGGTTTAATACCGAGAAAAAACACCCTGAAACTCGCACGCGAAAGCGTGCAGAAAATATTAAACCTTCGCCAAGAATAAAAAAAGGGGCTCATCGCCCCCTTTCTATATAAAAACCGCCCGATAATGCCGGAACGGTTATTGGGTGAGGCGTGTTATCTCAACATTGTTGATAATAACATTCAAACCCCACAAATAATATTTTTAAAAGAAAAATATATTTTGTCAAGATGTAAAAATTAAAAATCTGTTTTATTTCTTTTTCGGCAATATATTTCCGTGATGATGTCCGTCTTCCCATTCTTCAGGAAAGTGAAGCGCGTCGTTAATTATCCAACCGGCAGATTCAGCGCTGTCTGTTTTGAATAATACTTTTATTCTGCCGCTTTCTTTTGTTTTAACGTATGTTCCGGCTTTCCGGTTGTTATGAGCCAATGTTGCGGAAAATTTTCCGTCTGCAAATAACTGGACTGTCTGACCAGAATCGCTGTATGTCTCATTTTTATTTTTTGAAGATGTTGAGTATATTCCAAACGCTGCCGCGCAAACAGCAATAAGCATACAAACGCCCAATAAAAGCAATCTTTTATTTCTTGTTTTTTTAACTGCATTTTCCTTTCTTTGGGCTTTTTCCTTTGCTTTAACCGCGCTTTTTGACATAATTTTCCTCCTGTTTAAACATCTAAATTACTTACAAGCAAGGCGTTTTCTTCAATAAACTCGCGGCGAGGCTGGACTACCTCTCCCATCAGCGTGGTAAAAATACGCTCGGCTTCAACGGTGTCATCAAGGTGCACCTGAATGATGTTGCGTTTGTTCGGGTCCATGGTTGTATCGCATAACTGGTCAGGATTCATTTCACCTAAACCTTTGTAACGTTGAACAGTAACCTTTTCTTCGTCTTTGCCGGACTCGGCAAGCAAACGATCTTTTTCGGCATCATCATAGGCATAAAATGACTTTTTATCGTAACTAACCCTGTAAAGCGGCGGCATGGCAAGATAAACATGCCCCTGCTCTATAAGCGGCGTCATATACCGGTAAAAGAAGGTTAAAAGCAGGGTGCGGATATGAGAGCCGTCAACATCGGCATCAGCCATGATAATAATTTTATGATAACGTATTTTAGAAACGTCAAATTCATTGCCGCAGCCTGCGCCTATGCTGGCGATAATCGGCTGCAATTTTTCGTTTGTTATGACTTTTTCGATTCGCTGCTTTTCAACATTGAGCATTTTGCCCCACAAGGGAAGTATCGCCTGTGTGCGGCGATCTCGTCCGCCTTTGGCGGAACCGCCTGCGGAGTCGCCTTCCACGATGAATAATTCGCATTTTTCCGCGTCTTTTTCCGAGCAGTCGGCGAGTTTGCCGGGAAGACCGGCTGAATCCATGGCATTTTTTCGGCGTGTCGCGTCACGCGCCTGACGCGCCGCGATTCTTGCCTTTGCGGCTAACACGGATTTTTCGAGTATGTTATTAATTACATCAGGGTGTTGATCAAAAAACAATTCCAATTGCTCGTTTACAAGAGACTCGATTATTCCTTTTACCTCGGAATTTCCGAGCTTACCCTTGGTCTGTCCTTCAAACTGCGGATTGGGAACTTTTACCGATAATACCGCGGTAAGACCTTCGCGGACATCGTCGCCGGAAAGGGTTTCATCAAGTTTTTTTGAGTGTTTGGATTTTTTCAAAAATTCGTTCAAAGTGCGGGTCAGCGCGGATTTAAAACCGACAAGATGGGTGCCGCCTTCGCGCGTGTTAATATCGTTTACAAACGAAAACATTATTTCGTTAAAGCCGTCGTTGTATTGAACGGCGCATTCAACTTCAACCTCTCCGCCAAGACCGTCTTCGCGCTTACCTTCAAGGAAAACAGGCTCGTTATACAAAACTGTTTTATTTTCATTCAGATACTCGACAAAGCTCTTTACGCCGCCTTCAAACATAAAATCGTGGACTTTAGGCGTGGAAAGACGCTCATCGCGAATGGAAATTTTAAGACCCTTATTTAAAAAGGCAAGTTCTCGCAAACGATTGGAAAGCGCGTCAAAATTGTGCGTGGTAGTTTCAAAAACCGAAGGATCGGCTTTCCAGCGAATCACAGTGCCCTGACGATTCGGCGAATACAGGTAAGGAAGACCTGATGATCCTATTTCCTTCGCGGGACCTTCGGCAATACCCACCTTGTAACGCTGGTGGTGGATTTTTCCGTCAAGATGAACATAGGCTTCGCACCACTCGGAAAGAGCGTTTACAACAGAAACGCCGACACCGTGTAAACCGCCGGAGACTTTATATGACTTTTTATCGAATTTTCCGCCGGCGTGCAGCTTCGTCATTACCAATTCGAGAGCGCTTATCTTCTCTGTGGGGTGAATATCTATGGGTATGCCGCGTCCGTTGTCTTCGACACGAACCACGTCATTGCCTTCCAAAACCACCAGGATGTTCGTACAGAAACCCTGCATGGCTTCATCAACCGAGTTATCTACTACTTCAAAAACAAGGTGATGCAGCCCGTCTATGCCGGTTGTCCCGATATACATACCGGGACGCATACGAACCGCTTCTAAACCCTTTAAAACCGTTATATTTTGTGCTGAATAATTCTTATCGGCGCTCATTATGTCTTTAGTGTATCAAATTTGACATTAAAATTAAAGTGGTATCGGCTTGAAGTCCGGGATAAATTATTTTGGATTTTAACGAATTATTCACTTGTCAAAATAGTAGTAATAGGTTATATTGACTTCCTGCCTGGAGAGGTGAAATTCAAGGGCTTGTTGCATAAGTGCATAACTTGTGGATAAACTCTGGAAAAATAACCTTAAAAACGGCTGAAAAAAGGGAGTAAAATTAAAATCCGTTGGAAAAGTATAAAATTTATGCTAATTCCATATAGGATAAGGACTTAGTGACGATCTAAGGTATCAGATATTAAGTAAATGTTATAAAAATTCATACAAAGTTGACCATACTTATTAACAAAATCAATATTGATTTTGTGTATAACATGTTAATAATTATCGTATAAGGGCAATAAAATGGCTGATTTGGATTACGAGGGTTTTTGGACTAAAACCCTGCTCCAACTGCGGAATGACCTAAGGGAGGAGGAATTCAGCGGCTGGTTTTCAAATATGAAATACCTGCGGCACAGTGTGTCGAATGCTGGCGAAACCAGTATTGTTGTAGGAATTCCCTCTGCTTTTCACCGGGACAAGGTAAATACGATCTATTCTAACAGTATTAATTCGATTTTAAAAAAAGTTTCAGGCAAAGATATTGCCTTCGAGATGGAGATTACAAGTAAATCAAATAAAAAAGCTGCTCCTCAGGCTCAATCTGATAAAGAAGATGATAATGTAGCTGTAAAAATCGAAAAAACGCCAAAAACAAAAGAAAAAAGAGAACAACATCCCGATATGAGGGACGATTACACTTTTGACAGATATGTAAAAGGTGAAAATAACGATTTCGCGGTCAATGCCGCGCACGCAATAAGTAAAAATCCAGGCAAAAGTTATAATCCCCTGTTGATTTACGGCGATGTAGGCGTCGGGAAAACTCATCTTATGCAGGCTATCGGCAATCACGTCCATGAAAACTCGGAGAACAGGGTAATTTTTATCACTTCAGAAAACTTTCTTAACGAATACCTTGAAGGGATCAGACAGGATGCCATGAAGGTCTTTAAAAACAAGTACCGCCAGACGGATGTTTTATTGATAGATGACATTCAATTTTTAACGAATAAACCGGGCGTTCAGGAAGAACTTTTTCATACCTTCAACGCGCTGCTCGACGCGAAAAAACAACTTGTTTTTACCTGCGACCGTCCCATCTCGGAGTTAAAAAATTTCTCTGACAGACTCATTTCACGTTTTGAACTCGGAGTAAAAGCCGATCTTCAGCCGCCGCGTTATGAAGAACGCTGCGTTATACTTCGATCTGCGGCGCAGAACCGCGGCATTAATTTACCTGATGAAGTAATCGATCTTATCGGGAAAAATATTTCTTCCAATGTGCGAGATCTAATATCGGCATTAAATAACTTGATTGCGTACGCTGAACTTATGGGAAAACCTATCACTGTAGAAGCCGCTCAAAAACATTTAAAAAACATTTTTAACGCGCCAAGACAGTCAAGATTATCAATGGATAATATAATACGAGTTATAGCCGAGGATTACGGGCTGACGCCTAATGATTTAAGGGGTAAAAAAAGAACTCATAATATCACTTTTGCCCGTCAGTTGGCAATGTTTGTAGGCAGAGAAATGACAGATTATTCAACAACAGAGCTAGGACAAGATTTTGGGGGAAGGGATCATACGACAGTTATGCATTCTATCAGCAAAATAAGAGATAAATTGCTTACGGACCCCGCTTTAGGCACTAAAATAGACAGTTTAAAAAGGGCTGTTATAGAATTTAGTGCAAAACATTGAAAATGATGTTATTATTATGTGGATAAGTAATGATTTGTGGAAACTGTGTAATAAAATGCATAAGTTTACAGGCTTTGTTATTGATGTAAGTGTAATAAAGAAAGGCAGTTAGATGTGTTTTCCACATTTACGACCGCTTATTACTATTGTTATTGTTATATATATAAATATAATATTAAAAGGAGAATGAAAAATGAAGTTTACATGCAATAAAGAAGCGCTTCTCAAAGAAATTTCGATAGCCCAGGAAATAATATCATCCAAGAATGCAATTTTAATTTTATCAAATATATATTTGGAAGCAGTTAATAATAAATTAATAATTAAAGCAAAGGATATGAAGGTTAATTTTCAAACCGAAGTATCTGTAACTGTATTAGAAGAAGGATCAACAACTGTTTATGGAGATAAATTTTTCGGAATTATAAGCACATTTCCTTATGATGATATTGAATTTTCACAAAAGGACAGCACCGTTTTAATAAGATCAACTGCAGATCAGGATACAGAAGTTGAATTAAAAAGCATTGCGTCAGATAAATTCCCTGAATTTCCTGTTTCCAATCAGCCTTTTTTTGAAATGCCTATTAAAGATTTCAGAGAAATGATACAACAGAGCGTGTTTGCCGTATCTGATGATGAAACGCGTTATTTTATGAACGGCGTTTTTATGGAAAAATCCGATGATAAAATAATTATGGTTGCTACAGACGGCAGAAGACTTGCCTTTGTAGGAAAAAATGCAAACAAAAAAATAAATGATTTTAACGGAATTATTATTCCTCCAAAAATTTTACAGACAGTTATAAAAAGATCAGGAGATGAAGGTTTAATAAATATTTCGATAAATGAAAAAATGATATTTATAAATTTTGCGTCTTATCAATTTTCATCGGTTTTAATTGAAGGAATGTTTCCTAACTATAAAAAAGTTATTCCCGAAAAACAGGATTTTTATTTTTCAATAAACAGAGAGGAAATGCTTAAAACATTAAGGTTTGTTTCTCAGATGGTCGAAAAAAAATCACACAGAATATACCTAAGCGTTTCTTCCGGCAAAGTGGAAGTATATTCGGAAGCAAGCGAACTCGGAAAATCGAAAAAGAAAATTCAATGTAAATATGACGGAGATGATATAACGATAGCTCTTAACTACCGTTATCTCGAAGAGCCGTTCAAAATAATGACAGATGATGAAATCAAAGTGCGTTTTTCAAGCGCGACAAAGGCGATAACAATAGAACCTATGCCGGAAAAAGACTTTTTCCACATTGTAATGCCGATGCAATCCTAGATTGCGGTAATTATTGTTTTGAGTCATGTATTTTTCATCGCTGCGGACAACTGCTTTCAGAAATCTCGCCGATGAAGAAATAAATGTAAACGCGAAAGATATTTTTCTTATAGGTGAAAACGGACAAGGTAAAACCAATTTTTTGGAAGCGCTTTATTTTTGCGCTTACGCTTCGTCGTTCCGGGCTGTGCGCGACGCTGAACTTGCGCGGGATAGCAGACTTTCACATAACGGCAAAAATTCGCAGGATTCAATTCCAAAGGCAAACGAAAAAGATTTCTCTGCGGAGGTAAAACTCGCGCAGTCTGTAAATGACAATATATTAATCAAATTTGAAAACGGTAAAAAAAATATTTTTATTAACGGAAAACGCGCCGATGATCGCAAAGAGCTGCTGACAATCGCTCCTACAATTGTTTTTTGCCATGAGGATATGGAGTTTGTAAACGGAAGCCCGGAGCGGCGAAGATGGTTTTTTGATCAGACTTTAAGTCTTTATGATCCTGTGTATCTTGAGGATCTTCGCCGTTTTCGCAGGGTGTTAAAATCGAGGAACGCGGTTCTTCGCGATTACGCTCAGGGAAAACTGTCAGGAAGCCTTGATACTCTGCTGGATGCGCTGGACCCTCAGTTTGCGATGTACGGCGGGAAATTAATGGAAAAACGCGAAAAAGCGGCACAGGATTTTTCTGCGGTTTTAAGCCCGCTTTACGAAGATGTCTCGGGAATCAGCGGAATAAACGCCCGTTACATACAATCATGGAAGAGCGATGACTTTGTTTCACATCTGAAACAAAAACGCGCGGCAGACACGGCTGCAGGGCTTTCGCTTTCAGGACCTCACCGCGACAGATATCAAATTGCACATAACGGTCTTGATTTTACGGCGGCAGCGTCAACCGGGCAGAAAAGACTTTTGGCTTTGCTTTTAAGAGCCGCGCAATTCCGCCGATTTTCGGAAGTGACAGGGCAAAAACCGGCGCTGTTACTCGACGATGTTCTCCTTGAAATGGACGGCGAAAAAAGACGCAGATTTTTAAACGTGCTGCCCGGCTATGATCAGGCTTTTTATACTTTTCTGCCCGAAGAGCCGTATCAGAGATATCAAAAAGAGGATACGCTTGTGTATAATGTCAAAGGAGGGCGCGTACAATAATGCAAACAATCGGCGAAGTTCTTTCAAATCTCTTTGACGAAAGGTTTACAGAAGAAGCCCAAGGTTATTCAAAACTGTACGAATCATGGATTGATATTACAAAAAAAAACGGTATCGCTGCGGCAATTGATCATTCAAAAATAAAAGATTTAAATAAAGGCGTACTGTCAATCGAAGTGGATCACCCGGGCTGGAAACAAATTCTTCAGACCAAACAAAGTAAACTGCTGTATGATTTCAGTTACCGTTTTCCGAAATTAAAAATTACCGGGCTTTCGCTTATTCTTGGAAACTGCAGCCGAAAAAGCAATTCTGAAGAAAAAAATGAAAAAGGATTAATTGCCGAAAATAATGAAATAAAATCGCCCGAAAAAATAAATCATAAAGGAATAGAATCAATAAATGATGATAATTTTAAAGAATCATTAAAAAAACTCGGACAATCAATAGAGCCATTTCCAAAACTCAGTCAATCAATTAATTAAACCATTTCTCCCATTGAAATTACTATTTCTTTTTGATATACTACATTATGGTAAAAAACGATACAACAGGTGAGTTACCTTTAAATGAACCTACAGGGAAAATTATCCCCATAGCGATAGAAGACGAAGTAAAAACAGACTATCTCAATTATGCAATGTCGGTAATAGTCAGCCGCGCTCTTCCTGATGTCCGTGACGGTCTCAAACCCGTACACAGAAGGCTCCTTTACTCCATGGATGAACTTGGTTTACGTCCCGGAGCTGTCACAAAGAAAAGCGCACGTATCGTCGGCGATACAATGGGTAAATACCATCCTCACGGAGACTTGTCGCTGTATGACGCACTTGTTCGCATGGCGCAGGATTTTTCTCTCCGTTATCCAATCGTTCACGGGCAGGGCAACTTCGGCTCCATAGACGATGATCCCCCGGCGGCAATGCGTTACACCGAAGCGAAAATTTCCAAAATCGGCGATGAAATGCTCCGCGATTTGCACAAGGAAACCGTAGATTTTGTTCCCAATTTTGACGAGTCAGAGATTGAACCGTCTGTGCTTCCTTCCGCCATTCCAAACCTTTTAATAAACGGCTCCAGCGGAATCGCCGTCGGTATGGCGACAAATATGGCTCCTCATAACCTCGGCGAAATCTGTGACGCAATCTGCGCTTTAATCGACAATCCGGACAGCAGCAATGAAGATTTAATGAAATTTGTACAGGGTCCTGATTTCCCTACAGGCGGAGTAATCTTCGGCAGAAAGGGAATTAAAGAAGCGTACAAAACCGGAAGAGGTAAACTTCTGGTTCGCGGTAAATTCATTGTTGAAACCACCAAACAAGGCAAAGAAAAAATCGTTTTTACGGAAGTACCCTACAATGTAAATAAAGCCCTGCTTCTGGAAAAAATCGGTCAGTTAATGCGCGACAAGGTGATTGACGGCATTGCGAACGCAAACGATGAATCAGACCGAGACGGAATCCGTATCGTTATCGAATTAAAAAAAGGCGCGATATTAAAAGTCATTTTAAATCAACTTTTTTCCAATACGCAGCTCCAAACCACTTTCGGAATCATCAATTTGGCGCTTGTCGGCGGTAAGCCGCAGTTACTCACATTGAGAGAATTGGTTCATTATTTTGTGGAACACCGCGTCGATGTCGTAACACGCCGCACACGCTACGATTTACGTAAAGCGGAAGAACGCGCCCATATTCTCGAAGGGCTTATCATCGCTCTTGCCAATATCGATGAAGTAATCGCAATTATTAAAAAGAGCCGTGATATCGCGACAGCGCGTTTAAAATTACAGGAACGATTTTTACTTTCCGAAGCTCAATCGGAAGCGATTGTCGAAATGCGCTTGGGCAGACTTACAAGTTTAGAAATTGAAAAAATCGAGCAGGAACTTGCTGAATTAAAAACACGAATTGCCTATTATAAATCACTTTTAGCCGACGAGAAAAAACTGCGCGGAGTTATTAAAGACGAAACAAAAGAAATCGTTGAAAAATACGGTGATAAACGCCGCACGGAAATTGTTGCCGGAGAAGTTGAAAATATTAACATTGAAGACCTGATTAAAAAAGAAGAAATGATGATCATTATCTCAAATCTTGGCTATGTAAAACGGGTTCCCGTTTCTGCATATAAAAATCAAGGACGTGGAGGAAAAGGTATGCAAAGCGCAAAACTTTCAGAGGACGATTATGTACGGCAGATTTTCGTAGCATCTACGCATGAGTATGTCATGTTTATTACAAGCGCAGGTAAGGCTTATTGGATGAAGGTTCATGAGTTACCCGAAGGCAGCAGGACCAGCAAAGGCTCGCATATTAAGAGCCTGCTTACAGTTTCACCGAACGAGGATATCGCGGCAATTGTATCGCTTAAGGATTTCAGCGATAACGAATTCATGTTCATGGGAACAGCCGCAGGAGTTGTTAAAAAAGTTAAAACGAGCGAATTCGTGAACGCTAAAACAAGAGGCATAGTCGCTATAAATCTTGATGAAGGCGATAAACTTGTAAGCGCGCTTTTAACAAAAGGCAACGATGAGGTTGTGCTTATTTCCCGCAAAGGACAGGCGCTGCGCACTCACGAAGATAATGTACGCGCGATGGGACGTTCTTCACGCGGCGTAACCGGTATGAAACTATCCAACGGCGATGAACTTGCCGGAATGCTCAGAGTAGATAAAAATGAAAAAATGCTGATTCTTTCCGAGTTTGGTTACGGAAAACGCGTTGATTTCGACGAATTTACATCGCACGGACGCGGTACAGGCGGACAGAAAATTTACACAGTAGCGGAAAAAACCGGCGAAATAGTCGGCTGTGTAAACGTGTCTGATAAAGAGGACATTATGTGTATTACAAGCCAGGGCAAGTCGATTAAATTAAAAGTAAGCGATATCAGGGTGATGGGACGCTCGGCTCAGGGCGTGCGCATACTTAGTATAGACAAGCCCGATTTTGTTATCGGATTGGATAGGATTGTTCAGGAAGACGAAGCGGTAAGTTGAAAAATACTAAAAAATGCTTCTTAGCATTCGTATTAATATTTATATACTTGGCTGCGTGTACAAGCATGGAACCGGATCCAACTCCGGTTCCTGCAAGGGGCGCGAATGCCAATAATGCCGCCGCCAATGCTTCAAATAACTCCGGCGCCGCGCATGCTTTCGAATCCGACGTAAGTATCAATGAATTTACTGATGCCTTTGAGAAGGATTTAAAATTAATCGAGGTTCAAATCGATAGTAAACCTTTCAATAGAAAAATCTTATACGACCGAAACGAATTGAATAACGAGAAAATAGGGGACATTTTTACCTTAAAATTCGGCGCAGATACGCTCAGCGGAAAAGGAGCTCCAAATCAATATTCCGCGCCGTATACCCGAAATGAACAGACGCTGGAAATAAAGACAGTCCGCTCTTCATTGATGGCGCCGATTATTCAACCTGAGAAAATTCAAGAATCCGCCTATTTCATGATTTTGCAGAACACTTACGAATGGAATACCGAAAATGGAAAATTTGTGCTTTTATCAAAAATGGAAGACGGAAGCCCTGTAAAGTTGATATTCAGCTTATAAAAATTAACTTAAAATAACTGTTAAAGTCCGCGTTTTTCAGCGGACTTTTTTTATTATTTGCTCTATATTTATTGTCAGGAGATGTATATGAATAAATTATTAGTTTTTATATTTGCAGTTCTTTGTTTAACCGGTTTTACCGTAAATGCCGGAGCGCGCGCCATTCAAGAAAAGGACGCTCTTAAAGCAAGCGAAAGTAATAATTTTACGGATAATGTCGGAAAAAAATGGATATTAACCAAGGTAAGTATCAACGGCAAAGACACGGATTTTAATCGCGATGAATTAATAAGTATGGATAATCAAGGCGAGCTTTTCTCATTGAATTTTGACGGAAAAGGAACACTTTCCGGCGTTGGCGCGCCAAACCGGTATTCCGGTCCTTACACCTTGAGCGACAAGCAAACAATCAAAGTCCAGCCTATGCGCTCAACCTTAATGGCATCAATTTTTGAACCTAAGGGTTTAAAAGAGAATGATTATTATGTGTATCTGCAAACCGCTTTTAAATGGGCGCGCATAGATCGCAGGCTGGAAATCCACTCTAAAACCGGGGATGATACAGTGATAATGACCTTTATTTTTAATGATTGATTCCGGCAGTGTGTTTCACGTGAAACATAAATAAGGTATCGAATTTTAATCCACTTTTGGCACTATCCGTTCCGCTTTCTTCTGTCCTTGCCGCTTCTTCGTTTCAAGCCGTTTTTCTTTAGCGGCTCTGCCGGGTTTTGTTGGTTTTCGTTTCTTAGGGATTCTTGCCGCGGCGGTGATTAGCGCTTCCATGCGAAAATACGCTCTTTCCAGATTTATCTTTTGAGAGCGTTCTTCATCAGATGTAATTATAATTTCACCGTTGTTTGTTATTCGGTTTGCAAGGAGTATTTTTACTCTTTCCGTCTCGGTTTCAGAAAGCCCGGATAATTCGTTAAGCCTCATTTTTAACGTCACTTTTGTATTTACTTTATTGACATTCTGTCCCCCGGGTCCTCCTGAACGAGCAAATGCCGCTTCCGCGAATGTTTGAATTGATTGTTTTAACAAAAATATATCCATATTTATCCGGTATACGGTGTCAAGCACCTATGCTGCTAATACAGCATATATAATGTAGTTGCCCGACACCAATTAATCATTTCTTAACAACCAGTCTCCATAACTTTCTTAAAAGTCCAATTTTTCCAAATAAAATCCAAATCAGGAGTATAACTAACGCCAATATGGGAATGCCATAAATTAATGTACTGATAACTACAACAAGCAACCCGGATAAAAAACCGCCAAAGCCTGCGAATAATTGTTTTATTTTTTCTGTAAGAGTCATGCCTTGTTTTGGCTTCAATGTAACCGGACCAATCAAAGATAATTCGATTGTAGAGTAATCAACCCTGTTTCCAAGATTACGGAGCCGGGTGCCTGTGTTGTCAATCTCCTGTTGTAAATCCGCAATGCGCGCTTCCACGGAAAGAATTTCTTCGATGTTTGCCGCTCTTCTAAGATATGACTGATATGTCCTTAATAATTCGCGTTTCGATTCAAGCCGGCTTTCAAGATCGTAGTATTGCAAAGTTACATCTTCCGTGCTTTCCGAACGGTAAATCAACCTTCCAATGTTGTTCATTTCGGCTAAAAATAAATCGTATTTAGTTGAAGGAACCCGCAGCGAGTAATAATTGGATTTTTCGTCAACCGATGTTGATGCTGAATACGCGTTATATTCATTTAAGAGGTTTACTACTAATGTGTCCGCTGTTTCAAGATTATCAACCCTGATTCTGACACTGGCTCGTTTTACCAGTTTACGTTCATTGTCAGTCAGGTTGGCAGTTTCGGATTGATTTTCCTGAGCTGTCCCGTTTCTGCTAAGCGCCGGCGTTCTTGCGCTCTCTGTCAGGTTTGATACTTCTCTGAAACTTACCCCAGAATCATCATAGGCAAGCCCGACAGCTCCCATACTTTTTGAACCAAAATATGATGATTGCGTTTCCGAAGTTTCCGGCGCACGTCCGCATCCAAAGGCGGAAATCGCTAATAGTAATACAAAAATAATTATTATCTTTTTCATTTTGTTCTCCTAATTAAATAATACCTTTAAAAGGTGTTCGTTACATACACTATATATAGCGTGTAACAAAAAAAATCAACACAATATATAGTGTACGATGCTAGCATCGTAGGTGCCTGACACCTTTTTGGCTTTTTTGACAGCTGGATAAAAATATACTATAATGTTGTTGTCGGTAAAGGAGCTTCCATGGAAAAATTTTCAATTAGACTTGCCAAGCTTGAGGGAAAAAACTGCTGCGATGATTCGGCGGAGCATTGGGCAAGAAACCGAAAAACAATCATGGAATTTCATATAAACCGCGATATCAGGCTTGAATATGGCATAAACGACAGTCTTTTTTCGCTAACTGGGAATGTGATTCTTGCCGACATCAAGCAATGCAGAGAACTTGCTAATAAATTCAATCAAAAACAGGATCCTTCTCATCCCGAAAGATATATAAAAGCAGGAAACCTCTATGCTATGGGCTTAATCGACGAAATCCTTCACTTTGTTGTCGCGCTTTACCGCGAAGAGGTTCAAAAGGATGTTTTTGATACTGCGCTCGATAGGATTGATTCAAAACTCGGCGAAGAAAAAACAGACAAATTCTTAAAAACATTCAATACTCAATTCCCGCCGCGCTCTGTTTATAAAGGCGAAAAAAAAGTTGAGCAGTATTTAAAAGAAACAGATGAAGGTGAAAGCTGCCGCTCCCTCTCTTTCGAAGAGACAATGCTCCTTTCGATTGCGAATTTAAATCCGGCTTTCAAACCGTTCAAATTTTTATTTGACGATAAAGACCTTTCAAAAAGCACAGTATATCCTTCTGCAATCGAAGAGTTAAAGAAACATTTAAAAGAAATGCCTCCTTTCGGTCCCGATGATATGAATCTTTGGGATTTCCTTCGCTCTCCCGCGATTGCCTTCCCCGACTCGCTTTTTGATCAGCTTGAATATATGCGCCGTCACTGGGGGCTATTAATCTCTAAATTTATGTCCCGTATTTTAATGAGCCTTGATGTAATCAGCGAAGAAAATAAACCCGGCTTTCATGGTCCGGGACCAAGTAATGTGCTTACATTCGCAGGTCTCGATGAATATGAACGTTTCAGTCCCGATCAGGACTGGATGCCTAAAACAGTGTTAATAGCAAAGAGCACGCTTGTCTGGCTTTTTCAAATGTCGCAAAAATACGGCAGGGAAATTAACCGCTTAGATCAGGTTCCCGATGAAGAGCTTGATGAACTTGCCAGGCGCGGATTTACAGGTTTATGGCTGATCGGTGTCTGGGAGAGAAGTCAGGCGAGTAAGACGATAAAACAATGGACGGGTAACCCGGAAGCTGCTGCCTCCGCTTACAGTTTGCATGATTATGATATAGCAGGCGAACTTGGCGGCTGGGGCGCGCTTTCCAATCTGCGTGAAAGATGTATGCACAGAGGAATTCGCCTTGGCTCCGACATGGTTCCGAATCACACAGGTATAGACAGTAAATGGATGATAGAACATCCGGACAGATTCTTGCAGCTTCCGTATCCGCCCTTCCCTACTTACAATTATAACTGCGGAAATCTTTCGGGGCGGGATGATATTACAGTTCAGATCGAAGAGCACTATTTTTCCCGAAGCGACGCCGCTGTCGTTTTTAAACGAATCGATAATCGCACAGGCAATACGCGTTATATTTATCACGGCAATGACGGCACTTCAATGCCATGGAATGATACCGCGCAAATCGACTTTTTAAATCCTGAAGCGCGTGAAGCTGTTATTCGAACAATTATCGGAGTGTGCCAGCAATTTTCGATAGTGCGCTTTGATGCTGCTATGACGCTTGCTAAACGGCACATTCAACGGCTTTGGTTTCCCGCTCCCGGTTCAGGCGGAGCTATCGCAAGTCGCGCGGAGCATTCAATTACAACAGAAGAGTTTAACCGCTGTATACCAAACGAGTTCTGGCGCGAAGTTGTAGATCGCTGCGCGGCGGAAGCGCCCAACACTCTGCTGCTTGCCGAAGCATTCTGGATGATGGAAGGATACTTTGTCCGCACACTCGGAATGCACCGCGTTTACAATTCGGCATTCATGAACATGCTTAAAAACGAAGAGAATGATAAATACAGAGCGACAATAAAAAACACAATGGAATTTGATCCTGAAATTTTAAAACGCTTTGTAAATTTTATGAATAATCCTGACGAAGAAACCGCAGTCGCGCAGTTTGGCAAGGGCGATAAATATTTCGGTATCTGCACATTGCTCGTAACAATGCCGGGGCTTCCAATGTTCGGTCACGGGCAAATCGAAGGTTTTGAGGAAAAATACGGAATGGAGTACCGCCGCTCTTACCGCGACGAAAAACCGGACGGCTATCTTGTAGACCGGCACGAAAGAGAAATTTTTCCTTTGATGAAGCGCCGCGCTCTTTTCTCGGGAAGCGCTCAATTCAGAATTTTCGATCTTTACTGTTCAGGCGGCTCTGTTAATGAAAATGTTTTTGCGTATTGTAACCGCGCATGGATCAACGGCTGCGATGAAAGAGCTTTAATTTTTTTCAACAATTCATATTATGAAACATCAGGCTGGATAAAAGCGAGCGATCCTCCGATTCCATGTGAAGGCGGAACACGCAGAGATAATTTAAGCGAAGCTCTTGCGATTCACGGCGAGGGTAATTATTTTACTGTGTTACGCGAACAAAAAACGAATCTGTGGTTTGTTCGCTCGTCAAAAGCAATCTGCGAAGACGGATTTTTTGTCGCGCTTAAAGGATATGAAACGCAGGTCTATCTTGATATTTATGAAGCGGAAGATGACGCAAAGGGCAGGTGGGCAAGGTTAAATAACGATCTTAACGGAAGAGGCGTTCCCGATCCTCTGGCTGCTATAAAAGATATTTTCCTCGGCGAACTTTATTACCGCTTTAATGAATTTTTAAAGCCTGAAATTGTAAACGGGCTTAATCAATCTATTAATAAAAAATCTTTTGTAGAAGCGTTTAAAGAACCTGTAATGACATTCATTAAAACAGCCCGGCATTATATCGCAGGAGCAGACGGCGCGTGGGATCCTTTTAAATGCGAAATAAAATTTACTGCAATAGATGATGTGAAAATATGGAAGGAATTTGAAGCGTTTATTTACAGGCTCAAAAACATTCTGGAAGTGTTGAAGAAATCGAAATCACCGCTGCTTGATCGCATTACAAAATGCATGTCGGAAAGGCAGCTTCTTCATTCTGTCGCGCTCAGTTACGGCGTTATCTCTCTTTTACGTTCGATAATCGGGCAGCCCGGCGGAGGAAAACAACAGACTCCCGGCGTTTACGCGGAAAGTCTCGCTTTCGATCATTGGGATTTAGGGCGAAAAATCAGAGACGCTTTCAGAAATTACGGCGCGTCTGAAGCGGAAACATGGCGTATAAATGATCTGATGAAAGCGGCGTTAAGGCGCACAAATAAAAAACCTGACGCGCTGTCTGAATATGATTGGAATGATCCGAAGAAAAACGGATCTAAATTCTCCGCTTCCGAATTTGCGGCTTTAATTATCGAGGAAAATTATTCAGACGAAGATTTCAGGCGTATTTTAGGAATTAACTTCTTTAACGACGTCGCGTGGTTTAACAAAGAAGGTTTTGAAGACGCATTATTCTATTCGTCATTATTCTTTATGATGGAATCCAGCGTGCTTATGCCGATAGAAGAACGAATAGAGCGTATTGCGGAAATTTACGATGTACTGACAAAAGCGAAAGCGAAGTCGGAATATCGTATTGATACTTTGCTTGATATTTTAACAGGAGCCGGAAAACAGAAAAAAATTGCTGCCAAGAAAACAGCCATTAAAAAACCGACTGTAAAAAAGACCGCGCCGAAAAATAAGCCTGCTGTGAAAAAACCCGCAGAAAAAAAATCTCCGTTAAAATCAAAACCTGCCGTTAAAAAACCTGCTGTAAAAAAGACCGCGCCGAAAGACAAACCTGCAGTAAAAAAACCCGCAGTGAAAGCAGCCGCAAAAAAAGCAACGCCTAAAAAAACGGCGGCAAAGAGCGTAAAAAAACCAACAGCAAAGAAAGGTAAGAAATAATTATCGCAAGAGCAAAAAAAAAGCCGCTCCTTCGAGCGGCTCTTTTTATATTATCAAATTAATATTTTATTCCAATGCCGAATACAGGTTTAATTCCCCAGTTTACATCCATTATGTCTGTACATGTAAGCGCTTCATATTCAGTTCCATTGTACCAATCCAATGAATGTATACGTACAAGATCAATCGTAATCTGTGTTCGTGTGAAGAAATAAAGACCGGTATTAGTGTGGAACTGGACGCCGATAGAAATCGCAGGACCAAACTGCATATCTTTTCTGTTCATCCAAGCGCCGCTTGTTGCAATTTCAGGAACCCAAATATCATCGTTGAAATAGTACAGGTGAGCGCCGACTGCAAGAGGAATTCTGACCGTGTTATTGTTAAAGAGATAGAAGACAGGTCCGAAAAAGGCGTTCATTCCAAAGAGTGAATTATAATCTGATGTCGGACTTGAGAATCCCGCCATTTTCGCGCCGTAAAAAATATCAAAGTTTAAATTGATTCCGAATATTTTGGTGAAATTGAAAACAATCCCGATACCAATGGATGTGTTGGCTGTTACCGTTTTATCTTCCATGTAGTTGGATCCTGTTGCTGCATTAATAACCTGGAAGAATGTATCATCGTGAAGTCCGTTTGACCAATGAATGGGGAAATTCGCGGATATTTCAACGTTAATAAGTTCGATGGAGCGTTTATTTTCTTCAGCAGGCGGTTCCTCTGCCTGGGCAGTTTGTGTTTGAGCTGCTGCCTGTGGTTGGGTCTGAGCTGGCTGAGTTTGAGCAGGTTGAGCTTGTGTTGCCGCAGGCGCTGCTTGTTCTTCAGCAGCTATTTCCTGTTCCTGAGCAAATACAAAACCTGCTGCAAGAATAAAAACTGCCAATAAAATGAAAAGTTTTTTCATCATTTCTCTCCTTATATATATTACTAAAAATGAACACCATGTCCTAATGCTATAATAATTAACAAATAGCAACTTTGTCAAGTATACAGCTTTTTAAACATCAGCCAGCTGGGACAGAGGAATAGGCTTGGGACTGTCATTTTGCCCCTCAACCTTGGCAAGTTCCTCTAATAATTCCTTCCCCCGGCGCGAAAGCTTCTCCGGAATTTGTATAAAAAGCTTAATATAAAGGTTTCCCCTTTGATTTCCCGTTGGAACTCCCTCTTCGCGGATACGAAGCATCTTTCCATTCTGGATACCGGCAGGTACTTTTACCTTAATAGTCTTATTTTCCAGAGTTGTTACTTGAATATCGGCACCTAAGGCGGCTTGGCTTACAGAAATCGGCACCGCGCAGTAAAGATCATAGCCCTGACGCTCGTAATATTCGTGAGGTTTTACCCTTATAAATACGTATAAATCGCCTGCCGGTCCGCCGTTTGGACCTGCGTCACCCTGTTTAGAGATAACGACGCGTTTACCGTTTTCCACGCCTGCCGGAATCGTGACCATGATTTTTTGCCGTTTTTTTTGAGTTCCAGAGCCGCCGCAGTCGCTGCAGGGTTTTTCGATTATTGAGCCTTCGCCGTGACATTGATGGCATGTCGTAGCGACAGAGAAAAACCCCTGACTGTGCCTTACCTGCCCCGAACCGCGGCACATAGGGCAGGTTTTTTTACTTGAACCGTCTGCGGTTCCGGCTCCATTGCAGGTTTTACAGGATTCGTTATGCGAATATTGAATTTCAACTTTTGTTCCAAAGACGGCATCTTTAAAAGGTATTTCGATATCATAGCGAAGATTGGCTCCCTGCCTTACTCCGCTGCCGCCTCTTGAACTTCTTCCGAATCCGCCGCCGAAGAAACTTTCAAAAATGTTGCTAAAGCCGCCTTCGCCGAATATATCTTCAAAACCGCGGAAGTTGCTCCAGTCATGACCTGTGCCGCCCATGCCTTCAACTCCGGCAAAACCGTATTGATCGTATGCGGCTTTTTTTTGATCATCTGCCAGAACATCATAGGCTTCTGTCGCTTCTTTAAATTTTTCTTCAGCTTCTTTATTGCCGGGATTTTTATCCGGGTGATATTGAAGAGCGAGCTTTCGGTACGCCTTTTTTATATCATCTTTGGAAGCGTTTTTTTGAACACCAAGAACTTCGTAATAATCCCGTTTCGCCATTGTTTACTTCTTGTCGTCATCCACAACTTCGTAATCGGCATCTTCCGCGCCTTTGGTGTTATCAGCGCCGGCGCCTGATCCGCCTGCGTTTGGATCAAAGCCGCCCATGTCAGGTCCTGCGCCCGGTTGTCCCTGCGCGCCGCCGTTTGCAGCCTGTTGTTTGTAAATTTCTTCGGCGATTTTATACGATACCTGTTTAAGAGCTTCGGTTTTATCTTTAATGGATTGAATATCGCCGCTTTCAAGAGCTTTGCGCAGTTCGGCAATCGCCTCTTCGCATTTGGATTTATCTTCGGCGCTTACTTTATCGCCAAGGTCTTTTATATTTTTCTCCGTGCCGTAAATCATCGAATCCGCTTCGTTGCGCACCTCCGCTTTTTCACGCTCTTTCTTATCTTCCTCCGCGTGTATTTCAGCTTCTTTTACCATGCGCTCGATATCTGAATCGTTAAGTCCGCTTGAACTTTCAATGCGGATTTTCTGCTCTTTGCCTGTGCCAAGGTCTTTCGCGCTTACATGCACAATGCCGTTTGCGTCAATATCGAAAGTAACTTCGATTTGCGGAACTCCGCGCGGAGCGGGAGGTATGCCGACAAGATCGAATCTTCCGAGGATGCGGTTCTGGCTTGCCATTTCGCGCTCGCCCTGCAGAACCTGAATAGAAACCGCCGTTTGGCTGTCCGCCGCGGTGGAGAAAATCTGGCTCTTGCGGGTTGGAATTGTTGTGTTACGTGTAATTAATTTTGTCATAACGCCGCCCAGTGTTTCGATGCCGAGCGAAAGCGGAGTAACGTCTAGCAATAATACGTCTTTTACATCTCCGCCTAAAATACCGCCCTGAATCGCGGCGCCGACTGCTACGGCTTCATCGGGGTTTACGCCCCTATTGGGTTCTTTCTTGAAAAGTTCTTTTACAACCTGCTGAACGGCGGGAATACGGGTTGAACCGCCGACGAGAATTACTTCGTCAATTTGTTCCGCTGTATATCCCGCGTCCGAAAGCGCTTTTTTGCAGGGGTCTTTTGAGCGTTCAATAAGATCTTCCACGAGTTGTTCAAACTTGGCGCGTGTTAATACTTTTTGAAGATGCTTAGGTCCGTTTTGATCTGCCGTAATGTAAGATAAATTTATATCTGTTGTCTGCATTGATGAAAGCTGGATTTTCGCGTTTTCGGCGGCTTCACGGATACGCTGGAGCGCCATGTGATCCTGCCCAAGGTCTATGCCTGTGTCTTTTTTAAACTCCGCGATGATCCATTCCATAACACGATGATCAAAATCATCGCCGCCGAGATGCGTATCGCCGTTTGTTGATTTAACTTCAAAAACGCCGTCGCCAAGTTCCAGAATTGAAACGTCGAATGTGCCGCCGCCTAAGTCGTAAACGGCGATAATTTTATCTTTCTTTGAATCCTTGTTAAAACCAAAAGCCAAAGACGCGGCAGTCGGCTCGTTAATAATTCTTTTTACATCAAGCCCTGCGATTTTCCCCGCGTCTTTTGTTGCTTGTCTTTGCGCGTCATTAAAATAAGCGGGAACTGTAATAACCGCTTCCGTTACAGTTTCACCAAGGTAATCCTCTGCGGTTTTTTTCATTTTTTGAAGAACGAATGCGGAAATTTCCTGCGGCGAATAATTCTTTCCGTCAATTTCCACGCGTACGTCATTTCCCTGCTCCGTTACGTGATACGGAACCATTTTCATTTCGCCTGTGACTTCCGAATAGCGCCTACCCATAAAACGTTTAATTGAATAAATCGTATTTTTCGGATTGGTGATCATTTGATTTTTTGCCGGCGTACCGACAATCCGCTCACCCTTGCTTGTAAAACCAACTATGGACGGCGTTGTACGTCCGCCTTCGGAACTCTGAATGACGATAGGCTCTCCGCCTTCAAGAACGGATACGCACGAGTTTGTTGTTCCCAAATCGATACCGATAATCTTACCCATATTTTTAACCTCTCCTTATGCGGCGGAATCGCCGCTGATTTTAATCGAACACCAACACCGCAGCGTTAGTGACATCTTCTCTCTATGCTTCCGGCATAATTACTTTTACTTTTGCCGCTCTGATAACCCTGTCTTTAAGCATATAACCTTTAACAAGATCTTCCTGTACAGTCGCTTCGGTTACAGCGTGAGATTTTTCCATCATCAAAGCTTCGTGCAGGTTCGGATCGAAAGTTTCCCCTGCGGAACAGAATCGTTTTAAACCCCATTTTGTTTCAAGCTGACCTGCTAAACGCTTCTCTATTATTTTTACGCCTTCCAGAAAAGCGGAAAAATCCGCAATGGGTACAGCGGGAGACGCATTGTTCGCCTGTAAGCCGTTTTCTCCCGCTTGGATTGCGCGTTCAATATCATCGATAACAGGAATGATATCCAGAAGAAGACTCTGGTTTGCATAATCTATCAAACTCTGTTTTTCCTGATTCATTCTTTTTCGGAAATTTTCAAAGTCGGCGGCTTTTCGAAGCAATTGATCGTGAGTATCCGCAAGACGTTTTTCCAGTTCCGCAATTTGTTCTTCCGGAGTTGCTGCCTTGAATCCTTCTTTGGCTGAAGCTTCAGCCGGATTTTCCGCCGCCTGTTCTGTTTTTTGAGTTAAATTCCCCTCTTCGGTTTGGTTTTCCTGAGGAGTTTCTGTTGTATTTTCACCTGCTTGTGTCTCTTGTTTTGACATTATATCTATCCGCTATCCGTTTTCTTATATTTATGGGAAAAAACCCCACCTAGCTATAAAAATACAAAAATTTTTCGTTTGGGTCAAGGAAATTCGTTCTATTTATGCGCTGCAAACTTGATTTTTACCATTTTTTTTAGCCGTATATAGCAATTTATCGACTTCATTTAAAAAATCGATAGGATTATCGCCTTCTGACGGTATCTTTGAGCATGCGCCTATACTGACAGTTATGAAGGTTTTTGTCCAACTGCCCGCCTGCGCATTTTCAGCAGATTCGGAATTAACTATATTGTTTAGCTGCAGTTGAATCTTTGTGACGCTTTCCCGTATCTGTTCGGCTTTTTTCAGTGTGCCGATTAAATCGGTATCCGGCAGAAGGGCGAGAAATTCCTCTCCACCCCATCTGGATGTAAAATCGGACGATCTGTTCACCGATTCGTTCAGCACATCGGATATCGCCTGTAATAAAACATCTCCCTGAGGATGCCCAAAAGTATCGTTGTATTTCTTAAAATCATCGATGTCGATCATTATTATACCCAGCGGTTTTTTTTCTCTGAACGCGCGCCCCCATTCTGCTTCAAAGCGCATATCGAAACCTCTTCTGTTTGAAAGCCCTGTCAAAGCGTCAAGCATACACAACTTTTCTATCGTACGGATATAACTAGATAATTTTAATTGCGTGCTGATTCTTGCTTTTACGATTGATTTGTTGAAAGGTTTTGTGATGTAATCAACCGCGCCGAGAAGCAAGCCTTTTTCTTCATCTTCGGCGCTGTCTAATCCTGTTAAAAAAATTACAGGAATGTTCATTGTAGCGTAAGAATCTTTTAATTTAACTAAAACATCGAAACCACTCATGTCCGGCATTAAAATATCCAGTAAAATAATGTCCGGCAGCTGCTTTTCCGCTTCCGCAAGCGCAGATGCTCCGTCCGAAGCGATAAAAATCTCATAATGCGGTTTTAAGAAATGCGCTAAAGCCAGGATATTCATTTTTTCATCATCAACTATGAGAACTTTTTTGTTACCTTCCAAGTTAGCCCCCCGATTCTTATGTTATTATTGTATGATATTACAAAGCACAGGAGAAAGCAATAAGAAAACAGCCTGTCCTTTCTATTGACCGCTCCCTTTATATCTGTTAGTTTTAACGTATTCAAGAGGTTAATAATGTCTGTAGATATAAAAAATATTGTTAAAAATCTTCATCCGCTGGAAGTGCGGATTCTCCTGACCTATAAAAAGGGTGACGAGCTGACCATTGAAAAGGTTGAGAGCGATCTTGGGTTTAAACCCGGCAATGGAAATCAGGCTCTTTCATGGCTGGCAGGCAAAGAACTTATCGGTGAAATTCGCAGGGAAACGGCTGTATATTATGAACTAACCGGTCTTGGTCAGGAATGGAAAGAAAAAGGCAGTCCTGAAGAGCGGATGCTTGCCCTGATAAGGCAGAAATTAAATGACCCGGATAAGCCGCGTCTTCCCGACATTGCTCAAGCGCTCAATATGGAAAACAAAGACATCGGCAGCGCGTTCGGAAGCCTTTCAAAATCCGGCGTACTCGCCATGGATGGTGAAAAAAAAGTTATCATTTCTTTGCCGCTTGAACAGCTTGATGATCCGGGGAAAAACCCAATTCTTGCGCACTTTAACCTGATGCATGGTTTGTTTAAAAAGGTAGTATTGGGCAGCGGTTTACTTGCGGACGCAGAACTCAGCAATGAAGAGAAAAAAATCATGTCAGGTATTGCAAAAAAGCGCGGCGCGGCAGACGCGCCTTTCCGCCAGATAGACAGGGAAACAATTTTCTTTGGTTTTACCGCCGCCGCAGACGGTTCATTTCCCGCTGAAGAAGCGGCGAAAGCGCTCAAAGCCGCGGGAATTACAGGCGATGAAGTCGGCTCACTGACTCAGGCAATGTTGGAAGACGGCAGTTGGAAGGGAAAGACTTTCCGTTCATATAATGTAAAAACGCCGCCTGTGCGCCTTACCCCGGGAAGAACCAACCCCTACGCGAAGTTTCTTGAAAATGTAAAAGATAAACTGGCATCTCTCGGCTTTGAAGAATTCGACGGTCCCTTAGTTGAAACCGAGTTCTGGAATTCCGACGCTCTTTTCATGCCGCAGTTCCATTCCGCACGCGACATTCACGATGCGTACAGTATTGCAGGCGATAACGCTGACTGTGTCGCACGCGCCAAGGCGATTGACGAGCCGTGGCTTTCCAATGTCGCGTCCGCTCACGAAAACGGCGGCAAGACAGGCAGCAGAGGCTGGAACTACAGCTTTGACCGCGAGTTTACAAAACGCCTGATTCTCCGCTCGCAGGGAACAGTGTTATCTGCAAAGCAGCTTCCAACAACGAAAATCCCCGGTAAATATTTCGGCATTGCCCGCTGTTTCCGCTATGACCGAGTGGACGCAACCCATCTTCCCGACTTTTATCAAACAGAAGGAATCGTGTTAGGTGAAAATGTAAACCTCCGCACGCTTTTGGGAATGCTGGAAATGTTTGCCGTTGAAGTCGCGGGCGCGAAAGACGTAAAATACGTTCCCGGTTATTTCCCCTTCACGGAGCCTTCTGTGGAAGTGCATATCAAACATCCCGTCCTCGGCTGGTTTGAACTCGGCGGTTCCGGCATTTTCCGTCCCGAAGTGACAGCAAGCCTCGGCGTAGATGTGCCTGTCGCCGCGTGGGGCATAGGCATCGACCGCATGGCTTTAATGGCGCTTGGTTTAAACGACTTACGCGAGCTTTTCAGTTATGACATTGAGAATGTAAGATTGAGACGGGCGGGCAGCAATTAAATAATATTTTTATGAGTATTACCGGCGCTGATGTTGAAGGGATTGATTTTTCTCTTAAAGCGACAGTTGATTATTGTTTTATTGACGGGTTTTCATGGGAAGACAATTATTTATGAAAAAGGAAGAAGAGCCGATGATGGTGTAGAGGTAGATCATATGTTATTTTTTCATAATTGTTTAACGGTTTGGTTTAAAAATGGAACAAAAAAAGAATTTTCGAATATGCCTATAATAGCGGAATATTAGATTTTGTTTTTATTTCATTTAGTCATACTTTTACTTTTTATATATTTTTTACCCTATAATGTCAAATGTAAATATAACAGGGTTTTCAAAATTTATTTCTGAAGGCACTTCAACTGATTTAATTTTTAATTTTATTCCCAATGCCTTTTGAAATTCATATAAACGCCCACCCGCACAATTTTCATAATAAAATTGAAGCGAAGTGGTAATAGTTCCTTCTCGCATATGTTTGAAACCATGATTACAGGTAAATGGTACAATTAAAAGATTATTATCTGTATCCAATATAACAGGTTTTGATGATGCTGTACTATATCCATTTCCTATAGTTTTTAAAAATATTTCCAATTTTTTATGAAGAGGTTTATCTGCATGAGAATTAAAAAATGCTTTGCGTTCTTTATCATGACCGGTTCCAGGGCATCCTCCATGCTGTTCCCAAAGATGAAAAAGCTGTTCTTTGGAAAGATATTTTTCCATTGCTTCTTTGAACTTATTATCACCTTCCCTGCTGCCTTTGTTTGGAACATAATGTTTTTCAATAATATGTTCAAATTTTGATATTACATTTTTTGGGATTCCGTATTTTTCCATTTGCATTGACTTTAATACAGTTCTCATTAAAAAACTCCTCCATTCTCCACAGTTGTTTTGTTTACAAAGTCCATGTGATATAATTTTTCCCAATGGTTTATATTCAATGTTCCCTTTGTCAGACGAATTGCCAGAATACAGCAATTTTCGTCTTTCTCATTATTTGCTTTGTCGTACCATTCGGCAAAAACTGTACGGAGTCTATCTCTTAACCCGGCATTTTTTGGATATAATACCCAGCCAAGATTTTCACCCTTTCCGATAGCAGTAAACCATCCAAAGCAGACAGCAACTGAAACCGCAGGATTTTTTTCAATTTGCTGCATTTTGTTTGATTTTGCATATGTCGTAACATAGAAAACGCCGTCTGCATAATAAGCGTCTACATCGCGAACTACAGGTTGTGGGTTTCCGTCCGCGTCAGGTTCACGGGCAACAGTCGAAAGCGAGATAACATTGTCCTTTCCATTGCCAAATTTCTCTTCAAGTAATTTTAGTCCTTCTTCATATAAACTCATCTGTAATTCCTCCATACCGTCAAAAATTGATTGCCTATACAGGCGTTTATCATATAACAATAACAGTTTTTCTAAATCATTTTTGATATTTTTGGACATTTTTACAAATCTGAAACAGGAAACCACAAGGTATATCCCGTTTCTTTGTTAAATGTCTCAAAATAGGGAATTTTATCAAAAGCCCATTTCAAGCCATGAGAAGTTACGTCATAATCTTTTTGCGCATTCCATGCGCTGTTAATAACATCATCGTGATTGTCACATGAATTTATTTCACAATTGAATACAACATATTTGGATTGAGGAATATTGATAACCTCAAAATCGCGCAAAATATCCAAGGGGTAATTTTCTTCAACTTCGATGCCGAAGCTCAATTCCCATTTTCTAAACCATCTGTATCCGTTTGATTTATTTCCGTCAATTTTTGCCTGCAAATACTTCTGCCATTTTTCTTTATTATAGAGTTCAGTCGGCAGATAAGCTCCTCCTTCTATGATCACATCGGGAATAGATATTGTTTTTTGCATAACTCCTTCATGTTCGCAATTCTCATAAAACTCATGAACGCTCAAATTATTATGGTTTCTCCGCGCGCTTGCCCAAATACGATTGGGTTTTGTGATTATCCAGCTTTCAATATTTAATTTCGGGTAAATACCTTTCCGGTAATAATATTTATGTTCCTCATCGTGAATGAATTTACTGATATGGTTATTTTTTGCAGCTACTTCATACTTTGACTTTCTGAATTTACCCGGATTTAAGGAAAAAACATCTTTGAACGCTCTTGTAAACGCTTCCTGTGATTCATATCCGTATTTAAAAGCAATATCTATGATAGAAATTTTGCTGTATTTTAAATCAAACAACGCTTGTGTCAGTTTATACCAGCGTATATACTCGCCGAGCGTCAAACCTGTTGTTAAAGAAAAAATTCGGTTAAGCTGCTTTAATGAATAATTGGCGGTTCTTGCCGCATCGTCAGAAGTTATGTTATTTTCAATATTACGTTCAATATATTTTTTTACAAATTCTGTAACTTCAATGTAATAGTTCATATCTTTGTTAACCTTGTTTTATTAGATTATAAATGTTATTTAGAAAGCATACAATATATAATAAAATATGATAATGGATTTTTTTGTTCATTTTTATTTTTAGGATAAATAGCACATAACATACGATAACTGCAAAATACTCTGTTCAGGTATTTAGGATTCTGTTCGGTAAGGTTATGACTAAAGCCATTCTCGCGCCATACTACACCGCATTTTTTTGTACCTGTAAAACGCTTCACGTTTTCCGTATCGGGCACAAAAAAACGTCGTCAACCAAGAACGCTATGTGCCAGTTTTATGAGGGGATAAACAATATAATTTTATTAAAATATATATTTACATTATTTTTAAAATAATATACCTTAAAAAAAGGCTATATGAATAAAGGGAGGCTGATTTATCTTATTTTATCTGGTTTATTTTTTGGTTTAGGAGTGTGTATATACATTTTATTCAGAGATATTAGACATTTGCTGATTATTGAAAAGATGAATTTAACTGGAAAAGCATTTGTTGAGTTAAAACCATCACTTATGAACAATGTGCTAAAATATAATCTTCCAGATATGTTTTGGTTTGTATCTGGGATTTTAGTTTTGAGATTTATCTGGTTTCCAAAAAAGAAGGAACAATTTTTCTTTTAAAGTGGGCTGGAACGTCGCATACTTAGAATGCTATATGCCATACCAAAATTATTAACAAATAATACTGGTTTATGACATAGTATTATTAAAGGAGTTTTTTATGAACAAAAAACTGGGTTATTCGGCGATGTTGATTTGCTTAATGGTATCGGTAACCGTTTCCTGTGAATTTGGTATAATTAAAAATGATTCAGCGGATAATGAGAATGAAATAGATACAACTGGTTTGGCAAAAGTGCGTATACCGCTTCCAAAAACCTCAAGTGCAAGAACCGTTATGCCGGAAGACGCAAAATCATATACGAATTTTTTTGAAATTGCATTTCGGAATAAAGAAAAAAATACTTATTTTTCTGCAAGCGCTTCTATTGAACAAGGGTACATAGAGGCTACAATTCCCCCCGGAACTTACGATGTTTTATTGCTTGCCGGAAATCGACACTCTCCTTTTTATCTTGAGGAGAATTTATTATTGTTGTTAGCAAGCAGTTATATACAGGATGTATTTATTTCATTGGAAGATATAAATATAATAAATTTGCCTCTGAAAGTATTAGATGTTGATATTATTGCACCTAAAAAGGCAGTAATTGGGGATGATGTCGAATTATTATTCATTGTTGATACTAAAAACCCATTAATTAATTATTCATCAATTTCTGGTTTTGCAGTTAATTTAAGTGTCGATATTGGTTTTCGATTTAATAATGCCGGTCCTGGGACTATAAGCGGTGCAGGCAATATTACTGTTACCCACGTTTCATCAAATGATTGTATTCACAAATACTCATATTTATGGAAACCAGATAATAAGTGGGGTTATAAATCTTTTAAATCTTTCGCTTTTAGAGGCAGAATCGATTTGCCTCCGTCATTATCAAGATGGTGGTTCGCTTTTGAAGATCATCCAGAACTTGGACAATATTATACTTCAACAATAGATTTTGTTGAAGGCGCTGATGTTGAAATAAACATCTCTTGGCAAGAATGAACATCATCTAATATAAAAATAAAAAGATTATGTGTAAGCAGCAGCACGGCATATAATAGGTTTGTATATGTTCCACCACCCGTTTGGGTGGCTCATTTGCCTAAATACGTTATGTGCCATTTATAATTAGAGGTAAATTAAGATAGTCTATAATTTTATCCGATTGACATCATTGAAAAATTATTTTAATATAGTATAATATTTGGGGAAAATGAAAATTTATATATAACATTATATATTATGGATTTTTCATTAACAGGTACAAAAGAACATCAGTTACCTAGAACGTTATGCAACATTGGGGCTTTACTTTTGTAAAATTATGAAATGCGACTTCGCAGATAGTTGACAAAAGATGAATATATAGTTAGTATGAACTATTAAACTTTTAGAGGGATTACAATGGAAAAACTAGTTAAGAATTTATTAATAATTCTCATTATTTTGTTTTTGGTGGTTTCTTGTACAGAAAACAAGAAAATAAAAATGGTAATATTTAACGAAAATCATAAAACTATATTAGAGGAAATAATTTTATGTAAAAATTTTAATATAGAAATAATTGACAATGGAAATTATTGGACGATAAAAAATATAAATG
>Ga0209755_10001754_pt1 | contig 32335 bp, 10 predicted proteins | sample TergutCo191P1_FD_187301 | JGI IMG/M metagenome (GOLD analysis project Ga0209755, IMG submission 187301) | Cornitermes sp. P1 segment gut microbial communities from Petit-Saut dam, French Guiana - Co191P1 (SPAdes) (version 2) | ecosystem: Host-associated > Arthropoda: Insects > Digestive system... | reverse complement strand
AAAAATCGCTCAGAGAATCTACTGCCGCACGTTGGACGGCACTCCTTCTCATGTCCTTTACCATGCTTTTTGCATACACGTTTATTGATGCGTTAGCACCGTTTGGACTTTTGCTCGAAAGAGAATTTGGTTGGACACCCGATGTCTTTGGAACAGTTGCCGGCTCGGCTTACTTCTTGAACATCATTGGTTTCATGCTTATTGCTGGAATTATTTTGGACAGAATTGGTGTGCGGCGATCAACGGTTGTCGCCAGTATATTGATGCTGATTGGTGCGGTAATCAAGGCTTACGGTGTTTCGTATGCGTTTATTCCAAGTTATGACAACCCTACCGGCGGTTTTGGTTACGCGTTTTTCAATTCGTTTTGGACAGGCGTTTCCGCTTCTGCAAAAGTTGCCATGCTCGGTTTTGCAATTTTTGGAGCAGGTGTCGAAATGGCCGGAATTACTGTAACAAGAGCCATCGTGAAATGGTTTAAAGGCAAAGAATTAGCGTTGGCGTTAGCGATGCAAGTTTCCATTGCACGATTGGGTGTAGTGGCTGTGTTTTTCTTGCTTCCAAGAATGGAAATATGGGTTGGTTTCTCAACAACGATACTACTTGCAGCATTGTGTGTTTGTATTGCTATTTTGGGCTTTGGGGTTTATTTTTTCATGGATCGCAAACTTGAAAAACAAGAAAAAATACTTGATGCATCCGACGAAGAGCCGTTCAAACTTGCGGATCTCAAGCCGATTTTTGCATCAAAAGCCTTTATGATTATCGCTTTTTTGTGCTTGCTGTACTATGTTTCCATTTTTTCGTTTCAAAAATTTGCCGTTGCGATGTTGGAAGCCCGATTGCCTGATTCGCCAATGCTTCCGGGCGACTTGTTTATGTTTTTGCCGATTGGAGCGATGTTTCTTACGCCACTTTTAGGGACTTATTTGGACAATAAAGGCAAAGGTGCAACGATGTTGATTTGGGGTGCCGGACTGATGGCGTTTTGTCATGCGATTTTTGCTTTTGTGCCGGATGCGATGTTTTCGTTTCCACTCGCGTTGACAGCCATTATTATCCTCGGAGTTTCGTTCTCGTTGGTTCCTGCGGCACTTTGGCCTGCTGTTCCTAAATTGGTTGAGGACAAAGTGATAGGTTCTGCTTATGCCGTTATTTTTTGGATCCAAAACATCGGATTGTGGGGTGTGCCGATTTTGATCGGACACGTGATTATTGCGTCAAATCCGGGGGTTGATATCAATGTTCCGGGCGTGTTCTACGACTATACTTGGATGATGATCGTTTTCGCGAGTTTCGGTGTGTTTGCCATGCTACTTGGTTTTTGGCTAAAGGCTGTTGACAAGAAAAAAGGTTACGGCCTCGAACTCCCGAACAAAGTGAAATAAATGAAGATCTATGTTGCCATATTAGCCGCTGGAAAAGGCCTGCGGATGGGGCTTTCGCAGCCCAAGCAATTTGAAATGTTAGATGGCAAAACCGTTTTGGAACACAGCGTCGATACGTTTGAAAAACATCCAAAGATTGATGGGATTTTTGTTGTCGTTCATGAAGATTTTTTGGAGAATACGAAGCGTTTGTTGCGTGTTCAGAATCGCCCGAAAATTGTTGGTGTTGTTGCTGGTGGTGCGGAACGGATGGATTCGTCGCGCAATGCGATTTTGGCATTGGAAGGATATGTACAGACGGGGCATGCCCCGTCTGTACGGGACGCCAATTGTAATCTGTTGATTCACGACGCTGCCCGCCCGTTTGTTAGCGAAAAAATTATTACGGATGTTGTTGATGCGTTGAAAACGCATACGGCGGTGAGCGTTGCTATTCCGGCGACAGATACGGTTTATATTTGTGATAATGGCACGGATTGCAAATCCGCGCCAGCGGTTATTGCGTCATCACCCAAACGTGAGACGGTGTATTTGGCGCAGACGCCGCAGGGTGGACGGTTGTCGGTGTTGAGGCGGGCGTTTGATGGTATTTATGGCACGGACGAGACGTCCGCGCCAGCGGGTATTGCAACAGACGATGCAACCCTAATTTTGCACCATTTGCCCAATGAAAAAATCCATATCGTTTTGGGCGATGTCGCGAATCGGAAAATTACGTTTCAATCGGATTTGTTATAATGGGCGACCGCAAGGGTCGCCCGTACAAGGCCATTTTTATCGTGTGATGAACGGTGTCAAAGATGGAATATCTACAAACGTGTTTTGTCCTGTACGAATCGTGATTCGTGGTGGATTTGACGGTGTCATTGTGTAACGGAAATCGGTAGTATAAACCATGATGGCCAATCGATCGCCAGCACGAAATTCCCAGTCCATGGCTTCGAACGCAAAAACGTAGGTGTGGAATTGTCCCGGAGCAGGAACAAGGCTTTGGAAATAGTGCGCAGGAATGAAATTCGTTGCTGCGGCTTCCATGTAGGTTCGTCCGCGAATGCCTGGCAAACCGCGCTCTTGCCAATCTGTGACAAGGTCGGTTTCGTTTGGATTTTGCACATGCGCATGACCACTCGTCAGTTTTTTGTAGTTGATCCAAAAGTTGCGACCAACCGGTGCAACCGGCGCTGTTGGTGCTAAAATATCGAACGCTGCAACGCCGTTATGTGCTGCAATTTCTCGAACAGGTTTTGTGTTCACTTGTGCCGCGCCACGCCCAACTTCTTCGGGTGCAAAATTGCGTCCCGTGCGACCTTCACCCGGAATCTCAACAAGCGCCGCCGTGATATTGCCCCAAGGCAGATTCGATGCGGCTTCGATACTCGCCACAATCACGCCATTCATTCTAACATTTTCTGTGATTTCAATCACAAACGCCAAACGTTCGGTGCTTGGTGCATCCAAATGTTCAACATTGAACAGCGCGGTTTCCCACTGATGCAGAAGCGCTGTGCGAATGCTATCCACCTGAATCAAAACGCCACACTCTTCCAAATTCCAATCTTCTTCCCAAAAATGTTTGCCGTCTTGAATGGTGAACTCGCGCGCTGGAGGCACTGTAAAACTAAGCGTTCCCGCAGCACTAACCTCTGGCGCAACTGGCGGTTTCAAAAAATAACGACGCGGAATAGACCCTGGAATTGGCCACGTGTCAAACGCTTCGTAAGCACCCGTGATGCTCGATTGAATCTGCACGTTTGGCATGTTTTCAACCACATTATTTTCGATACCATTCAAGAAATGATCGAGCCACAAATGCGCCCAATCAAAAACGGCGTCGTGTGTCATGAAACTCGCGTGTCCCGTGCGATTCAGCACCATTCGTATCGGGGCATCCGACATCTCGGTCACGGCACGATACAGCGCATCAAAATTTCTCGGCATCACATTAAAATCATTAAACCCATGTTTGAGGAGAATGCCAGCCGTGATGCGATTCGCCGTAGCGAGATAATTTCTATCGTCCCACCAGCGGTTAAAATTTCCGGTGATAAAATCGGCATCATCAAGCATATTTTCCCAAAAAACAGCGGCACGCTGACGAAGTTCTACACCTTCATTGCCAAAAACAGGATCGTTTTCAGGTGCATGAAAACGCAGGTATGACGGGATGTTGCGCTCAATCGCGTTGGTTGTTGCAGCGTGTGTTGCAACTTGTCTTGGAATGAGCGATTCGGGCGTTGGCACGGCCGATCGCGAAAAACACAAGCGCGCCAAATCGTGCGCTTCTTCACCTGGAAAACCTCCATGCCACGCGTTGTTTCGGCCTGGATACACAACCGCTCCGCTGGCACGCGTGTAGTAGTACCAATTGGAAATCGCCGCAATCGGAATAATCGCTTTAAGGCCTTCAACGCCAGTCGCAGCAGCGGCTATCGGCAATGTGCCGTTGTACGATGTGCCTGACATCACAACATTTCCGTTCGACCACGATGTAGCGTCCACTTGATAAATCGCATTTTGGCACGAAAAACCGCGTGCGTTTCCGTTGAGCCATTTCACAACAGCCATCGACGCCAGCGTTTCGCAGATGTCGCCCGACGATGGAAAACCGTCGGAAAACACGTTCCCCACTGAGTTTGCGGCAATAATCGCATAGCCGCGAACAAACATAAATTGCGCAAAAATACCGCCAATATTCACGTGTCCGCCGCCAAGCACAACAGCTGGAAGTTCCGGCGAAACGCTTGTATCTCTCGGTATTGTGCGATTCACCGCAACTGGCGTACCACGCGTCACGATGTTTGCAGCAGGCACCGCAGGACGAGCAGCCGGAATGCCCAAAGCCGCGTTGGCCGTGAGATCCCAAGGCCAATCGGCGGCACGCGGGCGTGTACTTTGGATGTCATTTTCATACGTAAAATGCATCGTGTTTGGCCCGGCTTGCATCGGTTTGGTCACGCTAATCGCTTCAAGCGGAATGGTGCCATCTCGATACGGACTGATTTCCAAAAAAACCGGCAATCGCAGGTCGGCGTAACGCTCAGATTCTATCGGACGACGAATGGTTGCACGAATCAAATCGCGGCGTCCGTCGCCATCGGTATCAATCGGAATTTCAATAAACACCTCTTCAACGATGTTGTAATTGTTGGTTCTGTCGGCGCGTGGCGTCCACGACAATGCGTCACGCGTAGGCGTTTCAAGGTCGTGCGTGTTGTTGCCCGTCCACTGAAAAGCCGGCGCTGTGCGTTGCGTTTCTGCGCACCACAAGGCTGGAAACAGCTCTACATTCCTCAAAAAACTGGGGTTTGCCGGTAGAGAAACCGCGAAGGCTGATACGTTAAAACCTGCTATCAAAACAGCTGTAATGACTCCAAGGGATAAGATTTTTTTCATGGTGTATATTTTTCGACAAAGATACGATTTTTTTTTCAGATGAAAAAAATTTGACTTTGTCAATTTTTTTTCGTACCTTTGTAAAAAAATTATGTATTTTATGAAGCGTTCTACTATCTTACGGATACTTGTGTTATTTTTGGCTTGCGGCTTTTTGGTGTCGTGTGCATCGAATCAACATCGCCCGATTCACAGGTCTGCTGTGCCGGAGCAATGTGTGGTTCAGAGCAATCGCGATTTGCCAAGGGCTAGCACACGACAAGCACAGCAACCGCCACCGTCGCCGGCAACGCCGATTCGTGGTAACTTTGGTGTTAGTCGCTAAATTTTTCAACAACCATGGGCAGTTTTTTCAAACAACCGGAATTGCGGCAATTCAGCATGAAACCTCGCTACTACAACGAGGAGAAGGAGCGTATGGACGAACTGAAACGCCGTGTTGGGGAGAGTGCTGCCGATGAAGAAAAGCGTTCTGAACGCATGCGAGAATCGTTCGAGCGCAGACGTTCGCGCATGGTCAAACCAAGAAATAAAACGCTAAGCCGAACACGCGTTTACGTGTTTGCGATCCTTATCATTTTGTTTATTATGATGGTCACCGGTACTCGGATTATGTTTTAAATTATGTCTGATGTCATTCGCTTATTGCCGGATTCGGTCGCCAATCAAATTGCGGCAGGGGAAGTTGTGCAACGCCCAGCCTCCGCTGTGAAAGAACTTCTGGAAAATGCCGTAGATGCTGGCAGTACAGAGATTCAACTGATTATTAAAGACGCCGGAAAAACGTTGATTCAAGTGATCGATAACGGCAAAGGCATGTCCGAAACCGATGCACGTTTGTGCTTCGAACGCCACGCCACATCAAAAATTCGGGATGCACAAGATTTGTTTGCGATTCGTACGATGGGCTTTCGTGGTGAAGCCTTGGCATCGATTGCGTCGATTGCGCAAGTGGAATTAAAAACACGTTTGGAACGTGAAGAGTTGGGCATCGAAATTTTGATTGAAGGTTCGGAAGTAAAATCTCAAAACCCTTGCCAATGCTCGAAAGGCACGTCGGTTGCGGTGAAGAACTTATTTTTCAATGTGCCTGCTCGCCGTCAGTTTTTGAAGAGCGACAATGTCGAATTGAAGCACATTAGCGAAGAATTTTATCGGGTGGCGTTGGTGAATCCTGAACTGAAATTTAGTTTTTATCACAACGACAAATGTCTGTATAATTTAGACTCGGAATCCTTTAAAGAGCGCATCATTGCTTTGTTTGGCGATGTGTATAAAAAACGTTTGGTGCCGATTGAACAAGCCGTTTCGCACGTCAAAATTTCTGGATTTATTTGCAAACCGGAGTTTGCGATGAAGACCAAAGGCGAACAATACTTTTTTGTAAACAACCGTTTCATTCGTCATCCTTACTTGAATCATGCGGTTTCACAGGCGTTCAACGAACTCATTCCCGAAAAATCACACCCGTTATATTTCATCCGTTTTGAGATGGATCCGAAAAATATTGACATCAATATCCATCCCACAAAAACGGAAATTAAGTTCATTGACGAAAAATTGATTTACGGCGTATTGCTTGCGGCTGTAAAGAAATCGATTGGTGCATACAACCTTTCGCCGAGTTTGGATTTCTTGACGAATCCCGAATTTCAGCCCGATGTTTTGCCGAAAGATTATACGGCAAAAGCGCCAACACTTCGTGTCAATCCGAACTACAACCCGTTTGAAAAAACAAATTTTTCCGATAAAAAACCGATCAACCAGCAAGCGTATTTGGATTCGTTCGAACAGTTGCAAAAGCCGATGGAATCGGCTATTCAGCAAGAAATCGAACACACAATCGACGACGAAAATACCTTTGCAAATCATTTTCAAATTCTGAATAAATACTTGGTTGTGGATACACGTTGGGGCTTGCTTTTGGTGTGTCAGCAACGTGCACACGAGCGTGTTTTGTTTGAGTTGTTGCAACAGCAAATCGCCGACAAACAGCCCGTTTCGCAACAAAAATTGTTTCCGCAATCGTTGGATTTTTCGGCAACAAACGCTGAAACGTTGAACGAAATTTTGCCCAGTTTGAAAGATTTGGGTTGGGACATTGAAAGTTTGGGACATCACTCGTTTGCCGTGAATGCCACGCCCAGTGAGGTGAAGGAAGGCGATGTGCAAGCGGTTTTGGAAACGATTTTAGAAAATTTTAAAAGCGGACTCATGTTGAATCGCAACGACAAGCAAACGAATTTGGCAATATCAATGTCTTCGGCAATGGCTGTAAAATCAGGCGTTTCGTTAGACAACGATTCACAACGCCAACTGTTGGCGTTGTTGTTTGCGTGCCAAGTGCCACAACTCTCACCTAAGGGAAAGCCAGTGTTTTCGGTGCTTTCCGAACAAGACATACTCACACGACTAAATTAAAAGACCATGACAGATTTTCGTCCACAAAGTTTCAGTTTGCTACCGCCGGTTGTAAAAAACCTACTAATCATCAACATCATTTTGTTTTTGCTCTCGGAAGTTTTGCGCAACAATTTCGGCATAAATTTGGTGCGTTTTTTGGGGTTGTACTATCCCCTCTCCGAAAACTTTTTGCCTACGCAGTATTTCACGTATCTCTTTATGCACGGGAGTTTCTGGCATTTACTGTTCAACATGTTTGCGCTTTGGATGTTTGGTTACACCTTAGAAAATGCGTGGGGAAGCAAACGCTTTTTGTTCTTCTTTTTCTTCGTTGGCGTTGGTGCAGGATTGATTCAAAACCTCGTGGTTGCGTTTGAAGTTTGGAACTTTACACAGCAAGGCTATAGTCCAGTTTCCGTGGCGCGCTACATGAACAATGCCGTTGTTATCGGGGCTTCCGGCTCGGTTTACGGGATTTTGTTAGCCTTCGGCATGATGTATCCGAACATGAAAGTGTATGTATATTTTTTGTTTCCCGTCAAGGTGAAATATCTGGTGTTTTTCCTTGGAATGTTGGCGCTATTTTCCGGTTTTGGTGGTGGTGGCACGGGCATTGCACACTTTGCACACTTGGGCGGCATGCTGTTTGCATTTATTTTGATTATGTATTGGCGACACCAATATCGTCGCAATAATTTTTACTAAAAACTACAAAAAATGAATTACGATTTGATAGTTATCGGAAGTGGTCCGGGCGGTTATGTGGCGGCCATTCGCGGTGCGCAATTGGGCTTAAAGACTGCGGTTGTGGAGTGTGCAGATTTGGGCGGCGTGTGTTTGAATTGGGGCTGTATTCCGACCAAAGCGTTGTTGAAAAGTGCGCAGGTTTTTCAGTATTTGTTGCACGCGGAAAGCTACGGCATCAAACTTGAAGGCACAGCGAAAGCCGATTTGGATGCGATGGTTACACGCAGCCGTGGCGTTGCAGAAGCGATGAATAAAGGCGTTGCGTTTTTGTTGAAAAAATACAATGTTGATATTATTCGTGGGTTTGGCAAAGTGAAACCGAATAAAATCGTCAGTGTGCATTCGTCGGAAACGGGCGAAACTACAGACTACTCCGCGAATCACATTATTCTTGCGACCGGTGCTCGCAGTCGTGAATTACCGAGTTTACCGCAAGACGGCGAAAAAATTATTGATTATCGCCAAGCGATGACCTTACGCAAGCAACCCGAAACAGTGGTGGTTGTAGGCTCGGGAGCGATTGGCTCGGAGTTTGCGCATTTTTATCAATCCATTGGCACGAAAGTTACGTTGGTGGAATTTTTACCACAAATTGTGCCTGCGGAAGATGCGGATGTTTCCGCACAACTCAGTCGTTCGTTCCGAAAAAATGGGATGAAAATTATGACCGACTCAAGCGTGGAAAGCGTTGATATTACTGGCGATTTGTGCAAATGCATCATCAAAACCAAAAAAGGCGAAGAAATTATTGAAGCGGACATTGTATTGTCAGCGGTTGGAGTAACAACCAACATTCAAAACATCGGTTTGGAAGAAACCGGCATCGAAACTTTTGGCGAAAAAATCAAGGTTGACGCGTATTACCGCACGAATCAAGACGGCTATTATGCGATTGGTGATATTGTTCACGGCCCTGCTTTGGCGCATGTTGCGTCGCACGAAGCCCTTGTCTGCGTAGAGAACATCGCGGGTTTGAATCCGCACGCGTTGAACTACGACAATGTTCCAGCGTGTACGTATACCACGCCGGAAGTCGCATCTGTCGGACTTTCCGAGAAACGTGCCACTGAAAAAGGTTTTGAAATCAAGGTTGGAAAATTCCCCTTCACAGCCTCTGGAAAAGCAACCGCAGCGGGCAATCGCGACGGTTTTATCAAAGTGATTTTTGATGCCAAAACCGACGAGCTTTTGGGGTGTCATATGGTTGGCGACAATGTGACTGAGATGATTGCTGAGGCGGTAATTATTCGTGAGAAAAATCTTACGGCGCACGATATTCTTTCGGCGATTCATCCTCACCCTACAATGTCGGAAGCGTTCGTAGAGGCTGTGGGTGTGGCTTATGGTAAGGCGGTGCACTTATAGCCGTCATTGCGAGCCGTAGGCGAAGCAATCCAGATTGCTTCGGTCGTTCCTCCCTCGCAATGACGACAAACAATTAACCACTCAGTAAAACAAACAGAAATGAAAATAATAGAAACAAAAATCCCAGACCTAAAAATCCTCGAGCCCGCAGTATTCGCGGACGAAAGAGGGTATTTCTTCGAGTCGTATTCGTACGAGAAGTTGAAAGCCTTGGGCATCGACAAAATCTTTGTTCAGGACAACGAATCCAAATCGCAAAAAGGTGTTTTGCGTGGGTTGCATTTTCAGAATCCGCCATACGCGCAAGCGAAATTGGTGCGTGTTGTGAAGGGCGCAGTACTTGATGTTGCCGTTGATATTCGCAAGGATTCGCCGACATACGGACAACACGTTTGCGTGGAACTTTCGGAGCAAAACAAGCGGATGTTCTACGTTCCCGAAGGTTTTGCACACGGTTTTCTGACCTTGGAAGATGACACCATCTTCTCCTACAAATGTTCGGCGTATTACAACAAAGAGTCGGAAGGCTCGTTGCTTTGGAATGATGAAACCCTTAATATTGACTGGGGCACGCAAAATCCTATTTTGTCGGAAAAGGACAGAATCGCACCGTCATTCCGCGAATAGCCGTCATTGCGAGGGAGGAACGACCGAAGCAATCTAGATTGCTTCGCCTACGGCTCGCAATGACGACGCTTCGACTCCGCTCAGCGACCGAAAAATAACAATCAATAACGTGGCGAAGCCACAAATAACAAATAAACAATTAAAATGTCAAGAGTACCTTATATTTTAGTAACCCTAATCGCCGTAGTGCTAACGGCCGTGATTACGTTGAATTTTGCGAGAAAAAGCAACCTTTGTGACGAGGAATACACACGTGCGTTTCACGAGCATTACGCCATTTTTACGCCACCGATTCCCGATGAGTTGTATATTTTTGGCGAGCGTGTGCCGATGGAAATCTACCACGTTCACGAACGTTTTGTGCGCGAATTGTTGGTGAATGTGTATTGGCAATCCAACATTATTTTGCTCATGAAGCGCGCCAACCGCTACTTTCCGGTGATTGTGCCGATTTTGGAAGAGATGGGCGCACCGCTTGATTTGAAATATCTGGCTTTGGCGGAAAGTGCATTCACACATGCCGTTTCGCCAGCCGGCGCACGCGGTTTTTGGCAGTTTTTGCGCGGCACAGCCATCGATATGGGCTTGGAAGTGAATGATTTTGTGGACGAGCGTTACCATTTGGAGCGTTCTACACGTGCGGCCGTGCGCTACATGCGTGCAAACTACGAGCGTTTTGGCAGTTGGACCTTAGCCGCAGCGGCTTACAACACAGGACAAGGAAACATCCGCCGTCACATTCAAAACCAGCAAACGCGCGACTATTACGAGATGCATTTGCCCGAAGAAACGATGCGCTATGTGTTTCGCATTTTGGCGCTGAAAACCATTTTTGAGAATCCGATGAAGTACGGCATTATTTTGCGCGAACAAGACATGTTTCCGCCGATTCCCACACGAACCATCGTTGTGGATACGGCCATCACCAATTTGTTTGCCTTTGCACGCGAGCAAGGCACCACGTTTCAGCAACTTCGTGCCTTAAACCCTTGGTTGAGACGCGACCGTCTACCCAACAGAAACAGACGTCGTTACGAAATTCGCTTGCCATTAGACCCGTCGTTGTTGCGCGAGAATTTGTTTGCAATGAATGCGGGCTACGAGATTTATCTCACCAATGTTGCAACACCCGACCTAACGATTTCCTCGCCAGAGGCCAATCGCGCAGACACCATCCAAGAATAGTTTCCAGTTGGCATGTCGCGGCCGTTGTAGCGGCCGTCCCACCCTCTGTTTGGGTCGTTTGTCGTAAACAATTCGCGACCATCCATCGCAAAAACGGAAAGTCGGAGCGATGTAATCGGGTTTTGTTCCGCCGCAAACACGCGCAAATATCGGTTTCTCTCGTCGCTCGAATTTGGCATAAAGGCTGTTGGCACAAAAACGCCAACCATGCCCGGTTGCACATCTAACGAGATGCTATACGTTGCCTCACAGCCGTCCATACTCACCACACGCAACACAATTTCGTAGTTTTGAATGCTTACAAATTCATGTTCCACGATATTGCCGTGATGTTCTATTTCGCCATTGCCGTTGCCAAATTGCCAATAGGCGGTTGCCCAGCCCGTTGCGTCGTTTCTGAAACGAATCGGCTCACGCGTTCGAACTTCCGAACGTGGCGTCAGTAGCGTGATTCGCGAGTAAGGTTGTGTGCCTTCCGTAATTTCGACATAGGCCAAATTCTCGCAATTGCTTTCTTCACTCGTTGCAACAACGCGATACACGCCCGCCGAAACACCGCTTAGCGTTGGTCCGCTATAAATCGGTTGCGCGAAATTATCCGCGGCAGAATACCAACGGAACGTCACATTGTTTTGCGGTTGTTCAACCGTCAATGTGGTTGTTGCGTCCTCAAAACAAATCACGCGTGCGCCTTCAACGATAGGCATTTGCGGACTTTCGATGATTCGGATAGGCTCAGACATCGAAACATTTCCACGGCAGTTTGTTAGCCTAACACGAACCTCATCGCCTGGATTTAGGAACGCGCCAAACAACGGGTTACCCGCTGTAAATCTGTCCCATACGTTGTTGATATACCAGTCGAAACCTGGCCAATCGTTTGCACAAACCGGCACAGCCACAAACAAGTACTGGCCTTCTGGGTTTGCACAATTGTTTGGGTGGCGAGGCGCCAATTCCAGCGTCACGCCGCCTGTTCTGAGTACAATAGGGTTTGACAACACCGTGCGTGGTCTACACGTATTTAGCGTTGGCATAGCCACTTGCAGTTGCCACACATCGCCATCGCGGATGGCCGATGCACCTAATTCTTGTCCGGTGTGCTGCGTTCGGATGCCGTTTCTTAGCCACGTGCGCTCAACATTTGCGCCGGCCAACGGGAAAAATTCCGAGTTGACCATAACCAAATGGTCGCGGCAAACAATCGTGTCTGCCAAGTTTTGAAGCCAAATGTTTGCAGCAATTTCAACGTTTGGTGCTGTGCGAACCGTTATTGAAGCCGTTGATTGACAACCTCTTTCATCGGTTACAGTCACCGTGAAATCGTGCGTTGTGTTTACGCCTGCAGGCTCGGCCACTGGATTTTGAATGTCGATATCACCCAAAAAGTTATTGCCCGTCCAAAGGAACTCTGCAGCGTTGGTTTCCGCGTAAAGCTGCAACGCATCGCCCGCACAAATAAGCGTATCGGCAAGTATTGCCAATGTTGGCAAATCTTGCACATCAATCACACGCCTTTCGCGCAACGGCAGATTTGGTGCACATGCAAAATTTGATTCAAAAACAACCTCTACAACATCTTCGTTCAACGCATGGTTAAGCGTGAATGTTGTGCCCTCGCCCACTCTGCGGCCATTGAAAAACCAGCTCATTACACCTACATCCATGTTCATGTTTTGAACAGACGCTGTAAACTCGATTCTATCGCCTTTACACACGTCCGGATTATCTTGCGTAAGCGTCAACGTAGCGTCTCGAATGTCAATAAACTTCGGTGTTAAGCTTGTTTCTTCAATCTGAAAATTACCAGTACTTGCTCCACACATCACACGTGAAATCACAGTAACCGAAAGCCGATCGCCCGCACGGAAATCCGTTCCAACTTGCGGAAACCCTTCCGCATTGAGGTGGAAGGCATAGCGGCTTGCGAAGGCCATACTGTCGCTCGTATTCAACAGTTCGTTAAGAAGCACTGCGCCGTCTTGGCGTTCGCGTGCGACCGCAGTCGCGATACTTGGATCGAATTCGTAGCGTCCCCATTCGGTATCGTTCACTTTCCAGATCACGGTTGTGCCGCGACCAAACTGCTCCATATCTTCCAAATGGAAGGTAAAAACACCGTCTGGCGTATCGCAAATCTCGTTGGCAGAACCAAAAATCGAGACGATATGTCCAAGGCTCAGTTGGTTGGTTGTTTGAATGTTTGGCGTCACTTCCTCAGACATCACGCTCGGAAACCTCAAACAGCGCGCACTTTGGTTTGTAAAGCGAACACTGAAGCGATCCCAGTAGTTCAAACTTTGCACGGGGCGTATAAAATCCACACCAAGCGCCGTCGGATTTGGAATATGGCGGGTATATTCTTCCACCATTTCGCCATTTCTGTAGATGTGAAACAGCGGATCTGTTCCCGTGTTGAAGGCTCTGAATCTTATTTCTGATGGTGCTGTATTGCATCCTGTCGGACTGCTCACATTCACCAAAAAGACTGATGAAGACTCAAACCATTGCGATTGCGGGTCGATTTCGTTTGATCGAACGGTCGACTGCGTCACACAGCGGTCAGACGATTGCACCACAGCGCGATACACCGCTCCTGCGCGTGCTTGCGGGAATCTGGCCACAGCTCCCTCCATGCCTTGCACGCGATACGTTCTGTGAACGACACCTTCAGCGGTATGCACTGGGCGTGTTTCTTCCCAAAAGATTTGGTAAAGAGCACCTTGATTATCCACATTGGCCAAAAGCGTCAGTGGCATGTGTGGCACTTCGCAAAAGCCCATTTCGAAAAAACGTTGCGAGGCATCGTCCATAGCGATATTGACCGACAATGTGCGTGGTGTTTCCACTGTAATTGTGTGAGAAAGCGTGATTCTTTGCTCCGAAACGGAGTCAAAAATTGTGACAAACACTTCGGTGGAACCAAAAAATATGATTTCCGTTGGATTCGCAAAGGCATCCACAAGGATAGGCTCTAATCCATCGTAAAGCCGTCTGAACTCCCACTCGTAAGACCTTCGTCCTGAGCCACCTTCAACCAAAGCGGCCAGCATCGTGCGTTGTTCCGTTAGGCCTGGTGTGCCACAGAAATAGTCGTATTCCTGCAAGTTTTCGGGATTCATCGCACTGATGCGTGCGTTGAACATTTCGCCTTTGATATCCACACGGATATTTAGGAATTGTACACAGCCTTGTCTCGTGTTTGCCGCTCGAGCAAGAGATGTATCTGCAATATGTAGAGGCAACTGGCGGACTTCTGCCCAAATCCAGGTGGATTCATAAATGGGTGCTGTCTGAGTTTTTACAACTCTTGGAACGGTTCCTATAGGTTCTTGCGTCCATTGAATTACTTCTTTTGGATCCCTAATCAAGTCATGCGGAAACCAACGAATGACTTGTGGTGCCCAATGATTTTCCCAGTCAGGAAGATCGCTTCGAGGCATCGGCTTAAGTTCAAGAGCAAGGTCTATGCTTTCACCTCTTTCAATGATCATGTGTGTCGGTTGATCAACTAACGGGTGACGGATTTCCTCATCCATCCAAATTCGAACGGTATCTGTTCCAAAACAGCCGTCGCTATTGTAACCTCTTACGACGAAATTGTATTGAAGCACTCTCGGTAGGGGCCACGTTGGTTGCCAAATCCATGGGCGGATCTCGCTAAACCACTCTGCACTTCGTCCTGTAAATACGGGGTTATGCACATCGCTACGATCCAGAACTAAGTATTCTCGACCTTCTGGAATAAAAAATGCCCAAGGAACAGGCAGACTCCTCCACTCGAAACGTTCAGCACCCGTAGCCTTCAATTGAAACGGTTCATCGACACAAAGCGTGACATCGGAAAACCTGCTTGAACTTCCAGCAGGCCATCCTTGTTGCGAGTATCTCGGGTTATCCATAAACGTACGGTCAATCCGCACATTTGGTGCAGATTTAGCCAACACATAGCCGTTGGGGCTATTCACTTGATATGGAAACGAATGTGGCCAAATCAAATGATTCATCGTAGCAATCCGAATCTGAATGGCTTCTGGTGTGGCCAATGAACCTCTGATTCTCAGATTGAGGTGCAACAGCACGCTGCCATCCTCTAATTTTGGCGATGGACGGCCTGCCGTTCGGTCGATCCACGAAATCATGATTTCAGAATCCATAAAATTTGCCACAAAGCTCCCACGTTGTTGCAGTTCTTCGTTGAAGAACGTGATGCTTGGAAACCCGCGATTGGTTTCTGGGTCGTGCGACAGCAAGACCGGTTCCAAACCATCCGGCAGCCGAATGGTGAAATGGAAATTATCCACACCCAACTCACTGATTCCAGACACACGAAGTGGAACTTCAATCTCCTGTCCTGGGCATCCCCAGACAGAATCCAATTGCACTGTTGCGGTACGAGGCTGAGCCAAGGCCGTAGACAGTGTGCTCGCAACAAAAAGCAAGCAAATCACGAAGCGTAATAGCGTTTTCATGACAAATATATATTAGATGCCTACACGAAGTAGGATGTTTCCGTCGTTTCTTCCTTAGAAGTTCGATACGCCGATGCGCTGCAAGCGTGTGTCGCCTGTGTTGCGCAAGAGCTGTGTTCTGTAGCTAAGCACAATTTCGTGCGAAGGGCGTGTGCCTCGAATGTGTCCCGTATGAATATCAAACGAATACCCCAAGCTGAAGCCTTCCCAACTGATTCCGAACAACAAGGCTACAGCGTCTCTACGTACCGATGTTCCAATTTGGAACATGTTCAAATAACTCACTCTCACCGCAGCATCAAACGTTGTTGTGATGGATGAGTTTCTTAGCATCACGCTCGGTATCACCATCCATTCGCGGTCGATCGCCCAATGGTACGAACCAAACAAGTAGAAATGTGCATGATAACGATCCACACGGTCGCCAATAATCAATGGCACATAGCGTGCCGAGAGTCCAACCGTGATTTCGGGCGTGTAAAATTCTACACCCAAACCCAAGTCGGACATGGTGTTCACGCGATCGATAATCGCACCTTCTTGTGTGACACCTTGGCGAATGGCTCGCGTCATCATACCAACACTGATTCCCATCGCCAACCAAGCTTCATCATCCACTTGCAAGTGGTAGGCATAAGATGCCATGATACGAAGGTCGTTTTGAACGTGTTGACGTGCATTAAACACCGTCAAACCCACGCCCGAGCGTGCATCCGCAAAAAACTGTGCTGCATTGAACATCATATACGTTGGACGTTCTTGACGGCTCAACGAGCGATCTCCAGCCCACTGCGCACGATACGTGAGCGACGCAGAAAACAGGTCCGAAGCACCCGTTGCCGCCGGATTAAAATGCAATCTATTCGCGTAAAACTGCGTAAATAGAGCATCGTTTTGAGCGAAAACCTTACCCATGGTGAATAGGATTAGGGTTAGCGTTAGTATCTTTTTCATTTATTTTGTGTTTTTCGTTTGCGTTTTTTTTGTTATGATTTGTAGAGACGGGGCATGCCCCGTCTCTACGGTCATTCGTTTCTATTCCTCACGGATAATGGTGATGGCACCACTAATGGTGATATACCCCTCCGGTGTAGGAATTCGTGCATTGTAATAATACGTGCCTGAATGGATATCGCGGCCTCTAAATCTCGGATCCCAGCCTCGCGCTTCGCCAAAACTTTGCATGCGAATCCCCCACGTGTTGAACACTTCAACATCGAAATTCGGGAACAACACGCGATTGGCTTCGCTCGGGCCTTCCGTTACAAGAACGGTTGGAACCGGTATCAAGCGAATCGTGATATCACTCACAGCCTCACAGCCATAGTTGTCGATAGCCACACCAACCACCGTAATCGGTGTGTTGAGCGACAAGCCCTCGATACCCATCTGCTCATGTCTCAGAACACCCAAGTTCACAAGCGTTCCTGCTGGGAAGCGCGTGCTAAACATCGGACTGGTTTGAACGTTTGGATTATCTCCAGCAACGCCAATTCTACGGCCATCGAGCAATCGCCAGCCGTTGTTGCGCAAGTCTACCAAATCCAACTCGTCTCTCTCGCCAATAAAGCGCCAGAACTCATAGCTTTGGAAGCGACCCGGAGCCATCATAAAGTTGATGACCTGGTTCTCAAAGTACGAACGCTCAAACATCGTTGGTGCCACATGCATCGCCATATGAGAGGTCGGACGCACTTCAGCCTCAACCGTTGCGGTTTGTACAACCGTTCCATCGATAGATACACGCAACGTGAAAGTCATCACATCGGTATCCACCACACGGAAACCAATCAAAGGATCCGTAAATGGCTCAGCACCTTCGGTTTGACCCGTGAAGTCGCCAACATAATACGTTGTTGGTGGAGTAACCACCCACTCAAACGTCAGATTCAAATCATCCAAACTGCCATCGTAGCCCGAGAACATCGGTTGGAAGTACAGGATATGATCCACACAAACATTCAATCGGCCGTTTGGCCCTATTGGGGTTTGGTTTTCATCGCCTGTAAATACACCATCTTGATCCTCATCTCTCAACACAACATCACGCCACACCACATCGCTCTCCGCTCTGCGTTCCGAGATAATCGTCACCATAATCGAATCCAATTGCAAGGTTGGGCAATGGAACGCGATGGTATCCGTAAAGGTCAACACGTCGCACGTGCCCAAGATAATGCTCAAATGAACAATATCGCCAAGCTGAAGATCATAAGGAACGATTTGTGTGAGGGTTGAAGTGGTTTCTGGAAGATCTTCCATTGTACCACCTGCACCACGTTCAATGCGCCACTCGAAGCTCACCAAACCATCATGGGTATCGTCTAACAACGTGAAGTTCGCCGTGTAAACGACTTCTGCTGTTTCGCCATCGTCTGTACAGAGTCTGAAGCGATCGGCTACCGCTACTACACCATCAACATCAACCGTACGGCTCATGCCAGCCGCGTCAAAACCAATCGGAACAATATCCGTAAAGTTTGAGCGCACTGGAGCACACCAGGCGTTAAACGCCTCAAATTGGTATCTACTGGCTGTGCGTGCCTGGGTGTTTGTTGGAGCCTGCAAGATAGGTCCTGTGCCAACTTGGTTGTTAGCACCATCAAACCATCTGAAGTTTACACCATTTTCAACATGCGCAAACGCACCGTCATTGGTCACACTTGCCGACAACGGTTGTTGCTGTGCTGGACCACCCAATGGCATACAGATATCTAACGTTAACGGCAACGAACCAACCACAAAGTTCGGTACAACGATCAACTCGCCATCTTCCGAAATTGGGTCAACAGGATTCGTCAGTGGTACATTCGGCACAACCGTTGCACCAACCACGAACGTGTTTGGAACATTTGTGTGCGGTGCACCGTCAAGCGTGAGTGTAGACGCGTCTTCACCAGCGATTGCTGCACCTGCAAATTCCCAAACGATGTCGAACAAATCCCAATCGATTGCATAGCCACGCTCATCCGTAAGGGTGAAGTTAGCAACGCCATCGATACAAACCGTGACATCGTTGACTGCAAGCACAGGAATACGAATCACATTGATCGGGAACGGATGACAAACTGGATCGCCCATGCCTGCTGCAGAAATACAAAGTCCTAAATCTGTATCTTGCAAGTTAGGATGTCCAACAACCGTAATTTCACCCGTGGTATTATCGATGGTGATGGTTGCTGATGGATCCCATGGTGCCGGTTGTCCGTCAACCAACGGATGCTCCACACCACTGCCATCAATCCACGTCCACGTCCAGGTATCCGGTGCACCCGTAATGGCTACATCTGGATTAAACGTAAACGTTGAATCGATTGGAATATGTGGAATCACAAAATTCTCATCAAACTCCAAATCTTGAGTGATTTCGATTGGTGGGCTGATGATTACAGTCTCACATCTTGCGCCTGTTGGCGATGTCCACGTTGCGATAAGTCTGTAACGTGCATCTTCGTTGTCGTTTGCAAACTGTTCTGCAACCGTCAATATAAGAGCGCCATCAACGACAGTTAACGTAAGATCTGGTGCATCACCACCAACAACATCACGCCAAGTGCTTGGGTAATTTTCATCAATCTGCCATCTATACACAATATGCTGCGGTTGCAACGGCAGAACGCCAGAAACTACGCCTTGCGTGCCTGCACGACCTTCCAGCGTGATATCACCCGTCGAACTTGTTTGACGTGGCGCATTGCCTGCTAACCAAACCAATGAATCATAAGATTGTACCTCAATCACATTCGACACACGTGGAATACATTCGCCACCACCTGCAAGACCTAACGTACGGAAGAATTCACGTCCGAAGAACGGCGAATCTCCAGCATAGGTTAGCGGTGTCGCTCCTGGCAAGGCGATGGTTGTCCAAGGGCCTGTTGCGCTAGGACCGCGTTGCCAAACAAAGTCTTCAGGCTGGCCGCTCGGTGCCATATTCAGTAGAACACCCGTGTTGTTGATACACAAGATTTGATCGCCTGTAATTGCTCCAAGTGGTTCATCCAAAATAATATGCAAATGAATCACGTTCGTTGAATCTGGCGGACAAACGCCATTCTGTATCAACGCACGGTAGTGCCCGATATTCGCTGCTGAACCTACCGTCGGTGCAAACTGTCTGTTTTCGTTAGACAGTGTACCTGAAGCCGTTGTCCAAGGGCCAGCTGCGCCACTTGAAAACTGCCACGTGATTGTGTTGCCTAAAACACCACCGGTGGCGGCCACATCGTTCAGAATAAACTGCGGCGGATAACCCTGACAGACCGTATCCCGTACTGTCGAACCACCACTCTGTATCTCTCCAGCAATCGATGCGGCGTCAATACGCACCATCACCGAACTGCTGTCTGGTTGACCCAAAATCGTGTAAACGAAGATATAGAAGTGGTAAACACCACCCACTGTTGCCGGCTCACTTGGGAAGACAAATGGCGCTGTTGCACCAAAATGTGGATAAATCTCAGTAATAAACTCAGCCACACCGTCACGTGGTACCAAAGGTGTTCCTGTTCGTGCTGCGTCGGCCCAAACTTCTCTATACAGCGTACCTGTAAGGGTATGGTCTGTATTCGTTGGGTCTGTCAAAACTTCATCATTTGCACTGAAGAACGTTATATTGATCGTCTGATCTACACAGACCGGCGATGCAGTGATATTCACACCTTCTGCAGGCGATAAGAGAAGGGTAATCCACTCGGTATACACCGTTGGACAACCTTCGCTTTGAACGCTGAGATGGAACCTCACACTGTCGTAGCCAACAAAGGTTGTCGGTCCCGTCGTTGTAGGCACACCCGATGCTGCAAGTCCTGCAGACCATGTGATATGGTGTTCCGGTGAAGCAACATCTGCAGCAAACGGTACAAAGTATAGATTTGTTGGCGTTCCGGTATGCCCACCAATCGTCATTGCGCCAGAGTATGCACCCAACATCACCTCGCGAGTGGTTTCAACCGGATTATTCCACGTGAATACACCAGGTCTTGCCGAATCATTCACAACAAGCGGCGCTGCCAAAGACGCATCTCCGTTAGCACACGTACCACCAATGGCAAGCTCCAAACGAGCCGTTACATTATGCTGTCCTCCTGAAGGTGTAATTGCACCAATCGCTGGCATCGTAAACGTTACTGCGTCTGCACCTGCTGGCGTGGCATCGCTCCATGCTACAACCGTATCACGACCCGGAATACCTGCAATGCGAATGCTATCGCCCACAGCCGTTGTTCGCGTAACCGTCAGTGTAATATCGCTATTCACACAAATCACCGCTGGCGAAACAGCCAATGTAGGTATCGCTGGCGCAACAGTGGTTGTTACCGTTGCTGGCGTAGTCACCGCAACACGCGTTGTACAACCGGCATTCCAAAGCTCTAACGAAACTGTGTACGACGGCTCTGTGCCAAACGAAATCGTTGCACTTGTTGGCGACGACGCTGTAACAAACGTTCCTACACTCGGCGTAACAGTCCATTCAGCATTAATCGTTCCAGTGTTCAAACCAATATCGTTGCCCGTTACGGCAAAGACAACACTTTGGCTCTGACAAATCATGGTATCACCAGGAACAATCGTTCCAGGTGTAACTACGTCCCAAACCTCAACAACGCGGTTGGCCGAATTTGGCGTTGCAGCACATACACCATTCGTTACCAAAACTCTAAAGGTATGTGTACCCACACCCAAATCTGTTGCTGAAACAGTCAATGCACCAACAGTGCCCGTTCCAGAAACTTCTGGCGTCACATCTGTCCAAGGCGGTACGCCAGTGCCTTGCACCTGCCACACCCAGTTGCCACGTGCCGTAGCACCTGCTGGCAACGAAACCTGAACAGTCGTTTGGTCGATACACACATGTGTGGTCGTAGCCACTGTAGCCGTCAACGTTGGTGTTGCATACACACGAACCGTAACTGGCGCCGAGAAGGTTGGATCACAGGTCACACCTGATGCACCAAACTGCCCACGCACAAAACGGTCGGCATACAATTCCGCCACATCAGCTGGCGCTCTCAAGCGTGTTTCGCCCGTCGCAACATCAGCCGCTGTTCCAACAAAATTGGTCAATGGCGCCCAATTCGCTGCTGCAGTCAGTGGCGTTGTTGTTGTGGCCTCTGCGGCCACTGTTCCAACAAACAACCAAAACGCTGTTGGCGCTGGTGTGCCACCATCTTGGCGAGCAAACACGGTTGATGTACCCACACAAATTTCATTTGGTGTTGCTGTGATTGGAACAGCAACTGGCTCTGCAAGCACTTGAATCGTTGCTGGAGCATCAACCGCATGACACACATTGTTCGAAACCTGTGCCAAGAACGTTTGATTACCATCCACAAGCGTCGTCAATTCGCGTGTAAGCACGGTATTGTTCGATGTGCCCGTTTCTGGAGCACCATTGAGGGTCCAGTTGATGGTCAAATCTGCGGCATTCCAATTTGGTATACCAACGACAGCCGTTATATCTGTACCGCTACACACCGGTCCTGTACCTGTTATTGCAGTTGCACCTTCATACAACGTAACCGTTGGATTGATTTGTGCATACCAATGCGCCACAAGAATACGCGATGTATCTGCAGAATACACACAATCGTTGCTTCTAACAATCACACGATAACGCTTCGTTGCTCGTGTGGCAGGAGCCGTAATCGTTGGTGGATTGAAATAATGTGTAGCCACATTACCGTTGTCACACTGCACCCACGGTCCCCAAATGTCTGCACCTGTAGATATCGAGTGGTACCAGTAGAAACGCAAGTTTGCACCCGTAGCCCCAACAATCGAATACGCATGATTCTGAACATTTGTCGCTGTAATCAAACAAACATGTAGAACCGTGTCACCAGCCAAAAGGTTTCCATTCACAATATTCGGGCGGTTAAACACCAAATCTTGTGAAATCACCGCTGGCGGATGCAAGCGAATGGTCAACGTATCAGAATTCGCAGGCGGACAAACGCCCGTGCCTGTTCCGCTCGTCACTTCGGTCCAAATGCGTACCGTATCTCTAATGTTTGTGAGATATGGCGCCAAACCTGCTGGTGGCGTTGTTGCATCTAAAGCACCGCCCAAAGCTGTTGCTGGATTGTTGCCTACCGCAACAAACCAGTTGCGTTGTGCACCTACGGCATTCGCCAATGTAATCGGACCAGCGAAGTTTGTGTTGTAACAAATCGTTGTTGCAGCCGCTGTAGTCACATTGCCTCCAACCGAATGTGGATACACGCGAACAGATACTGCTTCACGTGCTGGCAATGCCACACTACCTTCAATACCAACCGTCACGCGGATATGGAAATACGTCGGCAACGTGGTCGTATTCGTAATATTATCACGCACCAATTGATCATACGCCAAAACTGGATCATCGTTTGTCCAATCGTCCATGCTGATGCTATCAATACGTGTCCAATGTGCTTCCACATTTTGATCTGGACTCGCCATGGTTGAATAAGACCAAATGATATAATCAAACTGACCGGTATTTCGTGTCAACGTTGCTGTTGCACTTCCTCCCGAACATACCGCCGACGGCGTAACAGCCAAATCAGCATCACCCCAAACCGCATCAAGCATGATACGAATATCAACGGCATTTGAGAACAACGTATCACATCCATGCGCAATCGAAGCACCTGTTATCGCACGAATCGCGCGTGCACGAACGGTGTAGAACCCTGCCGCATTTGGCAAGTTCGTCATCAATGTTGATGCCATAACCTCCGTCATCGTACCTGTTGTCCATGTGGCATCTCCTGGGAAATTACACGGATCAACAAACGCTGTCGCGTTAACACAATGGAACCACGTTATCCCAGTAACATTGCTCAAACCTCCCAACTGGAAGTATTGCCCTGCAAAATCACCATGGATACCTTCTTCCGTTCGTGTGGCTGTAAGTGTGCCAATCTGCGGTTGTGCAACAACGTTCACCGTAATCAACGGTGAAGCTGTAGCATCCGTCTGCGGACAAACGCCCGAGAACGTACGCACTCTAATACGATGCGAACCAAGCACTGACAATGTTCGGTTGGCTGGCTCTGCAAGCCATGTATTGATAGCTGCGATGGTCGAATCGCCACCCGGTGCTGGATAAATCGTTGTCCAAGAACCTCCATCGGTCGAACGCTCCAACACATAACGCATACCACCGGTAGCGCCTGTGCCTGCTGCAAACTGCAATGGATTCATGATTCCACCCAAACAGATGTTGTTGGATGCTCCCGTTGCAATCGTCGCTGCAACTGGCGTTTGGTAAACCACCGCCGTCACCTCGTTCGACTGCGAACTTACAGCTCGAGCACAACCACGCACCGTCATCGTAAACGATACATCAAACTCGCCCGCCGAAGTAAACGTCTGCTGACGCGTTGGCGTAGCCTGAGTACCACCCGTAGCACCTGTAAAACCAGTTGCTGGCGACCAAACCAACTCAACATCGCCGGCCACAACCGGCACAGTACCCAAACCAAGATTTGCACTGGTAAATGGATTTGCATCAACAAAGGTGATCGTTGTAGCTGTGTTCAAACACACGGCCGCTGGCTCATTCAACTCTGGTATGTTAAAGTTGGTCGTACGAACTTCAAACCAACCCGTATCTCTGTGCGACAAACAACGGTGTACCGACGTATACGACACATAGAATCGGAACGTATCCGCCGGCAAAAGATCTGGATCCGTCACCGGAAATACAGTCGCAGTTCCTGGGAACGACGTCGGAATCGTAAGACCTGGAGTGATAGCACCCATAAAGGTATACACTCTATTGGCTGGCAAGCCTGTAATCATTCGGTTCAAAAGTATTTCATCAGCACCCTGACAAATCGTCTCAGGGAATGAACCAACCGAAGGAGCCGCTGGAACCTGACGAACGGTCGTCGTTGTTTGACCCATTGCATCCGGAACGCCTATACCATACACAACTATCGTGTGCAAAATATCGGCGACTGGATTCGCAGTGAAGAAACTCACTGGAATATCAATCGTCAGTGGCGGACCTGTTGTCGGTGTGTTTGGCACCGTATCAATGGTAAATATACCATCGCCTGGCATGATGCGCAACTGTCGAATGCCACGTCCATCGTTAGAGGTCAAACCAATGCGGATATAACCCATACCATAGTTGCCTATAACGGTAAAATCATCACGATTAATACAGATATCGTCCAATGTCGTAATGGAGACCGAAGGCACAGGACAGGTTGATGTCGCTGTAATATCCGCCGTACCAAAACAACCGTCATAAGTTGCACGTGCCGTCACGGTCAAACTCGGCGTTGCCGCCGATGCCCAACCCGCTGGAATCGTCAAGGTATTGCCTGAAATCATTGTATCGCCAAGCGTACCCGTACCAACTTGTACGCCATCAATCCACCACGTAAGCGTGGCAGCCGCTGGGTCTGTACTCGTTACCGTAAAGGTGACTGGGTTAAACAAACATTCTGTTGGCAAGTTTGGCGCAACAAGCGTTGGAATCGCCACCACTGTACCTGGAACAGCCGTTGCACCCATGGTTTCACACGTGCCGTTTGTTGCAACTGCACGGAAATTGTGAACACCAGGCGTCAAAGCCGTCGTAGCCACATTGATACTGCCGCTCGCTGCATTGATAATACCTGCAAGAACGCTATCCGCACCGTGAATGCGATAAATGCGAATCGCTGTGGCACCCGTTGATGCGGCATTCACCACTAACGGCTGTCCCACACACGCTTGTGTTATCGCTGAAATAATGGGTTCTGTTGGCGCTGCAACCATCGTAACGGTAGCTGTCGCCGTCAAATCGGCGCAAGCATGCTGCTCAATCCTTAAGGTAAACGTTGTGGTTGCTGTGACTGTTGTCGTTAATGCGTTAAAGGCCGTAAGAACATCCGCCAAAACGGTGCCCTCCTCTTCAAGGCCACCGCCCGACAAGATAAAGTTGCTCGCATTCGGGATCGTTCCGCCCGTAACAGCAAGCGTTGGCATAACTGCTCCCGGACAACGGTTCACCGCCGTTGCACCGTCAAGCGTTAGCGTTGGTGCTGTGCCTTGCGCATGTACAACAAACGCCTCAGGCGTCGAGAACGCACTCGTACACGTATGTTCGCTGATTTGAGCCACACTCACACTACCCGTTGTTGTGGCTGTTGCTCCGGCTGTAAACACAAAGTCTGTGCCCGAACCCGTTGGAGTTGCACCGCCTGTGATGGTCCACGTCAACGTATGACCTGCCGCAGCCGCTGCCGCTAAGGTAATCGGATTGCCTGTAGAACCCGCACAAACCGGCGTTGCAACGCTCGCAATCGTCAACGCCGCTGGACGCGGATGGATCACAAATGTACCCGGAACCGAGGCCGAACGACACGTTGCGCCGCCCGTAGTCACCTGTGCAAAGGCATTAAAGTTGAATGTACCCGGATCAACACTGCCGTCGATAGCAACCGTTACCGTCGTCGGTGCCGTTGCACCAGCCGTAGGAATCGTTACTCCCGGAATCGGTGTTGGTGCATAGAAGAAAATCGTTGGCAACGGTGTACCCGAACGTGTCGCACGCAACACGGTCGTGATATCCGTACCCAAATAACACACCGCATCGCCCGAAACAGCCGTTGGCGCGTTTGGCAACTGCACCAAGGTCGTGGCTATCGTACCTGTAACCGCCGCTGTCGGAGGACAAAGGTTCGTTGGAACAGCTGTCAAGCCCGTTGGGATATCAGCCGCAGTCGTGATATTTCTAAAGATAAAACGTGTGCCTGCACCGTGAGCTTCCGTCACATCTGGCACTGCTGTCGCAGGAATCCACGTAAGCGACGAAAACTCTTCGCCCGAACCAACCAAAAGCGGACGGTCAGACGTAATCACAATGCTATCGCCAACACAAATCGCGGCTGGCGTCACACGTGTCAACACAATACCCGCCGAAGCCGGCAAAATACTAAAGTTCACCGTAGCACTCGGACCCGACCAACAGTCGCCCACGCGAACACGCGCCACAAGCGTCTGATCAGCCGTAGCCGCCGCCGTTGGAACCGTAAACGTAAAGCCTACCTGACCCGCTTGAACAGCGCCGTTGAGTGTCCACTCCACGACACCACCCGATACGGTTGCAATGCTCGCCGTAACCACCGCATTCTGACAATGCGTAGCCGAAACTCCCGAAATCGTTGGTGCGGTTGGTGGATCATCAACAATAATCTGACGTGCCTCAGACGAAACTGGACCACCGCAACCAAACGTTGCAACTGTTCTAAACCACGTGGTTTGGTACAAATTGCCCGGCGTATGATACGATAGACCGCCAGTAGTGCTCACAGCACCAGGGATATTTGTAAAGTTTGTTCCGTCTGTGCTGCTCTGCCACTGAACAGATGTCACACTGTTGCCAAAAGCTGGTGTATAAACCATCGCCGAAATCTGACCCGGCGCAGTGCCGTAACAAACCGGCGTAGTGCCGCCCGTCGGTTGAAGTACATGCGACTGGTTTGGCTGTGCCATCACCGTACAAGCCACAGAGGCTTGCAAAGGCATTGCAGGACAGCCGTTGTTACTAACATTCATTAAAATATAGTTCGGACCTGCTACAACACTACTTAACGTAAATACGAAGAAGTCAGTATCAAGATTTGTATAGCCGCCTGGCACTACCGTTCCCTGAGGCGTTACCGTTCCCGGAAGGGTAACCCAATTAATTGTTTCTGTCAACAAAAGTGGACGACTGAGATTGATACGCGTTGTATCACCATTACAAAGGTTAATCCGGCCCAACGACAAGGTCAATGGTAACGAATTCGGAATAACATCAAAGGTCATTGTACCCGGATCCGAAAGACAACCACCATGATTCACTACGGCAGATACCGTGCGCTCACCTGCAACCAGTTGAGCCGCCGGAACCTCTGGCGACGTCGTTGCATTTGCTGCGCCTGGCTCTGACCAAGTACCCAAACTCCAAGTAACTGTAGCGCCTGCTGGCAATGCACTGCTCAACGAGAACGTGACGCCCGACAAATTCTCACAAACAGTCGCTACAGGTGTGATGGTTGGTGTGGCTGGTGGTGGATTCACCACTATCGACACTGGGCTCGAAGAAACCTCACCACAAGCTGGCGTGGTCGTCGAATACACCACCGCTCTAAACTGCGTGGTGCGTGGTGCCGTTGTGGCATCCGCCAACATCGCACCAGTGATATCTAATGTGGTGCTGGTTTGACCAGGAATTTCAACAAATGTACCCACTGTCGTGAAATCAGATTCCCAACGAATGTTGAAACCTGTAACATCTGTCGTTATGGCTAATGTACCGCCGCTGGTTGCTCCTTGACAAAGTGGCGTGATTGCACCAGTGCTATTAACCGCAATGGTGCTCGGTACATTTGGATGAACCGTCAATTGTACTGGATGAATCGCTGATGTACAGCCATCCGCAATACGAGACACAAAGAAATCAAATGGACCACCTGGCGTTGCATTGCTCGGCGTTGCTGGCGTGGTGCCTGCTGCGTTCGAGAAGAACGACAACGTTGCTCCCGCTGGAGGATCTACAACCCAGTTCAAGGCGCCATTCTGACAAACCGCAAGATTTTCTATACTTGTCAACACTGGTCTTGCACGCACCGTAAACGTCGCAGTACCGCACTCCATCGCATTACATGCAATAATCGTATGTGTGCCAACAGGGAAATTACTTGCTGGAATAGTGATGGTATGTGTAGTAGCCATGGCGAGTGCAGGGCTTAGCGCGATGCCTGTGCCATAGGTTGCACCGGTTAGACCGGTGAATGCAACTGTATCCCCTGGAGCAATCAAAAGACCCAAGTTTATGATGGCTTGTGTTTCACTACGAAGTGTGATATCAATGGATGTGAATGACTCATCGCAACGCGATACATCACCCACAACATTTACATTTACTGGCGAGGCCAAGCAACGGTAGTAGGTAAATGTCAGTTCGTTCGACCAGAGGTCGCACAATTCGCGAACGCGGAAGGTAAAGACCAGGTCGAGGTCTGCGTTACCCGGTCGGCTTCGGATAGAGGCAAACCAAGGGTAATCGATAACGATATATGGACCATCTAAGCGAGCGGCTGTAACCACAGAGTCGCCTGTAGCATGACGATGCACAAGCTCAAAACCAAACGGCAGGAATGGCGAAAGGTCTTCCGAGTTTGCACCACCACGTGAGAAGACCATTTGTAGACCTTCATCGTGGAAATATTCTTGAAGCCAAGTATTGCCACACGAGCCATCAAAGCCCATTTGGAAATCCAGATGTGGTTCATAAGCATAGCAATCGCCTGAATTATCCAAAACGGTAACCACCGCCGTAGCGAATGCCGGACACGCTGGCCCTGCCAACCCACGCGTAACATCCACGCGGAAGGTCGTTGCAGGCAGGCCATCTTCGCTCGTACAGGAGGCTTTGTTGATACCGAATGTACCGCCAGTAAAGCCAGGAGGCATAGTTCCAGCACCACCAACCGTCGACCAGCTCAGGTTATGTTGACCACCACCACCAGGAAGCACCGAGAGTGCTGCCACAGCGCCAGACTCAGCCCAGCAAAGCGATTCCGCCGAAGGCGTGAGTGTCACTTCAGGCGTAGCGTAAGCGCGGAGTGTTGTAGTCGTAGAAGCCACACAACCTTCGGCTGTAGTCACCTGAACGCTGATTGTTTGCAAGGCTCCCGCTGCAGCGCCAGGTCTATTCGGAACAAACGTCACCGAACGCCCAGTCCCACTAAACGACCCCTGCCCCGACGACCAAGTCCAAGTATCTCCAACCACATCACGCGCCGCCGTAACCAAAACCGAAGCCGTCCCCGGCAACACCGGCACACAAACCTCCGCATCATGACTAACCGCCCCAATAACCGGTAGTGCATTAAAAATAAAGCTCGTAGTAGCCTCTTCAGTCAACCATGCAAAATTCACACTACCCAAACCTCTCATTCGAACCTCAATCACAGCGCCATCACTGAGCTCGCCAGGCGAGAAATGATCGGCTAAGTTGAATACAAACGCTGATGGACTTCCCGGTCTATCAACACTCAATGGCAACCAAGTTGGCGAAGGCGCAACACGGAAATAATACGAATGCTGCGCAATTTGCCCAGCACCACTCGGTGTAAGTGTTACCGCACCCAAACCACAAACATTCGGCGCAGTAGCAATCGTTCCAATGCGTTCGCCCGTAGCAAGCTCAACACGTGTTACACCGCCTGTGCGAGGCATACACGTTGGTGCATTTACAAAACGGTATTGTATTCGGAAAAACGTTTCTGGAGCAGTGATATCTCGGGTTATTGTATTAATCGAGTTCACTGTACCAATAGCTCCTCCTGCCATTGTATGCGGACCACTAATATCAGACCAAGTCGTTCTACCATCAATAGACTCTTGCCAAAATGCACCAAAAGTTCCTGCTTCAGCTGGAACGTCAGCATTATAGAGTGCCAATGTTAAATTTCCATCGGGTCCAAACCACGACGAGGCATTGACACCTACACCAGCAGCTCCTGCTATCTTACGTTCAAATGTGCTCAACATTACACTTCCACCTTCTTCTATCGCCGTATCGCGATTAACAGGATCTTGTGTTGCAGCTCCAGCAACCGTTCCTGCTAAACCTACCGAAGGTACAAGTCTTTCTTCCATACCCGTAACATGCGTAGCACTTCCCAAACCAACGTATGGGATTCGCTGATCATAAGTAATCGCACTTATACCAGTAGCTACACCTGTTGGAGTTCCACCAATTATTGCTGGTCCTGCCTGAAGAGCTGTAATTCCAGCATCCCCCACATTCGGGATTCCAGTTGCAAGCCCGCCAAGCGCGAAAAATCGCCCACCTGCAGCCTGGGTATGTGTATCGCCCCAAGTACCGATAATGTCCAAGAGTGCATCCATAGATTCCCTACCCTGAGCATCGTCTCGTGGGAAAATTCGCAACGTACTCCATCGTCTGGAAGACGTCGAGTCGATCTCTATCACTAAGCCCGTGAAATTAGACCCTATAAAGGGTTGCAAACTTGCGTTCGCAGCATTAATAGTAAAGCTCAAACTGCTGGTGGCTTCTAATCTGCCAAGCAGTTGTCCTGCTCCAGGTGCCCCAAATCCTCCAACTCCTGCCGTTGTTCCAAAAATACGATGCTCGTTAGCTGATCCAGCACTTAGTTCCAGAATAGATCCATCCACACCTAACGAAAAAACAGGTATACGGTTGTTATTAGGAGCTGTTGCAGGTGTTCCGATACCACCATCAGACAATCGAACAAACCACGCCCAATACAACACATCCACAGAGGTTTCGGCTCGCAAATAAATCGTGTCGCCACAAATGATGCGATGCCCCCACATACTACTCTCTACAGGGTTCATATTCGTTCCTGTCGAAGTCATGTAAATTGTGTCAGATCTAAAAACACAACCATCAGCTGTACGACCCAGCACAAAAAACTCATCACGCACTTGGCGATTAAACGGAAATGCACCACTTGAATGTACGCCCAGCGATACAGGCTGTGGCTCGCCTTCAACAATACGATACACCGTATAATCCGAAAAGAATGGTATAAAGAAGCGCTGTTGAGTACTTCCAAAATCCACTGGCCTTAAATGCGCCAATAATCCCAATTGTTCATCTACAGTAACATCCGGAAGAGCCATTGTTTCTGGCTCAAAAAAGCCAATATTGAAGTTCCCAGCAGGCGTTCTGCCCCATTCAGTCGGTAACATGTCAACAGAAAACCTTACCGTATCGGTTTGAGTAGTTCCAGTTCTTGGATCAGGTGTTATGACACGAAGTGTAAATGCCTCAAGCGCTGGTGGAATCGTTAACGTAAAGTTCAACGGTGGAATCGTTGTTATCACCGTTGGTAAGCTCGCAACCGACGGCGAAAGATTTGCCGTAACGTTGGTTGTGCCAATATAAAATTGCATCTGACTAAGGATCACTTGATGATCTGGCGACTCACTCGAAATAAACAACGAGAAATCTACACTCGTACCACCTTGACACAGTGTGCTCATATCTCTAAAATCTACCGTCATAGGTCCCAAAATCTCAATAGTATCAGTAGGCACCAAACAAGCCCCAACACTCTGAAAACCCAAAAAACGACCAGCACCACTAGAAAAACCTACAGCACCCTGCCCAGGAAAAATCATAAAACCATCCTGAACCGGAGGAAACTCCGGCAAAACCATCGGAACAAACGTCTGTGTAGCAGCATCCCAACGCGAGTAACGAATACCCCCTGCAACCGTAACAATCGGGCCAGCAGGCGTAGTAGAAATACCAACATTGGTGTTCTCAGGAACAGAATACGTACGCAAACGATCACCAACCGTAGGCGTAATCCCTAAATTACCAAAACGAACACCTGCAGCACCCGTAAGCGCATAACTATTCAAAAACACATTCAAACGCGTCAAAGCCGGAATAACCATCAACGTATCAACAACCCCAACCTCAGCATCCAAACCAACACCACTAACAGCACGAACCCGCAACGTCCGATTATTAAAAAACGCCGTAGGTACCATCGTATAAGCATCAATCACAAAACGCCCAGAAAAACTCGTGCCCAAAGCACCAAAACTCGTAACCGGGTTGCCCATAGCATCTACAGCCCGAACACCTCCGCCCAAAAGCGGGTTAAACGTAACATTGCCCGTAGCGCCATCAATACTCGCAAACGCCTGAACATCACCTCCAAGCACACTCTCAATCACAATCTCCGAAAAAGCCTCACCAAACGCCTCAGCCGTAATCAC
>Ga0209755_10001753_pt1 | contig 32336 bp, 25 predicted proteins | sample TergutCo191P1_FD_187301 | JGI IMG/M metagenome (GOLD analysis project Ga0209755, IMG submission 187301) | Cornitermes sp. P1 segment gut microbial communities from Petit-Saut dam, French Guiana - Co191P1 (SPAdes) (version 2) | ecosystem: Host-associated > Arthropoda: Insects > Digestive system... | reverse complement strand
TGTTGGAATATTTAATTATAAAAACCCAGGTCTTTTTATGAACGAGATAATAATTTTAGATCCGCAGACAGTAAGGTCTCTTAATTCGATACAGACCGCTTCTTCGTCAGATATTGAATTAAGCGAGGAAGCCGAAGTATTATTGTCTACCGACATTGACGATATTTTTAATATGAGTTCGCAGCAGCAAACATCGTCTTCCAGAGATGTATTTTCTGTCGATTTTCTTCAATCGTGGTTAGCTGAATCTAAACAAAAAAGCGATAAAGAAGAAAATAAAAGCGGAGGCGACTGGAACTTTATTATTATCAATTTAAAAGAAAATATTAATACATCATCTTTTATTAATTCTTTGAACAGTAAAATTGCGTCTTACGATGTTATTGCTGTAGATTGGAGAGTATCTGCGGGAACTTCTACCATTTTACTTCTTTTATTACAGATTTTATTTAACGCCGGCATTTTTCTTGTGTGCATCGCAGGTATTATAGCGGCAATTAATATTTTATTAATTTCTGTTTTTAGAAGAACAAGAGAAGTTGGCACACTTCGCGCGATAGGAGCTTCTAATATTTATGTAGGCTCGCTTCTTCTTTGCGAAAATATCACCTTATCTTTAATAGCAGGGTTTGTTGGAATAATTTCAGGTGCTTTGTTTATAGGCTGGGTTAACTCATTATCTTATGCCATTCCAAATGAATTAATCGCTTCTTTATTGGGCGGGAATATTTTAAACCTAATCTTTATTCCTAAAATTGCCTTTTTATCATTTATTTTGGCAATTGTTTTAGGAATAATAGTATCGATTTATCCAATACACACTACATTAAAAATTGAGCCAATAGAAGCTGTAAGGCAGGGATAAGTTATGGAAAGAATTGTAATACTTTGCAAACTTGGTTTTAAATATCTGTATCGATACCAAAGACGTTACGCGTTTTTACTGGCAGCTCTTGTATTTTGCTTTGGAATAGTAACTTTTATTACATCAACAAAAGATAGAATGTACGATAATTTGTATTACACGGCGCAATCCCATTACGCGGGAGATGTTGTAGCGGTTGGTTATAACAGAAATATAAACATTACACATCATTTAGGAAAAGAAGAAATAGAATCATTAAACAGTGCCGCAGAAAATTCCGGAATAAATCCTTCGCGTATTTTAAAAAGAACTCTTTTTATGAACACAGGAGTAGTTTATCATAATGGTATTTCTGTTATTCAAAAATATATTATAGGCTGCGATTGGAAAAACGAAGAATATTTATTTTCCAAGATGGATTTTTCTTCTCCTGTAAATATTGCATTGCAAGATGACAGTATTGTCGTTTCTGATCCTGTAGCCAAACAATTAAACGCGAAAATTGGAGATATTGTAACACTAGAAGTAAGTAATAATTGGGGACAAAAAAATACAGGACAGTTTATTGTAAGCGGAATTGTTCAGGATTCAACAATTTTTGGATATTATAAGGTATATGTATCAAGGTTAACCCTTAATCGGCTTTTATTTTTTGATGATGGCGATTGTTCTGTTATGGGTTTCTTCTTTGAAGATTCTTCCAGCGCGGAAGAAAATAGAACACGTTTACATGTATACCTTGCTCCTAAAGCGCAAGTAGGCCCCTTAGTTCATGACAGGGATGGGATGAACAGGGAATTGGCGGAACCCTGGGCATGGAAGGACACAAAAATATTTCTTTTTACCCTGCCTGTTTATTTATCGGAAATAGCAAATTTATTAAATGCTCTGGATTTATTAACATATCTTTTATACGGAATGATGCTGATAATAATTTTTGCCAGTGCAGCTGTTACATATCGTCTTATTATGCATGAACGTACAAGAGAAATGGGAGTAATGAGAGCAATAGGTTTCTTTGGCGGCGATTTAAGAATGGTTTTATGGACAGAAGTATTTATACTTGGAATAATTTCTGTATTTGCTGGCTTTTTACTTTCCATTATATTTAGTATTGCGGCTTCATTTATTTCCTTTGATTGGTTCCCGAGTTTTGAAATCTTTTTAAGCGGAGGGAAACTTACGGCATTGTATCTCCCTAAAACAATTATAAATAATATAATATTAACTTTATTAATTCTTGCGGCAGCGATAATTCTTCCATCAGTTCGAGCGTCAAATAAAAATCTTCCGTCTTTATTATCAGGAGAACCATTATGATTAAAAAATTATTCCTTGTTTTTTTTATATTTACTTTACAGCAATTTCTCTTTGCTTCTGACCAGGATTTATTAAAAAAAGTAGATTCGCTCGTAAGTTATTTAGATTCTGATTTCCAGGCGGAATATGTAATTGTGCAGGACAGACCTAATCATGGACGTTCTACAACTGTTACAGGCGTGTTTAGACGGGATATAAAAGAACAGTATGTTATTATTATTATGGAACCTGCTATAAGCAGGGGGCAGGGTTATTTAAGAGAACGCAATACGCTTTGGTTTTATGACCCGGAGAGCAGAAGGTTTAATTCAACCAGCGCATCAAGCAGGTTTCAAAATACTAACGCGAGAAATTCAGATTTTACGCGCTCAACATTGGCTTTAGATTACAAAGTTATATCAGGTGAAGATGTTAAATTAGGACGCTTTAATTGCCGTTTGTTAACACTGGAAGCAGTCACAAATGATGTAACATATCCAAGAATGAAGGTTTGGATTAGCGATGATAATTTACTGCGAAAATCCGAGGACTTTAGCCATTCCGGGCAGCTTTTACGCACAACAGTAATACCTGATTATTACAATATGGGCGGGCGTTATGTGCCAAGGCAAATTTTGTTTGTTGATGAATTACTTGGAGCGGTAGTAAACGGAAAATTTGTTAACGAAAGAACTCAAATTATTATAAATAAACCTTCTTTTAGTAAAATTGCCGACTCTGTATTTTCTCAAACATTCCTGGAGAATATTAATCGTTGAGTAAACGTTTCTTTGCTTTTTTAATAATGTTTTTATCTCTTTCGTTTTCATTTATTTATGCACAAGGATCGCAGGTTGCGCAGCAGGAAATTGATTTATTAGAAATAGATCGTGACGATCTTGATTCATTATTTAATGAAGATAATTATTTAGAAGGACAACATGAACCTGTACAGGAAACCACTGTACTGGATAATGTAAGAAGAAGAGGCGTTGAGTTTAACGCCTCATATTTTTTCCGCGGAGCCGCGAATCCCGGATGGAATATGTATCCATGGGAATTTGACGGTAATGAAGAATTTTCATGGGCTCTTGGGATAGAAATGGGTTCAAGTTTAAGCATTAATGCTCAAATTTCAGAATCGTTTCGCGTAATAAGCGTGTTTACTTATCAAATTCCGGGATTTAACTTAACATTAGGTGATTTCTTTTTTGATTATAATTTTTTTAACAAAGTGTTTCTTAGGGCTGGAAAATATGAACAGGGCTGGGGAATTTCACCTAATTTCGCTTTTATAAATCTTTTATCGCGTATTGCTATAAAAACAGATGACAATTTTCCTCCTTATGCAGGTCCTTCATATATAGCGAAATTTGATATTCCAATAGGCATTGGAGGTTTACAGTTTCTTACATTAACAAGATATGATATTGCCGGAGGAAAAGCGCCTCCAAAAGAATATTTTGGATACGGTGGAAAATTTAATTTAGCTTTTAATTGGGCGGATTTTAATTTGGGTATGTATTACCAGCAATTCATGGCAACACGCGGGTTTTTATCTATAAAAACAGTTCTTTTAAATTTTGATATTTATAACGAATGGCTTTTAACATATAATAACCATACAGATGATTCTGTAAATCTTTCTTTTAATATTGGATTATCAAAAGCTTTTTTTAATAAAAAGTTTGAAGTTAATACAGAATATTATTATAACGGAGAAGAAACAACATATTATTACAGACCTCAAGCTGAGTTCCGCGAAGAAGATACATCTCCTTTTTTAAGTGGTAATAATTTTGCTTTAAATCTTCTTTACAGGTTTGATGGAAAAATTAATACAAGGGTATTTGCAAGAATTCTTTATGGAGATGAAGCTTATAGTTTGCTTGCAGGAGTAAAAATAAACCCCTTGTCTAACTTAGAAATATATTTTGCTGTTCCAATGGCTCTTGGAAATAGGGATGGTTATTATTATAAACATGCACATAATATACTGGATCAGCATCGTCCCTTCAGTTTTATATTATATGTATCGTTCTCTGGCGGCATAAGCGTAAGCAAGTATTATTAAGATAATATTATTTATTAGAAATGCCGTCGGCTGCCCATGAAGTAATAACCGAAAGACGTTTGGTAATAGCCGAGTCTACATGAATTTTAGACGCTACAAAATCAGAAATATCGGCGCCCGCGACGCTGTAGATTAAAATGCCTTCTGTAATAGGTTCTATATAAAGCCTTGCTATAAATCTGCCTTCCTTCATTACCGGAACAAGCATATAATTTATATTTCTGGAATTAGTCATAGTGTAGATTAAGCCGTTTTGTGTAAGAGACATTTCGGCTCTGTAAAAAGTATTGCCGAAATTTATATCCTTTAGTCTTACATGAACAGTTTCTGTTTTAGGAAGAATAGCAGCGGGCGCGGGATCCACAAGGGCTGTTGTGTTTTTTTCGCTTGTTATGCGCGTAGCTTCTTCGAATAACGGGATTTCTTTTCCTCTTGTAGATGACCTGTAAAGTCTTCCTTTAAGATTGCGAATTTTTCCAAGAGCATTGTAGATGTCAAGTAGACTTGTGGTTCCAGGAATAACATAGATTGATTCAACAAAGTAGCCAGGTTTTGTATTTAAAACATTATCTACAATTTTTGAATCCAAACCGCAGCTTTGTGAGTTTCCGTAAATTATAAAACCGTTTGCTTTTTGGCTGGCTTTTACATAGGCATCATTAGAAAAAACTAAAGAACGATTTTCTGAACTGATATCCGGAAATATGTCATTAAATGCGCGTAACTGAGAATATAAATTGGAAACGCAAAATATAAATAGTATGAAAATAAAAAAAATCAATCTCTTCATCAATATGCTCCCTTAATATGCTCCTTTTCCCATCAACACCACACCGAAAGTCTTAAAAATAATCCACAAATCAAGCCAAATAGACCAGCTCTGCAGATAATAAATATCATAAGAAACCCTGTCAAAATAATTCGAATCTGATCTTCCCGAAACCTGCCAAAGACCCGTAAGCCCCGGTTTTATCGAAAAAACACGATCGTAATCATCCCCGTACTTTGCAATTTCTGCGTCTACAATCGGACGCGGACCTACAAGCGACATATCTCCTTTTAATATATTAAACAACTGAGGGAACTCATCGATACTAGTTCTGCGCAAAATTTTTCCTAAACCTGTTATTCTTGGGTCGTTTAAAAGTTTATGATTTTCTTCCCATTCCTTTTTTATTTCTGGATTTGTTTCTAATAATTTTTGTAACCTTTCCTCAGCATCAACTGCCATGGTTCTGAATTTATACGCGTAAAAATGTTTACCGTTGCTGCCAAGCCTTTTTTGCCTGTAAAGAACTGGCCCTTTGGAAGTAAGCTTTACAAGCAGAGCCACAATAAGAAGGAAAGGCAGAATTAAAAGACCGCCGATTAAAACCGGGAAAATATCCATTAAACGTTTAATTCCCTTATTCCAGGAAAGATTGAATTTGTTGCTTGTATCGATTCCTAAAATACCGTTAAAATCACGAACAGACATCCAAATACTGGATATATTAAAAAAGTTTGGGATAATAACATTGTAACGGAATGCGTTAACGGAAGTATTTGTTAGTATTTTTAATTTGTGCGCATCCAACTGCGGAAGCGCGACTATCGCCATTTTTATATTGTATCTTTTTACAATTTCAGGTCCTACATTATAATCATGAATTATAGGTATTCCCCTATACTCATCTTCTCCAAGCGGATTATCATCTAAAATAAGAACCGGAACATAACCTGTTCTGATACTGTCTAAAAGACAATCTATTAAAAATTTACCGGTAGTGCCGGAACCGTAAATTACTGTTGGTATACCGCCTAATTTTGTTTTATATAAAAACCAGTGAGTTGCGCTTCTCATTATAAGAAGAGAAAGAGTTGTAAAACACCAGCTGATTAAAAATGCAGTATTTATTGAATCCCAAACTTCATGCTCTATAAAGCGTGACATGATAATACCGCCATAGGCAAAAGTGGAACCTAAGAAAAATCGCCTCATTTCTTCTGATGGAGCAAGTGAAACGCCTGGGTATAGTTTTAGAATTTGAAAGATCAGAATAAAGACAGGCAGATACGGCCAATATGTAATAAATGACTTAGCGTTAATACTTTTAAAATCAAAAATAAACCCGTATATTCTAACCCAGAAAAACCCCCAGGCAAATGTTAATAAAATTGCTATGAGGTCAGAGACAACAAAGGTAGTTGTCGTTAGAGCAGAACTGGTACGTCTATACCGGGTTCTATACCAGACATCAAAGTCAGCTAGGTTCATTTAATGTTATTATAACACCAAAATTTGTGTTTTTCAAGGAGTTTAAGCTTGACAATACGACTTTATTACATAAATATTGCTATATGGGAGTAAAAAGATGCTTAAAAAAAGCCTTGTTATCTGTTTATTTTTGTTAATTGCAAGCAATTATATATCAGCTCAGACTCATATATCCGTACCGCTTGGACACCCTGTGTATGCGGTTCTTGAACAGGCTCAAATGCGAGGCTTATGCAACTTCCTTCCTGCCACAAAACCATATACAAGAGCGCAAATTCTTTTAGTTATTAATGAAATTCTGGATAATAATACGGATCGAAGGTTTGGCAGGCTTTCCGATGCAGAAATTAACATTCTAGAGCAATTTAAAATTACCCTCGATCCTCCGAGAGGAAAATTGGATCTAACAAGAGGAGTGATTTCTTCTGAACACGTTTGGGATGATATTTATTTCTCAGGTGAATTTGGTTTTAGCATAGATTTTTATTTTGCAGGCGCGTATTATTCCTCTGCAGGCGGGTATAAATATGAGGAGACCGATGATAATACGCTTTCGATGTTTGCCGATGCTAATCATCCCGCAGCAGGTGATTTTTATTCAGATATAATATTTCATCCATCAATATACTTTATTGGAGATATTGGTAATAATTTATCTTACGGGTTTAACCTTTATGGTTTTGCCGGAAAATCACCGCGCGCTATACTTGGAAAAGCAAATAACTATTGGGACGCATATAATCCTGATGATGATAAAAAAAATCATAGACTTTTAACTATATATAGCGAACCGCTTGCATATTTCCCTTACACATATAAGAAAAGATGGGATGGTTTTCTTTTTGCTCCAGGGAGTCTTTCTTCAGACGGACAAAATTCATGGCCAGAAAACGTTTCTTTAGGTTATGCAATGTTTCCGGAACTTTCAGGTCAATTTTTTAACGGGCATTTATCTTACAGATTCGCGCGTTTGGATCGCGAATGGTCGGGAATGTCAAATAACGGAAGCCTTGTTTTAAATCAATCTGCTCAAGCCTTTTTGGCGTTTGAAACTTTAATTCAACCATTTAAATGGATATCTATTTCTTCATTAACAGGAGCACTGGAATTTGACAGCGGAGGTGTTACTGCAGGAACTGACGCGTCTCTAAAAAAAGGTACTGCTGAAGTTTTTCAAAATATGTTTTCTATTGTTATGCTGGAAACAAGCGTTAAAAATTATTTTAATATGTCTTTGGGAAGCAGCGTTGTGTGGCCAAAACGCTTTGAACTGGGGTATCCTTTTCCTTTTGCGGAGAACTTTTTGTATCAAAACAGTGTAGGCGATTATGATAATCTTGCTTTATTCTTAAATCTTCAGGGGCAGTATCCGGGAATAGGAAGGGTATGGTTTTCCTTGTGTATGGATGAAGTAAACATAGATGAAGCAAAAAGATTATTTGAACTTGACAGGATGATGTATATTTTCCAGGTCGGAAGTAGTTTTAATTTTCCATTGCTTCCTTTTTCTTCCATAACAGTCAGTTATACAAAAAATGAACCATATAATTACACGCACACAAGAATAGAAACTCCATGGCACAAAAGCTCCTATATGGAACAAAATTATGTAAATTTTGGAAGAGCTTTAGGACATTATATTCCGCCAAACTCAGATGAACTGCTTATTCGCTTTGAAACAATGCCCTTGCCTCAAAGTTTGTTTCGCCTGCAATACCAATTAATAAGACACGGCGCTGATTACGGAAACAGGGCAGTAGACGGAAGTTCTTTGTGGACGGAGCTTGATCCGAAAGGCAGAAGCGATAATGAAGCATTGGAGAAATATTTTTTACAGGATGGCGCATACCAATGGATGCACATTGTAAAGTTAAGAGGAGAATATTCTTTGACAGGATTTAAAATACCGGTGAAGATTTTTGCAGAGGTTGGGGGAGTGTATTCTTATTTTACAGATATTGAAGGTGAACCAAATTCTGGAAATCCTGGAATATACAAGATTGTTGATACGCCTCAATATCCGCATTCATTATATTTTATAGGAATGATAGGAGTGCAGATTTTTCCAAAGTTTTAATAATAGAAATTAGCGGAAAGCGAAACTTGCCCTCCTGTTATATTTGAACCTTTTATATTATTATGGTTTGACTTATAAATGCCGCTAATCTTTCCTTTTAGAGTAAGAAAAGATAATAATTTCCAATTAACGCCGGCAGATAAAACATAATTATTTTCCGGTGTTCCAGACGGCGCCCATGAATAATCTCTTGTCCAGTTCCATTCAATTGGGAACTTTCCGTATTCTCCGCACACAATCCACGAAAATTCACCGTTAATAATTAGTTTATCATTATTAAAAAATCTGGTGCCGGCAGTTATCGCGAATGTGTCTCTTGGGTAGCCAAAATAATAGTAATAATGTATTTCATGAAAAAATTGCACATCGTGCATAAAAATAATACTTGCATAAGGAGAAGGATTTATATAAAGAAAAGGTGAAGTATAAAAACATTCAAGATAAAAGATTGAAGCCCATTTATTAAAAGAATGACTGTATTGCAAACCAAACATTAAACCGAATGCATTAGGAGCTTCCTCGCGTCCTTCGTCAAGTTCAGGGCCAGCAGAAAGTTCTGTCATGGCAAATTGACCGTAAGCAGATAACGATTTAACTATATGCCAATTAAACTCTGCGGAAAAGAATGAACCATTCATGTGTTCAGCCACTCTTCCTTCTGCACCAGAATTCCAAAGATCGTAATCTCTCCATGTCATAGCGTTATGAATAATCATTAAAGGATTTAAATAACGTAATTCAAGAGCAGAATTTCCAACCATTACTCCTTCCGTTAATGTTAAGGTAAGAACTTTAAAAAGAGTTATATCTATCCGGCTTAAATAAAAATAACGCTGAGTAGTCATTTTTAAATAGGCGGCATTTTCGTCAAAATCAGGATAAATCTCATTATTTAATTTTAAAGGCGTATGATTTACAATAAGCGAATATTTAAATTGATTAGAAAAGAATGAAAGGCGCATAAATTCATAAAACGGCGGATTATCGGCAATGCTCAAGTTCCCGCTTATACCTGTTCCAAAAGAAAGTCTATCTCTTCCAAGCTGTAAATTCCACCAGGAACCTCCCAAAGCAATAAATGTTTTTAGCGGAGAGTTTCCGTTTATATCATTATTAAAAAATAAAACCATGTTATTAGAAAAATGTTCATCTTTATTATAATCATAAGGATCAATACTAACGGTAGGGTCGACATATAACTGCAAGACATCAATAAAATTTAATTTTAATGGTAGAGAAAGAAAAGAAGGAATCTTGGGTTGAAAAGGATACCAATCCATATTTTTATTTGTTCTTAATCTGCCTTCAAGAGTTAAATCTAAATTAAGAGAAAGTGAAAAAGTATCCCATTTTAACGAAAGCGGAGTTTTAGGATCAAGCCTGTTAATTACACGATTATATGCTTCTTTTGCAGGAGGCGAAAGAGAAGATTCATCAATTAGATTAAGAAAATTTCTTACCTCATGTGGAGCAAAAGGAGGCGTAAATGATGGAACGGATTTTCCTGATACAAGTGCAAGAAAACGAATGTCTTCGATAATCGGTTCTCCAACAAGAATCATATCGTAGGGTGATGCAAATATTTTTACTGAAGTAATAAAAAATAATAATAAAAGATACATTTTTAAAGTTTTCATTTGATATTTTACTCCAAAATTAAATTCTTAAGTTTACAGAAAATGATGCTTGTCCGCCTGTTTCTACATTATCTGATAAATGCGCATTATTAACCGAGACAATACCTGAAATATTTGCATTTAATTCAAGCCATGAGTAAGGTTTGTATCCTGCGCCAAAAGAAAGGATAAATTTATTTTCTGTTATTCCTGACGGCGTTTTTTTATTAAAAGCTTCAGGTGTTAATTCCCAATCCCACTTTAAACCGTTTTTATTATGTTCACCGGACATAATAAAAGTAAATTTACCTGAAAGCCGCAGTAATGATCCATTAAAAAAATCCGCACCAGCAGTTAATGAAATTGTATCTCTTGAATGAGATATTAAAAAATATTCAATATTTTGATGTATAAAACTTGAATAAGGACTACCCAGTATATTTAAATACGGATCCGTATAAATGAATTCCAGGAAGAAAATTGAATTCCATTTATCAAAAGAAAGAGCGTAATTGATTCCGGCAAGATAACCAATACCATTAGGAGACTGATTGATGTCAGCCTTTGTTTCTCCAGGAAGAGCCAGCTGATTCAATATAAACTGACCATAAAGTGAGAGCGATTTAAAGATATTCCAGTTAAGCTCGACAGAAAAAACGGAACCAATCATATCACCGCCATTAGGTTCCCACTTTTCATAGTCGGACCATGCGTAAACGGTGTGAAAAACAAGTAATGGATTAAGAAATCTTAGTTCTAAAGGCGAATTTCCTACCATTACTCCTTCCATTAAACTAATAGTAAATTTTTCTATTAAATTAACATCAAGTCTGTGAAGATAGAAATATCTGTGTATCGAAGTATTATTTCCAGTTTCATTCCATCCTTGCGGTGGAGTTTTAAATAAATTATCGTCAATTAAAGGAACATTGACTTTATAAGGACTATAAAGATAAAGCGGCATATGATTTATCAATATAGAATATTTAAAATATTTATTAAAAAAAGAAAGATATGCAAAATCATAGAATATCGAATCATTAGAAAAAACCAAGCTTCCAGTGTGGCCGGAACCCCAATAAAGATGATCTTTTCCTATTTTAAAATTCCAGCAAGAGCCGCCTGCCGCAAAAAAAGCGCGAAATGGGCTGTATTCAACATTATAGTGATATGAGTCAAGAGGAATATTAGTATAGAAAATATCTGCGTTAGGCATTCCAGGTCTTAACCCAAATGCAGGCTCAATATAGAACTGAAACGTATTTCCAAAAAGTAACTGAAGCGGAATTTTAATAAGTGGCTTTGGATATGAGTTCTGTGAATCCCATGAAATATCGTCATTAAATCTGACTTTTGCTTCAAGAGTAAGATCTATATTCATGGAAATTAAAAAAGAATTTTCATGTGACCATGATAAAAAAGGCGAAGGAGGCACAAGTCTGTTCGATATTCGATCAAATACAATCCTGTCACCCTGTAACAAAGTTTCCAAGTCAATTGAATTTAAAAATATTCTAATTTCATAAGTTGAAATGGGAGGAGAAAATGAAAGAAATGATTTACCGGAAACAACGGATAGATAACGAATATCATCTAATATGGGGTCGCTTGTATTAATCATACTAAAGCTCTGACCATATAGATTAAAAGCAAGGGATAAAAAAAACAATAGAAGAAAATATTTCTTCATTTTTTATTTATTTACTTTTGTTATAATAGGCGTTGATTCGCCTTCCCATGTAATAAATACAGGCGTATTTGTAACATCTATAATAGAATTGTCTTCTAAAATATTATTAGAATCCGATGATATGCTATGTAATATAAAATGAGAAGACAACGTTACTCTGATTTTTTGCTTATTTCTTCTGTCATTCCAAAGAATTAATGTGTTTCTGCCTGACGATCCTCCCATAAAGCAAAAGGAAACAATATTTGATGGAACATTTTCTCTTAAAGGTAATTCAGGAACATAAGAAGAACCGGGTAAAAAACGAGCGCATAATTCATAAGCCCATGATCCTTTTTTTCTGGAATAATCTTTATAAGTAAGACCAAAGAATTGTTCAGAATCATGATTATTAGGGGCTTCTCCTAATAAATGTCTGTCTGTAAATTGATACCATAATAAAGTTCTTGGACCTCTGGCGGCAGCTCCGCTAATCGTTTTTATAATATATGATGAAAAATTATCCAAGGATACTTTTGTTGGATACCATCCTCCTGTAGGATAGCCAACTTCGGTAATCCATATTTCTTTATCAAAATTTATTTCCTTCATTAGTTTATTAAAATTATCATGAAGAATCATGGCTCCGGCAGGATTTAAATCATAGGGATGGAACGAAATAGCATCAAGATTTTCTAAAGCTCCAGCCTTTTTCATCTTTCTGATAAAATTTTTAGGAGTTCTAGCAAAACCGCCTCCAATAATAAAGGCATTGGGGTTTACATCTCTAATTCTTTTAACTGCCTGTTTAGCTAATTCATAATATTCCTTATCAGTACCTTTCCAAAATAACCCATTTGGTTCATTCCAAATCTGCCATGCGTCAATTTTATCACCAAAATGATTAACAAGGGCTTCGACATAATTTAAATAATCAGGAATATATTTAGGAGGAACATATCTAATTTTTTTTGTTTCATCAATAATCTGCCTAGTACAATAAGCAAGGACAGCTATAATTTTTTTATTATGTTTTTTAGCAGATTCAACAAATTTATCAAATTTATTAAAATCGTATACACCTTTTTCTTTTTCTATATCCTCCCAGTGGAATGTATAAAGGAGCCATACTACGTTCATTTCGTCCAGTAATTCGTATTCTTCGTCTTTTGCACTCATGCCGGCATGAACCATACCAAAAAAATCCTGTGGTATAACAACAGTTTCAGAACCTGAAGTATGCTTTGGCATAGGAGTTGTTGAACATGAAAATAAAATAATCATAATAAAAATAATGTAAAAATGTTTCATTACACTCTTTTCCTTTCTTGAACTACGCATTCTATTCTTTTAATAAATGCTTCTTTAGAAAATTGTTTAACATGCTCATTAAAAATACTTTTGTCATGTATTGTAAATTCTTTTTCAAAATGATCCATTGCGCAAATTAAGGATTCCGGTGTTTGTTCATCAAAGAAAACACCCGTAACATTTTCTTTTATTGTATCAAGCGCGCCGCCACCGCGAAAAGCGATAACAGGGCAGCCTGCGGCATTGGCTTCTATTGGAATTAGACCTAAGTCTTCAATACCGGGGTAGAGAAGCGCGCGCGCCTCCGTAAAAAGGGAACGTAATTCTTCGTCAGAAACTCTTCCTTTAAAAGTAATCAGTTTATTTTTTTTATATTTATTTATTAATTTTTTATTCGCTCCCGCTCCCGCGACAATTAACTTCCTGCCTGATTTATTACAAGCTTCCAAGGCAATATCAACGCGTTTATAACTTGTAATTTGACCAAAAAACAAATAATAATCTAATGGGTTTCGTTCAATGTTAAAATATTGTTCAATTGGAGCAGGTCCAAATACAACTTCCGCTTCCCTTTTATAATATCTTTTAATTCGTTTAGCGACAAAATTGGAATTAGTAATAAAATAATCAACCATATTAGCGGAAGTTATATCCCAGATACGAAGAGAAAAAGTAAACTTTTTCATAAAATGCCTAACTAAGATATTTGCGTTCTTTTGATAATCATGGTACATATCCCAAAGGTAACGCATTGGACTATGACAATAACAAATATGATACGCGTTAGGATTAGGCACAACGCCTTTTGCAGGTCCCGCTTCACTTGAAATTATTAAATCATACTCCTGAAGATTAAATTCCAAAAGCGCTTTTGGCATAAAAGGCATATACGCCTGGTATAATTTTTTAGCGAATGGCAGACGATTTATACTGGAAGTAAAAACACGTTTTGAGTTTATTTGCTGTGAAATTGCTTTAGGATTATAAACATGAGTAAAAATATCAGCGCCGGGATATATATCAAGAAGAGCTTCAAGCATTTTCTCTCCGCCGCGCATGTTTATTAGCCAATAATGAATAATCGCTACTTTCAAATTATTTCCTTTAATATTATAGAAACAGTTTTCTCAAAAGAATATTTAGAAATTAATTCATCAGAAAGTTTTACTTTAATCACTTCATTATTAACTAATAATTCCATCATTTTATTTTTTAAATCTTCTGAGTCGTTAGCACGGAAGAATGTTACAGGAAATTCTCCGTATACTTCTGTTAATACAGGAATGTCAGAAATAAGCGCATGAGTACCAAGAACCATAGCTTCCAGAGGCGGTAAACAAAAACCTTCGTAAAGAGATGGCTGTACAAGGAGAGAAGAAGAAGCAAGAAGTACAATTAAAACCTCATCTGATACATAACCTGTAATGGATATAGAGCCATCATTTAATGATTTTATTTTTTTTAATACTGTATTATCAACTGAACGTAATTTTTTCTTTGAGCTTACAATGACTAAATTATGTTTTAATCCTTCATCACGCGCTTGTTTAAATGCATCAAGTAAATAATATAATCCTTTATGTCTTTTTAAATTTCCTATAAAGAGAATTGTGTCTTTTTTTAATATTCTTTTATAATTTTCGCTTTGTTCCAGAAACATTGTTTGAATTGCATTATTTGTAACAACAACCGGTTTCTCTGTGCCTAAATTATGCTCAATTCTGGATTTAGAAAACTGAGAAACAGTAAATATTTTTTTTGACTTTTTTCTTGCTCTGCGATAAAACCATAAACGGATAGCAAGACCAGGTTTAGTTGTAATTCCCGGTAAATCAGGGAAAATTATATCATGAATAGTTGTATAGATTGGAATTTTTATACCGCGTGGGATATTTATATAAGGTGAATAGTATACATCTGCATTATTTATTTCTTTAGTTATCCAAAGCGGAAAAAATAATTCTCTAAAAGAAAAAGGTTTAATATTACAATTAATTATTTTTACATTTGAATTAGATTCGAATAAATTTAATTTATTTTTATTGCCGATTAAAAGAAAATTATTATTAGATTTTATTAACCATGGCAAACATCCGCGAAGATAGACGCCGATACCGCTTGCCTGCATCATTCTGCAATCAATTACTATGTTCATGTATCTCCGATATATATTTTGCATATTCAATTAATGATGAAAAAACGAGGAAATCCTCAGCTATTATATCTTCTTTTTTTCCTTCGCCGTTTGTTAAAAAAACCGCTTTACAGCCTGCATTAACAGCGCATTGAATATCACGGTTATGATCTCCTGCCATGTAAGAAGCGCTAAGGTCAATATTATATTTTTTTGATGCTTCTAAAATCATGCCAGGTTTTGGTTTTCTGCATTCACAATTCATTTTATATTCAGGTCTTTCTCCTTCAAAACCTTTATCAGGGTGATGAGGGCAATAATAAATATCATCCAGGTAAGCGCCTTCTTTTCCTAAATCCGTTTCCATTTTCATATGAATTAAATCTAACGTTTCAAAATCAACTTCACCTCTGGCAATTACAGGCTGGTTTGTAATAATAATAACCAGAAAACCCAGATTGTTAAATATTTTTACGGCTTCGGATGTTCCTTCAATTAATTTAAAATTTTCAGGTTTTTTTACAAATTCATCATATTGATTAATAGTTCCATCTCTGTCTAAAAAAATGCACTTTTGCTTTTCGCTTAAATTTTTTCCGCGAACAATTCCTTTTTTAATATCAGATGTAACTTGAGCGTATCGTTCAGGTGTACCCATGTCCTTTATATATTCTGGAGTAGAGTATGCAAATATACCGCCGCATGAAATATTGGGCTTTAATAAATCGCGATCTAGATCTACTTTTTCTTTTGATTGAGGACAGTTTTCCAAAAAATCCAAAGTAAGAATATGCACGCCTGCGTTAACCAGATTTTTATACCATTTTCGTTCATCTTCCTTGTTAAGCCATCCTGTTACCTGATTATCATTGTTGCAGATAATTAAAGCGCTGTCAAAAGGATGACTGTTTGGATGAACGGCAAGTGTTACATGTGCGTTCTTTTTTTTATGGAACTCAATCATACGCGTAAAATCCATATCTAAAATTACATCACCGTTTAATAAAAGAAAATCCTCAGATAAATCCTTTATTTTATATAATGCTCCAGCTGTACCCAGAGCTTGAGTTTCCTCATAATAAGTAATATTGCAGCCAAAACTGCTGCCATCACAAAAATAATTTTTAATATGATCCCCAAGATGACCTATAACAAGAATAATATCTGTTAAATTGTTTCGTTTTAAACAATCAATTTGATACTCAAGTATTGGCTTACCGCAGATTTGGATCATGGGTTTTGGAATATCACTTGCTATTTCTGCGGCTCGTTTTCCTTTTCCGCCTGCCATAATTACAGTCTTCATATTGTTCTCTTAAAAGAAATATTCTTCAAGCATCATGCAAATTACATGATAAACAGGCAAATGCAGTTCCTGTATCTTGTATGTTTCGGTTTCTGGCACGCAAATACAAACGTCAGCAAATTGTTTTATTTTTCCTCCGTCTGCGCCTGTAAGAGCAATAATTTTTAAATTTTTTGCTTTTGCAACAGCGCATGCATATAAAATATTCTTTGAATTGCCTGATGTTGTAATTCCTAAAAGAATATCTTCTTCTTTACCGTAACTGTAAACCTGCTGCGCAAATGTAATATTGCCGTCAATGTCATTAATACAAGCGGTATTTAGCGAAGCATGGCCGGAAAGAGCGATAGTAGGCAAACCAGGTTGCATTTTTGGTATAAGATATTCAGAAATATCAGTGTCTACTTTTTTTATATTAGAAACAAACGTATCTGGTAAAGCTCTTTTTTTTGCGAATGTCTTCATTAATTCGCCCGCTATATGTTCAGCATCAGATGCGCTTCCTCCGTTACCGGCTATAAGCAGTTTCCCGCCTTTTTCATATGAATTTTTTATTAACTCATATGCGGAATTAATATCATTTTCTGCATTGGAAAGCATGGGATAACGTTTAATTAATTCATGCATATGTTCTTTTATTAATTTCATTTTATAAACGCCATCCTTGAGTTCCTATTTCTGTAAAACTCGGCGTAAGGACCATACCTTCTTTTTTCTTTAAAGCGTTGATAAGAGATATTTTTTTACAAGGATCACAGTAGATCATCATAAAACCACCGCCTCCAGCGCCTGAAATTTTTGCAGAATCAGCGCCATTATTAATTACATAATTATAAAGTTCATCTAAAAAAGAATTTGTAATACTGGCAGCGGCATTCTTTTTTGCAAGCCAGCCTCGTTCCAGACATCTGGAGAATTCTTTAAAATCTCCCTTTAAGAGCGCTTCTTTCATAATAACAGCTTGATTTTTCATTTCATGCATACTATCAATATTTTTATTATTGCTTTCTTTTGTATGTTGAATCTGTTCTTTAATAATATTAGCGCTTTCTCTGGAAACACCTGTATAAAATAAAACAAGAGAAGCTTCAAGTTCGTTTCTAATCCATCTTTTTAAGCGAAGCGGATTAACAATAACGCGTTCATTCTCATAAAATTCCATAAAATTAAAACCGCCGAAAGTCGCAGCATATTGATCCTGCTTTCCGCCGGCAAAACCAACGTCTTCTCTTTCAATTTTACAGGCAAGTGAAGCAATATCATATTCTCCAAAAGGAAGATTTAGCCATTCTTCATATGCTTTAATAATTGCTACAACCATTGTAGAAGAAGAACCAAGTCCTGAACCTGCAGGAGCGTCAGAGTATGTCGTCATTTTAAACGACAATGGTTTTTTAACGTAATCGGAAATTATTCTATTATAAATACCGGCATGAAGCGGCAGAGTAGAAGATATTGGAAGTTTTTCGCATGTTTGATATTCCTCATGTATATCAAGGTCTGAGGCATAAAATTCTATTTTACCTGAATCATTCGGTTCAATCGTACAATGAGCATACATATCTACTGTAGCATTCAGCACGAAACCTCCAAAACGATTATAATAATCAGAAATATCAGTTCCGCCGCCTGCTAAACCAAGTCTTAATGGCGCCTTAGACCGTATTATCATTTTGTTTTTCCTTTAATTGTAATATTTAAAAGCATTTTTTCTTTTATTTCTTCTTATTAGGAATAATTTACCAAATTTCTTTAATAATGAGAAAAAGGCATTTAATGAATTAAAAATAAAAGGTAATAATTTTTTAAGAAAGAATAATGTTTTAAAAAGGTCGCTGTCAAGAACCGCAAACATATATTCACCTGCATATATTCTTGTTTCTGAAACAAAAGCACTCTTTGGATTTTGCAGCAACTTATAAACAAAATCCGGGATTGTACCCATTTCTTTAATTTTATTAAATATATCTTCAGACGCAAAAATATAAGGAGAAGTATACATATATAATTTTGTGGCAAAATAATGAATAATTTTTGCGTTTACAAGAAATGGCAGATAATTAGAAATAATCTGGCAATTCCATGTTCCGTCAAGTTCTGTAAAGCATGATTCATTTTCATAAATTGCCATATTTAAGGATGGCTGGTCTCTTATTATATTTTTATCTTTACTAAACAGCCATAATTCATGCCATCTGTCAAATATTTTATGCGTATCGGGAGTATCTGAACAAAAAATAATACCGCTGTTTATTTGCTTGTTAGACAAATGCGAAGAAAAACCAAGTTTCTTCTCGTTTTCTTTAAACATTTTTTTGTTATGATGTTTATCGAGCAAAGAATGGCAATCCAGACAGCCTCCGATGCTTATATTTAATTTCGATATAGAAGAAAGATCTTCTGTTATAATTGTATCACAATCAATAAAGAGAAAAGAACCTTCTATAAGGCGGCGCATAGAAGTTTTAAGCCAGCGTGAAACTTCTACCTGTGAAAGAGTATCCGGCGCTTTTACTGATACAACCTTAGAAATATATTTTTCATACTCTTTTCGTTTATCAATAAGAGTATTTTTTGTTTTAGAATCGCAAAGAAGAATTACATACGCATCCGGCATTAATAATCTAAGAGATACTAAAGAAAGAAGAAATTGCTCATAATAGTTGTCTTTTGGAGTGCTGGTTAAGACATAAAGATACTGCATTATTTTCATAAATATTTTAATGGAGATTCTAATATTTCTTTTAAATTATTTAATGAAATATTATTCAAATTAGTTTTTGTTTCATCTAATGAATCAATTATAGATTTATATTCTTCATTATTCATATTAATACATCTTTTTATAGCGTCTGCTAATTCTAAATTACTATTGTATAAAATACTGTTATTATTATTTAAATAGGAAATTTTAGAAAATTGAGAGTGCATTAAAATAGGTTTTAAAAAACCATAACTTATTTGATAAGATCCGCTTGCTTTATTCAAATATTGTACGCTTTTTTCATCAAGAAGAGCAATGAAAAAATCAGAATCATCTATTACTTTATACATAGAAGTAAAATCCAAAAAACCATGATCATTAATATTTTTATTATATTTATCAGGAATAGGGAGACCTTTTCCTATTACATTTACTTTAAAATTAAATATTTCATTATCATATAAAATATCGATTGCATCAAATAAAAGATTAATATTACGGCGAAGTAAGTCTTTATTATTAAGGGCTGCAAATGTTGTTATTTGAGAATTACTTTTATGAGATTTTTTTACAAAATTACCAAAATAATTTGGATTTACAATACTAGTAGGTTCTCTGTTTTCAGAATTAATTTTAACAATAGAATATATTTTATTTGTTTTAAAATACTTGCTTAATAAATTTGGATTATGTATAGCGCATACAGGTTTTAATTTAAATAAATTAACAAATGCAAGATGATTCAATTCGCATTTATTATCTAAAGAATTTATTACTATATGTTTATATTTTTTAATAATAGAAGATCTCATTAAATAATTCATATCAAAATCAGATAACTGCTTAATTCTTACTTTCTTTTCATCAAAAGGAGAAAATAAACCAAGATCATTTTTTCCTTCTTTATTTATAACAATATCTACGTTATAATTCAAATCTAGTAATAATTTTGTATAACCTGGTAATGTTTCTCCATGTACTTTATAAAATTCAATTAATAATACGCTATTTTCTCTTATGTCAAAATAATTAATATTTCTTTTAAAAATATTAAAAATATTTTTTGAAAATACATTAAATATTATTATTGATAATCTGAAAGGTATTATTTTTTTTATAATTTGTTTAAATTTCATTTAATTAATTATTATTTTCATTATATGTATCAAAAACAATATGTTTTCCATGTATTTTTTGATCTTCAACAGGTGGTAATTTCATATAATCGCCATATGTAGTCTCAAGAAATTTATGATAATTATTTGGCGCGTAATAATATTTATTTTCGAATTGAACTTTAGAAAGAGGATACATATCATTATATTTATGTGTATTCTTTTTATAATTTAATGCTGTTCCAGAGAAAAACGAAATATATTTTGTTTTACAATTATTAAAAGCAGAGTATAGATTCTTTGTTATATTATATATAAAAACGCATAGCCATTTAGGAAGTATTTTATTTAAAAATATTTTAAGTTTTGGATTGTTTCTTGCAATATAAGTTGAACTTGTATAAGTTTTCATTCTGTATAATTTTAATCCGCTTTTAATAAGAAATGTTTGTAATCTAGTAAATAATAAAAAAGCATTGTCGTATGGCCAAATATCAATAAAAATACCGCAATAATCTTCTTCTTTGCGAACAATTTCCTGGAAAACAGTATTTTTTTTACAAAATTTGGTAAATGTACAATAATGATAATAAGTATTAACAGGACAATTATTAGTTATTATATAGTAATTGGAATCTTTTATATTATTATAAAAAATAATAAACTTTTCATAATCACTTCTTGGCATTGCTAAATCAACATCATCATCCCAAGGAATAAAACCTTTATGTCTAACAGCTCCGAGTAATGTTCCAGCAGTAAGATTGTAGCAAAAATTATTTTCATCACAAATACGAACAAATTCGTCAAGTAATTCAATTTGAATTTCTCTAAGTTTTTTTAATATATTTTGATCCATACTATATAATTATCCTTAAATTAATACTTTAATATGTTTATAAAATTACTATATTCTGATTTATCAAATGTAAAATGTATTTTTTTATCAGGAAGTTTAGTCATTAATTCTTTTATTTTATTTTTGTCATACCCAGATTTAGAAATTATTGATAATATTAATGCGATATTTTTAATAGCGTTATCATCCCAATTATAGCGCGATATTTCCTGTAAACCTAATCTGATTCCAAACCCGCCATGAAATAGAGGTTTCTTTTTTGTATTCAATGTTATATGCTCATTAACACCGTTATTAAAAAGTATATTCATATCTTCTTTACTGAATTCCAGAAATAATTGATGTGTTTGTGTATAAATATTGTCTTTTTTAACAACATTAATTCCCAATTTTTCAAGTTCTAATCCAAGAATATTGCCAATACGCACAGTATTCTTTTGATAATCGACACCATGATATTTCATTTCGATCATTGTAAAAAGTAAACTGATAATTTGATGCATTTGAACATTTCTTAAATAATCTGGATTTATTCCTTTATCCAATTTTTTAAATAATTCTTCATTGTTTGTCATAATTATACCATGAGATGGTCCAGGCATGGTTTTATGTGTTCCACCGTATAAAATTGAATTTTTTAATATATCCAATGGATTTTCCATAAGACCTGCGGCAATTAAACCTAATAGTTGACTGTAATCAAATAGAATAACACAATTAGAATCATCAATTTTTTTAAAATCATGAGAGAATAAAATATCACTGGGAGCAATATTTAAAAATTTAATATTATTCTTTTTTATTTCGTAATTCAAATTATCATAATCAAAATCATGATTATCCAAATTAAAAGGAGCTTTAAAAACATTAGCTCCCAATCTTTCAAATGTTAATCTCATGGAGGCATGGCCGCCCCATTCTTTATCCAGTATCATTATGTTGTCTCCAGGTTTCGCAAGAACGGAACATAACATATTGGCGGCATTCATGCCGGTTAAAGTTCGTACATCTGTAAATTTTGAATGAAATAATTCGTTTCCAAGAATACTAATTTCCTTATAGAACGGAAGTAAATATTCAGCGCCTATAAAATTTTCATCCATTGTAAATTCATAAGCGCTTCCCATTATATATCTTTCTTGAAAGTCCATAGCAAGCGGTAATTTTACAAATTCAGACATAACATTTTCCGCCGCGCAGAGGGGCAGAGTAGTCTTCTGGTAATCATTAAAAATTTTAGTAAAATCCCACGCTTTTTGAATTTCTGGTATCATTTAATTCTCCTTTTTTTCTAAATTAAATTTATCTTTGCAATAACATTCATATTTTTCACTTTTATAATTAAAATAACATCCTATCGCCGAATTACCTTCCATGATTGGTTTAAAATTATTTAATTCACGTTCATTTTTTACTGCAAGTTCATTGCATATTTTTTTCATTGTAGCGGACATTTCGCAAGCATTAAATTCTTTATCAAAATCCCATAAAGATTCTAGCGTATTAAACTCTACAGTATCACCATTATTTAAACGTCTAATCCACATTGGAAGTTCATTTAAATGTTCATCCTGAAAATCTACCCAATATTTATTAGAATATTCCGGTTTATTATAAACAGGGTGAATAAAATCAATTAGTTTTTTTGATAATTCGGAAGTTAAGAATGCTAATCCTCCAAAAGTTATCCATGTGTCACATCCGCCATAGACAGTTTCTATGATTTTATCAGTTTCATCAAGTTTTAAAGAGCGTTGATTTGTTTTACCGTTTATAAATACAGATGTAAAATACGAATGTTCTGCTGTATTTTGGAAAATATTATTTGGAAAAAATAAATCAGAAGAAGAAATAATTGTATTTTTTAATATATCTCTTGCAGCGTAAACACTTGCAAAATTATTTTTAATAGCGTAATCAGAATTAAATATTAAATTAACACTGTGTTTCTCTCTTAGATAATCAAATTGAGATTTATAAGCTCCAGTAATAATTGTAATATCATTTATTCCAGATGCACGCATCTGTTTTATTTGACGTTCAATTAATGTATCACCTTTTACATATAATAAACCTTTAGGTAAATCAAAACAAAGAGGTACGAATCTGCTGGAAAAACCAGCAGCTAATATTATCGCGTTATCAACTTTTATTTCTTTCATTTTCATTATAAAATATGAATATTACTTTTTAAGTTTAATAATTACCCAATTATGTAATGCCGTTCTTTCTATTTTGTTTATTCCAAATAAATATACAAGGACAGCAATGCTTATAACAGAAACAATGCATGTAATTATCAATTTAACCCAATCAATAAAAAATTGCTGGATAAATATGGTTAAAGGAACAGAAATTAATATTATAATAAATATTGGTATAATTACTTCCCGTAAATATCCGGCAATTGGAAGATTTATTTTTTTACCCAAGTATATTATACGCCATATTAACGCAAATAACGTAATAAAAAATCTTATGTATAAAACAAATACAGGACTATAACCCAAATATAAAAATAAAAGTGATAAAGGTAAATTTAAAAATACAAAACAACTAAGAATTATATGATGCTTTTTTATATCACCTGTCGCGACAATAGAACTTAACAAAGGACCGTTAAGTGAAGTTTCCAAAGATATAATAAGCATTAATTTGGTTAAAATAACAGTATATTCAGGAACATTATTTAACCATATTTTTAAAACAAATTCAGTGTTTAAATATAATGGCAATACAAATAAAAATAAAAGAAAAAAAGACATTTTTGATGTTTGAAATATTAAACGAAAAAAAGAATCGTATTCCTTTGCGGCGTAAGATTTAACTATTTGTGGTTTATAAGCTGTTTGAAAATTAACTACAAAAGTATATACAGCGGAGTTAATTTTTGAAGCTATTCCCATTGCGGCATTTACTGTAACACCATAAAATATATTTATTATAATATTCGTTCCATGTAAACGGCATAAATCAGAAAAATCGCTGAAAATATTCCATAAAGAAAATTTTGTCATTTTATTAAATAAATCAGTATCTTTATAATTACTAAGATGTACAGTATTAAATTTCTTATAACAATAAAAAACATAAAGTAAAAAAATAAATATTGAAACAATTAAAAGTAAAAAAGAATATACTACAAGCTTATCATGCAAAGTAATTATAAGGAAAAAAGCAATACCAAGCTTTATAATTGCTTCAATTAAACCTAATGCGGCAAAAAAAGACATTTTTTCATAAGCAATAATAACAGCATTGTAAGGAACTTGTAATATTGAAACTACAGTAACTGCAATTGAAAATTGATAAACAATAAACGCGATTTCTTTTCTTTCTAAAGGAATATTTAAAAGAGAATAAAAAAGCCATAAACCAATAGTTTCGGCAAGAATAATAAATAATAAAATAATTAAGAGATGTATTTTTAAACTAATATTAAAAACATTTCTTGCCTGTTCAAAATTATTTTCGCCCATATGAAAATTAAGAAAACGCTGAGTAGTGCTTACCATAGCTCCATTAAAAAATGAAAACATAATAACGAAACCGGATACTACATTATAAATACCATAATCTTCTGCTCCTAACGCATTAAGTACAATGCGTACAGTATAAAGAGAAACTAGCATTATAATGATTTGTCTGAAATAGAGAAGAAGAGTGTTTTTTGCTATGCGTTTGGTGCTAGAAGGCATTATTAAAATATTCCGGTGCAAAAATATTTGAAACCTTTGGATGTAACATCATCTATTTTATAAATATTTCTAAGATCAAAGAAATTAGGACTAACTAATAATTTTTTAATTTTAAAAAGATCAATATTCCTGAACTGGTTCCATGGTGTCGCTATTACAAGAGCGTGTGAGCCTTTCGCGGCATCGTATTCATCAGAAGCAAAATAAATAGAATCTTTTATAGATTCCAGACGCCATACGGCTTCTTTCATCGCTGCGGGATCGAATAAACGAAGAGAAGCACCTTTGGAAGCAAGATATTCACAAATTGTGACGGCAGGAGATTCTCTCATGTCGTCTGTGTTTTGTTTAAATGCAAGCCCTAAAATAGCGATTGTTTTATTGTTCAGGTCTATAAGCGCTTTCTCTATTTTTTTTGCCGCGCGAATTTTTTGCTCCTCGTTTGTTTCAATTGTTGTTTCTATAATTCGCATAACTTCATCATTTTCTCTTGCAATTTTTGAAAGTGCTTTTGTATCTTTTGGGAAACAAGAACCACCATAACCGGGACCGGGATGCAGGAACTTAGAGCCAATTCTTCCGTCTTTGCCGATTGCTTTTGCGACCGCGCGGATATCCGCTCCTGTTTTTTCGCAAAGGTTTGCTATTTCGTTTATAAAAGTAATTTTTACAGCAAGAAAAGCGTTAGACGCATATTTAATCATCTCGGCGGATTCTAAATTTGTTTCTATAAACGGAGTTTCGTTTAAATAAAGAGCGCGATATACTTCTTTCATTATTTCACGCGCTTTATTGCTTTCGCTGCCGATAACTACGCGATCAGGATGCGTAAAATCATGAACTGCGCTTCCTTCTCGTAAAAATTCAGGGTTTGAAACAACGTCAAATTCTAAATCTAAATTACGTTTTACAAGTTCTTCTTTAACCCATGCAGTTACTTTTTTCCCGGTGCCGATAGGAACAGTACTTTTGTCAACAATAACTGTGTATTGGGTAATTAATTGCCCAATCTGACGCGCGGCATTTTCAACATAGACAAGATCCGCGCTGCCGTCATCCATGGGCGGAGTACCAACAGCTATAAAAACAATATTACATTTTTTTAACGCATCCGATAAATCCGTAGAAAAAGAAAGACGCCCGCCTTTTATATTACGTTCAACTACAAGGTCAAGACCCGGTTCAAAAATGGGAATAATTCCTTTCTTTAATGATTCGATTTTTGTTGCATCAGTATCTATGCAAATAACATAATTGCCAAAATCTGCAAGGCAAGCGCCTGATACCGATCCTACATAACCTGTTCCAATAACCGCAATATTTGCCATATTATTTCCTAATAAAAAAGATCCATACCAATAAATAATTCCATTGGTGTTCTTAAAGCAATATTTGAAAAATCCCAACCTGCGGAAATTCGCAGGAACAAACTACGCCAACGATGCGGGAAAATGATAAGTTCAATGCCGCCGCCCATTAAAATATTTTCTCTTCCAAAAGTTTTTTCATTAAAAAAGTTCTGGTAAAAAGCAATATCAAAAACAGGAACTATATGCATATCAAAATCAAAAATGCGCGCAACTCTGTTGTTTGGGAACCATTCAGACGGTCTTATCTTTAGCGCTCTTATAGGAATATCAATATTTAAAGAGACAATGTAATCAGCATCTATTTCATCATCAAGGATACCGCGTATTACATCGCCTGCTGTTTCATTGTAAGTGTTAAAATAATGTCTGTACATAATACGGCTGGATAATCCAATAAAATCTGTAAAAACAAAATATCCTGCCATAGATAAAGAAATATCGTTATAAAAAGGTTCCCATTCATCATTTTGGAAGCTATAAAAACGATTAAATGAATTTGAAACGCTTGCGGATAAGCCTTTCTTAAAATTTCCTATCCAGTTAACTCTTCCAAAACCTAAGTCATGAGCAAAGGTAAGAGTAGTGCCATCCCTGTTATCAAGTAATTTCCATGCAGATAATTCATGATTAATAACAGCTGATAAGCTTGGCGTATATGTTAAAAAACCATAAGGGCCAATTTCCAGAGGAGTAGGTATCTTCCAGGAAATTTCAGGCTTACTCGAAAGATAATAACCTTCCTGGAATTCTATTTCTTCTTCTTCGTATATTTTCTTATCCTTTTCTGAAAGTTCATCATTAAAAATAAACTGTTCATGAAAACTAAGCGTCAAAGTAGATAAGCCTATTGGTAAATCTACTGATAATCCTGTGCTGTTTTTATAATAGTACTCAAGATCCCTATCCGGGCGGTAAATAAAATCATTATCAAAATCTATAAGCCATTTTAATCCAAACAAACTGAAAGGGATGCCTGTATCAAGCATTAAATTATAATAAGATCTTCCTTTCTGGTCGTACTTATAACCAAGATCAAGACGAAGAGCGTTCATTGTACCTAAAAAATTATAATCACGCGCTTTAATTGTAAGTTCAAACCCGGTATTAGAATCGTATTTTGGGTAGGGAAGAGCGATAATATTCCATGTATCCTCGGTATATATTTCCAGGTCTACCGGGATTTTTCCTTCTTCATTCGGTTCTCCAAGCGTATATTCTATTCTTACGTTATCTTTTAAAACTCTTTCATTTATTAATAACTGTTTTTTCTTCTCGATAAAATCAATGAGCTTATTATATCCTTTTATTTCTTCTCCTTTTTTTAATTCGGTTTTTGTATTTAACATAAAGGGGCGAGTTATACCCGTTACGTTGTAATTAAATGAATTAATAAAATAAATGGCGTTAGGATCATAATTAATTATTTTTATTGCTTCTGTTTCTTCGGTATTTTCATTCTCTGCATCTTGCGCGTATACCATGACACAGAAGAGACATAAGAAAAATAAAAAGATAATAGGTTTTAATCTATTCAATTAATTTCACCTTTTAATATAGACATTATGGTATTTATATCTTTTTCAGATTCTATATTTACAGAGCGGGCGCCCTTAGCGTCAGGTACTATGAATCTTAAAGTGTTGTTTTTATTTTTTTTATCGTTTTTTATTGCGTTAAAAAGTAAGCTTGCATCCTTTGCCAGCGGATGAGGGCAGACGCAATTATAATTAAATGTTTTAATTAATTCGATAATTTTATTTGCTCTTTCTTTTGGAGTTATTTCAAGAGCGCAGCCAAGTTCACATGCTCTAACCATGCCCCAGGCTACAGCTTCGCCATGCGAAATATTTCCAAGACCGCAGGCACTTTCCAGAGCATGACCAAATGTATGCCCAAGATTTAAAAGAACACGCTTAGTTCCTGTTTCTTTTGGATCTTCGCTTACGATACTGCCTTTAAAAGAAACAGCTTTTTCGACTAATTTAAAAAGCAATTCTTTATCGGTATTCTTGTATTCTTTTAGACTTTCTATATTTTCTAGAATTAAATTAAAAAAAACATCATCTTCGCAAAGGATAGCAGTTTTGATTAACTCCGCCATGCCGCTCTTCCATTCAATCTGAGGCAGAGTAGAGAGGGTATCAAGGGGTATATAAACTTTTTCTGCCGGATAAAAAGTGCCAACAAGATTTTTAATTTCTGAAAAATCAAAACCTGTTTTGCCGCCAACAGAAGCGTCTACCATTCCAAGCAGGGTAGTGCTGATTAAAACAAAGCGGCAGCCGCGTTTGTAAATAGAAGCAGCAAAGCCTGATAAATCGCCGATTACTCCGCCGCCAAACGCGATAAATAAACCGTCACGCCCGAGTTTCGCGTTATGAGCACAGTTTAAAATTTTTTCTACAGAACTCCAGTTTTTATTTTCTTCGCCGCTTTCTAAAATACAATGAGGAAATTTAAATTTTTTATCAAATTTTTCAGCGAAAACTGCAGTGTTTCTATCTGCAATAACGATAGAGTTAGAAAAATCGCTAATATAATTTTCTAATTCTTTAAATTCGAGTGATATTTTTACGTCTGTTGTGTATTCGCCAAATAAAAATTGCAAAAGAATAACCTTTCCGGCAAAAACCGGAGAAAAAATGAGAATTTTACCTGTCTGACTGCCAAAATCTACAGCCGGACGGACATTGGATGTACTGGCGGCCGAAACACACTCAAAAAACCCAACGAATTAGTATATTATGGTATAAATATACATAAAATTTAGAGTTTATTCAATAGCGGCTGTCTATTCTGAAAGGTTATAAATATTCTCTTCTATGCTGTTTAAGAAGATAAATTTGGAAAATTCATTAATTTCCGGTTTATTTTTAAGAAATTCTCTCCAGTTATCTATGTATTCAATGGCTGTTTTACGGTGCAGGGGTAAGAATTTGCCATTTAACATATCTTCGCTGCCCTTATTTCTCAGAATTGTGTTTTCTTTGAATACAACTCGTATCTCGGATAGTATGTTTTTCTGCGCTTTTGCAAGAAAAACGAGTGATTCACTGGAAGAATAGGCTTCGTAATAGAATTTTTTATAAATTTCATAATTCCATGAATGTAAAGGGAGCCTGATTCTGGAAAGAATCTCTTGTTTTTCCAGTGATGTATCGTCAGAAGAATGGAATCTTGCCGCAGAAACCCATCTTGTTGCCTGATCCCCTCTTAGCTCATATTGAGCGTCAAGCGCGATAAGCGGAGCCGGCGTATCCATAAGCTGTTTTTTACTGCATATATTGCCGCCAATAGTCGCCACATTTCTAAGTTGAACACCGCCGATATTTTTTATACAATCCTGAAGAACCTTTGGCACAACTTTTCCCAGTTCAAGAAGCTTGCTTAATTTTGTCATGCTGCCTATTTCCAGATATTGTTCTGTTCTTGTTACGCTGTGAAGTTCTGGAATTTTATCCAGGCAAATAAAAATAACCGGCAGTTCCAGAATATTTCTTTCCTGTCTGCTGATTATATCAGTGCCGCCCGCGTAAATGATCGCTTCGGGGAAACGATTCCACGCGGTAAATAATTCCTGGAAAGATTCAGGGAATATAACCTGATTAAGAGGGGCGCCCATTGAGCCTCCCGTTTCGTACTTCCGAAATTAATGCTACGGCTTTTACAATTCTTTCTACGCTTGTGCAGCGGCATTTTATACCGGAAAAACCAAGTAATATTTCTTCTTTGCTTGGATTTGGCAGCCTGTCAAGGAGTGCTTCTGTGCAGAGTACTTTTCCGGCTTCGCAATAACCGCAGTTACCCAAATGTACTTCTGCAAAGCCGTTAATTATTTCCTGATACTCAATAGTCTGAGAGAAACCCTCTATGGTGATTATCTCGCTTTCTTTTACTTTGAACGCCGGTATGAGGCAGGCAGGGCTTACCTTTCCGTTGAATATTACAGAGCAGGCTCCGCATTGCCCGGCTAAGCATCCGGGTTTCGCGCCAAAAAGGCTAAAGCTGCCGCGAAGGATATCTATCAATCTGACTCCGGCATCTCCGTTAAAGACAACATCTTCACCGTTTAGAATAAAATTAATTGTCATGCTGCCCCCACCTTACCATTTCCCAAATGTCATTCCTTTTTAACGGGATCGATTTAAAGCCATGATCCATGGCCTGGGAAACAGCCTGTAAAAATGCCGAAGGTATGCATGTAAAGGGAAGGTCGCCAATTCCTTTTGGCTCGCCTGAAGATGATTCACTGTCAAGAAATTTTATATGAATTGGAGGAATTTCCATAGGAGAAAAAATCGTAAAGTTCTCATATTGATCTCTGGGAAGCACTCCGTTTTTATATTCGATATTTTCAATGTACGCCCAGCCGAGCGCCTGAGCCGCGCTTCTTGTTAAACTGCGCTTTGCCCTGTTTGTAGAAATTATTTTTCCTCCGTCTATCGCAAGCCAGACGCCTCTGATAATCGGGATACACTCTACAAGGTCTATAGTTACTTCAACGACAGCCGCTGCAAGCCCAGGTTTTTGAAACCCTGTAATATCATCAACATCCCAAATGCCGCCCCTTATTGAACCCTTTTGCGATTTTATGGAACGGCGTATCGTAATTGGCAGCGGGTCGCGGAAACGCTGCTTCTGGATAGAAGAGCAGCATTTTTCAACAAGCTTCGTTATCGCGGCTATATTACGCGATGAACATGAGGGGCCGGCATCAGGAGCATTTTCTGTAATGACTTTAACAGTGTCAATTCCCATAATGTTGCTGACAATTTTGCGCCATATTCTGCCATAATCCTCTGATGTTGTTATGCTTGTCGTAATTTCTACAACGCTATCTTTATTAAGTGTTACTTCTACGGTATATGAATGATTATTTTCTGTGTCGTAAAGCAAAGAGTTACCCTGGTAGCCAATCGCGATTCCTATGCCTCTTGGGTTATCGCCTTTTTGCAAAGTCTTACCTTTTCTGCTTTGGCGTAGCAGTTCATAAGATGTCCATTTTCGCGAATAATCACTTATTTTTAATGCGGTATTTATAAGCTCATCTCCCAAAGGAGAGTGTTTTACGATCTTTGGCTGAGGTAAGGGTAAAATCGACTTTGTATTGATATTCTTAAGATGCCAAAGAGCTGGGTCTTTGTTAACCGTGTCAGAAATCATGGTAACATGACGCTCAATCGCGAAAAACCCTTGAGCCATTCCAAAACCACTGAAGGCGCTCTGTGGCGGAATATTAGTATAGTTAGCCTTTGCTGTGAGTTTTAAATTTTTGTAATCATACAAACCAAGCGCTCCAAGGCAAACTTGATCCAGTATTTCCTTTCCGTTAACCGTATACGCTCCAAGGTTAACAAAAATATCGATGATTGTTGAAGAAATATCACCGTTATCGTCGATAGCGCTCGCGATATGGACATTGGACGCGCAACGTTTTGGCGTGTAAAGAAAATCTTCCTCTCTGTTTAGGATAAGGCGCACCGGTCTTTTTGTAATAAAGGTACAAAGAGCCGCATGGCAGGCAACAAGTGATGGATACCATATCTTTCCGTCCATATGGAGGTTGAGCGCAGTCGGCTTAACAGAAACAGAGTCCGCGCTGAGCCCGAGGCATGAACTGACAGCGTGCTTTACATGAAAGGGCCATTGTGTGGCAGTCATTACTACGAGAGGAGAATTATTCGCTGGATTTTCTGCTTTCTTTTTCTTCTTTTCGAATTCGTCCATGTAAAAGGTAATCGCGCCTATAGGCTCTGCATACCAGTGTTCCTGTATTCCTGTTTTGTAACTTCCTGTTATTATTAATCCGCTTTTTTCAAATTCTCCTTCTGTATTCCCGATTGTTACAACCCGCTCAAAAGCGGCCTCTCCGTCCTTTACAGAAAAGACAGGCGTTTCATCCTCTGTTATAACAGTGCAACTGGAAATAAGCTCATCCAGTTTTATTTTATCTGGCCCCAGAAGAATAGCGACAGGCTCGCC
>Ga0209755_10001752_pt1 | contig 32351 bp, 23 predicted proteins | sample TergutCo191P1_FD_187301 | JGI IMG/M metagenome (GOLD analysis project Ga0209755, IMG submission 187301) | Cornitermes sp. P1 segment gut microbial communities from Petit-Saut dam, French Guiana - Co191P1 (SPAdes) (version 2) | ecosystem: Host-associated > Arthropoda: Insects > Digestive system... | reverse complement strand
GGGTTTGGCTGTTCGCCAATTAAAGCGGTACGTGAGCTGGGTTCAGAACGTCGCGAGACAGTTCGGTCCCTATCTGCCATGGGCGTTGGATGTTTGAGAGGAGCTGTTTTTAGTACGAGAGGACCGAGATGGACGAACCTCTGGTGTACCAGTTGTCCTGCCAAGGGCAAGTGCTGGGTAGCTACGTTCGGAAAGGATAACCGCTGAAGGCATCTAAGCGGGAAGCCTGCCTCAAGATAAAACATCCCTGGGGGTTTAACCCCCCTAAAGGTACCAGGAAGACTACCTGGTCGATAGGTTGGAGGTCTAAGCATGGTAACATGTTCAGCCGACCAATACTAATCTGCCGTGAGGCTTGACCATATTATTGTTCCTTATGTGATTAATGCAGATTGTCCGGTCATAAAAATTGGCAGAGGCAAATGCGTTTATAATATTGTGTAATATTTTGGTGGCTATAGCGAAGGTGTTATACCCGTTCCCATTCCGAACACGGAAGTCAAGCCCTTCTGCGCCGATGATACTACATCTCTAAGGTGTGGGAAAGTAGGTCGCTGCCAAATTTTTTTAATTTTACAAGAGCTGTCCCAAAAACGGGCGGCTCTTTTTTTTAGTGAATCAATTTTTCTTAATTTCTTTGTAACGAAAACAGCCTGTTAAATGATCGTTAACAATGCCTGTAGCCTGTAAATGCGAATATATAATTATGCTGCCAAGGAATTTAAAACCGCGTTTTTTTAAGTCTAACGAAATTTGGTCGGATAAACCGGTTTTCGCCGGTATTTGATCAAGGGTTTTCCATTTGCCTGTAACGGGCTTATTATTGACGAAACTCCAGATATAATCCGAAAAACTGCCAAACTCTTTTTGAATTTCAAGGAACATTTTCGCGTTGGTAATTGATGCTGATATTTTTAAACGGTTGCGCACTATTCCTGAGTTTTCCAGAAGTTTTTTTATTTTAGCGTCTGTGTAACGGGCTACTTTTTTTGGATCAAAATTGTCGTACGCTTTCCGGTAATTTTCCCTTTTATTTAAGATCGTTATCCAGCTTAATCCCGCCTGAGCCGATTCAAGCACCAGGAATTCAAAATGTTTTTGATCGTCATATACCGGCACGCCCCACTCGGTGTCATGGTATTTCATGTACAGCTGTGAGCTTTCGCACCATTCGCATCGTTTCATTATGCTTTCCTTTTTATTATTATATCATGTTATTAAATGCCGATACTAAAATATGAAAAAGTTTTTAATTATCCTGTTTGTATTGATTGTATCGGCTTTAGTTCCGTTAAATTTATTAGCTCAGAACGCTGAAAATTTCCGCCAGGAAGGAATCGCTTCATGGTACGGCAGGGAATTTGAAGGTCGCCCGACAGCGTCAGGTGAAATTTTTGATTCGTCTCAATTAACCGCGGCGCATCCAAGTCTGCCTTTCGGGACAATGGTTGTCGTCACAAATCAGCATAATAATAAAAGCGTAATTGTCAGAATAAACGACCGCGGACCTTTTGTTTCCGCCAGAATTATAGATATTTCAAGAGCCGCGGCGGAGCAGATCGATATGATTGTTACAGGGACCGCCCCTGTTTCGATTATGAGCATAGACAGAATTTCTGTTTCTAATCCGAATCAGGCGGAAGTTCCGGCGGTTGGAGCGCAGGTCTCGCCGCAGACTGCTGCCGTTATACCGGAAACGCCCGCCGCTGTTTTGGCTGAAGCGGAATTTGTGTTTTCGGCGCAGCCTGTCGTTGTTCAGCCGCCTTCCGCTTCACAGTTCAAATTAACGCCTGAAATCAATATTGAAACAGGAAAAATTTACCGCCTGCAAATCGGCTCATATAAGAACGCGAGAAACGCGATTGACGCCTTCGCGAGACTTAGCAGCGCGGGGCTTAGTCCGTCCTATGAACGTTTTGTTAACGCCAATAATGAAGAATTTTACCGCGTTGTGCTTGCTGGTATTACCGGAGCGGTTATTCAACAGACAACAGAAAAACTGCGCGCTGCGGGATTTTCTGAAGCTTTAATTCGGACAGAAAATTAAAACAACGTTAAAAAACGCCTTTTGATAAAAAAATATTCCTCAAATAAAAACATTATCCGGTTGTTTACGGCCCTTTTTTGTATAAAAAACAATGGTTTAGTATTGTAATAATATATTATATTTAATATAGGCTTTTTTTATTAAATTAAGGATGCTGGAGGATTATCCGCGTGGACACAAACGAAGACATTCACGAAAAAATACGGCTTTTGGAACGCAGAAAAAAAATGTCGGATACTCTTAATAAAGCGGCGGTTGTCTTCCTTTCAAATAATGAAGAATCATTTGATAAAATGATGTCATCCGGCATGAGTCAGTTCGCGGATATGGCAGACCTTGACAGGATCAATTTATGGCGCAATGAAAAAAAATCTGACGGACTTTATATGTCGCAGATATACGAGTGGGACAGGAAAACCGGAGGAACTGCATCTGTTTCGTTTAACAAATACGCGCCTAAATTGGAAGAAATCCTTTCTGCCGGCAATTCCATAAACGGCCCTGTCGATGTAATACCCGAAGGGCATCTTTTAAAAGCCCATAAATCCGTATCGGTATTTATCACTCCTGTTTTTATAAAGGGAAGTTTTTGGGGTTTTGTCATTTTCAGCGATGATCACAGCGAGCGTTATTTTGACGATGAATCAATTGAAATGCTGAAGACGGCGGCGTTCCTTTGCGCTAACGCGATTATGCGCGCAGAAATGGAACGCGAATTGACCGAGGCTCATACTTTTTATAAGGCTATCGCGAAATCCGCGCCGTTCGGACTTACAATTTTTGATGAAGATATAAATGTTATTGATTGTAACGAGGAAATATTAAGAATATGCGGCGCTGCAAAAGAAGACTGGATTAATAATTTTCATAGTTTTTCTCCTGAATGTCAGGCTGACGGGGAAAAATCAATCGACAGGGCTTTAAGAGTGATGAAGCATGTAATAAAAACGGGAGAGACTGTTGTTATCGACTGGCTTCATCAGAATACTTCCGGCGAGCAAATACCGTGCGAAATTACGGTGACATGCCTTGAAAGGGACGGTAAATATACAGGACTCGCATTCGCTTATGATCTTAGGAAAATTAAAAAAATGGAAAGGGAGATGATCAAAACCGCGAAGATTAATCAGGCGATTCTTGACGCGATGCCTGTAGGTCTTTCCATCCTTACCGGAAATCCGCCGATGATTTCCGACTGCAACGCTGAACTTACAAAGATGTTTAAGGCTCCCAAACAGCAAATTATCGATCATTACTTTGAAAAATTTTCAGAGGAATATCTGCCGGACGGACGGCCTTCTTTTCCTGTCGCTCTTGATATTATTATGCGCGCAAGCAACGGCGAGTCGTTCAGGACAGAATGGCCTCACATAACATCAGACGGCGAAAGCGTTCCGTGCGACCTTACTCAAACATGCATCAGGGTTGATGATGAATTAATAATACTTGCTTTTCTTTATGACCTTCGCAATATCAAAAAAATGCAGAAAGAAATTGACAGGGCAGCGCGGATCAATCAGGCGATTCTTGATAATTTGCCGATCGGCATGGCTTTTTTTGACGGCACTCCAAAGGTCACCAATGTTAATGACAAACTCGCTGCGATGTTTGACACGCCGAAACAGCGGCTTATCGATCGTTACTACGAAGATTTTTCTCCTGAATATCTGCCTGACGGACGGAAAGCGCTGGAAGCGGCGCATGATCAAACGAACCGCGCGATCGCGGGCGAAATTGTCAGGTTTGAATGGCCTCATCAGACAGCGGACGGCAGACCTGTGCCGTGCGATATAACGCTTATGCGCGTTAAGGACGAAGATGAATTTATCGGGATTGGATTTTTATACGATTTAAGCGACGTAAAAAAACTGACTCGGCATTTGCATGAGCAGGATGAACTTTTAAAAGCGCTTAACAATGTATCCTCTACATTGATTGAACCGGAAACGGATTTTGAAGATTCGCTGCAAAACGCAATGAGCATTATCGCCTGCGCGGTGAACGCCGACCGGGTTTGCATATGGAAAAACTACAACTCGGATGAAGGCGGTTACTGCTCTGAAATTTACGAATGGGATAAAGGCAGTTTCAGAACAAGCGCCGAACACGGCGCTCTTACCGAAGATTTAAAATATAAAGAAAAAAAATTTTTAAAAGAACTTGCATCGCAGGGGAACAGCGTCAGTTTTCTGGTGCGCGAAATGCAGTCCAACCTGAAAGATCACCTGACAGCGCGCGGCATAACGTCAATTTTTATAATGCCGGTTTTTATACAGGATAAATTCTGGGGTTTTATCGGTTATGATAATTACACAAAAGAGCGGCTGTTTTCCGAAAACGAAGAATTAATCCTGCGCTCCGCGAGCCGTACGATTGTAAACGCGATCAGCCGCAACAATATTACAGTGCAGCTGGAAACCGCGGTTAAGGAATTGATTGTCGCAAGGGAACAGGCCGAGCAGGGGAACCGTTCCAAGAGCGCGTTCCTTGCCAATATGAGCCATGAAATCCGCACGCCGATGAACGCAATTATCGGCATGACTGTTATCGGCAAAACCGCCGACGATATTCCGCGCAAGGATTATTGTTTTGAAAAAATAGAAAACGCTTCGCAACATTTGCTAGGTGTAATAAACGACATCCTTGATATGTCAAAAATTGAAGCTAATAAATTTGAGCTTTCAAATGTAGAATTTAATTTTGAAAAAGTGCTTCAGCGCGTTGTAAATATTGTCGCTTTCAGGGCTGACGCGAAAAAGCAGAAATTGACAGTTCATATTGATAAATCAATTCCCGGCACTTTAATCGGCGACGATCAGCGCATCGCGCAGGTAATAACAAACCTTCTTGGCAACGCCGTTAAATTCACTCCCGAAGAAGGCTCCGTCAGGCTTGAAACACGTTTTATCAGCAAGGAAGACGGCGTATATACAATTCAGATAACGGTCAGGGATACCGGTATCGGGATAAGCCCCAAGCAGCAGCAGCAGCTTTTCCAGTCTTTCCAGCAGGCAGAGTCGGGAACATCGCGAAGGTTCGGCGGCACGGGACTGGGGCTTGTAATATCGAAAAATATTATCGAACTTATGGGCGGGAGCATTGAGCTTGAATCCGAGCTCGGCAAAGGGTCGTCGTTTTCTTTTACCTTTAAGGCAAAGCGAGGAGAGAAAAGGCCGGCTAATTTATCCGGTTTAGGGATTAACTGGGACAATGTTTCCGTCATGGTGGTAGATGACGACAGAGAAATCCTTGAATACTTCAAGGAAATCATGCGCGGATTCGGCACAAGCTGCGATACCGCTTTAAGCGGGCAGGACGCTCTCGCGCTAATCGGGGCTAAAGGTTTTTACGATATTTATTTTGTCGACTGGAAAATGCCGGATATGGACGGAATCAAACTCGCGAAAGAACTGAAGTTGAAATCATCGAATCACGCTGTTGTTATAATGATTTCCGCCGCCGAATGGAGCGCTGTCGCGGACGAAGCTAAAAAAGCGGGCGTGGATAAATTTCTTTCCAAGCCGCTTTTCCCGTCGGCGATTGCTGACGCGATTTCTGAAGTTATCGGGATCAGCCGCAGCAATGAAGCTAAGCCTGATGAAAACCGTGAAATATACAAAGGGCATAAAATTCTTCTTGCGGAAGACGTTGAAATTAACCGCGAAATAGTTGAAGCGCTTGTAATGCCGACGCTTCTTGAAGTTGACTGCGCCGAAAACGGACGCGAAGCTGTCGCGAAATTTATCAAGTCGCCTGATGATTATTCTTTGATACTTATGGATGTGCAGATGCCCGAAATGGACGGCTACGAAGCGACGCGCGAGATAAGAAAAATTGAAAATGCTCTGATTAATGATTCCGCCGAAAGCAATAAAATGCCTTCAGATAAAATCCTTGAGAAGGGTTCTGTGTATTTGCATAAGCAAATACCAATAATTGCGATGACAGCTAACGTTTTCCGCGAAGATATAGAAAGATGCCTTGAAGCGGGTATGAACGATCATATCGGCAAGCCGCTCGATATTAACGAATTTTTCGGTATATTGCGAAAGTACTTATCTAATCAGTAATTTCTGCTAACTAAGCGCTTGTTTCATTTCTTTCACATAATTGTAAATATAAGGCGCGGCGTTTTCTCCGTGCTGCGCGATCAGTTTGACAATCGCGCTTCCCACGATAACGCCGTCGGCGATACGCGACATCTGCGCAGCCTGCGCCGGCGTGTGAATTCCGAACCCTATTGCGGCGGGAATGTCAGCGGTTTTTTTAATTGTCGATGTAATTGCGCCAAGATCAGTTGTTATTTCGCTGCGTACGCCTGTTACTCCCATTGATGAAACAATGTAAATGAAACCTGACGCCGTCCTTGCGATTTCTTTTATCCGTTCCTGCGATGTCGGCGCGACAAGCGAAATTAAGTCGATGCCGTGTTTTGAAGCGGCTTCACGCAAAGGCGCCTGTTCTTCAAACGGAAGATCGGGGATGATTATGCCGTCTAGTCCCGCAGCCGCGCCGCGCGTGAAAAAAGCGTCATAGCCTGTATAATCATTTGTTTTATTTGGATTCATGCCGTAATGAAAAACAGGATTTAAATATGTAAGAAAAACCAGCGGAACTTCTGTTTCTTTTCGAAGGTCTGCGACAAGCGAAAATAATTTTTCCACTGTCGCGCCCGCTGCGAGCGCGCGGTTATTCGCTTCCTGAATAACCGGTCCTTCGGCAATAGGATCGGAAAAAGGTATCCCGATTTCTATAAGGTCAGCGCCTGCCCGAATCATTTCCAGAATAAACTTTTTTGTTTTATTTATGCACGGGTCTCCGCCTGTTACAAAACCGATAAATGTCTTGCCTTTTTTAAAAGTGTTTTTTATTCTACTCATTTATTTTTATCCCTCGATATTTTGCGATTGATGACAGCAATCGCGTTTTATTCATTTATTTTTATTCCTCGATATTTTGCGATTGCGGCAACGTCTTTATCGCCGCGGCCTGAAAGACAGATGATGATGTTTTCTTCGCGGGAAAAGTTACGTGCAATTTTTTGCGCGTGCGAAACGGCGTGCGCGCTTTCTATCGCGCAGATTATGCCTTCTGTGCGTGATAAATATTCGAAAGCGCAGACGGCTTCTTCGTCTGTTACGGGCACATACACGGCGCGTTTTGTGTCCGAAAGCCACGCGTGTTCGGGACCAATGCCCGGGTAATCAAGCCCCGCCGATATTGAATACACAGGCGCGATTTGTCCTTCTTCGTTCTGGCAGAAGTACGACTTCATTCCGTGAAAAATACCGACCTGCCCTTTTGTAATTGAAGCTGCGTGTTTTTCTGTTTCGATTCCCAATCCGGCGGCCTCGCAGCCTATTAATTTAACGTCCTTGTCATTTATAAAATTGTAAAAAGCGCCCATCGCGTTGCTTCCGCCGCCGACGCACGCGATAACCGCCGCGGGAAGCTTTCCTTCCGCCGCCAAAATCTGCTCCCTTGCTTCCCTGCTTATTACGCTTTGAAAATCGCGCACAATTATTGGAAAGGGATGCGGCCCCATTACAGAGCCAAGCACATAATGCGTGTCGTGAACGCGGCTTACCCATTCGCGCATTGTTTCGTTCACGGCGTCTTTTAAAGTCATTGTGCCGGATGTCACAGGATGTACAGTTGCACCTAACAACTCCATGCGGTATACGTTTAACGCCTGCCTTTGCGTATCTTCTTTGCCCATGAAGACTTCACATTCCATTCCAAGAAGGGCGGCGGCGGTCGCCGCGGCTACTCCGTGCTGGCCTGCTCCCGTTTCGGCGATAATGCGCGTTTTTCCCATTTTTTTTGCGAGCAGCGTCTGGCCAAGGACATTGTTGATCTTGTGGGAGCCTGTGTGGTTCATGTCTTCGCGCTTCAGATAAATTTTCGCGCCGCCGAGATCGCGGCTCATTTTTTCCGCGTAATATAAAAGCGAAGGACGCCCCGCGTAATTTTTTAACAGACTGTCAAGCTCCGTCTTAAACGCGGAATCTTCCTTGTAATGGTTATAAGCTTTTTCCAGATTGATGATTTCGTTCATCAATGTTTCCGGTATGTACTGTCCGCCGTAATCCCCGAATCTGCCGTTGTTCATATTTCCTCGCTGTTATTCGCCGTATTTTGTAAAACTATGTTTTTACTGACGGCACATATTAACCAATTGTAATATTTTTTCGCGGTTTTTTATACCGTCTGTTTCCGCGCCGCTGGAAACGTCAATCGCGTACGGGCTTTGTTCCATTGCCATTTTTAAATTTTTTGTATTGATGCCGCCCGCAAGAAACCAGGGTTTATCAATCTTATATTGTTTTATTTTATTCCAGTCAAATGTTTTTCCGGAACCGGCGCCGGAATCCAAAAGTATAAAATCGGGATTAGCAGGTTCGTGAATATACTTGATGTACTCGCCGGCTGTAAAATTTATTGTTTTAATTACCGGAACCGGTTTGCTTCCGCAGGCTTTTTTCAGCGCTAAAATGTAGCTGTCATCTTCATCGCCGTGAAGCTGCGCAATGGAAATAATGCCGTTGTTGTACAGGTTGACAATGAAAGCGATGGGAGCGTTTACAAACACGCCGACAGGTATTATATCATTCGCAAGGCGGAAGCGCAGATACTGGGCAAGAGGCGGCGAAACTTTTCTGCGGCTTTCCGCAAAAACAAAACCCGCGTAATCGGGCTTTGCTTCGTTTACATAATCGATATCCGCATCGCGTGAAAGTCCGCAGATTTTTATGCGCATAAAGAAATTTATCACACATTTCAATAAAACTATAGTATATTAATATATAAGGAGAATATATGGCAAAAACAGAAATAGACAAACTTGACTGGATTATCAGGCTTATACTTACAGTTATTCCGGCGACAGGTTTTATTGTTCAGGGTATTAACCGTATGTTACGCGGAAGAATAATTATCGGGATTATCTGGTTAATTTCAGGCGGTATTTTTGGCATCGGCTGGATTATCGATATTTTTACGATGTTAGTCAAAAAAGATATTACTTTCCTGGCTTAATTCAGCCAGCGCTTTTTATCATCGACATTAAAAGTTTTTTTCTGTCATTTGATCGCATCAGGCTTTCGCCGATTAGCACTCCGTCTGCGCGTGAATCTTTCAGGCGTTTGATATCATCTGTATTATTTATGCCGCTTTCAGCGACTTTTAAAATTCCTTCAGGTATTGATTCGCCAAGGCGCGCCGCGAGATCTGTGTCAACATTAAATGTTGTAAGGTCGCGGTTATTAATACCGATGATTCGCGCGCCCGCGTCAACCGCTTCCTTTGCTTCTTCTTCGCTGTGAATTTCCACAAGGCAGTCAAGCGCGATTGTTTTTGCGATGGTAAGGAATAAATTTAATGTTTCCTGTTCTAGCAGTGAGCAGATTAAAAGCGCCGCGCCCGCTCCCCAAAGTTTCGCTTCGTAGAGCTGGTACGGATCAATAATAAAATCCTTGCGCAAGGTTGGAATTTTTACCGCGGCGGATATTTCACGTAAATATTGATGGCTTCCCAGAAAAAATTCCGGTTCCGTTAAAACAGAGATTGCCGCGGCTCCGCCTTCTTCGTAGTCTTTGGCAATCTGCATCCATGGAAAATCTTCCGATATTACTCCCTTTGAAGGCGACGCTTTTTTTACTTCGCAGATAAATGACAAGCCCGGAGCCGACAGCGCGCGTTCAAAAGGAAGGGGAAATACAGGGTCATGCAGGCTTAATTTTTTACAGTCTGTTTCAGCTAACTCAAGCGCCTGATCGCGCGCCTGATCGCGCGGAAGTGATTCTTTCGCTTTTTCTACGCGTTTTAACGTACTCTCCGCGATTTTTCCAAGTATCGCAGGCGGATTTTTCATGATTGAGTATATTGCGACGGGTTTAATAATGTCAAGGTGATTAATCAGATTAAAGTATCCTTCATATACAAGCATAAAAATTATTTCTTATGAATAATAGACAAGACAATAATAAGAAATATGAGTATTCACATGACAGGGTTTATATTTTTGTTAATAAACCTTCTTTTTTTTAATGTAAATACTAAAATCTTATCTCAAAAGAAGCGGCGCTAGCCCACAGGAGAAAACTCAGGAAGAATCTGCTGCGGAGCCCACCACGCAGGAATAATATCGCAAATAAAATGTGTACATTGAAACTAAAAACTAAATGATAAAAATTTTTGTATATTTTTGCGCGGCATTTCATTCGAGCTAATTGTTATTGTTTTATTCGCTGGTCTCCTTCGCAGCGAACTCCTGAAAATGTTTTCCCCTGTGGGCTAGCGCCGCTCCTTTCAAGTTGAATATATTGGTATTCACATCAAAATGATAATGTGTATTCATATCATAAAACATAAATACAAAATACGAATACCTGTCAAATTAGTTATGAAGGCATGGGCGCAAAGTTAATGTTTATTTACAGGCATGAGCAGGCTGCGGGTTCACAGCTAAAGTAGTGTAAGCAAAACTATCTTTGGTTGATAATTTGAATAATTATAATAAATTTCTTATTTGCAACTTTCCCTGTCTGCATTTAGTTATTATATATTTGTAGATATATAAATTTAGACTTACTCTTATATACCTGTCATGTGAATACCCAATAATAAATAAATATGAGCAAAACAGCATACACATTTTTTATAAGAACAACCATAATTCTTTTTGAATATAAAGGAATTCAGGCGTGACAAATTTGGATGGAAAAAAATTATTTGGAAACACTATTCTATCATTCTCTGTTAGTCTGATTCTTTGTACTTTTGCGGGCGTTATGGTTGTAAGTGGAAAGATAAACACTGAAAAACTAATAATGGAAAATTTGATTACGGAAAAAAGCAGCAGGGTGAGTGAGACATTGCTGGGTTTTATGCATAAAACCCAGGCGGTTTCCGTTATCGCGCTCAGAAATTATGAACAGGATGTATTTGAAGAAGCAGCCGCTTTGATTGTCGATGATCCTTCAATATTAAATATTCTTGTTGCGCCAAACGGAATCGTAACTCATGTTTACCCGGTAAAAGGCAATGAGGCTGTTATTGGTCTGAATTTTTTCAGCGAAGGAGCGGGGAACAGAGAAGCTATTCAGGCGAAAGAAACCGGAGAACTTGTAATTGGAGGTCCTTTTAACGCTGTTCAGGGAGGACAAGTCATTGTAGGAAGACTTCCGATATTTATTCCTGAAGCAGACGGAAGCGGGCGTTTTTGGGGCTTGGTATCCGTAACGCTGAAGTACCCGCAAGTCATGGACGGCGCGAGACTTCAGGAAATCAACTCGCAGGGGTTTGATTATGAAATATGGAGAATAAACCCTGACAGCGGCGAAAGACAAATTATCATCAGCAGTTACTTAACAGGTAAAAACAATATGCCTTTTATAGAAAAACAGCTGATTATTAAAAACGCTGAATGGAATTACCGGCTTTATTTCAGGCGTTCGTGGTATGAATATAGCGAGACATGGCTGTTTGTGTTTATTACGTTATGCGTAAGTTTTTTGCTTGCCGCCGTAATACAAAAAAAGAGTAAGGACATATTTGAAGCGGAAGAGCGAATAAAATTAATGCTGGATACATCTCCTCTATCTTGTCAGATCATGAATACAAATTTTAATACAATCGACTGTAACGAAGCCGCTGTAAAACTTTACGGATACGCAAGCAAACAGGAGTGTATTATTAAATGGGATAAGGAATGTTTGCCGGAATATCAGCCTAACGGGCGGCTTACGCGGGAGTATATCTGGGATTTATTTTTAAAAGCAATCAAGGAAAAAAATAATACTTTTGAAATAATGCATCAATCTACTGACGGGGTGCCAATGCCTGCTGAAATCACGCTTGTAAAGGTGAATTTTAAAGGAGAAGATGTTATAATTGGTTACACAAAGGATCTGCGGGATATAAAAAATCTGGAAAATAAAGCAAAGGAAATTTATTTTGACGGCTTAACGAAGATATATAACAGGCGATATTTTGATGAAACCTTTGAGCGGATTATAAAGTCATCATCACGCTCCGGTGATATTCTTACCCTTATGCTTCTAGATATTGATTTCTTTAAGAAATATAATGACGTATACGGTCACATTGAAGGCGATAACTGTTTAAGAATTATTACAGCGGCTCTTTCAGGAGCTATGTCAAGAGAAGGAGATTTTGTCGCAAGGTACGGGGGCGAAGAATTTGCAGTTGTTCTGCCTAATACAGATGAAATCGGCGCAAGGGCAGTCGCGAATAAGCTGCTTGAATGCGTACGGAAACTTCACATTCCTCATGAGAAAAGCGACGCGTCAAATTGTGTAACTATTTCAATCGGGTTTACAACGATCAATTTGCAGTATGAAATAAATGCAGTGGATTGTATAAGAATTGCTGACAAGGCATTATATATGTCAAAGCAAAACGGACGTAACCAGTATACATATATAAAGTTTGAAGACGCTGAGATATATAAAGAAAATACTGAGATACAAATAAACGTCGCCTAACAAACGTTAACAGCAAAATGCCCTGTCCGGGGTGAAAAAAAACAGGTTGACATGGCAGTCTTTTTATGATATTTTATTAATACTGGAGGAAGGTTATGGCAGTAAATTTAGCTACAGATATAAAACCTATTTCTTATATAAAAACTAACGCCGCAGATATGATGAAATATGTAACGGATAGGAGGAATCCTATTATTATTACGCAAAATGGAGAAGCTAAAGCTGTTTTAGTTGATATTAAAACATACCAAGAGACAAAGGATGCCTTTGCATTATTACATTTAATTAAAATTGCTGAAAAAGATATACAAAATGGTGATTTTGAACCATCTGATAAAGTATTTTCTGACTTAAGAAAGGAAATACTGGAGAATGCCTGAAAAAATAAAAAAGTTCATTGTAAATATTAATAAAACAGCTAAAAATGACTTAAGGGAAATAATAAAATATATATCAAAAAACAATCCAATGAATGGATTAAGTATATTAAAAAGAATTGAAGAAAAGATTAGTACATTAGATCATTTCCCCGAAAGAGGAGGATATGTTCCAGAATTAATAAAAAATAATATAAAAGATTATAGACAGTTGATAGAATCTCCATGGAGAATAATTTATAAAATTAATGATAATATTATTAATGTATTATTAATAATTGATTCAAGAAGAAATGCAGAAGATATATTAATAGAAAGGTTAATAAAAATAGCAGTAAAAAAATGAAAAAATTTATGATTTTCTTTATAATGATTTGTTTTATTGCTGCAGGTCTAACCGCGCAGCAAAACAACATGGTGCGCATAGAAGGCGGAACATTTACAATGGGCAGCCCTGATAATGAACTAAATCGATATGACGAGGAAACTCAAAAGCAGGTTACTGTAAGCTCTTTTTGGATGGGAAAGTATGAAGTTACCCATAGGGAATTTCAGGAAATAATGGGATATAACCCAAACAATTTTACAGGAGACTTAAACCGCCCTGTAGAACAGGTTACATGGTTTGACGCTGTTGAATATTGTAATAAACTAAGCCAGAAAGAAGGGTTTACCCCTGTGTATACAATAACAGGAAGGACTCCCGCAACCGGTTACCCGATAACAGCGGCAACTGTAACGGCGAATTGGGACGCAAACGGTTACCGCCTTCCGACAGAAGCGGAATGGGAATATGCCTGCAGAGCAGGGACAACTACCGCTTATAATACAGGCGATAATATTTCATTGGGACAGGCGAATTTTTATAGCGATGAATGGCAGGGAATGACAACACCTGTGGGAAGTTACGCGCCAAACGCGTGGGGCTTATGTGACATGCATGGAAATGTATTTGAATGGTGCTGGGACTGGGATTGGTATGGAGATTACACAAGCGGAGAACAGACGAACCGGGGAGCGGTCTCTGGTTACTTTCGCGTAGTACGCGGCGGGAGTTGGGGCAACAATGAGCAGTTCCATCGTTCGGCATACCGTCACAGCAACCATCCTTCCTACAGGGACAACACTCTCGGTTTTCGTGTTGTGCGCCCCTGAGTTCTAAATTAAAAAGCCATAAAAACCCATTGAACAAACCGTATGCAAGCCTGAACCGCTGGAATACAAGCTAATCCGCTTGAATATATGCTTCCATTTTTCCATTAATTCTAAGTTAAATCTATAATATTTCTTTAAATTTGTCATATTTTCCGTTAAATCCTTTTATTCTTGAAAAAAAAGCCCTATTGACTTAAAGCAGATAAAATCCTAAACTTCCAACTATATAATAGAAAAGTATTTTCGTGATTATCTGAGGTGAAAAATGGCTCAAAATAATACCAAAACGCATATTAAATTTCCCTTAGGCGCAAAACTGATTATTATAATATCCATCTTGCTTCTTTTATCGCTTGGGGCGGTTATCGCTCTTGTTTCATTTATCAGCACCGGCGATGTGCAGCGTACTGCTGAATACAATAACCTGACCATAAACCGGCAAGCAGGCTCGCAGACAGAAAGCTCTTTTTCGTCCGTGCAGGGAGCGGTTCTTTTGTATTTGAGCATGATGAACCGGCTTTCGGCATCGCAGTGGGAAAGCCGTGACGCCGACATGGAACGTGATTTTTTCAATTACAACCAAAGCATTGCCGCAATCGAACTTGTCTCAAGAGACGGAAATAATATTTTTATCCCGAATGAAACTTTCATGAATTCCAATAATATCAATTCGAATCAGGTTAGAAATTATTTTGATTCTGTTTTGGCGTCAAGGACTTCTGTTTCCGGGAGAACTGTTTATTTTAACGCTGCGCCGTTTTTCAGGCTATCCATTATAAGCGCGCTGATAAACTGGGGCGGCGAAACAGTAAAAGTGATCTTCATGCCCGATAATCTTTCCGAATCTTTCGGCACCGGAACAAACACAAGTTTCCTGATTAACGGATCGGGCGATTTGCTTCTTCATCCGGAAAACGATCTTGTACTTGGCGGAGCGAATTTTTCTTCTGTTTCGATTGTCGCCGATCTTTTAAAGGAAAGGGGAACCACAGGAAAGCAGGTTACATACGCCGATGAATCCGGAGAATTATTTTTCGGCGCGTATTATCCAATCACCGGAACCGATACTACAGTAGTAACTGTTATACCGCATACTGTTGTTTTTGAAGCGGTGCGGCGCGTTACGCTTCAGAATATTTTTCTTACATTGACCGTTCTGTTTCTTGCGATAATGTTTATCTGGTTTTTCTCTAAAACAATTTCAAGCCCGCTTCGTTCTCTTGCCGGTGCCGCTCTTGAAATCGTAGGCGGCAATTTTGATCAGGAACTTAAACCCAAAACACATGACGAAGTAGGGCTTTTAACCGAAAGTTTCGGCAAGATGACAGGAGCGTTAAACATCTTCGGGCGTTTTACAAACAAGGACATTGCGGTGCGCGCGATGAGGGGCGAAATCAAACCCGGCGGTCTTCCGAAACACGCGACGATTTTCTTTTCCGACATCAGGGGTTTTACGGAAAAATCCGAAAACTTTACAAAAGCTTTTAACGACGACGCTTCAAACCGCATCGTTCACTGGCTGAATGAATATTTTACCTACATGGTAGACTGCGTTGAAAAAACGGGCGGCGTTGTGGATAAATTTATCGGCGACGCTGTTATGGCTCACTGGGGCACGGCGTTCTCCGCAGGAAGCGCCGCCGCCGATGCGTTTAACGGAGTAAAGGCTGCGCTGATGATGCGCAACGCATTGCATGAGTTAAATAAAAAAAGAAGAAAAGACGATCCGGGAAATCCTGAAATCAAAATCGGCTGCGGTCTTAATACCGGTATTGTAACGGCTGGGCAGATCGGCTCGGATCAGCGCATGGAATATACCGTAATCGGCGATCCTGTAAATCTTGCGAGCCGCACCGAAGCTCTTAATAAGCCGCTTGGAACGGATATTCTTATAACGGAAGATACCTGGAAATTTATCGGGGATAAATTCATAACGGAAGAAATGCCCCCTGTCACCGTAAAGGGCAAGGAAAAACCTGTAAGAATGTTTGCGGTTGTAAACATGAAAGGCGCGTCAGGCCCCAGGACTCTGGATGAAGTCAGACAACTTTTAAATATAACTCCTCCCGACTTAAGCAAGGTTGATACAGATGCAGAAGAAAAGAAGTTCAAGATTCAAGGCGGTTGATCTAGCGGTCATCGTTCTATGTCTTGCCGGATCCATCGTTTCAGGAACGGCCTTCTGGCAGGAGTATAACCGCACGCTGACCAAACTGAACGAAGAGCCTGTAGGCACAATTGTTTTTAAAAAAAGAACTGCGGAGCGGAAATTTATCGATCGTGTCGTCTGGGACAGATTAAGGGAAACGGCTCCGGTTTATAACGGCGATACAATCAGGACAATCGAATTTTCGGAAGCGGTTCTTACGTTCAGGGATGAAGTTACTTATCTTACGTTAAACGAAAATACTTTAATACAGATTTTTTACAGTGATACTGACGGAGCCAGAATAGATTTTTCCGGCGGACGCATGGAAGTCTCTTCGCCGAAAACTGTTACCGTTACTTCAGGCGCTTCAGAAATAAAAATTGAAGGGCAGGCGAATCTTAATCTTAATGAAAACGGTTTTAGTCTTTCTGTCATTCAGGGCGAAGCTGTTTTTGACGGCGAAGTGATTGAAACAGGCAGTATATTCGCGCTTGACCCTGAAGGACACCGCGATATAAGGCCGCTTATTGCCGTTACATCATTCGGTTATTCCGCAAGGGTGTTAGGTGAAGCCGGAGCGGCGATCCCCGTAAATTTTACATGGAACACGTCCAACTTTACTTTTGATCATCAGGCGGTTGTCGAAGTCGCGAGAGACAGCAGTTTTAATAATATTGTCGCATCAGCGCAGACAAGAAGTTACTCAGCCGTAATTCCCGTGGAAAGCGGAAATTATTACTGGCGCGTATATCCCGCTCTTGCCGGAAGCCGCGAGCCCGCTAATGACGCGTTTCCTTCAGGCACGCTGGAAGCAATAGCGGTATCGCCTTTGGTTCTTGTATCGCCCGCCAACGCTTCTGAGCTGGCGGCGTCTTCTGGCGCGGGAATTTCATTTTCATGGACATCCGTGGAAGGAGCGTCTTCATATATCATAGAAATTTCCGAAAACGCCGGAATGAGAAATCCGTCTGTTACGCGCAATGTGGACGGCACCGGCATTGTTCTGGAAAGTCTTCCTGTTAACGAATGGTATTGGCGCGTAACGCCTATTATGCCCGGCTGGATCACAGGCTCCGCTTCTCCTTCCGGCATAAATGAATTTGAAATTGTCCGCGAAAGACCGGCGCTCGCGCCGCCGCAGCTTGTATCCCCGCTTAATGACGAAAAAGTTTCACTTGATCCTGACGACAGCAGGCAGACGCTTGTGTGGGGCTATGATTCAAACGCGGAATCATGGCTTGTTGAAATTTCCGCCAGTTCGTTTTTTCAGAATACGATTGTAAGCCGGAATGTCAGCGTGAATTATTTAAGGATGCCCGATGATATTCTGCTGGACGGAAGAACATGGTACTGGAGAGTGACGGCACTGGGCGGAGCGGCTCCTTCTGTTTCCGCCGCAAGATACTTCAGCGTTCACTCTGTTATGCCAATTATCCCGCCGCAGCTTCCTGAACCTGAACCGGAACCTTTACCGCCTGAACCGGAACCAGAGCCGGAGCCGCCGCCTGCCGCAGCGGTAACAGGCGTGACGATAACGCCCTTAAATAGATCTGTGCAGACAGGCGGTTCAATACAGTTTTACGCATCGGTTACAGGCGTAAATAATCCCAATACCGCTGTAACGTGGAGAGTAAGCTCCAACGCCGCGGGAACGGGAACTGTCGCGGCGGGAACCGGAATCAGCGCGTCAGGGCTTTTGACAATTTCAGCTAACGAAACGCCCAGAACGTTATATGTAACTGCTGTGTCGGTTTTTGACGGATCAATGACAGCAAGCGCGACGGTTACCGTAACATTGCCGCCCCCTGTTGTTAACAGCGTAACAGTAACGCCTGTAAATCAGTCAGCGGAAGCGGGCGCTTCAATACAGTTTTACGCGTCGGTTACAGGCGTAAATAATCCCAATACCGCTGTAACATGGAGAGTAAGCTCTAACGCCGCGGGAACGGGAGCTGTCGCGTCAGAAACCGGCATCAGCGCATCGGGGCTTCTGACAATTTCAGCTAACGAAACACATTCAACATTGTATGTAACGGCGGTATCGGTTTTTGACTCTACAAAGTCAGCCGGCGCGTCAGTTACTGTGATACGTCCGCCTGAACCGGAACCTGTTATTGTGACACCGGTTCCGCCTGTACAGCCTGTAATTGAACCTGAACCCATAACGGTAATTCCGCCTGTTGTAGTTCCTGCAGAACCGGTACCTGTTGTATCTGAAACGCAGCAGGAAGTAATGGCGCGGCTTATGCGCGTGTCGGGCACGGGAGCGGTTTTCGATATTTTCCCGACAAACAATTATGAGCTTTCAAGGCAGCAGCTTCAGGACGCCCGTTCGATAGACTTCACATGGAAAGGACACTCAAGCGAGTATCGTTATGTGCTATACAACGCGCGCGGCGATCTTGTCATTCCCCCCGCTACAATCAGCGGAAGCTCATACACGCTGAACTATCCCGGCATTTTAACGGAAGGAACTTATATCTGGCAAATATTTGAAAAAAACAGCACCGGTAACTGGGGAACGCTTCCGTCTTCGGCGTCAATATTTACCGTAACTTCAAGGGAAGCGCCGATCAGAACTCTGCCGACAACAGACCCGGGGGATTTATATGGAAATCGTTAAAACAAATTCCTTTAACCCCGCAAGACGCGTAATCGCGCTAGCTTTGTTTTTTATCATGCCGGTTTTTTTAGTTAATGTTTACGCGCAGCAAATAAGCAATACTTCATATATTGTAACAGAAGACGGTCTGCAGGTTTTCCAGACAATAACATTTCCCGCGGTTACTGACGTTGAAAAATACGAAATCGAAATCGAAATTTTTAATGAATCCGGGGACGCCGAATTCGTTGAAAAAGTAGAAACAGATACAAACAGTTTTACTGTATCGTTAAAAGCAGGCAGCTACCGCTATAAAGTATTTGCATATAACAGGATGACGCTGCTTGACGGCATGTCTGAATGGCAGGACTTTATTGTCTTACCCATTGTAGAACCTGTAATGGAAAGTTATCAGCCGTTTTACGGAATGTACTATGAAATGGCAGACCCTGACGGCACGCTGATTGTTTACGGAAGCGATTTCTTCAGTTATTCCGAATTCGCGCTTGTAAGAAAGGGAGCTGTCAGCGACTGGCTAGGAGTGCAGCTTGACGGCAGAAGAGACGTAATAATTCCTAATCACGTAACGGTTAGCGGTAACATGGCAGTCATGAATTTTCCGGCAGGATCGGTCAGGCAGGGTATGTATGAAATTTTTATCCGCAACCCCGGTGGGTTGTGGTCTGTATTCGGCGAAGTGCATGTAGGCTATAAAAGATCATTTGATTTTACTTTTTCGTCCGGCTATTCGCCGATGATAGCAGGGTTTGATATAGAGAACGCTGTATACAGCGTTCATGATAATGCAACAGGTTCTAATAATTATTTTCAGCAGCTTGACGTTTTTAATCCGCTTGGCTATTATTTCCGTCTTGGCTGGCTGCCGTTTAAAACAAATTTTTTTAAATTCGGTTTTGAGTTTGAATTTTATTTTTTAATGAATAATTATGACAGATACTGGATGGACGACAGCGGTGTTACCGGTCTTAACAGTTTTTTTGGTTTGTTTAAGGGTGTATCGCTTGACTTCCTTATGCAGTTTCAGCTTACAGAACGATGGCAGCACAATCTGCGTTTCGGCGCGGGAATCAGTCAGGCATATCATGATTATATATATGTTGAAACGGAATTCGGTTATCCGCATCTGGAACATTACAGTCCGTTTCCTTTCGATTTTAACATCGGTTATTCCACGCAGTTTTTCCTGATAAAAAACCTTTTTCTTGAAGCGGGGTTAAAGCTCCAGTATACAGTTTCTTTTGACAGCAGGTTCCCGCTTAATCATCTTTCCATATTTCCGTCAATCGGGCTTGGCTGGCAGTTCGGAAGGTGGACGGAATACACGGAAGTCTCAGAAGGCGCGAAGCGCGCAGAAGATTACTCAATTCCTGTTACGCGAAATCCGCAGGCTGAACATCTTCTGTCTTTTGGATGGTCTCCCATGATACCGCTTTTCGGTCTTGATTTATACGGAAAAGGTTCAGGTTATTACGCTGGGCGGACATTTCAATTTTTGGATAATTTTAATCCTGCCGGATTTGAATTCAGTTACGCGTATTTTCCGCACCGCTGGAGCAATAACAAGCTAGGCATAGGAATTGATTTTTACATGCTTGAACATAAAAACCGCGATAAAATAATTCCTGCGCTTATTAACCCTGACCTTGTAAGTCATCTGCTTTTTAACATCCGTTATCAGCGCGTATTGACAGATAACTGGCAGATTGGCGTTCACGCGGGGCTTGGAATTTCAAACAGTTATATATATAAAGACAGTTTTGCCGGAGTATCATTAGCCGCGGATGCCGGCGTTTCTGTGCAGTATTTTGTATGGAAGGACTTATTTGTAGAAGCCGCGGTGGATTTGATTTTCTTATTTTCCGACAAAACAAGCGCGCTGCTGCGTCCGGGAATTTCTGTCGGCTGGCAGTTCAGGCGCAACAATGAAACAGGTTTAAGGCTTCCGGGACATCAAATGCCGGCAGTAACAAAAAGCGAAGCTGAGCAAACGGCGGAAGAAGAGCCGGAAATTCCCGAAGCGGTTGAAGAGCCTGCGCCCGCGGAAATAATTGAAGAACAGCCTGAAGAAAATGATGAAAATGATGAAAATGATATTGATAAGGAAACAGAAAGCGCGGAGTTTGTTTACCAGAGCGAAGAAACGCCTGAAAAACAAGCGCGTCCGGTTTTTAGATTATTAATCGGCCAGTCAAACAGATACAATTCATTCGGCTTGTCGCTTGGAACTTCATTCGCCGATCCCGCTATAATCGCGTCAGTGAATGTAACATTTTCTCCCATACCTTTCCTTTTCTTTGATATCGGAATAGACATGGGATTCATAAGCGTATATGAAGATGTTAAAAGTTATTTATCCGTTTATCCGTTTATAAACGCGGGATTTTTTCTTCCCTTCCTGAACAAAGGCGGCATTTATATCAGCGCAGGCGTCGGATTTTTAAAGGGAAATTACGCGTTTGAATACGGAAACGCAAGCGTAGATGTTGTTGCGTGTAACTTTACAGCCGGTATTAACATAGAGAATTTTTTAAATATTTCTTATACTCTTAAAACCGACTTTAAATCCGTCGGTAATAAATTATCAGTCGGTTATGTTTTCCGGCTTGAATAAGGATTAATATGCGCATAACAAACTGTTTGTTGATTAAAACGATGTCCGCGCTTTTTTTTGCCGTCCTGCTGCCGTGCCTTGCCGCGGGATGTCTTCTGGGCGATGATATTGAAAACCTGCGGATAAAAGCCGGAAAACCATCTGATAATCCTGCGATTCCCGAATTTATTGTTCCAGGCAATGATCTTAAAAGCGATCTAGACTGGCTTTTCGCTAACGCGGTTAGCGGCGGATTTTATACTATAGAAATTCGTAATGACGAATCGATCAACGGCAGTTATCTTTACTTTGACGGCAAGACTGTCCACATTACCTTAAAGGGCGATAACCTTGAAAGAATAATTACAATTAATGATAAAAATACAATGTTTAACATCGGGCAGGGGGTCACTCTTTCTCTGGATAAAAATATTACTCTTGCGGGAAACATTGCAAATTCAGGTTCGCTGGTTCGTGTCGGAGAAGGAGGCTCTCTGAATTTACGCACCGGCTCTAAAATTACGGGAAATGCAACCGAAGCGGACGGAGGCGGAGTTTGTGTTATAGGCGGAGTCATTTATATAAACGGCGGAACAATAACAGGTAATACTTCAGCCAATAACGGCGGCGGAGTGTATATTGAAGACGGAAATTTTACTATGTTAAGCGGTGAAATATCCGCAAACAGCGCTGTAAGGGGCGGCGGTGTTTATGTTAGTTTTATTGATAATGATGATGGTATATTTAATAAAACCGGCGGTATAATTTACGGAACAGGGGTATCAGGCATTGGTAATAACGCTTCACTTGAAGGAAGCGCTGCGTATCTTATCAGCTCTAAACTGACTGACATTTTTTTACATAGAAACAGCACTTTATCCGGAACTGATACTATTAATTATTTCAATAGCAATGGAAACAATACAGGCTGGGAATAATATATGGCGATTTTTAAATCAGAAGGAAATGTTTTAATCCGCCTTTCAGGAACGGAAATTTTATGGATTGAAGGCTGCGGAGAAGGATTGCGCCTTCGCGCGACTCGTCAGGCGGCGATGCCTTTAAATGAAGACTGGGCTTTAATGCCGCCTGAAGCTGATAATAAAAATTCCGCAGGCGCTGTAAAAATCGAAATAAAAGAAAACGAAGCTGGTATCACAAACGGAAATATTACGGCTAAGATTAATAGCGAAGGCTGGATTTCTTTTTATAACGAAAAAGGCGAACTGCTCCTTGAAGAATATTACCGCGACAGGAATGTAATAACCCGTTACTGCGTGCCGCTTGGCATCAGCGCGCGTGAGCTGAAACCTGTTACAGGACAAAGCGATTACAGGCTTACGGCGCGCTTTGAAGCGAAAGAAGGCGAGCATATCTGGGGAATGGGACAGTATCAGGACGGATTAATCGACAAAAAAGGAACATCGCTTGAACTTGCTCACCGCAATTCGCAGGCTTCAATTCCGTTTTATGTTTCAAGCCGCGGCTACGGATTTTTATGGAACAATCCCGCTGTGGGACGCGCTGTATTCGCTGAGAATGTCACGGAATGGCACGCTGAATGTACGGACAAACTTGATTACTGGATCACGGCAGACGCTTCGCCGAAAGAAATTATAAGAAATTATACTAATGTGACAGGCAAGACTCCGATGATGCCTGAATACGGCCTTGGCTTCTGGCAGTGCAGGCTTCGCTACCGCACACAGGAAGAACTTTTAAATGTCGCGCGCGAACATAAAAAAAGAGGCCTTCCGATGGACGTTATCGTGATTGATTTTTTCCATTGGCCGCTTCAGGGTGATTTTAAATTCGATCTTGAAAATTGGCCTGATCCCGAAGGCATGGTGCGTGAGCTGAAATCGATGGGCATCGAGCTGATGGTGTCAGTTTGGCCGACTGTTGATCACAGAAGCGATAATTTCCAGCCGATGAACGAACGCGGGTACCTGCTCGGCTTTGACCGCGGCAACAATGTAAACATGACGTGGATGGGCGACACGGTTTTTTTCGACGCGACACATCCTGAAGCGCGGAAGTATGTCTGGGCGAAAGTGAAGGAAAATTATTTTGACAAGGGCATAAAAATTTTCTGGCTGGACGAAGCGGAACCAGAAGGCATTTATGATTTTGACATTTACCGCTACCATCTTGGACCTGCGCAGAAAGTAACGGGGATTTATCCTAATATGTACGCGAAAGGTTTTTATGACGGTATGTTAGATGAAGGAATCGAAAACCCGATGAACCTGATCCGCTGCGGCTGGGCAGGTATTCAGCGTTACGGCGCACTTTTGTGGTCGGGGGATATTTATTCAAACTTCAGATCGTTTCGCGAGCAGATCGCCGCCGGGCTTTCCGTGTCGATGGCGGGCGTGCCGTGGTGGACAAGCGACATCGGCGGATTTATAGGCGGCGATCCCAACGATCCTGAATTCCGCGAACTTTTGATCCGCTGGTTCCAGTTCGGCTGCTTCTGTCCTGTCTTCCGCCTGCACGGACACAGGGTTCCGCAGGTTCCGCTGGACACCGAATACAAAAGCGGAATCCGCCAGTTTTCATCAGGACAGGATAACGAAGTGTGGAGCTACGGCGAAGACAATTTTCAGATAATGAAAAAATTTATTTTAATGCGCGAACGCCTTCGCCCCTATATACGCGCCTTGATGAAAGACGCGCACGAAAAAGGCGATCCTGTTATGCGCCCGGTGATTTATGATTTTCCCGCCGATAAAAACTGCGCGAAGCTTGCCGATCAATATATGTTCGGCTCTGATTTACTCGTTGCCCCTGTCACGGAAATGGGCGCAAGGGAAAGAACTGTATACCTGCCCGCCGGAGCGAAGTGGACATGCTGCAATACAGGCGTCACATACGAAGGCGGGCGGATCATTACAGCTAACGCTCCGCTCGATGTTATTCCGTTATTTGCGAAAAACGGCGCGAAACTGCCTGTTAATTCATGATTCTCTTTCAGATTTACGCAGCGGTGTTTTAGTGGCGTTTTAACAGAATTAATGATACTATATATTCATGAGTAAACTTATAATTAATACCGCCAAAAAAGGCGCGAAAATCAACAGCGAAATTTACGGAAATTTTTCCGAGCATCTTGGAAGCTGCATATACAACGGCATATTTGTCGGCGAGAATTCAAAAATTCCAAACGTCCGCGGAATGCGATCGGATATTGTAAAAGCGTTAAAACACATCAAACTGCCTGTGCTTCGCTGGCCGGGCGGATGCTTCGCGGACGAGTATCACTGGAAGGACGGAATCGGCCCGAAAGAAAAACGAAAAAAAATGATCAACACACACTGGGGCGGAGTAGTGGAAGATAACTCCTTCGGTACGCACGAGTTCCTCGATTTTTGCGAACAGGTTGGGTGCAAGCCGTACGTTAACGGAAACCTTGGGAGCGGCACTGTTCAGGAAATGAGCGAATGGGTCGAGTACATGACGTTCGGCGGATTGTCGCCCATGTCTTCGTTAAGGAAAGAAAACGGCCGCGAAAAACCGTGGGAGCTGAAATACTTCGGCGTCGGAAACGAGAACTGGGGCTGCGGCGGAAACATGCGCCCCGAATATTACGCCGATGAATACCGCCGTTATCAGACATATGTGCGCAGTTACGACAGCAATAAAATTTATAAAATCGCGTGCGGCTCGAACGGCTCGGATTATAGATGGACGGATGTTTTAATGAACAACGCGAGATTTCACATGCATGGCCTTTCGCTTCACTATTACACTATTACCCACACTTGGGATAAAAAAGGATCGGCAACCGATTTCACGGAAGCCGAATATTACAGTACGTTAAAAAAAGCGCTTTTAATCGACGAGATCATTGCGAATCACAGCCGCATAATGGACGTTCACGATCCGGGAAAAATGGTCGGCATGATTGTGGACGAATGGGGTACATGGTTCGATGTCGAACCGGGAACTAACCCCGGCTTTTTATTTCAGCAGAACACAATGAGAGACGCGCTTGCAGCGGCGGCTACATTAAATATTTTTAACAAACACTGCGATCGCGTGCATATGGCGAATATCGCGCAGATGGTAAATGTGCTTCAGGCGATCATCTTAACCGAAAATGAAAAAATGGTTCTTACGCCCACATACCATGTTTTTGATTTGTTTAAAAAACATCAGGACGCGACATTGATCGAAAGTTATGTTGACGCTTCCTGCACCGGGACGGAAGAATCGCAGGTGCCCGATCTGCATGTTTCAGCTTCGCAGAAAGGCTCTGAAATTCACATAACGCTCGCGAATCTTTCTTCAAACGAAAACAGGAAGATTGAACTTGAGCTGCCCGGCGCGAAAATCGGAAGCATTTGCGCGCAGATGCTGCACGACGATATGCGCGCTCATAATAATTTCGCGGAGCCTGAGAAGGTAACCCTTGAGGATTTTTCCAACTTTGTGCGGACAGGGCAGGGTTTTGTGTTTACGATCCCCGCCTGCTCCGTTATGGGAATTACGATTGATTGAGTGACTTACTTGATTGATTAGCGCGCTCTATATTGGAATTAATTTTTTTAGATATAAGGAAATAAAATGCCTAAAAACAGTCAAAAGATAGGAGAAGCCAATTTTAAAGCGGCTATTTTTCAGGAATACTTTGGCGCAAAACGATTCACTTATATGCAGGAAGTATCCAAAATTGATTTTGTTATTACTGATAAAGCAGAACGCCATATTTTATGGGCGGAAACAAAAAAAGATACTGCTGATATAATTGAAATGTTTGTTCAATTGATACTTACTATTGGAAAAAACAGAATATATGATGAGTATACACCGCCGCCATTTTTGGGTGTTTTTGATTATAATAAGATCGCGTTTATTCAATACTACATATTAAATGAAGTATTTGGTCAGAATGATTTTAACTGGAATGTTACGCCAAGTGATCATAAAACAAAAGAATTTGTACAATTAAAAAAAATTATTAAAGAAACAATAGAAGAAAACGAGCTTCTTTTTTCTTTTGATAATGATAAACAGGATATTAATGAATTCATTAAAAATAATTTTGTTAATATAATAAAATTAAATCCTGATTTAGTTGTTAAAACACAAATTGATAAAAATAATTTTATTTCCATATATAACCGCTGGCTTGAAATAGTAAAGCCTTCCATTGCCATTGACTGGGAAATGGCGAAAAAAGCAGGAATAATGGATGGATATTTTTATTTGGCAGATTTGCTTTCCATAGAAAATGTATCCTTTCATGATAAATTGCTGATAATTTTACAAAACAATTATTATAAATTTGCAAAAGGAGAAGATGAATACGGTATTTCCCTTTACGGAGAAATACAATTTAAAGATAATCAAAAGAAACATAAAGAATTTTGGAACAGATATAAAAGACCGCATGATAAATGTTACTGGGAATTTATGATTGAACGAAGCGATTTACTTGTTCCGCAGGATATACGGGAAAGAAAAGGAAGTTTTTTTACGCCGCAAAAATGGGTGCGAAAATCGCAGGCGTATCTTGCAAAAGCTTTTGGCGTGAACTGGCAGGACGAATATTATATATGGGATTGCGCGGCAGGCACGGGTAATTTACTTGTTGGTTTAATAAATACATATAATGTATGGGCGTCTACAATAGACAAACAGGATGTCGGCGTAATGTATGAACGGATCAGGAACGGCGCGCACCTGCTAGAATCCCATGTTTTTCAGTTTGATTTTTTAAATGATAGTTTTGAGAAACTGCCTGAAGAGTTAAAAAAAATTATTGATGATCCTGTAAAAAGAAAAAAATTAATTATATATATTAATCCCCCTTACGCGGAAACAATGTCTAAAGGCGAAAAGCATAAAGCAGGCGTTAATATTTCCAAAGTTAATGCGGATTATAGTTTGCAAATGGGAAATTGTGCAAACAGGGAATTATTTATACAATTTCTTACCAGAATTTACTTTGAAATTCCTGATTGTTTTATTTGTACATTTTCCACATTAAAATCCTTAAATGCGCCGAATTTTGACATCTTCCGTTCATCTTTTAAGGCAAAATTAAAATCATTATTTGTTGTGCCAGCGTATACATTTGATAATGTTAAAGGAAAATTTCCCATTGGGTTTCAGATATGGGATACAAGCATAAAACAAAAATTTAAAAAAATAAAAGCGGATGTTTTTGATGAAAATGAAAATAATCTGGGAAAAAAGACTTTTACTAATTATGATGATGTTCAGTTAATTAATGAATGGATTATTGCAACAAGAAACAGAAAAAATGAAAAAAATATTGGTTTTATGGCCTGCCTTGGGAATGATTTTCAGCAAAATAATGTTAATTACATAATGAGTGATAAAAGTCAAATGGCTTCGCCCAGAGGAAGTTGGATAACAGATAAGAATCTAAAGGAAGCCGCCGTTTATTACGCTGTACGTCATTGTATCAGCGCAACCTGGTTAAATGACAGGGATCAATTTCTTTACCCCGGCAGTGAATGGGAGAAAGACAGTGATTTTCATAATGATTGTTTGATTTTTACTTTATTTAACAATAGAATAACTTCATCTATTGGCATTAATCACTGGATTCCATTTACAGCTCAGGATGTAAATGCCAAAGATAATTTTGAATCGAATTTTATGAGCAATTATTTAAAAGGAAGAAAACTTGGCAAAGAAGCAAGAGATTCATTAAAAGCCGGTAAAGAATTATGGAAATATTATCATGCAAAAATTAATAAAAATAATAAGACCAAAAATAATGCGTCTTACTATGATATAAAAGAATTTTTTCAGGGACGTTCAGAGAAAAGCAGAATGAAAATAAAATCTGATGATGATCAATATAACGCTTTAATTAATACATTACGTGCAAATCTGTCTGCATTGAAGGAAAAAATAAAGCCTAAAGTGTATGAATACGGCTTTTTAGAGGAATAAACATGTGTAAACAAATTAATTTACTGCCGTTGATGTGTCAGTTTAATAAAGAAGGTTTTATTACAGATACAACATATTGGGAAACTGATGTATGTGATTATGGAAAATATTATCTTGTTTTTTATACGAATACATATTCTTTGCTTTTACCTGATAACAAAGATGACTGGTTAACTGAAATATTGGAGGCTGAAACTGTTGTTATAACAAGAGGCAGTTATAATGGAAATGATGATTGTTTTGAGATTATGTTTGAAGATAATACAGAAACGCCGTATATGATAATTATTTCTGATGAACAATTTTCCCGCGTGTCTCCTTTAAAGGAAGGCTGGAATGGAAAATTATACATATATGTTGGTTCAATTTATAATTGTAAAAGGGATTTTAATAAAGTATACTATCGAACAGCTGATACATTGCCATATGGTAAAAAAGTTGTAGAATAAATTAAAGCCTTTTCGCCAGGAACGGCAAAAAGGCAAATGGGTTCTGAAGATTAAATCCTTACTTGTCGTCCGGTTTCTTCGCCGCCGGCTGCGAGAATTTCTTCATCGCGTCTTCGATAATTTCATTGCGCACTTTCGCGGCTGCGTTCGGATGAATCGCGGAAATCGGCTCGCCGTTGCTGACTGCTCCTGTTATTATCGAAACATGATCGACAGGATAGTGCGCGAGCGTTTCCGTAAACGGTTTAAAAATACTGTCAAAGTTTTCGATAAGCCATGCCGCTTTTCCCTTGCCGCCTTCCTGAATTGTTTTTAGCGTTACATCAAGCTGTTCGGTTTCGGCTTTCGCGACTTCATACCACGAAGCGACTTCCGCTTTTGCGTCTAACACCGCTTTTTCTTTTTGCGCCTGCGCCGGCGTGATAATTTCCGCGTTGTAACGGTTACGCGAAAGTTCGATGTTCTGCTTTTCCGCTTCAATTTCCGCGCTGACGCCCGATACTCTCGCCTTCGCGTCGGCTGAAACCTGCTCTACGCCGACTTGCTGCCTCTGCGCTTCCTGCGCGAGAGCGACCCTTACCTGCGCCCTAAGCCTGTCAAGTTCATTTTTTAAATTTTTCACTTCCGTTTCAGCGCGCCTTCCTTCCGCCTGTTCAGCCGCGGCGGCTTTTGATTCCGCCTGCGCTTCCCTTGCGCGGGTTTCCGCGTTAGCTGATTGAATCCGCTTTAAAAGCGCGATGTACAAGTCCGGCTCTTCAACGCCGGGAAGTCTGTGGTCGTCAACGTCTGCGATGTTCATCGTTGTTATCTGAAGACCGATGTTTTCAAGGTCAGCCTTGCAGACATTTATCATTTTTGAAACAAGCGCGTCTTTGTCTTTCATTACCTGTTCCGGCGTTACGCTCGCTATTGAATCGCGAAGGTGGCCTTCGATGATGTCGCCTGCGATTTTCGCGAGTTCTTTCCTGTTAGACGCAAGATTTAAAATGCGCGTAACAGCGTAGGAACGGCCGGATTCGTTTCCAGCGATTGCGAAGGAAACTGTCGCTTTTACATTGAGGGGAACAATGCCTGCCGCGATTGCCGATTCAACAACAACTTCGATTGTAATCGGCGTTAAATCAAATTTGGCGAATTTTTGAAAGAGCGGAATAACAAACGCGCGTCCGCCTGAAAATGTTTTAAAGCCTTTATGGCGGCCCGATCCTGTAATTACTCCAAGTTCGTTACCGCCGACAATTTTCATATTTGTTATTAATTGAATTAAAATGGTGATTCCGACAAGCGCGCCGAGTGTTATCGCGAAGAAAATCATTTTTGTCCTCCTTTGCCTTCGCCTGAAAAAGTCTCAGGCGATATAAAAGATTTTATGTCAACGGAAAAAGTATCCGCGAATGTTTTAAGAAAATCGGCGAAGGCCCGCGGCCCGCGGTTAACCGCGCCAGAAAAACCTTCTTCGTCATTCATTACGACAAAGCTGTCAACTTTTGTGTCTCTTGTAGATTCCATGTATGTTTTATAAATCGACGGAAGCTGTTCCTGAAGGAAAAGTACAGCCTGCGCGTCGTTTCCGTATTTTGACACAAGCTGCGCCTTGCTTTTTAAAATCGCGTTACGCGCAGATCGTTTTATCGACACGGCTTCCTGATCGCCTGCCGCTATGATTCTGGCTTCCTCTTCGCGTGCCTGCGCTTCTAATGTAAGCGCGGTCTGGTTTTTAAGTTTTTGCAGTTCGACTAAAATTTTCTGCACAGCCGCTTCACCTGAGTTCGCAGCCTGCGCGATGGATTGATCCGCCGTGATCTTCGCTTCTTTTATAAGTCCGTCAGATTCCCTGCGGTATACTTCAAGTTCTTTTCGCGCGGCGATGATCGCTTCGTCAGCCTTGTTCTTCGCAACTTCGATGCGGCGGCGCGCGTCGCTTTCGGCCTGCTCGGCAATCGCGTGAAGACGCGACTCCTCGATTTCAACTTCCTGCCTTTTTTCAGCTAACGTTTTTTGCGCAAGGTTCGCGATATAATTTGACGTGTCCCATATTTTTTGAAGCGAAACCGAAACAACCTTCATGCCGAAGGAGCGAAGGTCTGCGTTTATGTCCGAAAATAATTCCGCGCGGAAGTGCGCGCGCTCGCCTGTGTTAGCATCGGCGGGATTATCGTCCATTCCGATTGCCTGAAGCGGCGTCGCCTTATTTAAAGCTCCGCGGAAGTTGCCGATTAAAGTCTGCTGCACCTGATCGTGAATCTGCTGGCTGTCCTTTCCCATGAGCCGCTCGACCGCGCTGTAAAGCATCGCTTCGTCATCGTCATCAATGCAGACGCAGGCTGTAGTATCCGCTCCTACAGTAATTCCGTTCGCGCTGTTTACGCCTTCTACGCGGACATTGATCGGAAACACATCAAGGTCAAGAGAACCCACAGCCTGAAAGTACGGAATAACAGTTGTCCTTCCGCGGTTAACAGAGAAACCGAAAGTTTTTCCGCTGCGTTTTGTTTTTCGTCCCGTAACAACCATTATGCGGTTTGGAAGAGCCACCCTGATCAGCGTTTTTAAAAGTCCGACAAGAATGATAAACGCAAGCACCCCAAGGCTGCCGAAAATAAAGCCTTGTAAAATATTCATATTTACTCCTTAATATATTTGAAACTCAAGATGAAAACTTAAAATTAATTATCTTCCGCCGGTTTAATCCAGTATACATCATTATCGTAATCTTCGATAATAATTTCTTTTCCTTTTGGAAATTTTATTTTGGTATCTTTGCATTTAACATAAATTTCCGTTTCTCTTCCGTACTGGCGGATTACCGCTTTGGATATTTCTCCGTTTTCAAGCGGAAGAAGCAGCACTCCTTTTTCTTGTAAAAGTTCATCGGGTTTTATGGAAGAATCCGTGTCTTTGCGGATTAAACGCTTTAAAAGCCGCGCGAGTATCATCATAGCCGCGCCGACGCAGAATGCCCACAAAAGTCCTGATGTTCTTGATAAACCGCTAAAAGAAGCGAACAATCCCGTCGGTCCGAAGCCAAGTGAAAAATAGACAATGTTTCGCAGTACATTCATTATTCTGGAAACTATTTTAACGCCCGGTTTTTCGCTTTCCTGCTTTTTTTCCGCGATCATATTGGAACCGGATTTTGCGCTTACTGCGGCGGCATCGCTGTCATCGTCATTGCTGCCTGAATTATCATTTTCGCCGATGTTATCAAAAACACCCAAAAAGTCAATGAGCGTAACTCCCGCGCCAAAAACAGTAAGAGTTAAAAATAAAATGAATAATTCCGCCATGATTTATGATAACGCAGGAATTTGAGGGAGTCAATGAAAAGTAGCTTTGTCAATTTGTGTAAATGACAAGTTGTAATTATTTAATGTTATTGCTATAATTGCCGGCATGGAAGCGATATATAAACTTAATACCAGGGAAATGGGAATAGATTTATTAAATTCTATAAAAGACGCGTACCCTGATCAAAATATTGAAATAAAGGTTCGTCAGCAAGACGAGTCTGATTACCTCA
>Ga0209755_10001751_pt1 | contig 32365 bp, 30 predicted proteins | sample TergutCo191P1_FD_187301 | JGI IMG/M metagenome (GOLD analysis project Ga0209755, IMG submission 187301) | Cornitermes sp. P1 segment gut microbial communities from Petit-Saut dam, French Guiana - Co191P1 (SPAdes) (version 2) | ecosystem: Host-associated > Arthropoda: Insects > Digestive system... | reverse complement strand
GCGCGCCCGCCGCCCCTACAGGTAGATATCTCCTGCAAGGCTATGTCAAGCCGCAACATGTAGGGGTGGCGGGCGCGCCACCCGGGCTACATATCAATACAAAAGGTTAAAACAGCCAAATGAAACAAGGAGAGCTTTAGTGTGAACGAACAACTTGAACCCATGGCGCAATTCTTCAACGACCGCAGCGAAATCTACGATGAAGCGCATTTGGGGCATCTCAAGCATGACGGCGGCATGGCGAGCAAGGACATCGTTGCGTTGCATTTGCCCGAGGGCACGCGCGATATTCTTGACCTGGGCTGCGGCACGGGGCTTGAGCTCCCTGCGATTTTTGTGCGATTCCCGCAAGCGAAGGTGCTGGGCATTGACCTCGCGCAGGACATGCTCAACCTGCTGCATGAGCGCTGCGTCGGGCTTGCCGTGCAAACGCGGTGTATGAGCTATTTTGACTACGACTTCCCGCCTGCGCAGTTCGATGCCGTGATCTCGGTGATGAGCCTGCACCACTTTAGCCCTGCGCAAAAGCTGCAGCTGTTCACGCAAGTGCGCGGCACGCTGCGGCCGGGCGGCGTGTTCATCAACTGCGATTACTATGCGAAAACGGCGCGGGATGAACGCGCGAACTTCGCCAAGCTTGCGCGTGAGCATCAACAGCCGGGCGAAACCCACTTTGACACGCCATTGACGGCTCGGCATGAAATGCGCTTGTTGCGGCAGGCAGGCTTTGCGCGCACGGAAGTCGCGTGGCAGCAGGGCAATGCGAAGCTAGTTTGCGCGACATAACAGTTTGAGGCGGGAAAAACCGCCTCTATTTTTATGCGAACGCTAATAAGACACAGCGAAGCGACAATTTTATGCATAAACCCATTGAATATTCATCGAAAGTGTGATATAATAGAGGTATTATACAGGCTGGGAGTTCACCATGACACAACAACAACGAAGACAAGCCCGCGAACAAGCCTTTGCGCTGCTGTTCGAGCTCACGTTTCACGCAAGCTTGGAGGAAGTTCTTGCAGCGCGGGACGAAGACGCCGAACCGCCGCATGAGTTCGCCCTGCAGCTGGCAACCTTAGCGGTGGAAAATCTGCCGGGGATTGACGAGAGCATCGCGAAGCGCCTAAAACCCGGGTGGCGGCTGGGACGCATCCCGCGTGCCACGCATGCGGTGCTGCGCCTTGCCGTGTGCGAAATGCTGCACATGGATGACATCCCCGTGGGTGCGAGCATCAACGAGGCGGTGGAGCTGGCGAAGCTGTATGGCGACGACGATGCGCCGAAGTTCGTGAATGGATTACTTGGTGCGATTGCGAGGGGCAGTGAGCAGGAGTCTAGCAGTGAGGTATAGCTTAGGCATTGACACCAGCAATTATACGACCAGCTGGGCTTTGTATGACGGCGAAACCGTGCGGCAACTCAAGCGCCCATTGCCCGTGAAGGCGGGTGAGCTGGGCTTGCGGCAGAGCGACGCGCTGTTTCATCATACGGTTGCGTTGCCTGCGATGCTGGATGAGTTCGTGCGTGGGCAACGCATCACGGCAGTTGGCGTGAGCAGCCGCCCGCGCGACGTGGAGGGCAGCTACATGCCCTGCTTTTTGGCGGGCGTGAGTGCTGCACAGGCCATCGCCGCTGCGCTGGACATCCCACTGCACCAAACCAGCCACCAACAGGGGCATCTTGCGGCGGCGTTGTATTCCGCTGGGCGGCTGGATTTGCTGGATGGCGAGTTCCTCGCTTGGCATGTGAGCGGCGGCACCACAGAGCTGTTGCATGTGCGCCCCGGGTTGCAAGCCACTTGCATTGGCGGCACAGCGGACCTCAACGCCGGGCAGCTGGTGGATCGCGTGGGTGCGCAGCTGGGGTTGGCTTTTCCTGCCGGGCCTGCGCTGGATCAACTGGCGCAGCGCGGCGAGCCACAGCGTGTTCGGGCGAGCGTGAGCGGCATGCAAATGCATCTTTCGGGCGTGGAAAACCAGTGCAAGAAGATGACGGATAGCCCGGAAAATATCGCGCGGTTTTGCCTCGCAACGGTTGCGGATGCGATGATTAAGATTACACGTGCGGCGGGCGACCTGCCGCTGATTTGCGCGGGCGGTGTGTGCTGCAGCCAAGTGCTGCGCGCGAGTTTCATGGCGGCGTTTGCGCATGCACACTTCGCTGCGCCGGAGTTTAGCGCGGACAACGCGGCCGGTGTCGCCATTTTAGCAGGGGAGGGCATGACATGCTAGCACCTCTCACCGTTTCGCAACTGAATAAGTACGTCAAGTTCCTGCTGGAGGAAAGCGATGGCTTGCGCGGGCTTGCTGTGGCGGGTGAAATCAGCAACTTCAAGGCGCACTACAGTGGGCACTGGTACTTCACGCTCAAGGACGACAAAGCCGCGCTGCCTGCGGTGATGTTCCGCGAGGCGAACCGCCGCTTGGGCTTTGTGCCGCACGATGGCATGCGCGTGGTGGTGTTTGGTCGCGCGTCGCTGTATGAACGCGACGGCAAGTTTCAGGTTTATGCTGAAGACATGCAGCCCGACGGCTTGGGTGCGCTGTACCTCGCGTTTGAGCAGCTGAAAGAACGCCTTGCCGCCGAGGGCTTGTTTGACGACGAACGCAAGCGACCCATCCCCGTTTTCCCGCAGCGGGTGGGGATTATCACCAGCGGCACAGGCGCTGCGCTGCAGGATATGCTGCAAGTGTTGGGCCGGCGTTGCTCGGCTTGTGAAGTCGTGCTGTGCCCGGTGCAAGTGCAAGGAGCGGGCGCAGCCAAGCAGATTGCCCAAGCGGTTGAGCTGCTCAACGCGCGCGAAGCCGCTGATGTGCTCATCGTGGGCAGGGGAGGCGGCTCGCTGGAAGACTTGTGGGCGTTCAACGAAGAGCCTGTGGCACGCGCTGTTGCGAGCTCGCGCATCCCGGTCATCAGCGCGGTGGGGCACGAAACCGACGTGACCATCTGCGATTTCGCGGCCGACTTACGCGCGCCGACGCCTTCCGCTGCCGCTGAACTTGCCGTGCCGGACATGAGCGAAATCGCCGCAGGATTGCAAGGGCTGCACGAGCGCATGGGATATGCCATGCAGGCGAATTTGCAGCAACGCCGCGCACAGTTGAGCAGTTTGCTGGGGCGGCGGGTGCTCACTCGCCCGCAGGAATTGGTTTACAGCGCCCAACAACGCCTAGACAGCGCAACGCAACGTATGCACAGCGCCATGACCGAGCGCACGCTGCGTGAGCGGGCGAAGTTCACGCGCTTGGCGGCGAGCTTGCACGCGTTGAGCCCACTGGCGGTGCTGGCGCGGGGCTATGCGATTGCACGCAAAGACGATGTGCCGGTGGCGAGCGTTAAAGCGCTGGAACTGGGCGATATGCTGGAGTTGCAGTTATACGATGGCGTGTGCGGTGTTTTAGTATGTGCCCCCCGCGCGCAGCGCGACTAAAGTTTTTGCGCCACTTTTTTTCAAAAAAGTGGCAGAAGGAGAAAATGACATGCATAATTATGAGAAGGCGTTCGCACGCTTGGAAGAAATCGCGGGGCTGCTCGAGCAGGGCAGTTTGCCGCTTGAACAAAGCCTGAAGCTGTTTGAAGAGGGCACAAAGCTCGCGGCACAACTGCAGCAAACCCTGCAGACCGCCGAGCAAAAGCTCACCACTTTGGCGCTGGAGGGCAACGATGAATAACGTGGATGTGCAGCTGAAAGAACAGGCCGCGCAGTTCGAGCGCACGCTGCAGCGATACCTCCCCGGCGGCGAAAGCGTGGTGGCGCAGGCGATGCGTTATAGCCTCACCGGCGGCGGCAAGCGCATCCGTCCGGTGCTGGTGCAAGCGTTTTGTGCGCTGTTTGGCGGACGTGCGGAAGATGCCGCTCCCCTTGCGGTGGCCATTGAGTTGGTGCATTGCTACTCGTTGGTGCATGACGATCTGCCCTGCATGGACAACGACGACATGCGCCGCGGGCGACCTGCTTGCCACAAGCAATTCGGCGAGCAAACGGCGTTGCTGGCGGGCTCGGCGATGCTGTGCGAGGCGTTTGCGGTGGCGGGCAAGCATCCCGCTGCGGTGGAGATTTTGGTGCGTGCGGCGACGGACATGATCGAAGGGCAGTGGCAAGACTTGAGCTACGAGGGCGCGGAAATCACCCGCGCGCAGCTGGAGGAAATGAACACACGCAAGACCGGCGCACTGCTGCTTGCTGCCTGTGAGCTCGGCTGCTTGGCGGCGAACGTAGCACCTGCACGCATGGCTGCCGCGCGTGCGTATGCGGCGCACATGGGCTTGCTGTTTCAGCTCACGGACGACATTCTCGACGTGACGGCAAGCAGCGAGACGCTGGGCAAAACGGCGGGTAAAGACGCCGTGGCGGGGAAAAATACCTGGGTGAGCCTGCTTGGGCTTGAGCAAGCGCAAGCATTTGCGCATGAGCTTGCCGCCGCCGCGCAGACAGCCATTGCGGACTATGCCGAGGCTGGCGATTTGCTGTTTGATTTGCCTGTTTGGCTCATCGAAAGAGACGCCTAGCGGCGGGCAGTCGCTTCGCGATAAATCTGCGAATTTGTGCAGGAAGGAAAACCATGCATAAAATTTTACCGAATATTGCTTCGCCGGCTGACTTGCGCGATATTGCGCATGACGATTTGCCGCGCTTAGCGCAAGAAATTCGTCAGTGTATCATCAGCACGGTGGAGCAAAACGGCGGGCACATGGCCTCGAATTTGGGCGTGGTGGAGCTCACGCTTGCGCTGCATTTGGCGTTTGATTCCCCCCGCGATGCCCTCATTTGGGACGTGAGCCACCAGAGCTACACGCATAAGTTGCTCACGGGTCGTTATGCGCAGTTTGGCACGCTGCGGCAGTCGGGTGGGCTTTCGGGCTTCACCAACCGCGACGAAAGCGGGCACGATTACTTCACCGTGGGGCACTCGAGCTCCAGCGTGTCGCAAGCACTGGGCTTAGCCGAAGCGCGCCGCCTACAGGGCTGCGAGGACTACACCGTGGCGGTGCTGGGCGACGGCGCTCTCACCGGCGGACCGGTTTACGAGGCGCTCAACAACGCCGGACGCAGCCATGCGAAGCTCATCGTGGTGCTCAACGACAACGAGATGAGCATCTCGCGCAATGTGGGCGGGCTGTCACGCTACCTCGCGAAGGTGCGGGCGCAGCCGCGTTATCGCCGCAGCAAGCAGCGCGTGGAACGTGCGTTGCGCCGCATTCCCGGGGTGGGGGACTGCTTGGCCAAGCAGGTGTCGAAGCTCAAGGACTTGGTTAAGCGCGTGCTAACAGGCACAACGATCTTCGAGCAACTGGGTTTGGCCTATATTGGACCTGTGGATGGGCATGATATGGCGCGATTGTCGGCTGCGCTGGAAAGCGCGAAGCTCAGCCCGCGTCCGGCGCTGGTTCACGTGCATTCAACAAAGGGTAAAGGATTCACCTTTGCAGAGCAAGCGCCGGATGAATACCATGGCGTTGCGCCCGTCTGTGGCGTAAAAGCAGAAAGCTTTACAGACATTTTCGGCAATGCATTGTGCGAACTTGCGGCGGGAAATCCTGCCATTTGCGCGGTGACGGCTGCCATGGCACTGGGAACTGGCTTGAGCGGCTTTGCGGCGAAGCATCCCGCGCGTTTTTTCGACGTTGGCATTGCCGAGGCACATGCGGTGACCTTTGCGGCGGGGTTGGCTCGCCAGGGCATGCGCCCGGTGGTGGCGTTGTACTCAACCTTCATGCAGCGGGCGTTTGATCAACTGCATCACGACGTTGCGCTGCAGGGTTTGCCCATGGTGGTAGCCGTTGACCGCGCGGGCTTTGTGGGCGCAGACGGCATCACGCACCATGGACTATACGACGTGGCGATGTGTGCGGCGTTGCCCGGCGCGCAGGTTTATGCGCCCGTGGCGGCCGACGAACTGCGCGGCATGCTGCAGCACGCGTTGCGGGACGACAAGCTCAGCTTTGTGCGCTATGCGCGCGATTGCGCGGTGCAGCTTGCGCCGGATCAATCTTGCGAAACCTTCGATGAATTTGGCAGTGGCGATTGCGCCATTGTGACCTATGGTCGCTTGGTGCATGAAGCCTTGCAAGTGCCGGGCGTGCGTGTGTTGCGGCTGCGGCGCGTGCTGCCGATTGACCCTGCCGCTGTGCAGGCGGTGCTGAATTGCCGCCGCGTGTGTTTCTTTGAAGAGGGCATCCGCGCAGGCGGCGCTGGCGAGCGCTTTGGTGCGATGCTCGCACAGGCGGGCTATGCGGGCGAGTTCACGCTCAACGCGGTGGAGGGTTTTGCTCGCCACGCGAGCTTGGCGGAGCTCCTCGCCGAGCACCAGCTCGACCGTGCCGCGATGCGCGAAGCCTCGCAACTTTTTTGAAAAAAAGTTGCACAAAAAACTTTAGTCGCGCTACGCGCGGGGTGAATTTAATGAGATTGGATGTTGTCTTGGTTGAGCGGGGATTATGCGCGAGTCGTGCTAAAGCGCAGCGTGTGATAGAAGAGGGCTTGGTCAGCGTGAATGGTGAGCCTGCACAAAAACCGAGCAGGATGATTGTGCAAGACGACGAAATCGTGCTGCAAGATGACCACGCGCAGCACTACGTTGGTCGCGGCGCGCTCAAGCTGCTGCACGCGCTGGAGGTCTTCGACATCAACGTGGCTGGGCTGCGCTGCCTAGACGTTGGCGCGAGCACAGGCGGTTTTACGCAGGTGCTGCTCGAACGCGGCGCGGCGCATGTGACTGCCGTGGACGTGGGCACGGGGCAGCTGGCACCCATGCTGCGTGAAGACCCGCGCGTGCATTCACGCGAGCAGATGGATATTCGCATGCTTGAAATGCCAGCAGTGGAGTTCGCCTGCGTGGACGTTTCGTTCATCTCGCTGAAGCTGGTGTTGCCCAAGTTAGCAGAGCTTTTGCTCCCGCAACGTGCAGCAGTAGCACTGGTAAAACCGCAGTTTGAGTGCGGACCTTCCGCGGTGAACAAGCGCGGGCTGGTGAAGTCGCCCAGGGAGCGTGAACGTGCGTTGCGGCAGGTGATTGCCGCCGCGCAACAGGCCGGTTTCGCCGAGCTTGGGGTGACGCAATCGCCGCTGCTGGGCGGGCAGGGCAACGTGGAATTTCTACTATATTTGCAAAGGGAGGGCTGCGCGTGAAACAGATGATGGTGGTGCAAAAATCATCGGCGGAGGCACTTGCGGCGGAAATTGAGGGGCGTTTGCGCAAACTCGGCGTGAAAATTGTTCACAATCCGGCGCAGTGTGATGCCATCATCGCCGTGGGTGGTGACGGCACGATTCTCAACGCCGCACACATGGTGCTGCCGCACGGCAAGCCTGTGCTGGGCGTGAACGCCGGGCGGCTGGGATTTCTCGCCGGACTGGAACAGCATGAGTTGGATACGCTGCTGCCGCGCTTGGCAGCTGGCGATTTTGCGCTGGATTATCGCATGTTGTTGCATGTGCAGGTGGAGCAGCACGGACAAATTATCCGTGACAGCCTGTGCGTGAACGATGCGGTGTTGGCGCGGCGTTTCCCACGCATTGCGGAAATTAATGTGATCTGCGACGACGGTCAAACGCTGTCATATCTGGGTGATGGCGTGATTTTCGCCACGCCCACAGGCTCCACGGCCTATAATTTTTCGGCGGGTGGCCCGGTGGTGCAGCCGGGCATTGAGAGCATTTTGCTCACGCCCATTTGCAACCACAAAGCACCGGCGCGCACCATCGTGTTTGCGGCGGATTCCACCTTTTCGGTGGAAATCCCGGACGAGGAGCTCGCACTGGGCATTGACGCACAAGCTCCGCAGCCGTTGCATCGTGGCAGCCGCGTGACCGTGCGCCGCCACAGCAGCCAAGCGGCGTTTATTCGCCTGAAGCCTGCGAGTTTTCTCGAAATCTTCAACGAAAAAATGGGGGTGAGCTTATGAAATCGCAGCGGCATCAGCTGATTTTACGTTTGATTGGTGAGCAGCAAATCGCCACGCAGGAGCAATTGCTCACCGCGCTTGCACAGGAGGGCATGGTCGTTGCACAGGCCACCATCTCGCGTGACATTGCGCAGCTAAAGTTGCGCAAAAATGGTGCGTATTATGAGATTGAGCCCGACATTCCACAGGGCAAGGCAGCCAATTTGCGCATGATTTTGCGCAGTTCCATCGTCGGCGTGGAGGGCGCGGGGCACACGGTATGCGTGCGCTGCGAGGTCGGCATGGCGCAAAGCGTTTGTGTGGCGATTGATGCGCTGAAACCTGCGGGCATACTGGGTAGCTTGGCGGGGGATGACACCATTTTCCTGTTGTGCAAAACTGAGCAGGACATGCAGAAAGTCCGAGAGGAGATTCGGCAATATGCTACAGCATCTAACCATTGATAACATAGCGGTCATCAAGCAGGCGCAGCTGGAGTTGCCGGCGGGTTTCGTTGCGCTCACGGGTGAAACCGGTGCGGGCAAGTCCATTGTGATTGATGCCATCAACGCTGTGCTGGGCGTGCGCACCAGCCGCGATCTCATCCGCACCGGCGCAGAAACGGCGCGAGTGTCGGCGCAGTTCGGCGAAGTTGGGGCGGAAATCACGACCTTGTTGCGTGAACATGACCTGCCGGAAGAAGATGACGGCACGGTGCTGGTGAGCCGCGTGATTTCGCACACGAAGAACAGCTGCCGCGTCAACGGCATGCCGGTGACGGTGGCCACGCTGCGCCAACTGGGGCAGCTGCTTGTTAACGTGCATGGTCAGCATGACAACCAGGCGTTGCTCGACCCCGCGCGGCACGTGCATTTCGTGGATGCAATCGCGGAAAACGAGCCCCTGCGCGTGGAGTATCGTGCGGCGTTTGCGCAGTTGCGTGCGCTGCAGCGCGAGCAGGATGCCCTGCAGATGGACGAGGACGAAAAGGCGCGGCGATTGGACATGCTAGAGCACCAAATCGATGAGCTGGAGCAGGCCGATGTGCAGCCCGGCGAGCGAGAGAGCTTGCGTGAGCGGCAGGCGATGATGCGCAACAGCGAGAAGATCGCCGAGAATTTGCAGGCGGCGACGACTGCACTGGGCGATGAGGCGGGCGCAATCACATTGGCGTTTGAGGCGATTTCGGCGCTGCAGCAGGTGACGGAATATTTGTCCGCGGCGGATGAGCTCGTTGAACGTCTGCAAAGCGCTGCCTACGAGCTGCAGGAGGGCGCTGCCGACCTACGCGGCTTGCTGGACACCGCGACATTTGACCCCGCGCAGGCTGACGAGGTGCAGGCGCGGCTGGATGTGTACTATCGGCTTTCGCGCAAATATGGGAGCACAGAGTCGGATATGCTGGCGTTTTTGGAGCGTGCGCGCGCCGAACGGGCGTCTATCACGCAGAGCGATGCGCGCATTTTGCAGCTGGAGGAAGAGATCGACACGCAGCTGCAGCAGACCATCGCCCTAGCCAAGCAGCTGGCGAAATCGCGCCGCGCAGCAGGGGAGCAGTTCGCGCAGCGCGTGGCGAAAGAGCTCGCGGAGCTCGACATGCCCGGCATCACATTCGCGGTGCAATTCACCAAAATTCCGCTGCGACTCGAGGGCGGCGAAACCGCCGAGTTCCTCATCTCCGCAAACCCGGGCGAAGCGCCCAAACCCCTTGCAAAAGTGGCATCGGGTGGCGAACTTTCACGCGTGATGCTGGCGATTAAGGCCGTGCTTGCTGCCAAAGACAGCACGCCGACGCTCATTTTTGACGAAATCGACGCGGGCGTCAGTGGTCGCGCGGCGCAGAAAATCGGGCGAAAGCTCCGCCAAGTTGCGCAAGGGCGGCAGGTGATGTGCGTCACGCATCTGGCGCAAATCGCGGCGCTGGCAGACTGCCACTTGCACATCAGCAAGCATGTGCAGGCCGACGAAACGCAAACGTGCATCGAATTGCTCGACCATGAAGGTCGTCGTCGCGAACTTGCGCGAATCATGGGCGGCGAGATTATCACCCCCGCACAACTCGAAGCGGCAGAGGATATGCTGGCGCAACGCACATAGCAAAAAACCCACCATTTACTGGTGGGTTTAATTTTGGCAAAAAGCAGGGAATTAGTCGCACTCAATAACTGCGCCCGAGCCAACGGTTCTGCCGCCTTCGCGGATAGCGAAACGCAGGCCTTTTTCGATGGCGATTGGGGTGATGAGCTCAACGTCCATTTCCACGTTGTCGCCGGGCACACACATTTCAATGCCTTCAGGCAATGTGATCACGCCGGTCACGTCCGTGGTGCGGAAGTAGAACTGCGGGCGATAGTTGTTGAAGAACGGCGTGTGGCGGCCACCTTCGTCTTTGGTCAGCACGTACACTTGACCTTTGAACTTGGTGATGGGCGTGATGGAGCCCGGTGCTGCCAGCACTTGACCACGCTCGATGTCTTGGCGTTGCACACCGCGCAGCAATGCACCGGCGTTGTCGCCTGCTTCGGCGTAATCCAAGCTCTTGTGGAACATTTCCAGACCAGTAACCACAACTTTGCGGCGCTCGTCGGTCAGACCAACGATTTCCACTTCGTCGCCAGTTTTGATTTGTCCGCGCTCCACGCGACCGGTGGCTACGGTGCCGCGGCCGGTGATGGTGAACACGTCTTCAACGGCCATCAGGAAGGGCAGGTCAGCTTTACGGTCGGGGGTAGCGATGTAGCTGTCAACAGCGTCCATCAGTTCCCAGATCGGTTGCAGTTCCGGGGCATCCATGTCGCCGCCGGCATACTCAAGGGCTTTAAGGCCCGAGCCGCGGATAACAGGGATGTCGTCGCCGGGGAAGCCTTGCTCGCTGAGCGCTTCACGGATTTCCATTTCAACCAGGTCGAGCAGTTCGGGATCGTCCACTTGGTCGCATTTGTTCATGAACACCACGATGTAGGGCACGCCAACTTGGCGAGCCAGCAACAAGTGTTCGCGCGTTTGCGCCATCGGGCCGTCGGTGGCGGCGATAACGATAATCGCGCCGTCCATTTGTGCCGCGCCGGTGATCATGTTTTTGATGTAGTCGGCGTGGCCGGGGCAGTCAACGTGTGCATAGTGGCGTGCTTCGGTTTCGTATTCCACGTGTGCAGTGTTGATGGTAATGCCGCGTTCGCGCTCTTCGGGCGCTTTGTCGATGCTGGCGTAGTCTTTGAATTCTGCGCCGCCCTTCATGGCCAGGGATTTGGTGATTGCGGCGGTCAGCGTGGTTTTACCATGGTCCACGTGACCGATGGTGCCGATGTTAACGTGGGGTTTGCTGCGTTCAAATTTTTGCTTGCCCATGATAGTAGCCTCCTTAGTATTGTTCAGTTAAATTATAACAGATTAGAATGGAAATTGCAAGTGTTTTGCTGAAATTATTTTTACTTCTTCACTTTTTCGCTCATGATGTCTTCAGCAATGCTTTTCGGCACTTGCGTGTAGTGGCTGGGCTCCATCGAATACTGCCCGCGCCCTTGCGTGGACGAGCGCAGCGTGGTGGCGTAGCCAAACATCATGCTCAGCGGAACTTGGGCGTCAATTTGCGCGGCACCGCTGCGGTTTTGGGTGTCCAGAATTTGTCCGCGGCGCGAGTTGAGGCCGCCGATGACATCGCCCATGTAGTCATCCGGCACGTTCACCGAAACTTTCATGATGGGTTCCATCAGCACGGGGTCGGCTTTGCGCATGGCATCCTTGAAGGCCATTGAGCCTGCAATCTTAAACGCCATTTCGCTGGAGTCCACTTCGTGGTACGAGCCGTCATACAGCGTGACTTTGCAGTCCACCACGTTGTAACCCGCGAGGGTGCCGGCCAGCATGGCGCCTTTGATGCCCGCTTCAACCGCCGGGATATACTCCTTGGGCACTGCACCGCCCACAATTTCGTTGGCGAACTCGTAGCCTTTTTCGGGGTTGGGTTCAATGCGGATTTTCACGTGACCATACTGCCCGCGTCCGCCGCTTTGGCGTGCGTACTTGCAGTCCACATCGGCGAGCTTGGTGATGGTTTCGCGGTAGGCCACCTGTGGTTTGCCCACGTTGGCTTCAACCTTGAATTCACGCAGCATGCGGTCAACGATGATTTCCAGGTGCAGCTCGCCCATGCCGGCGATGATGGTTTGCCCGGTTTCTTCGTCGGTGTAGCATTTGAAGGTGGGGTCTTCCTCGGCCAGCTTTTGCAGGGCGATGGACATTTTTTCTTGCCCCAGCTTGGTTTTGGGCTCAATGGCCACACGGATAACGGGTTCCGGGAACTCCATGCTTTCCAAAATCACGGGATTTTGTTGCTCGCACAGGGTGTCGCCGGTGGTGGTTTCTTTCAGGCCGATGGCCGCTGCAATGTCGCCCGCATAAACCACTTCGATGTCTTCGCGGCGGTTGGCGTGCATTTGCAGGATGCGACCGATGCGCTCATTCTTGTGCTTGCTGGCGTTGAACACCGTGGAGCCAGAACGAACCTTGCCGCTGTATACACGGAAGAAGCACAGCTTGCCCACAAAGGGGTCGGTGGCGATTTTGAACGCCAATGCGCTGAAGGGTTCATCGTCACTGCTGTGGCGCTCGATCTCTTCATCCGTCTTGGGATTGATGCCTTTGATGGCCTCAATGTCCGTGGGCGCAGGCATGAACTCCACCACGGCATCCAGCAGTTGCTGCACGCCTTTGTTGCGGTAGCTCGTGCCGCAAACCACGGGCACCATGCTGTTGGCGATGGTTGCCGCGCGAATGCAAGCCTTGATTTCGTCGACACAAAGCTCTTCGCCGTTGAGGTATTTCTCCATCAGCGTGTCGTTTTGGTCGGCCACAGCCTCCAGCATTTCAATGCGATACAGCTCGGCTTGCTCGGCCATGTCGGCGGGGATTTCCTCCACGCGCACGTCAAGACCTTTGTCATCGTAGTACACAACGGCCTTGTTCTCCACCAAGTCAATCACGCCACGGAAGGTATCTTCCGCGCCGATGGGCAACTGGATGGGCACGGCGTTGCACTTGAGACGGTCGCGCAGCATGTCAAGCACGTTGTAGAAATCCGCGCCGGTGATGTCCATTTTGTTCACATACACCATGCGGGGCACGCGGTACTTGTCTGCTTGGCGCCACACGGTTTCACTTTGGGGTTCAACACCGCCTTTGGCGCACAGCACGGTAACGCTACCGTCCAGCACGCGCAAGCTGCGCTCAACCTCCACCGTGAAGTCCACGTGGCCGGGGGTGTCGATAATGTTGATGCGATGATCACGCCAAAAGCAGGTCGTGGCAGCCGAAGTGATGGTGATGCCGCGCTCTTGCTCTTGTTCCATCCAGTCCATGGTGGCGGCGCCGTCGTGCGTTTCGCCCAGCTTGTGCGTTTTGCCTGTGTAGAACAAAATGCGTTCGCTGGTTGTTGTTTTGCCGGCGTCGATGTGTGCCATGATGCCGATGTTGCGTGTCATTTCCAGGGATACTTGTCGGGACATATTCGCTCCTTAGTTGTCGTTTACCATCTGAAATGCGCAAAGGCTTTGTTTGCATCAGCCATTTTATGCATGTCTTCGCGTTTTTTGAACGCGGCACCGGTTTCGTTGCATGCGTCCAGAATTTCGTTGGCCAGGCGTTCTTTCATTGTGCGTTCACTGCGGGCGCGGGAGTAGTTGGTGATCCACCGCAGACCCAGCGTTTGGCGGCGCTCTGGGCGCACGTCAATGGGCACCTGGTAGGTGGCACCGCCCACGCGGCGGGCTTTGACTTCAAGCGAGGGCATTACGTTTTCCATCGCTTTTTCAAAAGCCTCAAGGGGTTCTTGACCGGATTTTTCGCGGATAATGTCGAAAGCGTCGTATACAATGCGCTGCGCAACGCCTTTTTTGCCGTCAATCATCACGTTGTTAATCAACCGTGTGACCAACTTTGACCCATACAGGGGATCTGGCAAAACGTCGCGCTTGGCAATTTGGCCTCTTCTTGGCACTTCGCTTCCCTCCTTCATTAAATATTATGAAATCTTAGGTACTGAGCCAGCAAGAGAACCATATATAGCATGAACTTATTCATGGTAATTATTCTCATTACTGGGTTTGCGCGCTTACTTCTTGTCGCGCTTTTGACCGTATTTGCTGCGGCCTTGTTTGCGGTTTTGCACACCTTGGGTGTCCAATGTGCCGCGGATGACGTGATAGCGCACGCCGGGCAGGTCACGCACACGGCCGCCGCGGATGAGCACAACGCTGTGTTCTTGCAGGTTGTGGCCAACGCCGGGGATGTAGCTGGTGACTTCAATGCCGTTGCTCAAGCGCACACGAGCGATTTTGCGCAGCGCGGAGTTCGGTTTTTTCGGCGTAGTGGTTTTCACTGCCGTGCACACACCGCGTTTTTGCGGGCTATCTTGGTTGGTTTGCACGTTTTTGTGGCTGTTGAGGCCTTTGCGCAGTGCAGGGGTTTTCGACTTGCGCACGCTGGTTTCGCGTCCGTTGCGGACAAGCTGATTAAAGGTTGGCATTCTGGTTCTCCTTTCATGACAAAATACGTCGCGATAAATACGCAACCCTAATAGTATAACACAAGAAGCTGAACTTGTCAACCCCTTGTGTCGAATTTTCTATTCGCCGATAGCAGAAACGGTTGTGTTGAATATTTCGCGCGCGCTATTGAGCGCGTATGAGGTGGATGGCTCGTCGACTTCCATTTCATCGGGGTAGCGCAGCCGCACAGCATAAGGTGTAAGCTGCTTGCCTGCTTCAGAAAAAACATGAAACACCGGCGTGTGTGTGCGACAAAGCTCAATGAGCAACACAATGTCGTGCGTATAAGGTGGCTCAATACCCAAACTGATGAGATAAGCTTTGACGGATTTTTCCGCGCATTGTTGGCTCAAAAAGCAAATCAATTCAAGCGGACGCGGCCAGCGGTTGTCGTATAAATACTGCGCGTTGTTCAAGTCATCGGTGGCTTTAGCTAGCCATTGAGCGACTTCGCTTGTCATAGAGCAGCACTCCTTTTTGCGCAACGTTTTTTTCAATGGTGGCGATCCATGTTTTTCGTTCGTGAAATCGGCTGACGGTGTTAGCTAAAATATCGATAGGCTTGTTTAGTGGTCGTGGCACAGCGCGGTATGAATGATGCACCGCGTCTATCACGCGCATGTTGTCGGGCACCACCACGAAAAAATCATAGTCGCTGTTTTCGTGCGGTTGTCCATAGGCGTAGGAGCCGAACAGGTAAATCTGCTCGGCGGGCACAGCATCTTTGATTGCTTCGGCGATTGCCTTGATTTCATCGTTGATGTGCATGTCTCAACTCCTATTTTCTACTCACCCTCAACGGCGAGTTCCATGGCGTCCATGAACTGCCGCGCGAAGGGGTTGGCGGTGTTCACCACTGTCACGTCGGTGTAGCACTGCATGCCGGTGCCGCTGGGCAGGAGCTTGCCGATGATGACGTTCTCCTTCAGACCAATGAGCGGGTCACTTTTGCCTTTGATGGCGGCTTCCGTGAGCACTTTGGTGGTCTCTTGGAAGGACGCTGCAGACAGGAAGCTCTCCGTTGCCAAGGAGGCTTTGGTGATACCCATCAGCACAGGCTCAACTTGCGGCAGATAGGCGGCATCGCCATCGCGTGCGTTGATTTCCTCGCAGGTGTGGCGGAACTGCCGTTTTTCCAGCAGTGTGCCGGGCAGGAAGTCCGAGCTCCCCGGCTCAACCACGCGCAGTTTGCGCATCATCTGGCGGATGATGACTTCAATGTGTTTGTCGGCGATGTCTACCCCTTGGCCGCGATAAGTGCGCTGCACCTCTTGGATGAGGTAGCTGTGCACGTCATGCACGCCGAGCACGGCGAGGATGTCGTGCGGGTTGCGCGCGCCTTCGGTGATGTTTTCGCCGCGACGCACGCGGCTGCCGTTGGTCACCTTGATGATTTGGTCGTAGGGGATGGGGTAGGCGCGTTCTTCGGGGTTTTCGGCATCTTCGCTGGTGATGATGACGTTCTTGCTCTTCTTGATTTCACGGAAGCTCACGATGCCGTCGATCTCGGCGATTTGTGCAAGCAACTTGGGCTTGCGTGCCTCGAAGAGTTCCTCAACGCGCGGCAGACCCTGGGTGATGTCGCTGGTGTCGCGCGCGCCGCCGGTGTGGAAGGTACGCATGGTCAGCTGCGTGCCGGGTTCACCGATGGACTGTGCGGCGATGATGCCCACGGCCTCGCCCACGGTGACCGGTTCGCCAGTGGCGAGGTTCATGCCGTAGCACTTGATGCACACGCCGCGCTCGCTTTCGCAGGTCAGCAGCGAACGAATGGCGACTTGCTCACGCTTGCCTTCGGGCGTGTTGTCGCGCACATAGGCGGCGATGGCGTTGGCTTGGCTTTCGTTGATGATTTCGTCTTTGCTGTGCAGCAATTCGCCGCTGGCTTCGTTAACGAGGTCGTGTAACAGATAGCGTCCCAGCAGGCGTTCTTCCATCGGCACAATGCGGCGGCCGTCGGCAAACACGTCGTAGACATCCGCACCGTCGGGGCAGCCGCAGTCGCTTTCGCGGATGATTACATCCTGCGACACGTCAACTAAGCGGCGGGTGAGGTAACCGGAGTCGGCGGTGCGCAGCGCGGTGTCGGCCAAGCCTTTGCGCGCACCACGTGAGGCGATGAAGTATTCCAAAATGTTCAAGCCTTCGCGATAATTGGCGCGAATGGGCACTTCGATGGTGCGGCCTGCGGTGTTGGCAATCAGCCCGCGCATGCCGGCCAGCTGGCGCAACTGGCTGTCGTTGCCGCGCGCGCCGGAGCGCAGCATCATGTTGATGGGGTTGTATTCGTCGAAGTTTTCTTTCAAGGCGTCGGCAACGCGCTTGGTGCACTCTTCCCATGTGGAGATGGTGCGTTGGCTGCGTTCGTCGTTGGAGAAGAAACCGCGATTATACTGGCGCTGAATGCTTTGGATTTTCTCTTCGGTTTCGGCCAAAATACCAGCTTTTTGCGGCGGGATGGTGGCATCTGCCACGGCCACCGTGATGCCCGAGCGTGTGCTGAAGCGGTAGCCTTGGTCTTTGATGTTGTCCAGAATTTTGGCGGCTTCACTCGTGCCGTGCACGCGAATGCAGCGGTCGATGATTTTGCCCAGTTGGTTTTTGTTCACCAGGAAGCTGATTTCCAGCTCAAACTCTTTTTCGGGGTCGCTGCGGTCAACATAGCCCAAATCTTGCGGAATGGGTTCGTTGAAGATAACACGACCCAGTGTGGTTTCTACCATGCGTGATTTTTTCACGCCGTCGATGGTTTTGGTCATGCGAATGAAGATTTTTGCGTGCAGGCTGATGTCGCCTTCTTCATAGGCCATGTGCGCTTCTTCGATGCTGCTGAAGTGTTTGTTTTCGCCAATGTCGCCTTTGCGCTCCAAGGTCATGTAGTAGGACCCCAGCACCATGTCCTGCGTGGGCACGGCAACGGGCTTGCCGTCGGAGGGTTTGAGCAAGTTGTTGGCGGCCAGCATCAGCAGGCGAGCCTCGGCTTGCGCTTCCACGCTCAGCGGCACGTGCACGGCCATTTGGTCGCCGTCGAAGTCGGCGTTGAAGGCGGTGCACACCAGCGGATGCAGCTTGATTGCACGACCTTCAACCAGCACAGGCTCGAACGCTTGAATACCCAAGCGGTGCAGCGTGGGCGCGCGGTTGAGCATGATGGGATGGTCGTCGATGACGTATTCCAAGGCGTCCCACACATCGTTGTGCGAGCGTTCGACCATTTTGCGGGCGGATTTCACGTTACCGGCACGCTCGGTTTCAACGAGGCGCTTCATCACGAAAGGCTTGAACAGCTCCAGTGCCATTTCTTTGGGCAGACCGCATTGGTAAATCTTCAGCTCGGGTCCAACCACGATAACCGAACGACCGGAGTAGTCCACGCGTTTGCCCAGCAGGTTTTGACGGAAACGCCCTTGCTTGCCCTTGAGCATGTCGCTAAGCGACTTGAACGCGCGGTTGTTCGCGCCCGTCACGGGTCTGCCGCGGCGGCCGTTGTCGATGAGCGCATCCACGCTTTCTTGCAGCATGCGTTTTTCGTTGCGCACGATGATTTCCGGCGCGCCAAGCTCAAGTAGCTTGTGCAGGCGGTTGTTGCGGTTGATCACGCGGCGATACAGGTCGTTGAGGTCGCTGGTGGCAAAGCGGCCGCCGTCCAGCTGCACCATGGGGCGGATTTCCGGCGGAATCACCGGCACCACGTCCAGGATCATCCAATCCGGGTGGTTGCCGCTTTGGCGGAAGGCTTCCACGCACTCCAGACGCTTGAGCAGCTTGGTGCGTTTTTGCCCGCTGCTGCCCTCAAATTGCACTTTGAGATCTTCGTACAGCTCCTCCAAGTTGATGCCCGCGAGCAGCTCTTGGATAGCCTCGGCGCCCATGCCCGCTTTGAAGTCGTCTTCATAGCGCATGCGGTATTCTTGATAGGTTTTTTCGTCCATGGTTTGCCCCTTCATCAAGGGCGTGTCGCCGGCGTCGGTGACGATATACATGGCGAAATACAGCACTTTTTCCAGGTTGCGCGGCGAAATATCGAGGATAAGCCCCATGCGCGAGGGGATGCCTTTGAAGTACCAAATGTGCGACACGGGCGCTGCCAGCTCAATGTGCCCCATGCGCTCGCGGCGCACTTTGGCCTTGGTGACTTTCACGCCGCAACGTTCGCAGATTTTGTCTTTGTAGCGCATGCGTTTATACTTGCCGCAGTGGCATTCCCAGTCCTTGGTAGGACCAAAAATGCGCTCGCAAAACAGACCTTCACGCTCGGGTTTGAGCGTGCGGTAGTTGATGGTTTCGGGTTTCTTCACCTCGCCGAACGACCAGGTGCGGATTTGCTCAGGGGACGCCAAGCCGATGCGAATCGACTCAAAGGTGGTGTTGGGTGCTTGCGCTTGCAATTGTTCCATATTTTCTCCCCTTAATGCATGTTATTCTTCTTCTGGCTCGGGCTTAAATTCTTCGTCCGCAAACTCGTCGGTGAACGCATCTTCTGTTGCAGCGCTGTCGTCTTCTTCGTCAAGCCCAACGTCGATATCTTCCAGCTCGTCTTCGTCGAGGTCTTCGTCGTCTTCATCCTCATCTTCGTCAAGCAGTGTCAAGTCTTGCTGCACAGCGGGGCGCTCGGCCATGCCGAAGCCGGGTTCGTCCTCGAAGGTTTGCTTCAGGTCGATTTCTTCGCCGTCTTTGTTCAGGATGCGCACATCCAGCGCGAGGGACTGCAGCTCTTTCACCAGCACCTTGAAGCTTTCGGGGATGCTGGGCTGCGGCACATTTTTGCCCTTGACGATGGCTTCGTAGGTCTTCACACGGCCGACAACATCGTCCGACTTGACGGTCAAAATCTCTTGCAGCGTGTAAGCCGCGCCGTAGGCCTCCAGCGCCCACACTTCCATCTCGCCGAAGCGCTGACCGCCGAACTGCGCCTTGCCGCCCAGCGGTTGCTGGGTCACGAGGCTGTAAGGTCCGGTGGAGCGTGCGTGGATTTTATCGTCAACCAAGTGCAGCAGCTTCAAGAAGTACATCACGCCCACGGTGACTTTGTTGTCAAACGGGCGACCGGTGCGGCCGTCGAACAGCTTAACCTTGCCGTCTTGTGCAATGCCCGCTTCGTTGAGTGCATCGCGGATGTCTTGTTCTTGTGCGCCGTCGAACACGGGGGTCATCAGCATGTGCTTGTGGCCGTCGCGCAGACCAATGGCGCGTGCGGCAAAGCCCAAGTGAACCTCCAGCACTTGCCCGATGTTCATGCGGCTGGGCACGCCCAGGGGGTTGAGCACGATGTCAAGCGGTGTGCCGTCTTCGAGGAAGGGCATGTCTTCTTGCGGCAAAATGCGCGAAACCACGCCTTTGTTGCCGTGGCGACCTGCCATTTTGTCGCCGACGCTCAGCTTGCGTTTTTGCGCGATGAAGCAGCGCACCACTTTGTTCACGCCGGGGCTAAGCTCATCGCTGTTTTCGCGAGTGAAGACTTCCACGTTCACCACGATGCCGTACTCACCGTGCGGCAGGCGCAGGCTGGTGTCGCGCACTTCCTTGACTTTTTCGCCAAAGATGGCACGCAGCAGGCGTTCTTCGGCGGTCAGCTCGGTTTCGCCTTTTGGCGTGACCTTGCCCACCAGAATGTCGCCGCTTTTCACCTCTGCGCCAACGCGGATTACGCCCATTTCGTCGAGGTCTTTCATCGCGTCATCACCCACGTTGGGGATGTCACGCGTGATTTCCTCGGCGCCGAGCTTGGTGTCGCGGGCTTCAAGCTCAAATTGCTCAATATGGATAGACGTGTACACGTCATCCTGCACCATTTTTTCGTTCACCAGCACGGCGTCTTCGTAGTTGTAGCCTTCCCAGGTCATGAAGCCGATCAGCGCGTTTTTGCCCAGCGAGATCTCGCCTTGGTCAGTCGCGGGACCGTCGGCAATCACTTGCCCGGTGATGATTTTATCGCCCACGGCAACAATCGGGCGCTGGTTGATGCAGGTGCCCGCATTGCTGCGCAGGAATTTGGTTAAGGTATATTCGCGGCTGCGACCGGTGGTTTCGGTGATGACCACTTTTTCGGCGCTCACGTAGCTCACCACGCCGGGCGCTTCGGCCAGCACCACCACGCCGCTGTCAAGTGCGGCTTTGTATTCCATGCCGGTGCCCACCAACGGTGCGTCGGTTTTCAGCAATGGCACAGCTTGCCGTTGCATGTTCGAGCCCATCAGCGCGCGGTTGGCGTCGTCGTTTTCAAGGAAGGGAATCATTGCCGTGGCAACGGACACCACCATCTTCGGCGACACGTCCATGTATTGCACACGGGCGGGGTCAACCTCAAGGTATTCGTCCAAGTGGCGGGCGATAACACGCGGGTTAGCGAAGCGAAGGTCATCGGTGAGCGGTTCGTTGGCCTGTGCCACCACGTAATCGTCTTCTTCGTCGGCGGTCATATAGCGCGTGCGGTCAAGCACAACGCCGTTTTCCACGCGGCGATATGGCGCTTCGATGAAGCCGTAGCGGTTGATGCGTGCATAGGTGGCCAAGTAGGAAATCAAGCCCACGTTTTGCCCCTCTGGGGTTTCGATGGGGCACATGCGACCATAGTGGCTGTAGTGCACGTCGCGCACCTCAAAGCCTGCGCGATCACGCGACAGACCGCCGGGACCCAGCGCAGACAAGCGGCGCTTGTGTGTGAGTTCCGCGAGGGGGTTGGTTTGATCCATGAACTGGCTCAACGGGCTTGAGCCGAAAAATTCTTTAATCGCCATGCTCACCGGACGGATGTTGATGAGGGTGGCGGGAGAGATTTTTTCTGCGTCGTCCTGGGCTTGCAGGGTCATTTTTTCGCGCACGAGTTTTTCCATGCGCGCCATGCCCATGCGGAACTGGTTTTGCAGCAGCTCGCCCACACAGCGGATGCGGCGGTTGCCCAAGTGGTCGATATCATCGGCGCGGCCAAGACCAAATGCCAGGCAGTTCACATAGTTCACCGAGGCATAGATGTCGTCTAAGGTGATGCATTTGGGGATGAGTTCTTCGCTGCGGGCGCGCAGTTCGGCCAGCAGGGCATCGTCGGCGAGGTTTTGGTCAAGGATGTCGAAGAACACACGCGCCACCACTTTTTCGGTCATGCCAACGGCGTGCAGTTGTTCTTCGCTAAATTGCGGCAGGTAGTCATGCCAGCGCAGGCCGGTGCCGCCGTCGAGGTCGGGCTTGCCTTTGAGGTCAACCATGCCATTGCTGAGGATGGTCAGCGGCTCGTCGTCTCCGTGTTGCACCACAGCGCGCATCACGCCCGCTTGCTCAAGTTCATAGGCTCTTGCACGCGTAATCAGCTCGCCGGGTTCGGCAAGCAGTTCGCCGGTGCGCGGGCACACCACGGGTTCAGCCAATTTGCAGCCCGCAAGGCGCGAGCCGATGGCCAGTTTCTTATTATACTTATAACGACCAACTTTGCTGATGTCGTAGCGGTTGGTGTCAAAAAACAGTTGGTCGATGTGCTGCTTGGCGGTTTCCACCGTCACCGGCTCGCCCGGGCGCAGCTTGCGGAACACTTCCATCGCAGCTTCCGCGCCGTTGACGATTTCGTCTTTTTCAAGCGTTGCGGCAATGCGGGGGTCGTGCCCGAAGTATTCTTTGATTTCTTCGTTGGTCTCAAGCCCCAGCGCACGCACAAACGTGGTGATGAACAGCTTGCGGTTTTTGTCAATGCGCACATAGAACAGGTCGTTCACGTCGGTTTCGTATTCCAGCCATGCGCCGCGATTGGGGTTGATTGTACCATTATAAAGACGCAGACCGGTTTTGTCGTAGTTCACCGTGTAGTACACACCCGGCGCACGCACCAGCTGCGAAACAATCACGCGTTCCGCGCCGTTGACCACAAACGTGCCGCTCTCGGTCATCAGCGGGAAGTCGCCCATGTAGATTTCGCTTTCCTTCATCATGCCGGTTTCTTTGTTCAGCAGGCGTGCTTTCACGCGCATGGGCGCAGCATAGGTCGCATCGCGTTCCTTGCACTCCCGCACGGTGTATTTCGGCGCATCGTCCAAGCGGTAATCCACAAACGACAGCACCCATTTGCCGCCGTAATCGCTGATTTCCGCCGTGTCGCGGAAGATCTCCCGCAGCCCAACGTTCAAAAACCACTGGAACGAGTCTTTTTGCACCTCGATGAGGTTGGGCATATCCATTACTTCACGGATTTTGCCATAGCTTAGCCGCGTTTGGTTTCCGCGCCGAACAGGCGTAACATTGGGCATAAGGTTTTCATCCTCCATTGTGTTATTGCGCATGATAAGGCAGTTGTGCACCCACGAGTGGACACAACGCGCCAATTATAAATACTGATTATAAGATTATACCACCCCTGAGAAAAAATGTCAAGGCTTTTTTGCAATTTTTTTGCGACAATTTTCGCACAAGCCACGCAAAAAACGGCGCAGCACGTGGCTACGCCGTTAAAATGGGCTTGTGTGTTAAATTTCCGGCCAGTTGATAAATGGGAAGATGCGTGCCAGGAAGTTGAGAATTGCCCGCAAAATACCCATGATGAACCCAATATCATCCACTTCACAAGAACAGTCGGGGTAGTTATCACAGCAAACAGAAGGTCCTTCGAGGCGCACGGTGATGGTTACATCTCCATGCGGCATAATAAACCGAGCTTCCGCAGAATGCCAAAGGAAGTCTGTCCAGCCAGTTACGTTTTCGCCAAAATTGATTCCTGCAATGCGCATGCCTGCGGGAGGGTCGCCGAGCGCGAGGGAAACGCTTTCACCTGCTGCAAATTCTCCGCCGCCAGTTGTGCCGACCACTGTAACTGTATAGTGCGGGCACTCCGCGGTTATTTCAACCAGATTGGCTTGAATGTGAACATCACTGGTTGGCATGATAAACGTAAAGACTTGGCACTCAGCTGTGCCCTCGACAAATTCAATGGGATAGTCAATATTCCAACCCGCAAAACGCCAGCCAGTCATCGGCGGTACATTTAGTAACAATCTAGGGTGGAACGTAACTTGGACTTCTGCGCCTGGAAGGAAAGGGTTGCTGAAAATTGGATAAAGCGCGGTTCGGTTGCATGAAATTACGGTAAAACGTCCGCTGTCTGGCCCAGCTTGCACTGCAATCCCAAACACGCTTGCAAATATCAATGCCGCCAAAAGCACGCTAAGTATTTTCTTCATCTAAAGTGACCTCCTTAAAATTTAGGTACACCCATTATATATATATATATATATTCTGTCAACCCCTTTTGGCAAAAAAAATCAAGTTTGTGCAAGTTGACGAAAAAATCCCCTCTCGTTTGTGAAAGGGGATGTGTGACTGTTGTGTAGCCAGTGCGCGAAAACCGCCCCTCTTCGGAGAGGCTTTTTGCTGCTTTAGCTCCCCACCAACACGCCGCCGGGCACATGCCCCACAATCACGGTTTCGGCAAGCGCGACGGTCATCTCCACCACGAAAGTCTCCGCGCCGCCGGGCAGGATGACCGAGATGGTCACCTCAAGGTCCATCATCACGCGGTGCATGGACTGGTTGAGACCAGCGGTGGTGAAGTCGCTGCGGATGTCGGAAATGGCGCTGCCTGCCATGCGCAGCGGGATGCCGATGTTTGGTCCGCGGCCGGCGAGGAGGTCACTGCCCAGCAGCGCACCGAGCGGGATGCTGATGCGTCCGCGGCGTTGTTCCACGGTGCGCTCGACGGCGGTGTTGATTTGCCCGCGCAGCAGGTTGATCTCGTGGGCGTTGGTCTGCATGGTGCGGATGCCGTCGTGCGAGATGGTGGTGTGCACGAGGCGGTCGTAGGTGATTTCCTGCTGGGTGAGGGCTTGCTGCACGGCCAAGGCGATGGCCTCGGCGGCTTGTTGGCGCGCCAAGGTTTCGGCCAGTGCGTGGATCTGCGGGCTGGCGCGGCGGTCGAGCACCACGGCGATGCCAACGGTGATGATCGCGCCGACCAACAGCAGACACAATAGCCTGAGCGAGCCACGCATGTGCGGGCGGCCACGGCGCGGTGCACGCAAGCGATAACGCCAATATCTCATAAAAACACCCCCATGCAGAGTATGAGCATGGGGGGATGTCTTATGTGGCGGGGGTAAAGTCAGCTGCGGGGAATGCTATTCCCCGCCTAAAACGAGTGTGCCGCAGGGAGCGAGTGCTACTCGCGCGCTTTCACTTGATGCGAGTGCGTGCGCATAGCATGCGCACCCTATCTCTTGCCCGTTATAGGCGGCGAGTATTACTCGCCGCAGCATCCTCCTCTTACCCGAAACCTCATGCTACCATATTTTTATCGCCCGGGCGGATTTGCATCCGCCCCTACAGGTGGATATTTTTGGACGGTTGCATCAAACCGCAACATGTAGGGGTGGCGATCACGCCACCCGAATTTTCACCATCCATGCAGCATTGGGATGTCTTATGTGGCGGGGCTAAAGTCAGCTGCGGGGAATGCTATTCCCCGCCTAAAACGAGCGTGCCGCAGGGCGCGAGTGATACTCGCGCGTGCTTGCGTTCGGCGTTGTGCGTGCGCATAGCATGCGCACCCTACCTCTTACACGTTATAGGCGGCGAGTATTACTCGCCGCAGCATCTCTTACCCGAAACCTCATGCAGGCAGCGTCTCCACCTGCCCCCGGGCGCAGCACAATGCGCTTGCCCAAGTCTAAACGTGGGGGATGTCTTATGCAAAGCCTGCTGCGGGGAATACTATTCCCCGTCTAAAACGAGCGTGCCGCAGGGCGCGAGTGCTACTCGCGCGCTTTCACTTGATGCGAGTGCGTGCGCATAGCATGCGCGCCCCACCTCTTACACGTTATAGGCGGCGAGTATTACTCGGCGCAGCATCCTCCTCTTACCCGAAACCTCATGCAGGCAGCGTCTCCACCTGACCCGGACGCAGCACAACGCGCTTGCCCAAGCCCGGCAGGTCGATGGTCAGCGGGCGGCGGCTGGTGTTGTACACGCTGAGCTTGCCGTCGTCCACGGTGTAGGAAATGCCATAGCTATCGAGCGTGACGGTGCCTTGGGCAATCAGCGGCTTGAGCACCAAGTCGCAGTCAAACCCGCGCCGCACGCCGAGGTAGTGGCACATCAGCACAGTAAGCGTCAAATAGAAAAGCACCTGTACAGGTGCTTTTCTATTTGACGCTTACGCTGTAACGCCATAAAGTCCTTGCGCTTGTACGGGTATAATTTCAACATAAGGATGGCGGTTGCCGCCATCGCCGTTGCCCATTTGCCCCCAAGTGTTGCTACCCCAACTCCAAACCGTGCCATCTTCACGCAAAGCAACTGCATGGCTGGGGCCTGCCGCAATGGCAACCACATTATCAAGGTTTTGAATTTGCGTGGGAGTTGCGTGGTTGCGGGCGCTTGGAGGAATGCCAAGCTGGCCGCTCAAATTTTGTCCCCATGCCCAAACGGTGCCATCTTCATGCAACGCATAGGTGTTGCCTCCCGCTGCCGCAATGGCGGTGGCATTTTGGAAGGCCGGTGTGCCGATGCCTAATTGTGCAACGACGTTACTTCCCCAGGTCCAAACGGTGCCGTCATCTACCAGTGCTACGGAATGCACACTTCCCGCTTCCAGCGCAATGATATTGCCAGTTGGCACGCGTGGTGACGTTGCCAACACGGGGAGTGGGCGAATTAGATGCGGGCCGCTCATGCCATCGCCAACCTGACCGCCTCTGTTGTTGCCCCAGCCCCAAACCGTGCCATCAGCCCGAAGTGCTAAACTGTGCCCACTACTTCCGGTGGCAATTTGGGTAACATTATTAAGATTCCCTTGCACCTGCACAGGCAGGGCACGGGCGTTTTCGCGGATGCTGGGTAAGCGTCAAATAGAAAAGCACCTGTACAGGTGCTTTTCTATTTGACGCTTACATTGAGTGATGTGCGTTGCGCGATTTGACGCGCACAAGCAATTTGCACCAGGGTGTGCATTGTAGCCATATCGTGCGATAGACACATGTTAAATGACAAAAATTAACACCAAGAGGGCCGTCTGGTTTGAGTGGCTCTCTTGGTATTTATGGACTGAAAAAGCGCAGTATTGCGGGGTTAGCGGCATTTGACGCTTACCGTGAGAAAGCAAGATGCCCGTGGGCTTCCTAAGAAGGAGCTTGCGGGCGTTTTTTTGCATTCTCACCCTTGACATCTCCGTCCAAAACAGGTATAATGGAGTAGAAATTACATATAAGGAGAATTGTTATGCGCATACTCAAGCGTTTCGGCGCGTCATTCCACACGCGGGTTGGCTCATTTGTATTCTTTGCCTTGGCGGCGATAGCGTTCTTTTTTTTGCGCAGCGCAAGCTGGGCCTATGGCTGGATTGCAGAATACTATCCGTTGGGCGAGGCCTTCGTGCCCACGGTTATGGTGCTGATTGCCGTGTGCGCGGTGTTTGCGCTGGTGTTTTTGCTGCTGCCTGCAAGGCGCAAAGAAAACCGCACCCTGCGCATTATCCACACGGTGGTGTGCGTGCTTTCGGGGGTGCTGTTTGCGTACACCACAATACTGGCGTTTGGGGTTGACCAAGGCATCGCGCTGTATCGCCTGCAAAACGGCTGGAACTATCTGTGGCCGTACCTGCCCGCGCTTGGTTTGGCTGTCGGCGCACCGTTTGCCTTTGTGGTGTTCCCGCGCTTGAAGAAAAAAGCGCAGGTCATCACTGCGCTGGTGCTTACGGTTGCACTTTCTGCGGCGGTGATAGCACCTTTTGTTGTGCGAAATCTGCCGTTTGAATTTAGCACAAACCCGCTTGTGCTCGACATCGGCGATGGCTATTACAGCGTGGTGTTTGCCACCAACCGCGACAGCGTGGGCTACTTGGTCTACGTCTTTGACGGCGACGAAATCGTTGTGGCAAACGCCTTTGCGGGTGCTGCACACATGGGTCGCGTGCACAACTTCCAAGTGCCGCGCGCACAGTTTGACGGCAGCACGTTCCATGTTGTTGCGCGTGAAGTGTTGTCCATGGAACGCGGCTACTTGCTCAATCTGAGTGCTGAAATCCAAAGCCCTGCGTTTCAATTCAGGGGTCACGAAAGCGACGAATTGAACATCCTGTTGGCAAGTGACTGGCATGGGTTGTCTGACAAACTTGTTGCCGTGTCCGAATATTTCCCGCAGCCGGACTTGCTCGTTATGCTGGGCGATGTTGCAAACGGCCTGCACAGCGAAGATGACTTCATCCGGCACATCATTTGGGCGGGCGCGGAGGTCACAGGCAGCGTCGTCCCCGCGATATTTGCGCGCGGCAACCACGATGCCCGCGGGGCCTATGCCTCGCATGTCTTCCCCGGTTTGGGGCTGCGCAGCTTTTACTATCAGGTGCAGCGCGGCAACATCCTGTTTACGGTGATTGACTCGGCCGAAGACTGGTCTGCGCGGCGCATGGCCGATGGCCGCGACGTGGTGCATAGCCAAAACGCAGCGCACCTCAACCAACAAATTGACTGGCTTGCGCAGCTTGAACCGCCCGAAGAAGGTCAACTACACTTTGCGGTGGTGCACATCCCGCTCAGCGGCCACTGGCACGGCCTTGCGTCGCAGTTCTTCCCGGCCAATTACGAACACGCGCGTTTCCAAGTGCCGCACTCGCTGTTCTTCGCGGGCGGTCCCACAGACGGCTACACCGGCGACGTCCGTGCCTCCATGGTGCAAGTGCGCGCCGACGGCACCGTGCGCCTGCTGGGCTACATCAGCACCGGCGTGCAAACGCAGGATAGGTTGTGGTGATGGCCTAGCGAAAAAACACTATTTGACGCTTACGGTGAAATCAACGTAGTTGTCTGCGACTAAGTATTTCTCTGGGTTCATCTCACACCGCCTTTTTTGATGGCCACAAAGACGACCGCAAACTCGGTCTCGCATTGCGCCTCGATGAGTGCATCGTAGTGAACGCCTACAGCGACGTTTTTTGTGCGGAGAAATTTCATGGCGCTCCTCCGAACTGGTTCATCATGTTTTATTATAACTGACCAGCGAAAAAATTGCAAGAAAATTCTTGACAAGCCCCAACAGATGTGTTATAATAGATTTCGCCGTGGGGGGTTAGCTCAGTTGGGAGAGCGCTTGAATGGCATTCAAGAGGTCAGCGGTTCGACCCCGCTACTCTCCACCACAGACACATCCCGAAATTCCTTGATGTTGAAGGGATTTCGGGATGTTCGCTTAAAAGAAGTAATTCGCCTGATTTGGCCTGACCGTAATTATGATCGCAATTATTCCGTTATCATTCCATGTAGAAAGACTGCTTAACACTACTGAGCGTCATTTCGAGCAACCCAACCGCCCGCGCAGTCACCTCACCTTTGATGTGCATATAGCCCCGCGTAGCTTCTTCATCCGACTGCCCGGCCAGTGCTTGAATGGTGTCGAAGTCAACGCCGGACGCATGCAGCATGGTGATATATGTGTGCCTGCAACAATGCGGCGAGAGAAATCGCACACCATCCACAGCCTCGAAAGCTTTGCGATAATTCTTGCGCCAAGTGGTTGCGTTCATGGGCAAATCAAACTTGCCCTGCATCAAAAACCCATCACCAGCCTGTTTTCGCAAGAAAAGCGCACTCTCCTGCGCAAAGCTTGGGATTGGAATGTTCCGCACGCCGGATTCGCTTTTGGTATCGCCGACTCTCACCTTGCCATGAATATGTTGCACCGCCTGCCGAATGAATAGCATTTTTCCATTTTTCGAGATATGTTCTGGCTCTAGCCCAAGCAACTCTTGTGGCCTTAGTCCGCAGGCAATGCAAAGGCGAATCGCATGCCCAGTTCGATTGCGTGGCAAGTGCTCGAACAGTAGGGCAATCTCAGCCAAACTAAAGCTATCTCTTGATGAAGCTTTGCGCGGCATTTTGGTGCGCTCGGTGAGTTGCACGGGGTTCTTGTCAATCATCCCGTTCGCCTCGGCCTTGCGAAAAATTTGGTTGAACATCGCGCGTACCTTTGCCACTTGTGACGCGCTGTAGCCCTGCGCAATCAGCTGCTTGAGTGCACGCTCAATGTCAATTGCTTTGACGGAATAGAGGAATTTCTTGCCCAGCAATTTCTTCGTCTGCGCCAGCGTGTAGGCGTAGCACTCGTAGGTCGATTCACTCACTGAGCCTTTAAAGCCCGCGTACCATTCATCAGCCCACTCCTCGAAGGTCGTTCTTCGATTGATGATAATGCCCTTGTCGATTTGCTCTTTGAGCTTGCGACCTTTTTCGAGAGCTTCTTGTTGGGTTTTGCCGTAGGCAGTTTTGCGTAGCGGCTTGCCGTTGTCCTGATAACCTGCAAAGAACGTAATCGACCAGCGCCCGTCCGCGCGATGTTGCAAAGTACCCTCGCCGTTCCCACGCCGTTTACTCATACGGCTGCCTCTCCTCGAAAGCCATGCCACGCACGGCTTCACGCGCGCAGGCTTCGGCGTTCGTACTGCCGCCCATCTGTTCAGCGATTCTGTCCACCATGTCGTGGTGCCAGTGGGAGTAATCGCGCAGATGCTCTGTAAGCGTCAAATAGAAAAGCACCTGTACAGGTGCTTCTATTTGACGCTTACCCTTCAACCAGCATATAATCGCTCCTGATACTATTCTAATACATTCTAATACCTTCTGATAGTATTATAACCGTCACAGGCAAAAAAGTCAAGCTTTACTTCGTGTAGCTTGACTGTAATTTTGACTGTAACGGGCATGAAATTAAATAAAATGCAATGGACAACATCAGCACAGAAAGTCTTATTTATAGCGGTTTTGTGTCATTGCGTTTAGCGCCAAAATACAATGGCATTCAAGAGGTCAGCGGTTCGACCCCGCTACTCTCCACCACGCAAAAGCTTGTAGTATACGCTACGAGCTTTTGTTTTTTGTTCGCGAATGCAAACAAAAAACCACCCAAACAGGGAAGTCCCTTATGGATGGTTTTTGGTGGTGCAGCACCCGCAATAAAATCCGAACCGATGTTCTGTTTCAGCTCGTCCATCGTGACTGTCTGTGAGCCATCTTTGCCGTTGAACATAAACACAATTTTATCATCGTAGAGGTACACCCCATTGACTAAAGTATCAATCAAACGTTGTCGGTGGTCTTTTCTTGTTGTATCTAAGCCCCTGAATTTTTTCAGCCAAAACAATATCTTTTCCTCGGTGAGCAAGGGTTTTTGCATCTCCTCTTGCAGAATCCGAATATTTAAATCATCCCTCATTGTTTCCAGTTCATCAAGTCGCTTTCGCATGGACTCATGGAACATGCCTTGCTGAATCGCATTGAGCATTTTTTCTATGCTGCGTTGTGTTTCGGCAAACTGTTTACGTAGGAGCGGGAGCGTAGTGTTTTCCCGTCTTTGAAAGGCCATGATCTCACGAACGACATTATCAAGAACAGCATCATTATTGATCAATTGCATTGCATATTGAACGACTACTTCCTCTATCCAGTTTTTGCGGACAGTTTTTTTCTTGCAGTTCCTGCGTTTCTTTACGGTCACACACTTGTAATAGTGATGAACCAACTTTGTGTGGCTTGTACCGCTTTCACCTACCATAAACACGCCACAATGGCCGCAATATAATTTGGTCGTAAGCAGATAGTCATCCTCAGCCTTGTGTCGAGCAGGGGCTTTTTTGTTTTTCGCAAGACATTCTTGCGCTCGGTCGAATAAATCCTCTGGCACGATCGCAGGAACGCCGCCCGGCATGATGTGTTCGCCGTGATGGTACTCTCCTATGTACACCCTGTTTTTAAGCATTCGATTCACTGAATTGATGGTCATCGGTTTTTTGCGGTTTGTTTGCACCCCTTTATCGTTGAGCCAATCCACAATTTCTTTGACCTTGCCGCGTTCAGTATAACGCTTGAACGCCTCCAACACCAGCGGGGCGATAAGTGGATTTATCTGAAAATATTGATTGCTGTCAATCACGTAACCAACGGGAAGTCCGCCGCCGTTATATTTGCACTTCAGCGCATTTTCGGTCATACCGCGCTTAACTTTTTCAGCCAAATCAGCGGAATAATAGGCCGACATTACCACAAGAATATTTTCTAAAAAAGCACCGCTTGCATCATCAGAGATCCTTTCCATTGCGGAAACAACCGTAACCCCGTTTCTGCGTAGAATTGCTTTATAAATCGCTGAATCTTCGGCATTACGTGTAAATCTGTCGAGTTTCCAGACTAACACAATGTCAAATACTCTTTTGTGGCTATCCTTAATCATTTGCTGAAACGCTGGGCGCTTGTCAACTAGGGCTGAATAAGCTCGGTCAACGTACCTATCAAGAATTTTTATGCCATTTTTTTCGGCAAACTCGTTGCACTCCCGCAACTGCCCTTCAATGCTTTCTTCACGCTGGTTGTCGCTCGAATAGCGGGCATAAATAATCCCGGTCATGCGCTTTCACTCCCCGCCATTTGGTTGAGCATTTCCTTAAAGCGCACGTTCAGGGGTGAACCGTCCTCAAAACAAGCCTCAATAAACTGCGAAAAATCCGCTTTGTTGCTGATGGTCTTTTTCAGCGCATCGGGTTGGTAGTCGTATAGCTTGCCTTGCGGGTTGTCGGTGCGGCAATAGAGGTAGTCCATGGACACGTCGAAATAATCCGCATACCAAAGCAAAACCCTGTAGGGGGCTTCAGACTGGTCATTCTCGTAACGGTTTAGCGTGGATTGATTAGAGCCCATCAATTTCGACAAAGCAGCTTGCGATTGACCCGTGAGCCGTCTCAATTCCTTTAGGCGTTGTCCTATTGTTGACATAGTTATTCCCTTCTTGAGTTATCACTGCTTATATTATAACCCATTATTGAGAATTAGTCAACCCTGAAATAAATATTTTTCATTTCCACGAATCAAACTTACGCATAAGCGCAAACATGATCTCCTTTTCGTCATCCGCAAGGTGTTCAATGTCAATCCGTGCGTTGCTTTCCAGTCCCAGCAAGTAATCCGTGGACACCTTGAATAGCT
>Ga0209755_10001749_pt1 | contig 32386 bp, 28 predicted proteins | sample TergutCo191P1_FD_187301 | JGI IMG/M metagenome (GOLD analysis project Ga0209755, IMG submission 187301) | Cornitermes sp. P1 segment gut microbial communities from Petit-Saut dam, French Guiana - Co191P1 (SPAdes) (version 2) | ecosystem: Host-associated > Arthropoda: Insects > Digestive system... | reverse complement strand
AAGAAATATACTCTGCCGGCGATGAGACTCGAACTCATACCCCATTGCTAGGAGGGGATTTTAAGTCCCCAGTGTCTGCCATTCCACCACGCCGGCTAAAGCACCCCGTTAGGGGTGTTCTTTCAAATAAATCAAAACGCGTTTGCGCCCAAAAAAATTAACATCGCCGAAACTGGCTGGTAAGATTAATCTTGCCAGAGGCGCGTCCGGCTAATCACCTCATTTTATCGTTTTTAACAAACAATGGCAATATATAATTGATATGGTATATTGTCTTCATGCCGGCTTTAAGCTTATTTTATTGAATAAAAATGGAAGTATCCGGGAATGGGCGGAAACTACGGTTCTTTTAACCGTTTAAATATCGATTCTTTTGCGGTTTTTTAGAATCTGCCGGCTGCCGATTCTTTGGAGAATATGTGAAAAATAAAACTCTTTCATTAATTATCGTGTTTTTTATTTATATTATCGCCTTCGGCACAGGCGTTGTTGTATTGATGATGATCCGTTTTTTGTTTCATCCGCTGGCTGCGTTATTTACCGCCAATGTCACAGCTACAGTTATTGTTTCTATTTTTTAAGTTTTGCGGGAGTTCTGCTTATTATTTTACTTTTTACATGTATCAGTATTCCGATGATGGAACGCCACATGCTGGAAAAAAATGCTGAGTATGAGTTAATCAAAATACAGTGCCGCCTCTTGTTTTTTGGAAGCGGAAGAAAGCGATTTTAAAATTAATCTGAATCAATTTTACCGCTATTTCTCTGCCAGTCTGTAAATTGCCTCTGCGTCTTTTTCGTCTAACTTGCGGAAATTGCCGATTGGACCAAAATGCACAACGCGTTTTGCCATTTCGCCGATACGCGCAGGATCGATATTCGCTTCATTAAACCTGACAGGCATACCTATAAATTTAAAAAAGTTTTCCATGCGGAAAATGCCTTCCAGCGCGGCTTGCTCGCAGTCATTAAAATATTCGTTAACTCCCCAAACCTTAACTGCAAAACGGGAAAGGCGCGTAACGGAAGCCGCTTGAGAATTTTCCTTTAAATTATACTTCATCCATGCTGGAAAAATGATCGCAAGCCCCGCGCCGTGGGCTATGTCAAAAAGCGCCGACAGTTCGTGATCCAATGCGTGGCTTGCCCAGTCTCCTATGCGGCCTGTGTCCAGAAGTCCGTTATGCGCTAACGCGCCAGCCCACATAATCTCCGCTCTTGCGTTATAATTATTTTCTCCGCCGGAAAAAATAATTTGCGCGTTACGGATGATTGTTCTTAACGCACCTTCGCAAAGTTCATCTGTCAGCTCGACATTCGGCTCATTTGTAAAATAACGCTCCATGATGTGAGCCATCATGTCCGTTATTCCGCAAGCGGTCTGATACGGCGGCAGTGAATATGTCAGTTCAGGATTCATTATCGAAAAAACAGGACGGATGCACGGGAAATTGATCCCGCGCTTCCACGGTCCTTTTTCGTTTGTAATAACGCTGCTGATACTCGACTCGCTTCCCGCCGCCGGTATCGTTAAAATTGTTCCTACAGGCAGAGCCTTGTCTGTAGTTTTTTTCCTTTCAAAAAAATCCCATAAATCGCCGTCATTAACAGCGCCGACCGCAATCGCCTTTGACGAATCAATCGCCGAACCGCCGCCGACAGCAAGGATCATCTCCAGTTTTTCGCGTTTAACAATTTCAACGCCTTCTTTTACTAGAGAAAGACGCGGGTTCGGCTGAACGCCTGTCAGCTCAATCCATTCAACTCCCGCGCTCTTCAAACTTTTCTTTACATTATCGATAAGCCCCGATCGGACAGTAAAACCGCCTGAATGATGCAGCAGTACGCGCTTTGCAAGAAGAGCAGTCTCGCTCCCAGCCTGATTTTCAGTCCCTTTCCCAAAAATTATTTTTGTTTTATTGCAATAAGTAAAGTTTTGCATTTTTCTCTCCTTAATTAATATTATATTAAATATTTAATTTTTTATACATTTATATTTACTTCCTCGCTCTTCTTAATGGTCGCCGCGTAAATGCTGCTGATCAGGCCAAGGATGGCGGACAGGGTAAACAGCGTTTCAATGCCCGCTGTTTTCCAAATCCAGCCGCCAAGGAGCGCGATGAAAACGCTGAAAATGTGGTTAACTGAAATTCCTGTTGATAATGTCGCTGTTATTTCTTCGCGGCTTGCCGATATGCGCTGAACATAAACGTTATTCGCCATGCTCGCTATCGAGATGATTTGATCGAGAATAAAATTACAGCATACTACGATAAACGCGATGCCGGGCGCGAACAGTCTGTGCGAAAAGCCGTAGAGGAGACAGACAAAAATTAAAATGAGGGTGTCCGCGACCATGACTGCCTTGTATCCGACCTTGTCGATTAATTTGCCGATTAACGGACTGCAGATCATTACAAAGACGGCGCAGATTGCGAGAAGCAAAGACATTATCGAAGCGCTCGTTCCGTATTCCAAAATTAATACATAGGGAGCAAAGGTTAGAAAAATCTGTTTACGCGATCCGTAGAAAACTTCCATTATGTAATACTTGCGGAATTTTTTCGCGAAGTAAAAACGCTGCCTTGGCGCTTTTAACTGAGTTTCTTTTAATGCAGCCGCTGTCATAACGCCCGTGATAATAAGCGCTGTCGCCGTTCCAAAAACGATGCGGTAGCCGATAATATCTGTTCTGCTGTACCCGTATTTTTCAAGAAAGAAAAAAATTCCTGTAACAACCAAAAGTCCGAAGATGGTGCCGAGCTGGCTTATTGATGTCGTTATCCCCAAAGAGGCTCCGGTTTTATCACGTTTGGCAAGTTCCATCGCTATAGTGCTGCGCACAGGCATGATGATATGCTCGCCTGCGCTGAAAATTACCATAAAAAGTACTACAAGGAATTTTGTTAAAAGCATTGTAACGCTGCTTGTGATTAAAAGCCCTGTCAGTCCTCCTGCCATAAGAGCGATGCCTATTTTAAAAACCCTGCTGTCGGCAAACCGGTACATTAACGCAAGAATGAGTATTAATAATAAGCCCGGCATTTCCCTGAAGAACTCGACGATTCCTCTTTCAAATTCATCAATGCCGACAATTTCGGCAAGATAATTATTCTGAACGCCCTGCTTTAATCCAAAAGCGATTCCAAGAATAATAAGTACGCTTAAAAATCGGCCTACTTTTACATCCGGCAGATAGATATTATCTAGAAATGCTGGACGTTTCAGTTTTTTTGTTTCACTGTCTGCCATCATAAATTCCTTTCTTTATTATATCAATTATTTTCTCTTCGTCATTACCGCATTCTATCCATTTTACTTCCGGTATTTTCGCAAAGAATGTGAGCTGCCGTTTCGCGTAACGTCTGCTGTTCTGCGCGATTAGCGCCTGCACTCCTTCAATGTCCCGCGAAAGTTTCCATTTTCCGGGCTCTTCATGGTCTTCCGTAAAAAACTCGCGGTATCCGATTGCGCGCAAGCCGGGATCCTTCGGCGTGTATCCTGCTTCGTAGAGAGAGCGTACTTCGTCAGGCAGTCCCTGTTTGATCATTTGCGTGCATCGTAAATTGACGCGGCTGTAAAGTTCCTCTCTGGGGCGCGAAAGCCCTGTTATAATGAAGCGGAATTTTTCACTTTGCCGCTGCGAGTTCATTTCAAACGATGATAAGGGTTTGCCGCAGGAGCGGTATACTTCCAGTGCGCGAAGGAGGCGGTACTCGTCGTTAAGATGGATGCGTTCCGCGCTTACAGGATCGCAGGATGCAAGTTCTTCCATAAGAGTGGCGGCTCCTTTTTCATTCAATTCCAGTTTTAACTTCGCGCGTATTTCCGGGCAGGAAGGAGGCGCTTCGCTCAATCCCGAAATAAAGTTTTTTAAATAAAAACCTGTTCCGCCCGATACAACAGGCAGCTTTCCGCGGGACGCGATTTCCATGCAGGCTTGACCGGCTAACCGGACAAAGTCGCCTGCGTTAAATTGTTCTCCAGGGTCGCGGATATCAATCAAATGATGAGGCAGAGCTAACCTCTCTTCCACCGAAGGTTTCGCGGTGCCGATATTCATGCCGCGGTAGACCTGCATTGAATCCGCCGAGACAATTTCAGCTTTCAGGTTATTTGAGGAATTAAAAAGTTTTTTGAGTATCGCGGTTTTACCGGATGCTGTCGGACCAAAAAGGATTAATACGGGGATTGAATCATTCAAGAGCGCGGATTTTATTCAGCTTCAAGACGGAATTGAACTTCCTTGGTAAAAACCTGCATCGCGGCTAGGGCGACCATTTTTCCGTCGAAGTCTTCTTTTTCGTCTTTTTCCAAAACAGAAGAAAGCTGATAAGCCCTGCGTGATGACGCTGTGGTTATTTCGTACATGTTTTCATCATATTCGATGAGTTCTTTCAATGGAAATATCATAACAGGATTATAGTGAATTACCGGATTTATGTCCAGAGTTTAAAAAACCTCTTCCAGATATTTCGCAAGCCCTTCTTCTGTAATCGAGCCGTAAATAAAATCCGCCTGCCCGCGGATTTTGTCCCTTGCGTTTTCAGGCGCGCACGCGAATCCCGCAACGCTGAACATCGGCACATCGTTTTCTTCGTCGCCGAAGGCGATAACTTCTTCGGCTGTTAGCCCTCTGTGTTCCATGGCGATTTTTAAGCCCTCACCCTTGGATACGCCTTTATTTATAATTTCCAAAAAAGTCGGATAACTTCGCATAACATTTACCTGATCGCCGAATCTATCATACATTCTGCGGCGTATTTCATCATGCAGTGAAGGGTCTGCGATATACATTCCCTTAATGCAGCCGTCAAGCGGCAGCTTGGCGATTTTTTTTAAATCTTTAATAACCGGAACAAGACCTGTATGTTTATGATACATTTCCGCTTCGCTGCCGTATTTTTCAGCGGCAAGAGTTCCGCGTTTTTGTTCCGGCTCTTTCATCCCTGTGTCAGGCGAAATTCCAGCAGGCATATAAATCTGAAAATGGACGCCAAGCTCGCGCGCAATTTCTGTTCCGTAATCAACTACATCCATGCCGATATAATTTGTATGCAAAATTTTTCTTGAAGGAACATCCACAACTTCCGCGCCGTTATAAAAAACCATCGGTCCTTGCGCGCCGATTGCGTTATAATATTTTTCCGACGCTTCAACAGCTCTGCCTGTAGAAATAATTATATGCATCCCGCTGGATAATAATTTTTTAAGACAATCCCTGGTTCTGTCTCCCAATACTCCTTCCGGCATCAATACTGTCCCGTCAAGATCGATAGCAAGCCCTTTTATTTTTTTAGGATCGAAACTTCTGCTCATGAGCGAATTATAGTGTTATGGAAAACTCTAATCAACAGATCAATTTGCTTTCCTTCTAAATTTCCGGTAAAATATATTGATGAGGAGAATTTGTGAGAGTAATTACCCTTGGTGAGATAATGCTGCGCCTTGCGCCGGAAGGTTATAACCGGTTTGTTCAGGCGAATTCTTACGGCGCGGTTTACGGAGGCGGCGAAGCAAATGTCGCTGTCTCTCTCGCCGGTTTTGGAGTTGACTCCGCTTATGTTACTAAACTTCCGAAACATGAAATAGGGCAGGCGGCTGTAAATAGATTAAGGGAATTCGGCGTTGATACATCGCTGATTGTAAGGGGAGGGAATAGAGTTGGAATTTATTTTCTTGAAAAAGGCGCGTCCGCGCGCGCTTCTAAAGTGATTTATGACCGCGCTCATTCGGCAATCGCCGAAGCTTCGGAAACGGAATTTGACTGGGATAAAATTTTTAAGGGAGCCGCATGGTTTCATTTTACAGGGATAACTCCGGCGCTTTCTGACAGCGCATCTGCCGTCTGCGAAGCCGCATGTAAGGCGGCAAAAGCAAAAGGGCTCAGCGTTTCCTGCGATATTAATTACAGGGCGAATCTTTGGACGCGCGAGAAAGCCGGAGAAGTTATGTGCAAACTCATGGAGTATGTCGATCTCTGTATAGCTAACGAAGAAGATGCCGCTGATGTTTTCGGAATAAAAGCGTCAGGAAGCGATGCCGCATCGGGCAGAATCAATGCTGACGGATATAAAGAAGTGGCGGCTTCTCTTGTTAAAAGATTTGGTTTTAAACAGGCGGCGATAACATTAAGGGAATCAATTTCGGCTAACGATAACAACTGGGGCGCGCTGTTATGCGCAGACGGCGGTTTTTATTTTTCCAAAAAATACGCGGTTCATATTGTAGACAGAGTCGGAAGCGGAGACGCTTTCGGCGCGGGACTTATTTACGCTAACCTTACCGGAATGTCCGCGCAGGAAGGACTTGAGTTTGCCGCCGCCGCGGGATGCCTAAAACATACAATCGAAGGCGATTTTAATTTTGTAAGCGCGGATGAAGTAAAAAAACTGGCAGCCGGAAACGCCTCCGGCAGAGTGCAGCGTTAATCATGTTTGTCCAAACTTTTCTTATCGTTATCGCGCTTATCGTTTTAATAGTTTTCGGCACTGTTTTTTTCGCGATCTTCATGCTGATAAAAAGTATTATCAAAAAAAAGAAAAAAGAAAAACAGGAACAGGAAATTATTAAGATTGCAGATTCAATTAAATTTTATCAGGAAAATAAAAACCTGACAAATATCAGTGATCTGTTAAGTTTTGTTAATATTCCAAAAAATATGGAAGTGTTAAATGACAATGACGGTAATATTATCATCAAATTTAATAATATGACATATAATGTTAACAGAGGCAGATTTATAGTGTCATGTTGAGATAAAAACATGAATACTTGACAATTAAATGTAATTCTATTATAAATAAAGCATATATAAAAGGTGAGGATAACCAAACATGATTAGAATTCTTGTTGTTGATGATAGTATAATAATGAGAAACATTGTAAAGAATACTTTCGGCGAGATGAAAATTCCATTTGATTGCTATGAAGCAGAAAACGGAAGAGCGGCTTTGCGCCAGCTGGAAAGCAATGATATTTCAATTGTTTTTCTGGACTGGAATATGCCGGGAATGGACGGCATTGAATTTCTTAAAACGGTAAGGGCCATTCCAAAATATAAAGATTTACCGGTTGTTATGGTTACTTCCGAAAGAGGCAAGTTCAGCGTTATCGAAGCTCTTCAAAGCGGCGCTACAGATTATATTGTAAAACCTGTTCAGGAAAAAATATTCAGGGAAAAAGTGCAGGAAATTCTTGTTTTAGCGAGGTAAAAAATGGAACAATACATACAGCCTTTTATTGAAGGAAGCGTTGAGGTTTTCCGTGATTTGTGCAACACGGAAATTAAACCCGGCAGGGCGTTTTTTGTTTCTAAAGATGAGTTTGAATCAATCTGGGATATTTCCGGAGTAATCGGACTGAGCGGTGAAGCTAACGGCGCTGTCGCAATATCAATCAAGGAAGAAACGGCTTTCAGACTCACAGGCATTCTGACAGGAAAGAAATATACATCAATAGAAAGAGAAGTAACCGATATGCTCGGCGAAGTTGTAAATATTATAATCGGAAATGTTAAAACTGTTTTTGAAAAAAAGCACCGTATAAAAATATCCATACCTTCTATTATCAAAGGCAAGGCGCACTCAATTGTATGGCCTTCTGATAAAGCGCGCATTATTTGCATTCCTTTTACAATTTTTGATGATCAGGAAATATGCCTATCTGTCGCGGTGGAACAAGAGAAATGAAGCAGAACAAAGTAAAAGATATTTTACTTTCAATCTTTCTTGGCAACCGGTATCTCACGCTTACCAATGTAAAAGAACAGGTAAGGTACATGACCATGAACTGGATTTTTATGGTTGCGATTTTACCGCTTGTTATTCTTGGTTTTACACAATTAAATCATGATAGACCAAGGATGTTTATAGACTTTGGCATAGCATTCCTGTGTCTTTCTGCGCTTATCATGATTCGTTCAAAAATCCCTTTAAAATTTGTGCCTGTTTTTCCTGTTACAGTTTTCGGGATGTATTGCTGTTATCTTTTATACCTCGGCGATTTAAACTTTTGGGCTGCAGTCTGGCTTTTTTCTTTTCCGCCCATAGTTATCTTCCTTTGTCAGATGACAGTCGGCGTCATTGAATCCGTGATTGTTATGATTTTTTCTGTTTTGCTTTTTTATTCTCCTCTTTCAAACATGATGCCGCTCGGCGCGCCTGCGGATGAAGTAAAGATGAGGATAATCGGCGTTTATTTTCTTATCGCCGCCTTGTCTGTTATTTATGAATGGATCGGCATTCTTAAAGACCGCAAGGAAAAGGAATTATTGGCGCAGCTTGCCCAGGAAAGGGACATGATTCAAACCATGAAGGATAATATCAATCAGGGTATTTTCCTTATGGACAAGGAATTAAATATCCTTCCGCAGTATTCGCGCACTCTCATTTCGATCCTTTCTTATTATGAAGAAGACATGACAGGCAAAAATTTTCTTGATATTGTCCGCGGTTCATTTGATCAAAAACAGCTTCAGGTAATGAAAGGCTATTTTTCCATGGTCTTTTCTAAAGAAAAATCAGCCAAGGTGCTGGAATCGGCAAATCCGATTTCCGAGTTTGAATATAAGGTTGATGACGATAAAAAATATTTAAGCACAAAATTCCAGCTGATTGAACAGGCGGCTTCTGATCCTGTCATCATCGGAATCATTCATGATATATCAAGAGAGAAAGAGATCGAATTTGAACTTCAGGCGCAGAAAGAAAACCAGGAAATGGAAATGAAGAACATGTTCGATATCATCAAGGTTGATCCGAATGTTTTTCAGACTTTTATCGAAGATACAGATGCCAATTTTAACCATATAAACGATCTTTTAAAAAATCGTCACCTAACAGAGAAGGAAGTTGTAACAAAAATATTCCAGTATGTTCACGCCATAAAATCCAATGCGGTTATTCTAGACCTTGAAAGCCTTGCTAATAAACTTCATTCGCTGGAAGATGAAATCAAGGCGGCTTCAAATAAAGACAAGGTTTTAACAAATGACGTTCTTGGTCTTGCGATTAAAATAGAAAAGTTCATGCAGGAAATGGATTCCTACACGGCAATTACAAAAAAAATAAACGCGTACAAAACAACCAATACGATGGATACGATTCTTGTAAGTTCATTGACAAAAGCCGTGGAAAAAATCTCCGGCGAACTTCACAAAAAGGCGGCGTTAAAAGCCGGACAAATTGATTTAAATATCATGGAATCTAAACTGCGGAAACCAATCAAGGATATTTTATCGCAGTGCGTCAGGAATTCTCTTTATCACGGCATCGAAACTGTGGATGAAAGAATAAAGAAAGGCAAAAATCCGCAGGGACTTTTAACATTCAGCGTAAAAGCTGTTGACGGCAAAGCGGAAATTATTTTCTCTGATGACGGCGGCGGTCTTGACTTGAAAAAAATCAAACAAAAATATCTTGAACTTCATCCGGGCGCATCTGCCGATAAAAAAGTCCTTCTTGCCTCAATTTTCTCGCCTGAATTTTCAACTGCCGAAGATACCGGCATGGCGGCAGGCCGCGGTGTAGGTTTAAGCTTTGTGAAGGATTTGGTGAAAGAGTACAACGGAGCCATCAATGTAAATTCGGCAGAATCAGGTCTTACGTTTAAATTTTCATTTCCGCTTGAAAAATAATTAATATCTTCCGCCTCCTCCGCCGTGGCTTCTTCCAGAAGAACTTGTGTGCGATCTGCCGCCTGAAGAATCAGTTTGCCGGACGGTTCTTGTAACCGTGCTGTAAAGAAAGATGTCTTTTTTTGTTTTAAATGACAAGCTGCCGGGAACGACATAAGCGGAGGCTTGAGTCTGCGCAAGAGCGGTATTCATCCTGTTTTTCCATGTTTGAACGATGACAGAGCCTATTATCAAAGCCAGAATCCATGCAATGATAACAAATATTGCGTTGTACTGATAAAAAATATTATAACTTCTTCCTGCTGCCTCCAGGGCAAGAAATTCTTCCCAATTTTCAAGAAACGCGTAATACGCTTCATAATTGATTCCCGCGCGGAGAAATTTTACAGCGTCTGCTTCCAGTTTGTTAAAAGCCGCGGAGTTTAAAATATCTATGCCCCTTCCAGAGGTGCTGAACCAGTAATCCCTTGAGCCTGTTACGTGAAGAAAGAGGCAGCCGTCTCTGCCCTGTCCAAGACCGTAACCGTTATAATCAAAAAAATCATCGGCATAATCAACAGGACGTAAGCCATTAATGCTTTTTTCTGTTACAATAACTAAATCGAAATTATATTTTTTTGAAATTGAATTGATAAGATTGACAAGAGCCGCCTGTTCATTTAATTCCAATAACCCCGCATTATCAACAACTCTTGGCTGTGCAAACGCGGAGGCTGCGCAGAATATAAAAAAAATCAGCGATAAAAGTTTTACAATATTTTTTAACATAAAAAATCCTACAGGAATACGCGCAGCGCCTGAATTAATAGCGTAAATGCAGCACCGAAAATACCGGTAAATAAAAACCTGTATGCCCATGATTTGCCTGAATCAGCCGGCAGTTTTCCTATAAGGCGGCCGGTCTGTCCGTTCATGAGAAACATGTAATTTTCGCTCTTGTACTTTGTGTTTAAAATCCATACAGGCAGTAAGCTGTAACTTATCCTGCCGTTATCCGAACTTACCGCCGAGCTTTCAATTTGAACGGACGCGTATCCTGTAACAGAAGAGGCGAATTCTCTTTCGACAGTGTTTTTTATTCTGAGCGCCGCCCTGTCTTTGCTGCTGTCGGCGTCAACATCGTATTTTTCAGCGATATAACCGGATAAAAAAGCGGTTTCAAATTTTTTAATGCCGTCGTAATTAAAAGGTTCTATCGCGTCCATGTAGCTGTCGTCCATTTTTTCCGATCCGTCTACAGGTATCTTTTCGAACTTCATATTTCCGTCCCGCACGACGGAAAAATAATCGGTCTTTGTGTAATTGAAATTCGCGTCTGCCCAAACATTTGTTCTAGAGGCTTTGTAGCGAATGTGCCCGTTAGCGGCTGCGTCAAAAAGCCAGAACGGCAGATACACTCCCTGAATGCTGTTGATACGGTTTTCATCTTTAAAACAATCGGGAAGGAGGCGTTTTCCTTTGTAAAAATTTTTCAGCGCTTCCACAGCGTCTTTTTTATCAAGTTTAAAAGGTATTATGTAACCGGGTTTTAATAATCCGGCAAGGCGGCGAAGTACAATCTGCGAATTTCCGCAGCTTGGGCAGACCATAGCCGCCGTGTTTTTATCACCTAACAGCTCGGCTCCGCAGGAAGGACACGCTCCCTGCGTCAGATCGTTTAATTCTTTAGAATCCCACTCTTTTAGATCGATTTTTCCGTCCCAGCCGAACGTGTCTTTTTCCTGTACCGCGGTTTCTTTCTGATACTCTTCCAAAGCCTCGATGGAAAAAATCGTATCACAGAACGGGCATTTCATGTTTTGCGCAGAACTGTCAAATTGAACCGCTCCGCCGCAGTTTGGACATTTATATTCTTTTATTTCCATTAATATTAATCTTTAGGCTTTCCGCATTCGGAGCAGAACTTGCCTGTATTTCCCGCGTTTCCGCAGGAGCAAGTCCAGCCAAACGAAGGAGCCGGTTTTCCGCATTCAGCGCAGAATTTTCCAGAGTTGTCCGCGTATCCGCATGAACATTTCCAGCCGCCTGAATTTTGCTGTTGTGCAGCCTGCGGTTGCTGCTGCTGACCCATTTGAAAAAGCGCTTGAGGATTCATTCCTCCCGCCTGAGAAGCCATACCCATTCCCATAAATCCTGTCATCGCGCCCGCGGTATTTCCGGCTGCGGTGCGCATCGCGTCGCTTTGCGCGTTAACCAAAGATGCCGCCGCCATTACAGGATCGCGCATAACCGCCGCGGACTGCAGGTCTTTTATCTTTTTTTCATCTTCCGGCGATGCTGTGCATGTTATTCCGAAGCTGGCAATTTCTATGCCGCGTGCGTCTTTCCATTTTGAGCTGAGAGCTTCATTAAGAATTTCCGCAAGCTTTTCAGTTTTAAAGGAAATTTCATGATATTCAAGTCCGCCGCCAAGTTTTGCCAAAGACGGTCCAAGAACTGTTATTATCTCGCTTTTTAACTGGCTTTCGATTTTATCTTTTGTAAAAGGCTCTCCTGTGTTTCCGCAGACATTTGAATAAAATAAAAGCGGATTTATCATCCTGAATGAATATTCGCCGTTTATTCTTAGACTGATTGTTAGACGCAGATTAATGTTTGGATCGATAATCAAATACGGAATTGGATTTGGCGTGCCGTATTTATTTCCCATTATTTCTTTTGTATTAAAATAATATATACGCTGATCTTTTCCCGGGATTCCTCCGCGTTTAAAACGTTCGTCTATGCTCTTAAAAATAGCGGCAATGCCTTCGCCGAGTCCTCCGTAAAAAATACTCGACTCGCTTGATTGATCATAAGTATATTCGCCTTCTTCGGCGCAGAATTCCATAATGCGTCCGTTATCAACTATGATAGCGGCTTGTCCTTTGTTTACAACAATGCCAGAGCCGTTAGAAATGATATTATCTTCTCCTTTGGTATTGCTGCTTCTTTTGCCTGTCCGCTTCTGACCTTTAGCCGCGAGTACATCTCCTTCCAGACTATCGCAGACAAAAAATTCCAGCCATTGATCCGCAAGTGTACCTCCTGCAGCTCCCATTAACGCTTTTATTAATCCCATAAAATCTCCTTTTATTAATTGCAGAGTTGTCCGGAAATCACAATTTCTGAACAGCTTCCCAATGAAATATTCGCAGTTATATTTGTTTTGTAATTTTTACATGGAATTTTATTGTTGTCAATTTATGGTCTTATGATTCTCACAATTTTAAAAAAAATGCCGATATTATTAGTATCATTCTATGATAAGGAGTTTATGATGATTGAAAAAGAAGTTGCTTCTGTCAAAGCGAAGGCAGACAAGAAAGTAAAAAAGACTGAAAAGAAAGCTGTTAAAAAAGTTGCCGCAGAAAAGAAAACAGTGAAAACAGCTGCAAAGAAAACAGCAAAAAAAGCTGAAACCGGCGCAAAGAAAACTGTTAAAAAAGCAAAAACAGGTGCAAAGAAAACAGTTAAAAAAACCGCAGCCGGCGCAAAGAAGGCTGTTAAAAAAACTACTGCTTCAGCCAAAAAGACAGTCGCAAAAAAAACCGCATTGTGATGAAGTAACACCGGACTTGTAAGGCAATCAGTTTGGCTGCCTTACAAGCTCCACCTGCCTTGTAGTTCCTTTTATTAAATTGCCCGGAAGAAGACTCGAACTTCCATACCCTTGCGAGCACTAGTACCTGAAACTAGCGTGTCTACCAATTCCACCATCCGGGCGTTACGTAAATAGCGTATCAAAGATACCTTATCGCATTTTTTGCTAAAGGTCAACTGACCGTATAATGTTCATTCTTTTCTGTTTTTTAATTAATTTGGCTTTATATTTTCTCAATTCTTAATAAAACCCCTCTTTTTGTTGACTTTAACCCAAGAGCGTATATGCTTAAAGTATGATTATACAAAAACTGCATGATAACTGGAAAATGAGGAACCTGTCCGGCAGCTCATGGCTGCCCGCGCAGGTTCCCGGCTCGGTGTACGGCGATTTGCTGCACAATAATCAAATGGAAGATCCGTTCTACCGCGATAATGAAGACAAGGCATTTGCCCTTCTTGATAACGATTATGAGTACCATTCAGTGTTTCCTGTTTCCCAGAAGATGCTCAATATGGATAAGGTGATGCTCCGCTGCGAAGGTCTCGATACTCTCGCCGAAATTACGATAAATGATACTTTCATCGGCAGTGCGGATAATATGCACCGTACATGGGAGTTTCCTGTCGATAAGGAAATTCTTAAAAAAGATGATAATGAGATAAAAATTATTTTTCGCTCTCCGAATAAATTTGCAGGGCAGGCGCATGAAAAGCTTAAGGTTGACGGCGTGCAGCAGAGCCTTGACGGTTTTCCGCAGCTTCGAAAAGCTCACTGCATGTTCGGCTGGGACTGGGGACCGCGTCTTCCCGATGCCGGAATCTGGCGAGATATTTCTCTCGCCGGCTATCATCTCGCCAGGATCGATAATGTGCACATAACGCAGAAATATCATGAAGCAGGAATTGAAGTAGAAGTCTGTCTTAAAATAGAATCTTTTGTAAACCTTCCCAAAGATTCCGGGTTTTCGTGGAAGCTGACCATTTCCGATCCGCAGGGCAAGACGGCTGAGTTTGAAGTTCCGCCGGGCAGGAATTTTTCTAAACGTTTACTGATAAAAAATCCGCAGCTTTGGTGGCCTAACGGTTTGGGCAGTCAGCCGCTTTACACATTCGGCGTTGTCCTTCTAAGTCCTAAAGGAGCGGAGATTGACTGGTGGGAGCGGCGCATAGGATTGCGATCAATTACCATAAAGCAGGAAAAAGATGAATGGGGCGAAAGTTTTGCCGCCGAAGTCAACGGCATCGCGTTTTTCTCGATGGGCGCTAATTATATTCCAGAGGATAATATTTTAAGCAGAGTAACGCCGAAAGGAACCAGAAAACTTCTTGAGCAGTGCGTTGCAGCTAACTTTAACACGATCCGCGTATGGGGCGGCGGCTATTATCCTGACGATCATTTCTACGACTCCTGCGATGAGCTTGGTCTTGTTGTCTGGCAGGACTTTATGTTCTCCTGCGCGGCGTATAATCTTACAGAAGATTTTGATCATAATATCAGGATGGAAATAGCGGATAACGTTAAACGCATCCGCCATCATGCATGTCTTGGAGTTTGGTGCGGAAACAACGAAGTAGAAGCGTTCATGGCATGGGCTAATTACGCGAATGCTTCAAAATGGAAAGCAGATTATATTAAAATATTCGAATATATCATTCCGCAGCTTGTTAAAAAATTTGATCCTCAGACTTTCTACTGGCCTTCGAGTCCTTCTTCATGCGGCGGCTTTGATAATCCCGGCGATCAAAAAAGAGGCGACGCTCATTACTGGGATGTTTGGCACAGCGATAAACCATTCTGCGATTACCGAAATCTTTTTTCCCGTTTTGTGTCAGAGTTCGGCTTTCAGTCATTCCCTCATTTAAAAACAATAGAAAGTTTTACATTGCCCGAAGACCGGAATATTTTTTCGTATGTGATGGAACGCCATCAGCGGAATAACGCGGCTAACGGAAAAATAATGAACTATATGTGCCAGACATTTTTGTATCCCAATAATTTCGATACGCTGCTTTACGCCTCTCAGCTCCTTCAGGCGGAAGCCGTAAAATGCGGCGTTGAGCATTTCCGCCGTATACGCGGTCAATGCATGGGAGCTATTTACTGGCAGCTCAATGACTGCTGGCCTGTGGCGTCATGGGCTTCCATCGATTATTTTTCAAGATGGAAGGCGCTTCATTATTACGCGAAACGGTTTTTTCAGCCTGTAATGATTTCCTGTCACGAAGAAGGTTTGCTTACGCAGGAGCCGAACGTTAACCATCAGCCAAAAGTAAAAGAAGCAATCGAAAAAAGTTTCCGCCTTTGCGTTTCCAACGAAACAGCCGAAGATAAAAAATTATCTGTTAAATGGGCGATAAGGGATAAAAACGCCGCTGTGTCCAAAGAAAAAACCGTGCAGGTAAAATCCGCGGCTTTTTCTTCGCACTGGCTTGAAAAGGTTGAGTTTTCTCAAATAAATATTGACGATGAATATTTAAGTTATCATTTATTTGAAGGAGACGAACTTGTTTCTGAAGGAACAGTGATTTTTTCGCTGCCTAAATTCTTTCACTGGGAAGATCCAAAACTGGAATACGAAATTGCTGATGATGTTATAACCGTTAAAGCCGCTTCCTATGCAAAAAGCGTAGAGATTCAAAACCGCAGTCAGGATTTTGTGTTATCTGACAATTACTTCGACATGAACGCGGGCGAAAAGAAAGTAAAAATACTGAGCGGTAAACCGGGGAAATTAAAACTAAGAAGCGTTTATGATATACGATAAATATTAAAACTTCTTCTTTTTGATTTTCAGCTGATTGCCGTTTCCAGCGCGACTTCCATCATTCTTGTAAAGGTATTCTGCCTTTCTTCCGCTGAGGTTACTTCTCCTGTGATTAAACTGTCGGAAATGGTCAGGATGCCGAGCGCTTCGCATCCGTATTTTGCAGCTAACGTATATAATTCGGCGCATTCCATTTCCAGCGCGAGGCAGCCGAAAGAAGCCCACAATTTCCATTCATCAGGATCTTCCGAATAGAACATGTCTTCTGACACAATGGGTCCCACTTTTGGATCCCATCCCTTGGAGACAGCGGTTTCCCACGCGGTTTTTAAAAGCGGAAAAGAAGCGGTAGGAGCGTAGTTTCTGCCGCCGAAACGAATATTGTTCGCGCCCGAATCTGTGCAGGCGGACATGGCAAGAACCAAGTCGCGTATTTTTACATTTTTATTGATGGAACCTGCCGTTCCGATCCGGATCGCGCGTTTTACTCCGTATTCGCGGAAAAGCTCGTTTGCATAAATCGATATGGAAGGTATTCCCATACCGGTTCCCTGCACCGAGACTTTTTTACCTTTGTAAGTTCCGGTAAAACCCAGAATATTGCGGATGCTGGTATACTGAACCGGATTTTCCAGAAAATTTTCCGCCACAAATTTGGCGCGCAAAGGATCGCCCGGCAGCAGCACAGCTTCGGCAATTTCTCCGTTTTTAGCGGCAATATGAATCGACATTATTTTCCTCTCCTGTTAATAAAATACTACATGTTAAAAAATATTAAAAGGTGTCAGACACCTCGCCTGGTTTTCCGCCACCATAAAAGCCAAAAGAGCGCGGCGATGATGCGCAGCGCGAAGATTATCGCGAAGGTGTATCTGAATCCGTTTAAGTCAGTCCCCAAAAAATGATAAAGCGCTACGCCTGCTACCGGCATGATTGCGTTGGACAGGCAGAGCAGACTGGCGAAGACGGACATGGAAAAGCTGCGGTATTCTTCTTTTGTAACAAGCAAAATACATTGAAATAAATTAAGGGTGATGACGCAAAAAGGTATGTGCGCGATGGTATGGAGAATGATAAAAAGATGCGGCGCGACTGAAAGCGGAAGGCTTACGGAAACTATCATGAAAGCGGGACATAGACTTAAGCCTAAAATGCCGAAAGTGAAAGGCAGCACAACTCCGTGCCGCTCATTTTTCCGGCTCCAGAATTTTAACGTAAGCAGCTGGATTGCCGCCGCTCCCAGCTGCACAAGCCCAATCTGCAGCTCATTCATTTTTAAATAATTTACCTGTCCGATAAAATACAATGTCCAGTCGAAATGCCATGTTATGTGAAAAAACAAAGCGACGATTGTAAACAGTATAAACTGTTTGTTGTGAAGAAGGCTTTTGCCCGCGTTTTTAATTTCGGCTAACGAGACGCGTTTAGGCGCCGACGCCTGCCGCGCCATGCCAAACTTTTTAAAATTAAGAGCGGCAAGAAGAAATAATAAAACGGCTCCAAAAAAGAACATCTGATGCGCGATGATTTTGCTGTTTACTTCGTCGATGTTCATCAGCACAATGCCAACCAGAACAGGTATTATCATGCCGATTATCAATGTTACGCGCGTGCGCATTGTTAAAACGTGATTGCGTTTTTCCATGTTTACAACGCCGGGAAAAAATGTCTGCCAGGCGATATTGTAGAGAGCGACCGCGCTTCCCGCCAGGGCGAGCGAACCCAGAAAAAACTGAATGGCGAAAGAGGCTGTAAACGGCGATATGCCGCAGAGCAGGTAGCCGAACATGACAAGAGCAATCATCACTATAACGATGCGTTTTTTATTTTGCAGGCTGTCCATAATAAGACCGCCCGGTATTAAAACCAGCAGGGTAAAAATATGAGGAAGAAAATGTACAAGGCTCAATTGAAAATCGCTTGCGCCCAGCCGAACCGCGAAAAGACCAAAATTACTGTTTGCTATATTGACAGCGCTTACCGCAAGCAAGCCGTCCGCAACATAACGCGCTTCGACAGGATTTTCCCCTGTGATTTTTTTTAACAATGACGGCACAAAAATCCCTTTTTTTGTTGTATATGTATTATGATAAAACAATTTATTTAAATATTAGTCAAGGAGTAAAAACGGTGACTGTCACCGTATATACACAGAATACGCCAGGATGCCGGGAACCGCTTTTTTTGGTGTTGTTAGGTGAAAATACTGCGCCGTAGAAAATCCGGCAGCCTTGCGCTGCCGGAAAACTCTATTGATAAATACTTAAGACACATATAATATACTGGTATGGCTAAAAATAAAATAAAAAAATTATGTGTTTTCTTAATGGCAGCCATTGTTTTTATAGGCGCGGCAGCTCCGTCAAGCTATTCTGATGAAGCCGAAAAATCTAGTGAAAAAACAATCAAGTCTGTATACAAGGATTATTTTTTGGTAGGTAATATTGCGGAACCAAGAGATTTTTATAACGGTAACCTAAAAACTCTTGTAAAACATTTTGATATAATTACGCCCGCAAATATGTTAAAACCTGATGTTCTGGCGCCAGAAAAACGCAGACTTAACTTTTATGCGAGCGACCAAATTGTGAACGCTCTCATTCTGGCTGATTTAAAAGTGCATGGACATACTTTGGTTTGGAGCCATTGGGTTACGCCAAAGTGGTTTTCCACAATGACCTGGAGAAATGGTAATCCGGGTTACTGGGTAAAAGGGAGAAGTTATTCCAGAGAACAAGCTATTGCCAACATGACAAATCATGTGAAGAATGTTATACGCCATTATCAGGGAAGGATATTTTCGTGGGATGTAGTAAACGAGACAATCGCTGTTTATCCTTCCAAAGGCGCGGGAAAAAATGATACATGGCAGGATGCCTTACCTGATTCCGGAATGATTGGCGAATGGATGGCGTGGATACAGGCAATCGGTCCTGAATATGTAGAACTTGCCTTTATGGCGGCGCGTGAGGCTGATCCCGATATAATACTGTATTACAATGATGATTATACTCCCGAAAAACCGCCTTCGCAGGATAACCGCTTTATGGGTATTTATAAATTGATAAAAGATATTAATGAAAGGTATCCAGATTATAATAAAAGCGGCCGCCCCTTGATTGACGCGGTAGGTATACAATCGCATTTTGGGGTAAATGCCAATCCGGAATATATGAGACAAGCGCTGGAAATGCTGCTTGAATTGGATTTGAAGGAGATCGCAATTTCAGAGCTTGATATTCTGGGACGCGAGATAAAAAAAGGCGATCCCGATCCATACACACTTAACAGACGTCCTCCGTTAAACGAGGCAGAAGCTGTTAATCAGGGGAGACTATACGCAAAAATGTTCAGGGTATTTAGACAATTTGCACAAGCAAATCCTGGAAAATTAAAACGCGTAACGATTTGGGGGCTTGAAGACAATGAAAGCTGGGGACGTTATTATTGTCCTGTGCTTTTTGATGATAATTTTAATCCAAAGCCTGCTTTTTATGCCGTACTGGACCCTGATGGCTTCCTTGCAGAATACGGTGAATAGGCATAAAAAAGGTGACCGACACCTGTTTTTGCTGCCTGCACGAACAAGCGGACCCGTGTTATTCATTCAGCCATCCTGACCGCGCCAAGGCTGCTAGACTGCCCCGTCTAGTGCGTTCATTGGGAGCCGTTTAAAATCAGATTCGGAATTAAAATTATTTTTCTAAGAAGTCAGCGAGTTCATTTAATTCCAGATTAACAGTTTTAATTTTTTTATCGCTGTGCAGCGCCATTGGAAACCATTCCTTGGCAATTTCTCTTAAAAAATCAGCCTTATGAATAAAAGAGTTGCCGTCTTTTAATAATTTATAAAGTTCATCCTGATCAACCGAACTTGCGCCTTCTTTATTTTTTATGGATTGTTCCAGGCTCATAGACGCTAATCCGCATCTATATGCGTGGATTATCGCTTCTTCCATATCATTAAACACAGTGCCGGCAATATTAATATTAAAATCCAGTTTAGTGGTTATACTATGCTGAATGCTCATATCGTCATATTTGCCGACAGATTTGTTATCCATGGATTTTAATACCTTCATTTTTTGCGCCATAATTACTCCTTTATTATATCATAATACATCATCAATCATTTAATTGTCAATTTCCTGACGGAGACATCTTTGTAAAATTACGATAAAATGTCTCCATGAATTATAAACAAATACTTGGCGGGCTTGGTCTTGAAATACCTTCGATATTATTACCGCAAAATACTGACATGGCAAAATGGCCGGTGATTGCCTGCGATCAGTTTACGCAGGACAGAGAGTATTGGCAGAAGGTGAAAGATACAGTTTCTCTCTCTCCTTCAACTTTAAATCTTATTTTTCCTGAAGTGTTTCTCTCTGATAATGACGCGGCGCAGAGGATTAGCGGTATTCATTCCGCGATGAAGCGTTATTTGCAAGACGGTGTTTTCGCTCCGCCGCGTCAGGGATTTATTTATATCGAAAGGGATACGCCTTTTCAGAAAAAAAGAAGAGGTCTTGCCGCCGCAATTGATCTTGAAAAGTACGAATGGCAGCCGCGGGCGCGTCCGCTTATCCGCTGCACCGAAGGCACTGTGCCGGAACGTCTGCCTCCGCGTATGGACATCCGCCGCGGCGCTCCGCTGGAACTGCCGCATGTACTGCTTTTAATCGATGATGATAAAGACACTCTCCTGCCAGCCCTGGGCGAAATGGTGAAAAATACAGCGCCTGTTTATAATACGCCGTTGATGATGAATTCCGGCAGTATTACAGGCTGGTTTCTGAAGCCGGAAGCTGACGGGCAGCCGAGTGCGGCTGTCTCGCTGATTGCAGAAAAACTTGACGATCTGCTTTGCCGTTCAATGAATCGTTACTTGCCGCGCACTGACGGGCAGCCGTTCCTTTTTGCTGTAGGAGACGGCAATCATTCGCTTGCGGCAGCCAAGGGGATTTGGGACGAGATAAAAAAAGGCGCAGGAAGCCATGAGACGGATTTTTTTCATCCCTGCCGGTATGCGTTAGTTGAAATTGAAAACATTTATGATCCTGCGATTCAGTTTGAGCCGATACACCGGCTTGTTTTTGACGTTGATTTTGACAGAACAATTTCGCTCCTCTCTCTTCTGCCGGATTTTTCCTGCAAACCAGTAGATAATGCGCAGGATTTATCGCGTCTTTGCAGGGAATCCCCGGATCGCCCGGGAAATTGTTTTGGCATTATTTCAGGCGGACGTTATGCGCTAATCGAAACATCAGAAACCGGAATAGCGACAGCCTGCCTTCAGCCGCTTTTGGATAATTACGCGAAAGATAATCCGCATTTAATTGACTATATCCACGATGAGGCTGAACTTTTCCGCCTGTCTGCTTCCTCAGGCAGACAAACCGCAGGCATCCTGCTCCCGCCTGTCCAAAAATCCGGACTATTTGAAACAACAGCGCGCTTAGGTCCGTTACCCAGAAAAAGTTTCTCCATGGGACATTCTGTGGAAAAAAGGTTTTATCTTGAATGCAGGAGTCTGTAATCCATATTTCATGTTTCCAGCTTTTCTTCAGTCCTCTTCGATTGGCAGCGGTGCTGTGATTTGACCGTAATGCAGTTCCTTGGGCTGCACTCTGATTTTTAATTTTTTTTCCAGTGAAGCCAAAAGACGCATTTGAGTTTCGTCTCCTATGGTGATCATTATGCCGCGTTTTCCGGCGCGGGCTGTGCGGCCGCAGCGGTGGATGTAGACTTCGCTGTCGGAAGGAACATCAAGAGAGATAACGTGTGTAATGCCTGGTATGTCCAGGCCGCGGGCTGCAAGGTCAGTGGAGATCAGCGCTTCAATGCCGCCATTGCGGAATAATTCGAGGGATTCCCTTCGCTGTTCGCCCGAGACAGGTTTTTTTCCTGCTTTCCCGAAAAGTCCCGCGCACGGCACATGATGATGCGCTAGTCGCCCAAGAGTAAAAGCCGCTTCATCGTTTTTGCTTGTAAAAATTAAAACCTTGGCGCCGGATTTTTTCCTTTTTGAACTGACCGCTCTGATTGCAGCTAACAGCGAACGCAGGGTTTGATCCTTGCGGCGTTTCTCGCTGAAAATCGCCCAGTGTTCGATTTTTTCCCGAAGAATTTCATTTGCGTCAGATTCAATATAAACAATGTCTCTGTTCTTTTCCGCTTTTGTGGAAAGTGCCTGTAAAATTTTCTCCCTGTTTTTTTTGTTCATTGTCGCAGAACACGCGGCAACTGTTATGCGAATACCGGCTTTCTGCGCGCTGCGCATAACCATTTCGCATAATTCATTTGTATCGTTTAACATTTCATCGCTTACAAGACGGTCAGCTTCGTCAAGCACAAAAAATTGCGGACAGAGCCTGAGTATGCCTTTTTTCGCAAGGACAAGCAGTCTGCCTGGATTTCCGACAATAATCGCGGGTTTCGTTTTTTTTAAATTATCAATCTGATGTTCGATATTAACACTTCCGATTACAAGCGACGATCTGATCTTTGAGCCTTCAAGCAGAAAATCAAGTTCGCTTTTTATCTGTGTGCATAATTCCAGGGTAGGAGAAGTTATCAATAAATTAATTTTAGAAGGCTCAGATGCCGGTTCCTGTGTTTTGTTAAGCATTTTGCTTAAGATTGGCAGAAGATAGGCGAAAGTTTTGCCTGTTCCTGTGGCTGATGCAAAAAAAACGCTTTCTCCGGAGGCAAGATGCGGAAATATTTTACATTGGATATCTGTCGCTTCCCTGATGCCGCGTTTTTCCAGCTGTTTAATTAAGAATTTATCCGCGCCAAGCTGTTCAAAGTCTTTTGTCATTTCAGTTACCGTTTCCGGTATTCCTCATATACTGCAAGCATTCTATTGATAAAATTATCTACAGAATAGTTACGTGAAATTTCTTCTGATCGTTTTCCCATCCTGATTATATCTTCCTTATTGTTTAAAATTTCAATCGCTTTTTCCCAAAGCAGTTTATCATTCTTAACTGCCCAGCCGTTATCGCCGTTAATGACCATTTCCGAAATGCTGATGTCGTCAGCGGCTATAATTGGAAGCCCTGCCGCCATGGCCTCGATAAATGTAATGGGGTGAACTTCGCTGTGTGACGCGCTCATAAAAATATCCGCCGCTGTGTAAACCTGGCGTATTTCATCCGGCCAGCGAAGATATCCTGTAAATACAACAGATTCGCTTACTCCAAGTTCATAACAGCGTTCCTGCAGGGGCTTTTTATCAGGTCCGTCGCCTACAAGCATCAATTTTACCTTACTGCGCCTTGAATGAATTTCCTTAAAATTTTCCAAAAGTGTTCCGATATTTTTTTCGCCTCCAAGGCGGCCTACAAACACAATTAATTCATCATCATCAGCAATATTGAATTTTCTTCTTAAATTATATGAATCGTTTTTTATCGTTTCCGTATGTTCGTAAAAAAGCGAGAGATCGATTCCGTTTGGAACTATATTTACAGGATTGTGAGCATTTATTTCTTCAAGATAATTTTTTATTTTTATCGAAGGCGCTACGATGCATTTTTGGCTGCGCAGTATGCGGCGGATATATGAACCCATATTATTTTTTAAATACAATTCCAGAAGAAAAGGAACGTAATCAATATAATCTTCATAATAAGTATGCATGGTATGAATCGAAGGTATTTTTAATTTGCGGCTTACAATGCGCGAGGCAAGGTAGAGGCTGAATTCGGTATGAGAGTGAATTATATCGATATTAAGAGACCTTACGTTTTTAATCATTTGTTCGGCAAGAAAAATGCCTATGCGGTGCTGGGGCTCCTTCGGAAATTTAAATGAACTTGTGCGGTAGACTCCTTCTTCTTCTACGGCGTCAGGATGTTTTACCGTGAAGATATAAGCGTTATGTCCCTGTTTTTCCAGTTCTGTTTTAAGTGTTCTGACCACCGTAACTACTCCGTTAATTTGAGGAGTATAACAATCACTGAAAAAAGCTATGTTCATATTACATATACTAACTTATAAAGCTTCGCAAGGCAAGAAAAAAATTACAGTACGCTTTGCAGGAATTGGCGGGTGCGGTCATTTTCCGGATTTGTAAAAATTTGATCAGGAGAACCGGTTTCCAATATGAAACCTTCGTACATAAACACAACCCTGTTGGCTACTTCCCGCGCAAAACCCATTTCGTGGCTTACTAAAAGCATTGTCATGCCGGCTCCCGCGAGCTGCTTCATGACAGCTAACACTTCGCCGACAAGTTCAGGATCAAGCGAAGAGGTCGGCTCGTCAAAGAGCATGATCTTCGGCTCCATAGCGAGTGCGCGGGCGATGGCGACTCTCTGCTGCTGACCGCCGGATAACTGCGAAGGATACACATTGAATTTATCGCTTAAACCTACGCGGTCTAGAATTGCTTTGGATCGTTCCCGCGCTTTATCGGCGGAAATTTTTCTTACATGCATCGGAGCGAGCATTACATTTTCCAGCGCTGTTTTGTGCGGGAAAAGATTAAATCTCTGAAAGACCATTCCAACTTCCAAAAGGATTTTACTGCGTTCGTCGTTGTGCATCTTAATGCTGTTTACGCCCTTATGGCAGTCAAAAAGAAGATTGTCTTCGATGTAAATTTGTCCTTCGTCAATTGTTTCCAGGCGGTTAAGAGTGCGAAGGTATGTTGATTTTCCCGCTCCCGAAGGACCGATAATGCAGACTACTTCGCTTTGTTCTACCGTCAGCGAAACGTCCTTTAAAACTTCCAGAGGACCCCTGCCGCCGCTGCCGTGAAAAGTTTTATATAACCCAACAGTTTTAATCATTGACATGGCTGTTACTCGTATACAGAATATTTTTTTTCAAGTTTGTTGAAGATAAAAGTAAAAACGGCTGTGATAATCAAATAAAGAATCATCGCGGGAATGTATACAAGCGCGGACTGCGTTGATCCTTCGATATTTCTCATTGCCTTGGTAATGTCAACTAACGCTATCATCGATACAAGGGAGGCGTCTTTTAACATCATAATAAATTCATTGCCTACAGGAGGAATGAGCCGCCTTATCGACTGGGGAACGATAACAAGCCTCATCGTCTGCGCGTAAGATAATCCTAGCGCGCGGGAGGCTTCGAACTGTCCCTTGTCGATGCTTTGAATCGCCGCCCTGATAATTTCCGCGCAGTAAGCTGCGGCATTCATTGAATAAGCGATGAATGCCGCCAGAAACCTGTCGTTAATTGTCAATGCGGGAATAACCATGGGAAGGGCGTAATAAACAAAAAACAACTGCATTAAAAGAGGAGTGCCGCGGAAGAAGAAAATATAAGCGCTTGATAATTTATTGATTACTATATTTTTTGACATCTTCCCCAGTGCGAGAAAGAGGCTGAGTATTAAACCGGCGCTGACAGCAAGGACAGTCAGCGCAATGGTTACTCTTGCTCCCAATAAAAGCTGAGGCATCCACGAAATTATTTTTTGTAAAGTCTCCATCAGAGCCTTCTAGCGGCGCACTGCTGATACAAGATCCAATCCGTTAAAAATTTCTTTAGAGATTTTTAACATTGTTCCGTCTTCGAAAAGCGCGTCCAGCGCTTTGTTAATTTCTTCTGTAAGCGCGTCGTTTCCTTTTCTCATGCAAACGCCGAATTCTTCTTCACCGCCCTGCCATACAATTTCAAAGAGGTCTGAACGGGCAAGATATTCATAAGCGACAAGAAGGTCTGTTATTATTGCGTCTACGCGACCGAGGCGGAGTTCATCAAAACAATACATAACTTTATCATACTCGTACGGAGTAAAACTCAGACCGCCTTTTGAAAGTTCTTCCATATAATGATCGGATGTTGTTTCTTCCTGATACGCTACGCCAAGCCCTGCTAAATCCTGGGGAGATCTAATATTAAGCGGAGAATTCTTCGGCATAACAATCGCAAGGGTATTTTGAATATAAGGCTTGCTGAAATTAAATTCCTGGAGACGTACCGGAGTGATTGTTACCGATGACATAATGCAGTCGTATTTCTTTGTTGAAACGCCGGCGAAAATTCCTTCCCATGCCGTATCTACAAACTGAACCTTAAGCCCCATTTTATCCGCAATGGCTTTCGCCATGCTTACGTCAAATCCAATCGGAGTTATTCCGTCATCCGCCATATATTCCATGGGCGGATAGCCTATTTCCATACCAACCATTAAAACACCGTTTTTTATGGTTAATCCTCCTGAATCCTTAGCGCATCCCGTTAAAATAACGGCAGTTAAAATTAAAATTGATAAAATTGCAGCGGTTTTCTTCATTTATTTGCTCCTTTTAAAAAGACAGTTTATTAATCAATTTATAATAGTTTTATTTTAATGTCAATACCATTCTATTACACCAAAGGCGGTGTTTTTTACTCTGTTAGTCATTATTTTAATATCATGAATTAAAGATATTACAAAAAATCGTAAAAAATAATATCATAAAATTGACAAACAAATATTAATTAGATACGATATTTATAACAAAGTTTTAGCTATTATACTCCATAAGTCATATTTTGACAGTAAAGTACGATTTTTGGAATAGGAGCTTTGCAAAAAATGCCGCAGGATACACAGCAGACATCCGGTAATTTAACCGTATCTTATCATTTTAAACGCGAAAGGCTTAACCAGCTTTTTATGGAAGCCATGCAGTTTCCGCTGATTTTCGTGTGCGCCGGGGCAGGTTACGGAAAGACTACCGCAGTTCATGATTTTGTGCAGGAGTATCACGCGGAAACTGTCTGGATGCAGTTGTCCGAGCGTGATAATGTCGGCGCGCGTTTTTGGGAAAATTTCGCGCATAGTATGTCGCAGATCAATATTGATTTCGCGGAGTCCTTGCAGAAACTCGGCTTCCCCGATACTCAGGATAAATTAAAACAATATCAGATACTGATGCGTGATCATAATGATAAAAAACGAAAAGTTGTGGTTTTTGACGACTGCCATTTTATAGAAAACGCCGATGTTATCAAATTTGTCGAAGAAGCCATCCGCGGTCTGCCTGTGGCGATTACTGTTTTTTTAATTTCCCGTTCTACGCCGCGGCTGAATATCGCCGGTCTTTCGTCTAACAATAAATTATTTGAAGCGAACGAAGAAGCGCTGCGTTTTACCGAGAGCGAGCTTGCCCAGTATTTCCGCGAACAGGGAATTTCTCTTGCGCCCGATAATCTGCGCACTATCATGGAGGATACCGAAGGATGGGCGTTCGCTTTAAATTATATTGCCCGTTCATATAAAAAAGCGCCCGGCTACGAAGGTTATCTGCGTAACGCGATGAAGTCAAATATTTTCCGTTTTATGGAGACGGAAATATGGTGTACAATTTCCGCGCGTCTTCAGGATTTTTTGGTTCGTCTTTCTTTAATTGATCATCTGTCCATAGACTTAATCGCGCTTTTGGCAGGAGCCGACATTAACATCGTTTCGGAGCTGGAAAAACAAAACGCGTATGTGCGCATCGACAGTTATATTAACGCGTTTTTAATTCATCCCCTGTTTTTGGAATTTCTGGCGACAAAACAAAATCTTTTAACGCAGGATCAAAAGCACGATACATACACGATAGCGGGAGCATGGTGCAATAAAAACGGATTTAAAATTGACGCGATTTCTTATTATGAAAAAATCGGCAATTATAAGGCGATTGTCGATATGTTTATCGGATCGCCTTCTCAAATACCTTATGATATCGCGCGTTTTGCCGAAACCATTCTGAGAAACGCTCCGCAGGAAGCGTATGATACTGTAGTATATCTGGCGTCCACTCATCTGCGCACTTTAATGTGCCAGGGACTTTCGGAAGAATCGGACATGAAAGCGGCGTATTATGAAGAATTATTTTTGAAGATGCCCGAGGATAATCCGTTCAGAAGAAGCTCATTATGCAGCATTTATTACTGCTGGATCATTATACGCACGGGAATTAACATGAAAACTGATAATTATGATTTTCATCTTTTCAGCGAGAAACTGTGCAACTGTTATCCAAAACCGATAAACCCCGGAAATTTGATAGTGCGTTCTTCGTCGCCGTGGGTATGCGCGGTAAGCGCTTCAAGAAAAGGCTCTCTGTCTGATTTCAGCGACGCATTAAAAAAGAGCAATGAATATCTTTCTAAATGTTTTATTTCTTTTGATAACGGCGAATATGAACTAGCTCTGGGAGAAATAATGTTTTATCAGGGCGATATGCAGGCGGCGGAATCTTATTTTGCAGGATCCATGAATATAATGCGGAAAACAGGTCATCTGGGCATACTGCATAAATCGTTATTCTACATTCTGCGTGCGGCGTTTTTTAAGGGCGATTATATAAAAGCAGCGTTCGCTCTTAAGGAAATGAAAGCGAATCTTGATAATATAAAAGATTTTAACCGTTTTATGGATTACGATATTTCGTTATGCTGGTATTACTGCACCCTCGGCTTGCCCGAAAAATCTCCCGACTGGTTAAAAGAAAATTTTTCTCATTATGCCAGCACGAGGTTTTTGGAAAATTACACAAATCAAATGAAGGCGCGTTATTGTTACGCGACACGGAATTTCGCTCCCCTGCTTTTATACATCTTTGAAATGAAACAGCGTGTTTCGTATTTATACGGGCGGATAGAGCTGTTCGCGATGGAAGCGTGCATACATTATAAATTGAAAGATAAAAAAAAGGCTTTCGCCGTTCTGGAAGAAGCGTATAAAGACGCGGCGCCGAATAAAATTATCATGCCTTTTATTGAACTTGGAAAAGACATGCGCACACTGACCGCTTTTGCGCTGAAAAGTTACAGCGGCAAAATCCCCAAATCGTGGCTGGAAGAAATTAACAGAAGATCCGCTTCCTATGCCAAGCGTCTTTCGCATGTTATCGCCGAATACAGAAAAGAAAATCGCATAACAGACAATATTATCATTTCTCCCAGGGAAAATGAAGTTCTAACAGATCTTTCCCACGGTCTTTCGCGCAATGAAATCGCCGTTAGCCGCAATTTATCCATAAATACGGTTAAAATGCTTATTAATAATATCTACATGAAACTGGGTGCGGAGAATCTTGCCGACGCGATACGCATTGCGACAGAGCGGAAAATAGTTTGAGGGATGGTGTTAATTTTTACAGTTATCCGATTGATGATTCAGACGCAAGCACATGCTCGGTTACAGATAATTTACTTGTAATAACCAAACAAGATATCTTGTATTACGGCAAAGAAAATTGTTAACAAGCCAGTTATACCGGTAAAGTTATCCAAATTTCTTGATAGTAATAATGGATTGTGATATTCTATAATATGCAGGAAAAACTCGGCTTTTACGAACTGGAAATATTTAATAACCTCCTTAAATGTGTCTCTCCCAAAGAAATGGCATATAAATTAAATGTGAGTAATCATACAATCGCCTATCATCGAACAAAATTATACCGTAAATTAAAAGTAAAAAATGCGAAGGAGCTTTTGGCAAAATACGGTTCTTCCGGAAGTCCCGTATCTTTCATTTCCGAAGAAAAACCTTTTGTCATTACGCTTCATGACGATGCGCCGCATGGACATAGTTTTAGATTTTATCCTTTTAATAACTCAAATGTCATGATTAATTCCGGAGATTTATTTACTGTTAATTATTCATTTTCGTCAAATATTGATTTGGATGTTTTGCAAATTGACTTTGTAGATCTTACCGAAAGAAATGGAATATTTTTTGCCATGCTTTCTCCCAATGTCCCTCTGAAAAATATTGTTAAAGCGGATACATTGTATAGCGGTTCTGTAACAATATTTATTACCAAAACAGCGAATAATGCGGAACCTAACGCAAACCTTCTGAATATCCAATCATTATTTTCAACGCCTCAGCCAACCATTACATTTACAAAGCTGGAAGTTATTAAAAATTAAAAAGCTTAGATAATATTTAGATATAATTTAGACAGATATTTAACTCCTTTCAAATTATTACATTGTATTATAATTATTAACAAAAATACAGGAGAAAAGTATGAGAAAATTTGGAAGAATTGCATTTGGTTTGATAATAACTGTAACAGTATTTTTACTTTTTACATCACAACAAAGTACAGGAAGAAATATACAGGAAGTAAGCATAAATACTGTTCGCAGTACAACACCGGTAAAGGGGTTTATACCTGCATCCAATACTTATGAAATTGTAAATTTACCGCAAGACGGTCGAACAAATGTTATAAAAATTAATGGCAAAGAATGCAATAATTGGAATGTTCTTGGGTATTCACTTTCCGGTTATAGAGATAAATTAATTAAAATTGATTTTTCTATAGATATTATGCGTGTAGGTTCTGCGGGAAGGTTACATTGGGTAGTAAATAATTTACCGGATTTTACTACTGTATCTTATTTACATTATGCAGAATCCGGCGTTTGGCAGCGTATGTATGGACGTGTTTTTACTACACCAAATAACAGAGAACCTCTATTATATTTATCAGCATGGGGAAATAATTCTCCAACTACTATTTATTACTTGGACAACATTGAAATTAATATTCAACCAATAAATATAACTATTGATACCTCATTACCGGCGTTGCATACAAAGTGGTCTTTCCCTGTAGGAGTATGGTTAAGCGGTGAGGAACTTTATCCAAACAGTTATGAACGTCAGCTACTTAAGCATTTTAATGTATTATGTCATATGAATTTTTTTAAAGGAGATTTTTTAATGCCGTCTCCCTGGACACCTAACGGCGCATATCGCTGGACTAACGCAGATATATTTGTTAATTATGCAGAAGAGAATAACCGAAAAATTCGCGGTATTGATCTTTTTTGGCATGATCAAACCCCTGACGAGTTTTTTAAAGGAAATAACAGAGACGGATTGGCAACAATTGATGAACTTTATTCCCGTATGGAAAATCACGTAAAAACAATGTTTCAAAAATATCACGGAAGAATTGAATGGTGGAGCGTAGTTAATGAAGCGGTTGCAGATAACGGCGGACCGCGTTTAGGAGGAAATGCCAGACATAATTCTCATTATACGCAGATAATGGAAAATGCAGGAAAAAAAGGCATGGATAGATATGAATGGGTGCTTAAAGCTTTCCAATGGGCGCGTCAATACGCAGATATGAACAACGGACAAAATGTTAAACTTATTCTTAATGATTATGATATTGAATCTCCAGGAGTAAAATTAAATGAGTTTTTACGGCTGCTTGACTATTTAATTGCGAATAAAGCTCCAATTGACGGTGTAGGAATACAGGGTCATATTGCTTACGATAGAGCAAATATCCGCAGTGATTTAAACAGGACTATTGATACTATTAGCAGAAAAAGAAATCCTATTACCCGAAAAAATCTTACAGTGCAAATCAGTGAATTGGATATATCGTTATTTAAGGATAGTGAAACATGGAATAATCCTTCTGCGCAAAAAACAACAGTTCCGGAAAATGAATTAAATTCACGCTTAACACAACAAGCAAGATTATATCGTGAATTATTTGATATGTTTGAGCAAAAATATAGAGAAGGAAAACTCGAAATGGTATTAATAAGCGGTGTTGCTGATATAAATAGTTGGTTGAATTATGAACCAATAAATAGAATAAATCATCCTTTGTTATTTGATTGGTACTATCAACCCAAGCCTGCATATTATGAATTAATTAGAGGCAGATAAAATATTAATACATTGCCTTGATATATTCTAAAAACCATAATAAAATACTAAAATGCAGGAAAACCTTACACCGCGCGAACAGGAAATATTAGACCTCATGCTTGAAGGTATTTCTACCAAAGAAATAGCTTTTAAGCTCAGTCTTTCTGCAAGAACCGTTGATTTCCACAGAAACAATATTAATAAAAAACTTAATGTTGGTAATTATCATGAACTTATTGCAAAATATTCTTCAATAAAAAACAGAAAGGACGAATTAATTTCTTCGGCAGACACTCAGCACAAAAAACCAGGCAAGCTGTACAAATTTTTGATTCCTGCCGCCGTTTTTATTTTAATCGGTTCAATAATTCCGATATGGCATTTTACAGAAAAAGCATCATCCTTAAAACCTCATGAAGATATGCCGGTATTAAATAATACGCCTGTTTTTAAAGATCATACTTATGATACGGTATATCTAAAAACAAGTAAAATATTTGTTAATACCGAAAAAGGTTATTACGGTCAAAGTTATTATTCATACGATGAAATATTTTTAAGGGATTTTTACAGCGGTACGCTTGATGATCTTATACCGGGAGGGTACGAATGGTATACGGTAAGAATATCAGGAACAGCGGAGACGGAATTAAAATATGTAAAGATTAATTTAATGCTTAAACCATACGGTAACGGCGATTGGATACTGGTAGGAGATTCTGATCCTAATTATTACCATATCAG
>Ga0209755_10001748_pt1 | contig 32409 bp, 25 predicted proteins | sample TergutCo191P1_FD_187301 | JGI IMG/M metagenome (GOLD analysis project Ga0209755, IMG submission 187301) | Cornitermes sp. P1 segment gut microbial communities from Petit-Saut dam, French Guiana - Co191P1 (SPAdes) (version 2) | ecosystem: Host-associated > Arthropoda: Insects > Digestive system... | reverse complement strand
TTCATCGTTAACATACATCATGTCATAGTATTTCGAAACGATTTTATACATAAATTATATCTCCTTAAATGTATATTCTAATATTTTTTTAATTATGTCAACAACTTTGCACCAATTTCACATAACATTCTATAAATGAAATATTTATATCTAAATAATTACTTAAAGGTCTGTGTGCGGAAAATGACTCCCTTATGCGAGTTATTCCCGAGCAGAAGGGAGCATGTTTCGGCACACAGACCCTTCAATTAAATAAAGATATAAAATTAATAATCATCATTTAATTCTAAAAGTAACCGGATACCTGTATCTGCAGGAAACTGCCTCTCCGTTTGCATAGGCAGGAGAACCCTTTTTTCCTGTAAAGGCTTTAATGGCAGCTTCGCCGAAACCTCTGCCTTCGGGTTCTTCGCGTAAGACAGTAATACGCTGAACAACTCCTGTGCGATCAACGAATAATTCTAGAATAACCCTGCCTTCAATGCCTGAGCGAAGCGCGATGGGAGGATAAATAAGGTCTGAAGTAATTGCGCTTTCGTCAAAACCGGGGCGGACAGAAACCATATGCATTGCAAGATAATTATCAAAATTGAGACTTAAAGTGCCTGCGCCCACTACATTCTGAAGCGGAGCCGTGTCTGTTTCTATCATTACTTCGGCGATTTCTTCAACCTGCGGTATTTCAGGATCGGGAGAAGGAGGCGGAAGTTCTGTAAGATCAGTCATTTTCATTATTCGCGCATGTTCTGAAGGTTCCTGCCTAAAAACTTTCGCTTCAAAAGCTACAAAGAAAATAAGAATGAGATGTACCGCCGCAGTAACGGCAAATATTAAAAATTTCCTTCGTTTTTCATTCATCGGCTTTTACCACAAAACTTACAACTCTGTATTGAAGAATCTGCATTATCTCCAAAACGCTGTTGATATGGTTATAAGGAGTATTTTTATCTGCGATTATATGTATTCTTGTATCAGGAGCTGAAATATAAAGGTCTGTAACCTTTTGCTCAAATGCAATACGATCAGAAGGATTGCCGTCAAGATATATATCGCCGTTTGAATTAATCCATACTTCAAGATTTTTTTCCGCTGTTGTGCGAAGAGCAGTTTTTGCTTCAGGGTAATCAATTTTTACTTCAACCCTGTAATTAATTAAGGAGACAAGCATTATAAAAATTAAAAGAAGAAATGCGATATCAGAAGTAGAGAAGAGAGGCACAGATATAATTTTACTGTTTCTTTTAAGATTCACAAATTCTCCTTTTTCATGGAGAAAGAAAAAGCGTCAACTTGCAGGTCCTGGGCAAGTTCTACAAAATAAACCACATTCTGCCATTTTGCCTGTTCATCAATTGTTATTATAACTGCGATATTAGGATTTGCTTTCTGAGCGGTTTGGATTACATTTCTTGCATGAGATATGCTTATTGTTTCTTCGCCGTAAATTATTTCGCCTTGCTCATTCATGTCAAAACGTACAAGTTCTTCTCTTAAAATCATTCTGCTGGAATCTTTTCCGGGAAGATTTAAAATAAAACCTTTATTTACATTAAAACCGGCAATAACCAAAAAATAAATAATAAGCAGAAAAGCAAGATCGCTTGCCGCGCATGTTTCAAGAAAACCGGTTTTTTTTCGGCGTATTAACTTCATATATATTTAAAACACCTGTTATTTATGATGTGTTTCGCTTATCTGCGAAATTAATTTTGTGCAAACGCCTTCAACTTTAGATGCAAACTTTTCAACAATATGGCTGAAGACCGAATGTGAAATCATTGCGATAATGGCAATTACAAGTCCGAATACGGTTGTAATAAGAGCTTCGTATATGCCGTTTGCTACAATCTGCGCATTTACTTCCGTAGCTTCTGCAATAGATCTGAATGCGCCTATCATTCCTGTTACTGTCCCCAAAAAACCTGTGAGGGGTGAAAGTGAGCCGAGAGCTGTAAGAAAGTTAAAACCGTTTTCCAGCGAATTAATACAGTCTGAAGCTTCTGTCTGGACAGTCCTCTCTGCGCGGTGTTCTTCGAAAGTTTTGCCGGATTTCTTCTGCTTAATAAGAGATAAAAGAATACGCGCGCCCATGCGTTTATCGGTTAAGCCGCTGAGGTATTCAGCCGCTCCCGAATAATCATTTTTATCGATATAATCTGAAACATTGACGGATAAATCGTCAATATCAAGATTATGCTGAAAAAAGAAGACAGCGCGTTCAATTGTGATCGCTACAGCCGCAATAGAAAACACAAGCAGCGGCCACATAACGACCCCGCCGAGTTTAAATAGTTCCAGTAAAGAAAAAGATGCAGTTTCCATAAGTACCTCACTTTATTTTAGTTAAAATTATTTCATTAGTAAATATGTTAATTATGTTATCCCAATGATATTCCATATATATCCAGGGAAGAGCTTCTTCCCAGTCTCTGAGCATTGTTGCAGAATCTCTGACAGGATGCAGTCCTTCCGGGAAAACGCGCTCTGTATATCCTTTATTCCAGCGGATACCGTCGGCGCTTTCGAACTTATCAATACCTTTATTTAACCAGAGATAAGGTCTTTTTTTCTTTGAAACAGTTTCAGGGAATAAAATGGGTTTCCAGTAGTTTTCAAAATCTTTAAGCGATTGTTTTACAGGAGCGATTTCTTTGGTTTTCATCCATTCTGTTACAGCTATAATGCGCTCTCTTCTGTTTCTGAGAGCAGAAAGCGCTTCGTTTCCTGTTATACGCGTGTCATAACGGTGTATACTGCCTTTGCTTATCTGTATTTTTTCAAAAGCAAGAGCGCTTAAAATTGCTTCATTATCAAAAGAGACAGCAATAGTTTCACCGAGAAGATCGAGCGTATATTCGTTCCAGCCGTGAGTATTTCCCGCAAGATATTCAATGGAGATAAGATTATAAACATTATCATGTTCAGCGTATAATCCTTTTAATTTAATCATGGGATAATCAGATAAGGAGATAATTAAAAATTGTTCATTATTCTTATTTTTTGTTAAGAACATATCTATGCCGGAAGTCTTGTAATGCGAAATTATTTTTTCTTTAAACGCGGAGCCGTCAAGAACCTGTCCTGTTTTTTCCATTAATCCTATGCAGCCGCACAATATAAGCGATGAAAATAAAATCAAAGTAAATCTTCTCAAAATCAACTCCTTATTTCTAATTAATAAATTAATTATTAATAGCTTAATTTAAAACCAAAAGATGGTATAGGTATTGGTATTCCGTAAGTTGCATTGCTGCTTCCTGTATCAACTTCGCCTGTATAAGTATTAAAACTGGTATCTCTCTCAGGTCTGTAAACAAGCGCAAGAACGTTTTCAAGGGCAAAATATATTTCATAGCGGGATTTACCTGTTTTATTGCTTCCAAAGAAAGAAAATTTAATATCCATGGGAAGGGTCAGGGGAGTGCGGTAGTTTTCATCGCGTTCTGAAGGCCATCTGTATCTTTCTATTAAACCGGGATCAGCAGGATTAAAAGGATCGTTTAATACAGGATAGCTAACAGGACTATCTCCAATACGCCGCGATCTCTGGGTTCCGCTTGCGATTCCAAAACGGGTATAAATATTTATTTTATTTGTAGGTTTAATGTTAAGAACAAGGTTTAAATTATGATAACGGTGAAACCACGGAAAATACCAGTCAGATCCGCTTCTGCCGCCTGAAAGTCCGGTATTTGCGTTTTCGCTGGAAGGGTCAAGATAACGCGCATAGCTGTAAGAATAGGAAATCCAGCCGTCCCAGAAACGCGACTGCATTTTTTGAAGCATTACATCAATTCCCCAGATAATGCCTTGCCCGTCATTTTTTGGTCTTGGATCAACACCTGTAGTTCCATCTTCCGCATTACTGCTGAATGTTACAGGAATATACATTCTATTAAATATATATTTGTAATAGCCTTCGATATTAAAACTTAACCCTTGAGGAAATTCGAATTTTGTTCCCGCAACAGAAGTCCATGCTCTATTCGGCTGTATATCTTTTAAATTAAATCTTTTTTCTGCCATAAAGACATTATTATCCATGGCGGAAAAAAGTCCTGTTCCAAGGCTTATATCAAAAGATTCTAATATACCTTTATTCTTTAATAAATTAAAATCAATGTTTAATCTTGGACTTAATGCAGGCGTACTCTGAAGAGAAAAATCTTCGCCTGCAAGATAATAATGATCTAAACGCAAGCCAAGTTCAGTTTTTATACGGCTGCCTATATTCGCTTCATTTAAAATATAACCAGATGTAGTAAATAAATTGTTGGATGCTTTCGGATTATAATCAGGATAAACAGAAAGATATAAATCTTTCCAGAAATCATCATTATCATTTGGATCAAGACCATAATATTCAATAATACGTTCTTTATATAGATCTACACTAATAGGACTATTTTTTTCAAAATTATCAAAACTTATTGCAAAAGCTCCCTGCTGTTCACCTTTTGAGCTGTATCTTGTAAACATTTCCTGAACGCCTGTAGATATAAGGAAACCGTCGAATAATTCCCAGTCAAAATCAATTCGTCCCTGAGCATTGAACATAATTTCTGATTGTTCTATATGCATTTTTGATTCATATGGTTTTCTATCAGTATGATCTGTTATTTTATATTTATCCAGGAAAGGTTCTGAAAAATTTTCTTTGTACACACTGCTATTCATATCCCCGGCAATCTGGGCATCTGTATAACCTGAACCTAAAGAAAATTTAAATAAAGTATTATTGCTTGGATTCCAGTTAAGATTTGTAATTATGAAGCCTTGATAATTTGTAAAATCAAATATTATACTGGATTTACTTGTAAGAAGTCCGTCCGTTTCTGGTTCATTTATAAAAGTTACGCCTACTCCGTCCATGCCGAAAAATCCTGTGGCGCGAAGCTCAAGATTGCTTGTAAAGCGGTAATTTCCAGTTATTGTGCCGCTTCTTATGTAAGGCGCTACGCGTATTGAATTAACAGCGTCAAATTGATCATCGTCAATATATTTTGAAAGTTCTTGTGCAAGAGCGATAATCGGATCATAGTAAGTGGTGCGTCCCATAATTAAAATGCCTCCCTTTCCTGCAAAAGGAAAAGAAAGATTAAAATTAGCGGCGCTTGTACTCATGCCAATTTCAAATTCAGTCTCGGAAGGAGAGGGGTTCTTTGTTGTCATATCCAAAAGCCCGGACATTGTATGTCCGAAACGCGTAGAAAAAACGCCGTGCGAAAGCTGCGCGCTTTGTATCATGCGCGGATCGAAAATGGAAACGCCTCCTCCCCAATGATACGGATTAAATACATAAAAACCGTCAAGCGAGGCGCTCATGTCACCGGGGAAGCCGCCTCTTATGCTTGGCTGCGCATTGAACGTTCCCGAATAACCTACGCCCGGCAAAAGTTTTATCGCATTCATTACGTCTTCTATTACGCCTATTTCTGCTGATTGAGCAATTTCACGCCCTGAGATTGCAACGCTGCGTCCTGTTTTTGTTTCGTTTGCTCCGGGTTTCTGCGCTTCAACTACAAGTTCATTTCCCTGCATAACTCCCGAAAGACCAAGATAAACATCGAGAGAATTCCCTGCAGCGGGAATTATAAATGTGCCTGTCTCGTAACCGGGATAAATTACCTGAATAACAAGCTGCCTGTCATCAGGCGCTTTTACAACGGCAATACCGTCATGGTTGCATTTGTATTCGTTTCCGTCTCTTGCGCGGATAGTCGCGCCTTCAAGCGGAAGATCAAGGTCAGCGTCAATAACCTTTACTGCAACATCACGGCAAAAAAGCGGAAGACAAGAGAAGAAGAAAAGAAAAAAAATTATTATTTTATTCATTTTTTCGGCAATTCGCTTTCTTTTTCGGTATTCTGCTTTGTTAAAAGCGTGTCAAGCTGCTGAATCATTTCCGTAAGTTCCTCTGCAGAAGAAGTTGCAACCCTTGTTGACTGAATAAAATTCGTAAGACCTCTTGAAATATCCGTAATGGCAACGCCGATATGTTCAGATGATTTTTGCTGCTGATGCGAAAATACTGTTATAGTTTGCGCTTGATTTGCTGTTATTTCAGCTCCCGATCTTATTTGACGGAAAATATCCTCAAGTTCTTTTATTAAATTGTTTCCTTCGGTAATTTTATCCGCGCTTTCTTCGCTGGAAATAATTAAAGACGATGATGAATTCTGTATTTCTTCAACCTGTTCGCGGATTTGCCTTGTCAAAGATGAAATGTCATCTGCAAGACGGTTAACTTCGCTTGCTACGACAGAAAAACGCTTGCCCCTTTCGCCTGCGCTTGCCGCTTCCAATGCTGCGTTAAAAGCAATTACCTTTGTCTGGTCGGTTATGGTGTTAATGTTTTTAACAATATCGCGTATTTTTAAAATTTTATTGCCAAGATTTATAATGCCTGTAATTACGCTGTCGTTTTTCATTTTAATTGTTTCAAGCTGATCCACATTGCGTTCAAGAACGGAAAAACCGTGGATTACGTCATTTTCCATTTTAGAAGCAATACCTGCGACGCTTGATGTTTTTTCCGATATTTCGCCCGCTATTTGCGTATTCTGGCTTATCGTACTTTCAATTTCCTGAATGCTTGCCGCCTGATTATTTGCAGTTGTAAAAATATCTTTGGAAGATAAAAAGATTTCGTCTGTCGATTTTTTTATTGTTTTTGCCATTGAACGTGTTTTATCTACAGTTGAAGAAGCATGTATTGCCGCGTCATTCTGAGATTCAATCATATTGTTAAAAAGGGCAAGATGGCGTTTGCATGCCATGCCTGCAATTGCTCCAGCCACAATCATTGCTAAAATGCGGAAAAACTCGTTGTAAAGCGGGAAACTGACAGGTATCGTTTTTCCGGCAATTGTGAAAGTGTAAGGAACATCAAGCACGCTGCCGTTTGCAAGAACGACTATTAAATAGCAAAACCCGGAAAAGAAACCTGAGAAAAATGCGCAAGGAACGCTGTACCGGAAAGATCCTGCCATAATTAAAACTATATAAAAAAGAGCCTGAACCGAAAGAAACACAATGGGCGGCGATAATTCAGGATAAGTGCATCCTATCCAGATAGCCGCGCTTATTAGAACAGCATCCAAAATTACGCAAACATATTTAAAATAAGGGGGAAGGGAGGTTTTATTTCTGATGTAATAATATACGGCAGCCGAATAAATAAAAAACAGGGATGTAAATATATAAGCGCGGAAAGGAAAATGAGAAAGACCTTCAATGTTACGTAAAATAGATACAACTAAAACGCTGATTATAAATATTATTCCTAAAGCAAAGCGGAACTTGTTAATTAGTCTTTCTCCCAGATACTCATCGCGCTTGATTTTCTCTGTAATCTCATTAATTGTCATACAGCACCTCTTTTCCTTATTTCCTCAAATATATTACAACACCGTCCCAGTTATCTGCAGGCGGATTAGCTTCAAAATCTCTGGCGCGGTCAAGGTATAACTTTGACAGATAATCGCTGTTGTCGTTTTCAAGCGCTTTTGTAAAATATTCCTGCGCCAGTTTCCATTCTCTCATGTAAAAGACCTGGAGTCCCTTGTTGTAATTGGAAAGTGTTTCCCTGTTAATCAAAAGATCTGAAACCGATACAATATCCGTCATCTCACCCGATCTTAGTCTTTTGCCTTCTGCTCCCTGGAAACCCGAATAGACAGCATAAATGCCAAGCGGTTTTGTCTTGCCTTTTACGCGCACATTATCAATCTTTCTAAGCAGAAATTTTTCCTTGGTTTGCTCAAAAACAGCTTCTGATACTATTATAGGATGTTTATATACTTTTGTAAGCCCTTCAAGCCGGGAAGCTATGTTTACAGTGTCGCCTATTACTGTAAAATCCATTTTATTTTTAAAACCGATATTGCCAAGGATGCATTCTCCGCAGTTAATGCCAATTCCTATTTCAATTTTTTCCTCGGATATAGCCGAAGGAAGTATGTTAATCATCTCCATAGCGGACAGCATCTTTACGGCAGCTCTTATTGCGTTTGCAGGCGAGCAATCCTGTGTCTGGAAAGCGCCGAAAACTGCCATTATCGCGTCTCCGATAAATTTATCAATATGACCGTTTTCTGAAATTATTTCGCTTCCCATTTTTGAAAAGTACGAATTGAGAAAATCTACGACGCTTTGAGCGTCAGAATTTTCCGAAAGATTTGTAAAATTTCTTATATCGCTGAAAAGGATAGAAACATTTCTGTTTTCGCTTAATTGCGCTTTTTTTCTGGTGTCATTTATCAAATCATCCATTACATCGGCAGGAACATATCTTGCAAACGCAGTGCGCGTGTTGCTTTGAAGCGCCGCCATTTCATGCATGCTAAGAGCGTTGGAGATAACAGGAGAAGCGGACAGCGCAAATACGTTTATATTTTCCATTACAGACGGAGAAAAATAATCATTAATTGTATTGGCAATATGGAAGCTGGCAAAAATTTCTCCTCCTGATGACAGGGGAATGGATATATATGAAATAATTTTTTTACTGTTTTCACCTTCGCGGAAAAAATTCTTCGTTGTCTTTGATGAGTATTTATAATTGGGAAAATAATTATTAAAATCAGCAATGCTTATATCAGTAAAACTGCTGACAGTCTCTTTTGTAAATTCTGAAAAGTTCGCTGTATAAAGATATATAAGCCTGTTATTTCCTTTAATTATTAATGTTGCAATTTCTGCTTCGCATACAGTGTGAAGAAGGTCAAAAACTCCGCTTGCAACCAGTTCCATGGAATGAACTTTGCCTGCTAATTCATTAAGAAGACCTGTTACTGTAGTTTGAAAAAGCTTGTTGTCAAGCATATTGTTAACAATTTCTATAATAGAATTATCGTTTATTTTTTTAGCTTCTCTTTCAATTGCGTTAAAATCAATATCGTAGGGAGAAGATAATATGGTATCTGCAGCTACCATAAGCGGATGCAAATTATCAGGAGATTTTTCTATATATAAATCCGCTCCTGCCTGGTTTCCCCAAAATTTGTCTTTTGTTTCATCAAGAGAAGTAAACATTATTATTGGAATCGATTTAGTATTTTTTCTGTTTTTTAAAAGCCGGGTAACCTGATATCCCTTAAAAAGAGGCATCTCTATATCTGTAATTATTAAATGCGGCATAAAAGAATATACTTTTTTAATTCCTTCAAAACCGTTAACGGCTCTTTCTACTTCATAAGGTTTTTCGCTGAATGCGCTCAATACCATGTCTGCAAAAATATCGGAGTCTTCTAAAATAAGAATACGTTTTTTATCTTCATCCATTATTGACCTCCGATAAGTTCATTTACAGCTTCCAGTAAATTATGATTATTAAAAGAGTTTTTAATAATATATTTTGAAGCGCCGAGCCCGAACGCTCTGGTTTGATCTTCTTCGCTTTCTTTGGAAGAAATAACTATAATCGGAATATTGGAAAGCTCTTCGTTCTTTTTTAAATTTTCCACAAGCATAAAGCCGTCCATAACAGGCATATTAAGATCGGTGCAGATTAAATCATAATGTTTGCTCTTTGCTGCCTTCAGCGCCTGAGCGCCGTCCGATGCCATGTCAACAAGGAAGCCTTCGGATGAAAGTATTTCACTTTCAATTTCGCGGGTTGGAAGGGAATCGTCAACAACAAGAATTGATTTTCTTGATTTTTCAAAATCAAGATTGCGTTTTTTAATTTCTATTGCTTTAATGCGTTTTGCCATCTTCATTATTGTAGGTATATGAAGTACGCTTATCATCTCATAATCTTCATTTAAAACTATTCCGGAAAAAATCGGCATATTTTCCATAAATGAGGGCATGGATTTTAAAATAACAGATCTCATGCTGTCCACATTATCAAGAGCGAATGCAGCAATATCGTCATAAGAGCGTATTATCACAATAAATATGCTGTCCATATTTAATACTGTATCAGTTTTTATCTGAAGAACCTGGCTTAAATAAAAAAGTTTTATCATTCTGTCGTTGTATTTAATTTCAGGACGATCTATTACCGTAATTATTTCCTCTTTATTTAAAAGAAGAATGTTCTCCACAAAGTTTGCAGGGATTATAAACTTCATTCCTCCGCTGACGGCAGGGAAGCCCATAAGAGCCGCAATTGAAAGCGGTACAATTATGGTAAAACTAGTTCCTTCACCTCTAATACTGTCAACAAGTATGCTTCCCTTTAATGCTTCAACAGTTTCCCTTACAACATCCATGCCGACGCCTCTTCCCGAGACATTGCTGACTCCTCTTGAAGTTGAAAAGCCGCTTTGAAAAATTAAATTGGTAAGGTCTTCTTTTGTTAATAAAGCCGCGGATGCTTCCGCAACTAAACCTTCCTTTATTGCTTTTTGCCTGATTTTTTCCAAATCTATGCCGCGTCCGTCGTCAGATATAATTATTTTCATGCTGCCGCTCTCGCGCGTACAGATAATTTTTAAACCGCCTGTTTCATTTTTACCTGCGTTAATGCGTTCTTCGGGATTTTCAAGTCCGTGATCGATAGCGTTGCGGACCATGTGCATAAATACATCGGAAAGCGATTCGATAATATTTTTATCAATTTCATTTTCCTTGCCTTCGATTGTAAGCTGAACCTTTTTTCCGAGCTCTTCTGATAATTGATAAACATAGCGCGGATAACTGTCAAAAATTGTAGAAATGGGAAGCGTGCGAAGCGAAATTACGCTGTCATAAGCGCCTCTGATGTGGTTTCCTGAATCTATGGCATAATTTTTTAATGATGAATTGAGTCTTTCGCATAAACGTTCAATTTTCCTGAAGTTTCCTGCCGTGTTTGCGTCAAACTTTTTTTCTTTTATTGTTTTGGAAAAATCTTTTATTAGTTTGATAATTTCAACACTGTTTTGAGATAAACTTTTTGCAGAAATTTCGAGAGTCTGCAAAGATGCGATGCTTTTTATTATACCGTCAATTTTATCAAGAGAAAGGCGTATTGTTTCTGATTTGTTTGTTTTGCGTTTATCCGAAACTGTATCGCCGGATTTTGACTTGGCTTTTTTCTCAATTTTTTCCGGTTTTTCTTTTGTTTCTGTATTTTCTTCTTTTGAGTGAGCTTCCTGCGAATTATCAGGAATACTGTATTCTTCATTAGATGCAAGAAGTGCCAGGTTTTTAACATGTTCGCTGATGTCAATTTCATCTGTTTTTGTCTGTTTTAATTTTTCAAAACCTGACTTTAATAAATCCAGAGAAGAGAGTATTAATTTTACCGCATTCTCGGAAAAACCTATGCGCTGTTCCCTGACTGCGGCAAATACGCTTTCCAGAGAATGGCTTAACTCTTCTATGTTTTTAAACTCAAGCATGCGCGATGAGCCTTTTAATGTATGAAGAGCTCTAAGCAGGGTAGACAGATCGTCATCTACAGAAATACCGTCTTTAATGTCAAAAACAAGAGTTTCTACAAGAGAGACATTTTCAATTCCCTCATCTATAAATTTATTTATATATTTATCTTTATTTATTGCCATGATTTATTTTCCTGCATTTTAATTGAAGCGTCTTTTATTGTTAATAAATCACCTAATTCCGCAGTCATCTTGGTAAGTTTTTCTGCGGAAGAAGTGGCAACCTTTGTAGATTGGATAAAACTTGCCAATCCTGTTGAAATATCCGAAATTGACGAAGTAATTTCCTCTGTAGATTCAAGCTGCATTTGCGTAGAACCTGATATAGTCTGCGCTTGATTTGTGGTAATTTCAGCTCCGGACCTTATTTCGCGGAAGATATTTTCAAGTTCTTTAATTAAATTATTGCCTTCTAAGATTTTATCGGCGCTTTCTTCGCTGGATAATATTAATGAAGAAGAAGAGCTTTGAATTTCTTCGACATGGTCTCTTATTTGTTTTGTAAGGAATGTAATGTCGTCTGCAAGGCGGTTTACCTCTCTTGCAACTACCGCAAAACGTTTGCCTTTTTCGCCTGCGCTTGCAGCTTCGAGGGCGGCATTAAAAGCGATTACTTTGGTTTGATCCGTTATTGTGTTTATATTTTTTAATATATCGCGAATTTTAATTATTTTATTTCCAAGAGAAATAATTCCTGTTATTACTCCGTCGTTTTTCATTTTAATATTTCCAAGCTGCGTAATATTGCGTTCCAGAACAGAAAAACCGTGTATAACGTCATTTTTCATTTTTGATGAAATTTTTGCAACGCTTGTTGTTTTAACCGCAATATCCACAGCCAGCTGAGTGTTTTCGTTAATAGTCGCTTCTATTTCCTGAATGCTTGCAGCCTGATTATTTGCAGTAGAAAATATTTCTTTTGACGATATGAAAATATCATCAGTAGATTTTTGAATTGTTTTAGATATACTGCGGGTTTTTTCTACAGTATTAGAAGCGGTAACAGCGGCTGTGCTTTGAGATTCTGTCATGTTAATAAAGAGGGTAAGATGTCTTTTGCACGCTATTCCTGTAATAAAACCTGTAACAATCATGGCAATAACGCGGAATAATTCATTTAATACCGGGAAATTAACGATGATTCTTTTATCATCGATTAAAAAATAATACGGAAGATCTAGATTTTTTGCGTTTATTATAACAACAAGCATATAGCAAAATCCTGCAAATATGCCTGAGAAATATGCGCAAGGAACGCTGTATCTGAAAGCGCCAAGCATTATAAGCACAAGAAAGAATAATGCCCAATTGGAAAGATATGAAATACCGGGAGCTGTCTCAGGATAAGTGCAGCCAAGCCAAATACTTGCGGAATGGATAATAATATCCAAGCTGATGCAGACATATTTATACAATGAAGGGACAGTTTTTCTGTCTTTTAAATAAAAATAAATGCAAATTGAATAAATTAAAAATAGCAGGCAGCAAATATATGCATGAGAAGGAAATGGGTTTTCTCCGCCCAATACTCTCATAAATGAAATAAACGGAACGCTTGCCAAAAAAATAGCCGCTATAACAAGGCGAAATCTGCAAATGAGTTTTTCGCCGTCAAATTCATCAATTTCAATTTTATCCAATATTTCTTTTTTTGTCATTCTGATGCCTCTTTTGCTTTAAGAGTATTTTCTTTTTCATCAGAATTTATATTTAATATATTTCCAAGCTGCTTTATTGTTTTTGAAAGATCATCTGCAGAGGAAGTGGCTGCCTCTGTTGACTTGATAAAATTGGTAAGTCCGCCTGAAATATCCGCGATAGCGATATTAATCTGTTCAATGGATTTTTGCTGTTTCTGGCTTGAAATTGTAATTGTTTGCGCTTGTTTTGCCGTAGTTTCCGCGCCGTTTCGCACCTCAGAAAAAATTTCTTCAAGCTCTTTTATTAATTTATTTCCATTTATAATTTTTTCTGCGCTGTCTTTGCTTGATACTATTAACGAAGAAGAAGAGCTTTGTATATCATCAGCCTGTTTTTTAATTTCTTTGGTAAGAGCGGTAATATCATCCGCAAGACGGTTTACTTCGCTTGATACAATAGAAAAACGTTTTTTATATTCGCCTGCGCTTGCGGCTTCCAGGGCGGCGTTAAAAGCAATAACCTTTGTTTGATCCGTTATTGCGTTGATGGTATCTATAATGTCGCGGATTTTAACGATTTTATTTCCAAGCGAAATAATGCCGTTAATTACGCTTTCGTTTTTTGATTTAATTTCTTCAAGCTGTTCTACGTTTTTTTCCAAAACAGTTAAACCTTGTTTTACATCTCCTTCCATTTTAACGGAAATAGACGCTACTTCAGACGTTTTCTCTGAAATATCTTCGGCAATGCCTGAATTCTTTTTTATTGTTGCTTCAATTTTTTGAATGCTTACAGCCTGATTATTTGCTGTTTTAAAAATATTTTTGGATGAAAGAAATATTTCATCTGTGGATTTTTGAATTAATTCAGCCATGTTTTGAGTTTTTTTAACTGTATGTGAAGCTGATCTGGAAACATCGGACTGCGAGCCAATCATTGTGCTGAATAATTTTAAATGTCTTTTGCTTGCGATTGCCGCTATTACGCCTGTAACTATAAGGGATATTAATCTGAATGATTCATTAACTGTCGGAAAGCTTAAACTTATTACACGATCTTCTATATCGTAATAATATGTAAAATCTAAAGAATTGGATCTTAAAATAATGACAATTAAATAACAGAAACTCGCAAAAATGCCTGAAAATAATGCGCAGCGTATACTGTACCTGAAAGCGCCGAGCAATATAAGCACAGTGTAAAAAAGCGTCCATATGGAAAGATATTGAATAGGAGGATCAATCTCAGGATAGCTGCATCCTACAAAAATACTTATGCTTATTATTGTCATGTCAAGAGCGCTGCATATATATTTGAATGAGTGAGGAACAGATCTTCTGTTATTTAAATAAAAATATAAAATTAACGAATAAATAATCAAAAGAATATTTGAAAAATAACCGTAAGAAGGGAAGGGTTCAAGTCCGTTTGATTTTCTGAAAACAGCAAAGAGAATAACAACAGTAAAATAAAGGAGAGCCAAAACAAATCTGAATTTGTTTATAAGTTTTTCCCCTTCAAATTCATCTCTTATAATTTTAGTATAAATATATCTATTTATCATTAACCAATCCTGTTGAAATATGATATTTTTCAAGAGTGCTGTTAAGTTCCGCCGACATATTGTTTAATTTATCTATTGTTGTTGTTGTAATATTGGTTGCAGTAAGGAATTGATTTGTACCGGCAGAAATCTCTTTTAAAGCGGAGAAGACCTGATTAATTGCAAGTTCCTGCTGTCTGCAAAGGCTTGATATATCCTGGGTTCTGTTTGCAACGCTTTGAGATACTTCTACAATGTCTTCGAATACAACTTTTTGCTCGGCAATTCTGTTATAGCCCATATCAATTGCGCGCGAGCCGTTATTTGCTTCTGCAGAAAGATTTTGAGACGCTTCATGAAGCTCAGTAATTTTTTCTTTTATTTCGGCGGCTGACTCAACAACATTATCTGCAAAGCGCCTTATTTCTCCGGCAACTACAGAGAAACGGGTTCCCGCTTCGCCTGATGACGACGCTTCGAGAGCTGCGTTAAATGCTATAAGTTTTGTATGGTCAGCAATTGTGTCTATAAGCTTAACAGATTCGTCAATTCTGGAAAGCATTTCTGTAAGATTTCTTATAATGTCAATTATTTTTGCGTTTTGATTTCGTATATCAAGCATCATGTTTTCGTTAACATCGCGGAGTTCGGCTCCCCTGCGGCTTAAATCCTGCGTTTTTACGGCAAGGTTTGCAACCTCTGTTGTTTTTTCCGCCGCCTGAGCGGAAAGCGCTTTATTGCTTTCCATTGTGCTTACAATTTCTGAAACGCTCGCCGATTGTTCATTGGCAGTAGCTGTCATTTCTTTTGCTGACGAAGAAAGCTCCATGACAGCCTGAGAAACCATTTGTGTATTGTTGTTAAAAGAATGAAACGCTCTTTTTAATTTATCTAAAAAGCCAGATAAAGCTGTCATGAATTCTCCGAGTTCGTCGTTCGATGTTGATTCAATCATTACGGATAAATCGTTATTATCAAGACGCTTGAAAACTTTGCCCATGCTGTTTGTGGAAGATCGTATGCCGAATGTTGTAATTAAAATTATGCAAAAGGCAATAATTGTCGCTATAATGGCGCCTGCAAGCGAAAAAGCAAGACGCAAAGAATATTTAAAAATTCTGTTCTTAATAATTATTTCAAGCCGATCAAGAGCGGCGGATTGAAGTCTGAAAGTTGCGTTATTTGTCTGGCTTGAAGTTTCATGAAGGGTAGGGATGCTTTCTTTGTTGATAATATCGTCGTTAAGAACAAATTCCACAGCTTCCGCAAAATAAGAAACCCTGTCTATACACGCTTTTAAATAATTTTCAAAAGATTCAAGCGAGCTTGAGTTGCGCATTCTAAGAGATTCCGCCGCGCTGAATCTGTTTTGAATTCGCGCATTATCAGAATAAATTAAAAGCTGAAGATGGCGGTGGAGCTCATCTCTTCTTCTTTGAGTAAAAGCTCCGTCCTCAATTGTACGCAGAAGATTGCTTATTAAAACAAGCCTTTCCTGAGCCTGCGGAAGCTCATGAACAGAAGCAGCAACAAGATATGCGCATTCGATATCACTGTCTGTGATAAGCCCTGAGACGTCGCCTGTATATACGACTATTTTATGCAAATCCTGCATTATATTTCTGTATGCCCAAATAACAGTGTCTCTTATTGTAGTGTTTGAAAGATGCTCCCAATTTTCCATTAAAGTGTTGGGAGATACAATATAACCTTCATTTATAAAAAAGGATGAGTATTTATCCCTTAATTCTTTTATTGATTCAAAAGTTTTTTGCTTTGAAAATTCAATATCGCCCGAGGCGCCGTCAACAGAAAGACGGACATATTGCGGAATAATCTGCATAAGCGCAATGGCAGGACGAAGAACTTGTATACCGTTTAATTCTTTTTTATTCTTTTGAATTGACGTATGCGACATTGAAATAATTGAAAAAAGCATTATTCCGAGAGGAAGAAGAAAAATCGAGGCGCATACGGTAAGTTTAGTCTTTATCTTTAAATTTTTTAAATGCTCAAGATATTTTATATGCATACATCACCTCTTCCTTATGCAAGTTTCTTTTCAAGTATTCTTAAAAAATAATCGGGAGAAAATCCCCCGATAAAACATTCGTAATTGCTTCTTTTGTCTTCTTCCAATGACTGCCAAAGACTAATGCTGTCAATTGTTTTTTTTACTTTATATTCATGCCTTGTAGGATTGCCGTCTGCCGTAATTACCGCAATTCTGTAAAATGCAGCCCAGAAATATTTATCTTTAATTGACGCCTCATGAAAAAACGTTTCTGCTTCGTCAGGATACCCCTGAAGATAATAATATTCTCCTCTTAAAAATCTTGTAAATGCGCATGTATTGTTTTTTTCCAGATACGAAATTGCTTTATCCGCATAATCAAAGTACTGAGAATGAAGAAAAAACAAGGAAGAAGCGGCAAGAGAGCTTCCTGTAAGAGTTTCGTAATCTTCATTGTTAAGCATTCTTAATACGAATTCTGCGTTTGTTTTGCCTTCTTCATCTGTTAAAATTTCAGAAATTTCATCGCAGCGTATTGGTATTTCAGCAGATGGGGATTTAACAGGCGTATAATTTTTATTTCTGCTGATATCTTCAGTTTTATTTAAGTTTTCTAAAGCAGAATCATCAGCGCTTGGTATTGAAGATTCAGTTAAAGAATTATACGTATTTATTTTTTGAAAATAAAAACCATCTGATGCAAAACGGCTTAACAGAAGAGGGTGTCTTACAGAAGGTGTCTCTGATATTCCGAAAAAAATAAGACCGTTATTATAAAGAGAATCGAATAAATTATTTATAACGGTAATTCTGTTTTTATTTGTAAAATAAATCATTGCGTTTCTGAAAAAAATAACATCATATTGTTTATCAAGACCGCGCATAATATTATGCGGAAAAAAACGCACCTTTCTTACTATATTCTGACAAACAGAATATTCCTTGCCGTCTTTAGAAAGATAAATATCCAGAATATGCTTCCACGAAGAGCCGTCATTGCGCAGTGCGTTTTCTGAAAAACGCGCATTTTTTGCAATTTCTATAACAGATGAGTCGACATCAAATGCGTCAACAGTAAAATCAAAGTTAAGGCCTTTTTTGCTGTGATAATCCAATAACATTGCAATGCTGTAAGCTTCGCATCCTATGCTGACTGCGGCGGAACAAACCTGTATTGGGCGTCCGAGTTTTGCAAGTTCCGGAAGAGCGTTTTCCAGTATGGAAAAATGAACGCCTTCCCTGAAAAAATAAGTTTCATTAACTGTAAGAAATCTTGAGATATTAAATATTTGTTCGCGTGATGTTAAAAGATATTCATAGGTTGCAGGATTTTCAACAAAGGAAGAGCCGCAGGTTTCTTCCAGATAATCATTAAGGGATTTTAATGCGTCTAAACCGGCTTTAATGCCGAGTATTTGTTCTACTCTGTAATACAAAAAAAGAAGGGCAGGATTTGTGAGAATTTCAGCAGGTAATTCTGTTTTAACATCATAAGCTTCCATTCTTGACATCTTGTTTACTCACCGCCGGTTATGAATAATAATTTTTCGGCAATTTCATTTAATGGCAGCACCATGTCTACGCAGCCTGTATCAACTGCCGCGCCCGGCATTCCGAAAATCATTGAGGTTGCTTCATCCTGTGCGATTGTGATGCCGCCTGCATTCTTAACGCAGCGTGTTCCCTCGGCTCCGTCGGTTCCCATGCCTGTAAGCACTACGCTGATAAGAGCGCTGCCGAATTGTTCTGCTGCATTTTTAAAAAGAATGTCTGCCGCAGGTTTCTGGTTATTAACAGGATCGCTGTCTGTAAGAGATATGCCGGAAGACCCTATGGTTAAATGCTTGTCTGTAGGAGCCACATAAACATTGCCCTTTAAAGGATAAACGCCTTCCTGCGCAATCTGTACCTTTAAATGTGAATAACCGTCCAGCCATTGAACAAAGCCCTTATCAAAACCTGAAGTATTGTGCTGAACCAAAAGAATGGGGACTGGAAAATTTGCAGGTAACCCGGAACATAATTGGCAAAGAGCCATGGGACCGCCTGTGCTGGAAGCTATAACAATGCAGTTAATTTTTCTGGGCGCTGTAGTATCGGTGCTGTCTGATATTTCCTGAAGAGCTCCGAGTCTTTTTCTGATGCCTGTTATGTGCTTTAAAGTGCTGAATATCTCGCCTTTTTGCTTTTCTGTCATTTCGGAAGTAAAAGTATCTTTTGCAAAAAATTCATGCGCTCCTTTTACAGTAGCTTCATAAGCCATTTTTGCGGTATCATGAGTTGTAATAACAACAATACCGCATGAGCTGAACTTGCGTATTTCAACAATTGCATCAAGCCCGTTCATCACAGGCATTTCAAAATCCATGGTGATAAGATCGGGGTTAAGCTCTTTTGCCTTATTTACGGCTTCCTGGCCGTTTTCAGCTTCGCCGATTATTTCAAATGAGCCTTCGCTTTCAAGAAAATCTCTTAGAATATCACGAACAAGCGGACTGTCATCAACAATTAATGTTTTTATTATACTCATACTGTCATTTCCTTCTGAATGTTTTGAACAAGCTGCTGCGGATTAAGCAGAAGAACCATGTCTCCTGCAGATATATCTGATACCGTATTATTACGGTTTTTACGGGGATAAAAAAAGATTCCGGCAAAAATCGATGCAAATTTTATAATGCCGAGCGTTTTAGGAATCGAATAAAATTTATCTGAAGGTATCTCTCTTTCTCTGTCAATTTCGGTTGAAAGCAGGATAACCCTGTTTTCAAATGTATCGTATTCATTGTCTTCATAGATTTCATTTTTTAAGATAATGCCGTGATGGATTTTTGATACGGGAGAATCAAAAAGAGAGGGAAGAGAAATATAAGTATTGCGTTTTTCATTGTCATAGCGGAATTTGTAATCGGCGTTATCATTAAAAATAAAAATTGAAGAAACAAAGTCCATCGGTATTGCAAGAGAAAATCCGTTGTATAGGCAAATAAATACTCTCATTTAAACAGTTTCCTCCGAAACGCGGGACAGGATGCGGTTAATATCGAGAACAAAAACATCATTATCGTTCCAGTTAAATGTTGCGCCTACCGCGTCTGTCAATTCGCCTGTTTCAACGCCTCTTTCTGTTAAATAGAGATTTTCAGGAAGTATATCAGCTATGCCTGTAACATCATCAATAAGAAAGGCAATATGATCAATTTCGTCTTTTAGGATTAATACCTTGTTTCTCTTGCAGGGTGTCTGATGAAACAAGATGCCTATATCAAAAAGAGCGTATGGTACTGAGTATCTGTTTACAACCCCAAGGACATAGGAAGGCATCATTGGCAGGGGGTACACAGAATCAAACAGGGCAATCTCATTTATTTGGCGTGAAGGAAAGCTGTAAAGTCTCCCAAGAATGGAGAAAACGAGAAATTTCTCGCTGGTCTGGCTTTCGGGAACTTCTTCTAAAAGTTCCTCAATTTCTGCCACATCTGACATAAATAAATGAGCTCCTGACTATAAATTATATCAGGAATTATATCATTAATATAGGAAGTTTTCCATATCTGCTAAAATATTGTTTAAATCATTGAAACTGGTTCTGGTTTCCGGTAAAGAGTGCAAAAAAAGCTGTCCATAGGTCTTTTTTAGGAGTCTGCCGTCCAAAACAGCCACTACGCCGTGGTCTGCGCTGCGTCTCATGAGTCTGCCGAAGCCCTGTTTGAACTTTATTACAGCCTGAGGCAGAGAAAGCTCCATAAAAGGGTTTTTGCCGGTTTTTTCCAGGGCTTCCCGGCGTGCTTCAAAGACCGGGTCTCCGGGGGTTCTGAAGGGCAGACGGCAAATTATTACAAGGCGAAGGGTGTCGCCGGGAGCGTCAACGCCTTCCCAGAATGAATCTGTTGCAAAAAGGCAGGATGTTTCGTCTTTTAGGAAGTTCTGCAAAAGACGGGTTCTGTCATCATCTCCCTGTTTTAAGCATCGGATGCCCAATTTTTCCAGTTCTTTTTTTGCCGTATTGTAAGCGTTTGTCAGAGATTGATACGAAGTAAAAAGTATCAGAGCCGAGCCTCCGGCGATAGAAACCAGGCTGCTTACAGCGCTGTTTATAAATTCTTGATAGGAGCTGTCATCAGGCAGGGGCGAGTTTACAGGCGCGGCAAGAAGGACTGCGCTTGAATACGGAAAGGGCGAGGGGAAGCAGCCGCTTAAAATATTTCTGTTTTCTGTATTTAAAATACCGCTTTGAGAAGCCCAGAAAGAAAAATCGTTGTATATAGCCAAAGTTGCAGAAACGCAAATCACAGTTTTGTTTGGTTTAAAAACGCTTTCTTTTAAAATCGGCGCCATATCAAGAGGCGTTTTTGTAAATACCGCGATTGGATCTTTTCCAAAGCGGCTTTTTTCTATCCAGAGAATTTCGTCTTCATGTTTTTTGTATTTGCAAAATGATTCGCAGATTTCGCCTGTGCCTTCCAGCCGCCTGATTATGGATTTTATTTCCCAAACAACAGGGTCTGACGCCTGTTCGTCATCAAGGTCTTCTGTAATATCGCGTATCATATTTGTAAGTTTTAATATATCGCGCTTCAGCGCCTTTAAATGAGGAAAGAACGCCTTTTTTAAAAATGTTTCATCCGAGGCAGGAGAAAGCCTGAAAATACCGTCAGCAGAGCATAGCTGCGAAGCGCAGTCGTTTAATTCTTCCGCGCAATTTTTAATTTTTGCTATTGCGTCTGCCATATCGTCTAATGGATCGATTTTTGAAGGCAGCATTGCGCATAATTTTACAAGAAGACCGTAATGATTTGCTTTGCGTTTATGGTATAGCCTTCCTAACTGTTTAAAAATTCCGCTTCGCGTAAATTCAGCGGAAAAAAACGAAGTAGCGGCATTTTCTATTGTGTGCGCTTCGTCAATAATAAGCCTTGAAAACGGCGGAAGAATTACTGCGTTTTCGTATCCGGCTCCCTGAAAACGCGCGGCAAGATCTGCAAAAAGCAAATGATGATTCACAACTATTATGTGCGCGTTATTTGCTTCTTTTCGCAATGCCGAAATAAAACATTGATAATTAAAATTGCAATGAATTCCCGGACACATATCAGATTCCGAGCATACGCTTGCCCAAACTAAATCTGAAGGCATAAAACTAAGCTCCGATTTAGCTCCGGTTTTTGTTGATTTTGCCCATTCGCAGATATTTTTTAATTCATCAATATCTGATTCATACAGCGGAGGTTCCTGCATGGCATCGTTAAGTCTTCTGATGCAAAGGTAATTGCCTCTTCCCTTCATTATGACAGCTCTAATTTTTGCATCACCCATACTTGACGCCACAAGAGGTATATCTTTTTCGTAAAGCTGCTGCTGAAGCGTGATGGTGGCAGTTGAAATAATTACAGGTTTATTTAAAAGCGAAAAACGCATTGCAGGAAGAAGATAGGCGAATGATTTGCCTACGCCTGTTCCTGCTTCCGCCATAACAAGCGCATCTTCGTTAAAGCCCCGGATAATAAGCGAAAGCAAATCGAGCTGCGCCTGACGCGGTTCATAAGAAGGAAGCAGTTTTGCAACGCTGCCTCCTTCGCATAACGAAGCTATTATTTCTTCATTGTCAAGCGTGTAAGATGCTTTACTCACAATCAAGTGCCAAAAGCGCCATGACTTTTGCGTCTCCGATTATATTTTCCAAAAGCGCATATTCATTCGGCTGATGCAGCGTTTCTTGCGTCTTTGTCCAAACCGCGCAGTCAATTCCGATATTGCGAAGATATGCCGCCATAGTGCCGCCGCCTATTCCGACAGGGCGCGGTTTTATGCTGTAAACTTCTGCCGCCGCTTTTGCCAATATTTTAACGATAGGAGCATCTGCGCCTGTAGGTTTTGATACCATTAATTGAGGCAGCGTATATTCAATTTTTACGCCGTGCAGTGTTTCAACTTCAGTTTTAATTCTGTCAACTTCTTTTAAAATTGAATCGGGAGAATACCGAGGAAGAACCCGCATGTCCATGCAGAAAACATCTTCGCCGGGAATTGTGTTTATATTTGGAACGTTAGCTTCTTTTTTTGTCGGCTGAAAAGTAGAGTAGTCAGGATCAAACATTTCATCGCGTTCGCAGAATATTTTTGTAAGTTCAAAATGCAGACGAAGCGCAAGATCGCTTCCTGCAAGGAAGGCGTTTTTGCCGAGATCCGGCATAGAGCCGTGAGCCTGTTTTCCGCGTGTAACAAAGCGCATCCATAAAATATTTTTTTCTGCAACTTCTATATATTCACCTTTTGGGTCTCCGCCGTCCGGAACAAGAACCATATCATCATCTTTAAATAAATTACGATGATTTTTTACAAGCCAGTCTATTCCGTAAGCGGAGCCCACTTCCTCATCCGCGGAAAACAGGAGTTTAATGGTACGCGAAGGCTGTAATCCCTGTTTTGTAAATGCAAGAGCGGCAAGTATTGATGATACCAAACCCTGCTGGTTATCTTCTGTGCCGCGCCCTATAAGCCTTGCGCCGGGAGGGTCGTCCTTGCGAATAACAGTCCATGGGTTAGAGTCCCAGAGTTTTTCTTCGCCGGGAGGAACAACATCAGTGTGGCTCATAATCCAAAGCCTCTGGGTATCTTTTTTTACGCTGCCTTCGATTGTTGCAATTAAATTGGGACGCACTGAGCCTTTAGCGCGATCATCAGGCGCGTCATATCTTTCTAAATTGGTTATGCCCTGTTTTTTCAGCCATTCTTCGATAAAAATACATTTATCTAACTCGCCTTCGCCGCCTGATTCGGGAGATACAGCCTGTATTTTTGTAAGTTCTGTTTCAAGCTCAACTGCAATTTTCTCTGCATTCTCCAGCCACGAAAATAATTTATCTTTCATAACATTCCTTATTTATTATACGCTTTCCAGCTTGTAGATATCAGTGTATCAAGGTCAGAGTATTTTGCTTCCCATCCAAGCAATTCATGCGCAGATGAACAGGAGGCGGTAAGTTTTGCCGGGTCTCCTTTTCTTCTTCCTGCCATTTTTGAAGGTATTGGCTTTTGAGTAAGCTTGCGCGATGTTTCAAGCACTTCTTTTACAGAAAATCCTTTCTCGCTTCCAAGATTAACAATGATACTCTTTTTGCTTTTTATAATATAATCCAATGCCTTTGCATGCCCGCAAGCCAAGTCGCTTACATGAATATAATCGCGTATGCATGTTCCATCTGCTGTGTCATAATCATCGCCGAAAACCTGCATTTCTTTTCTGATACCGCAGGCTGTTTCCATTATAATGGGAAGAAGGTTTGCAGGATTCTGTTCAAGCCCCTTAATTCTGCCCTTAACATCGTAGCCTGCCGCGTTAAAGTAACGAAGGCTCGCAAAACGAAAATCTCTTAATTTTTCGTACCAGCTTAAGAAACGTTCAATTTCCAATTTTGTAAAACCGTAATAATTTTCAGGTTCTGTCGTATGTTTTTCGTCAATAGGAAGATATTTAGGCTCTCCGTAAACGGCGGCGCTCGAAGAAAAAACAATATTTTTTATTCCTGCCTCGCTTGCGGCATTTAAGATATTTAAAGTTCCTGCAATATTATTATAAGAATATTTTTCAGGATTGAGCATTGATTCGCCTGCGGCTTTTGATGCCGCAAGATGAACAATGGCATCAAAAAATTCGTTTTTCATCGCGCCAAGAAGCGTGCGCCAGTCATGAATATCCCCATGAATGAATTTTGCATCCGGGAAAAGATTTTCTCTCAGCCCGGAAGAAAGATTGTCATAAACAGCACAGCTATGTCCAAGATCGAGGAACTCTCTCGTTACATGGCTGCCTATATATCCGGCTCCGCCGATTATTAATATGTTCATACATAAAATATATCAAAATTTAATAAAGAAAACTACTTGTATTTCTCTAATTCAGTTAATATTTGCTCCCATTCATGGGTTTTTATTTCGATATTTACCGTGTTTTCTTCAATTTTTTGCTTAACCTGTTTTGCTTTTTCACCGTTTGAATATACATCAGGGCGCGAAAGCTCGGCTTCCAGAGAGGTTTTATTATTTTCAAACGTTTCAATTTCTTTTAAAACTTCAGCCTCCTGTTTTTCAAGCCTGCGAAGGATAGTCTGCCTTTGCTTGTCTGCAGCGCGTTTTTGTTCGTTGGTCAAAGCAGATTCACTTTTGCCTTGCACGTTAACATTTGCGCTGCAGGTACCGCTGATGCTGCCTTCTTCTTTTGCAATTCTGTCAAGATAATAACCATAATTTCCAAAAAATAATTTTGATGAAGCAGGAGCTGCGTCTTCGCCGCTTTTTAGCTCCAGCACTTTAGTAGAAAGCTCTTCCATAAAAGCGCGATCATGAGAAACAAAAATAATTGTACCTTCAAACTTTTTTAAAGCATTAAGAAGAATATCTTTAGAGAATAAATCCAGGTGGTTTGTGGGTTCGTCCAGAATTAGAAGATTCATTGGTTTTAAAAACATTTTTAAAAGAGCAAGACGGCTTTTTTCCCCGCCGCTTAATACAGAGACAACTTTGTATACATCATCGCCCCTGAATAAAAAAGCGCCGAGCATATCGCGTATTTTAGGAATAAAGTGAAGCGGCGCTTCTTCTTCCATAAACTCAAGCACAGTTTTGCTTGAGTCCATTGCTTCTGACGCATCCTGCGAAAAATAGCCTGAAACTATTCCGCTTCCCAGTTTAACATTTCCTTCAAAATTGCTGTCCAGACCCGCAATAATCCGTAAAAGTGTAGTCTTGCCTGCGCCGTTCAGTCCTGCAACTACAAGTCTTTCCTTTGCATCAATACATAAATCCAGTGACGAAAGAATACGCCTGTTCCCGTAACATTTGCCTATACCTTCAAGAGTCAGGGCAATATTACCGGAATGCGGCGGAGACGGAAAGCTTATATTAATCTTTTTAAATGATTCAGGAATTTCTATGCGTTCCATTTTTTCAAGACGTTTAATTAATTCCTGAGCAAACGCCGCTTTGCTTGCCTTGTATTTAAATCTTCTTATAAGAGCTTCGGTTTTTTCTATTTCTTCCTGCTGTTCGTTATAGCGTTTAACTATGCCTTCAAGCTCAATCTGTCTTGTTTTTTCGTAGGAAGTATAATTGCCCGCATAGCGTTTTAGACTTCCGTTAAAAAGCTCGTATACTTCGTTTACGCATACATCCAAAAAATATCTGTCGTGGCTTACCAAAAGAAAACCGCCTGAAAAATCATTAAGCCAGTTTTCAAGCCATGTTCTCGCTTCTATATCAAGATAGTTTGTAGGTTCGTCCAATAAAAGAATGTCCGGTTTTTCTAAAAGAATTTTTGCAAGAGCAATGCGCATCTGCCAGCCGCCTGAGAACTCGCCTGTATCTCTTTTAATATCCTTAAGAGAAAAACCAAGTCCGCAAAGCACGGAAGATATTTCTCCTTCGCGCCTGTAGTAACCTGTCTTTTCAATCTGTTCCTGCAGATTATGATGTTCTTCCAAAAGAAACTTTGTGGCAGAATTGTCATTCTTTGATTTCTCCAGACTTTCGCCTGTTTTTTCCAATTTATTAATCAGATCATGGACAAAGCTGTAAGCGCTTTCCGCCTCATCACGAAGGGTTCTGCCCTGATGAATAATTCCAGACTGCGGCAAATAAGAAATCCTTGTATCTTTTTGAACAGCTCTGTCTCCTGAATCTGCCTGACTGATGCCTGCAATTATTTTCATTAAGGTAGTTTTGCCGCTTCCGTTTGCACCCGTTAAACATGTGCGGGAACCTGCGGCAAGTCGCAAAGATACATCTTTTAAAATATCTCTGTCGCCGAAAGCAAGACTAACCTGTGAAAATTGCACAAAAGACATTTTATTCCGGGGAATCTCTGAAGAAGTATAAAGTAGTAGGGGATGCGGCGCGTCTTACAACAGTAACGTCTTCAATGCCGAAATCAGGAACAACTTCAAGACGCAGACCCTGATTATCAATGCTGTACAGGAAATAAAGAGTGTTATTTTGCCTGATATCCGTAAATGTTAAAGTAAATGCGCCGTTGTAACGTTCTTCGTAAGACTGCGAGATATAAAGATCCATGCTTATGTTTCCGTTACCGTTAGTTGAACCGGAAATTACCTGAGGAACAAGAAGATCGTATCCTGTCCATGTAAAATCGCCGGTTTGAAGAAGCGTAATAGTTCCGTAATTATTGCTTGTAAACGAAGGTCCCTGATTATAAATTGTCATGAATTGAGTTTCGCGCCTTGCAGTTTCCTGAGTAATAAGGTCTTCAAGTTTTGTCGGAAGCGAAATAAAAGAAAGAGTGCGTTTTATTCCGTTATTATCTGTAAATTGAATTGAAAGCGTATTGTTTGTTCTAAGAGACATGTAAAGGCTGGTTCCGTCAAATGTCCAGGCACGTTCGCCGTCAGGAGTAATTTTCTCGTAATTAAACAATTTTTCCAAATCAGGAAGGATTATTCTTGCCTGTCCTGTTTCATATCCGGGATCGAAGCGGTAATTTTTTTCCATTTCTTTAATGTTAAATCGTCTTGTATTAACCATTTGCAGATAAGGTTCTGCTGACCATGTTTTTGACAAAAGATTTTCAAGCTCAGGATCGGGCGCGGCTTTTTGCGTTGATGGTTTCTGCTGAACAGATTGTTCGTTTTGGTTAAAAATTCTTAATCTGTAGGAAAAGCAATAGCCGATAACGCCGTCGCTTGTCATTACTTTATACCAGTCTCCCGGAAGAGGGTCTCCTGTTGTGCTGATGGGAGGATTTCCTTTTGCAAGTTCAAGAATTTTAATTATTTCTCCCAGACGCAGACGGTAAATTTGTTTTGCATTGTTATCAGTATTATCGCGGATTGGAAGTCTGTCCTGTAAATTCTCAGCATAGGTGGTGGCATGCTGAGAGAATTCAAATGCGCGTTTTTCTGCTTTTCTTTTGCTGCCTACAAATTCAAGCTGTGTAAGCGGAATCTCGACTTTATTATCGCTTCTGCCCTTGGCATCAGGTACGCCCACAACCCATAATTTTTCGATATTGGATTTAATGTACACGGGAAGCACCGTACCGGAATCGATATGAGGTTCGTCCACAGACCACAATAAAACGCCGTACCCCAGTTTTGAACAGGACGACAGCACCGCAGCAAGAACAAGAGAAAAAAGTACTGATAAAAATGTATACCTATTCAACGACTGCGATGATATCGGCCATTTTAAGGATAAGGTGTTCTTCACCATCAATTTTTACCTGTGTTCCGGCATACTTGTCGTACATTACCTTGTCACCGGTTTTTACTGTGATAGGGTCCTTTTCGCTGCCCGGTCCAACTGCCGTAACTGTTCCCTGCTGGGTTTTTTCCTGAGCTGTATCGGGAATTATGATACCTCCGGCTGTTTTTGCCTCATTTTTTTCAAGTTTGACCATTACACGGTCGCCTAAGGGTTTTACTTTCATATATTTCCTCCAAGATTGATAATATTCATTGATTACGATAATACAGAAAACGCCTTTTTTCGTCAATATACCCTGTCTGCTTCAAGTCTGGCGCTTAGGTTTTCAGGGTCTAATTCCAAGGCATTTTTATAGGCTTTCCGCGCTTCAGCGGGTTTATTTATAGATGAATAACAGCGGGCAATTTTTAACTGTATTTTTGCCGAAATTTTTGGATTAGGCGACGTATTGTATGCAAGTTCATATTGTTCTATAGCCCGCCCTGATGATAAATATTCTTCCATAATTCTTCCAAGATTGGCATAAACGTACCATGATTTGTTTTCATCGCTTACAGCGCGTAATAAATCATCGGCTTTATCAAGATCGCCTTCGCTCATATAATAAATTGCCCTGTAAATATTTATCCAATCCAGCTTAAGAGAATACATATCCATGCGATCCAAAAGAATTTTTACCTCGTTATAGCTTCGCTGAAAAAATAAATGCCAAAAAGCCCATTTATAAAGTTCTTCGTTTCCTTCGTGCCGCTCCAGCAGTTTCCATGTTTCTGCAATTTGGCGTCCGAGTATTTGATTCTTTGCATGGCGTTTGCAGATTTCTAAATCGATATACGGATATTTATTCGGAGAAAATGCGGCTGTTTTTTGAAGGAGCGCGACAGCAGGGTCGTAATCGAGAAAGCGGCTGTAACGGATAAGCCCGAACTGCCTGCTTTCGCTGTTTGAAATTGTTTCTAAATTAACAAGTTTTTCAAGAAAAGCCTCTTTTTCTTCCGGCAGCTCTGTTATAACAGCGAGGTTATAAAGGCTTGTTTCGTTACTGTCTGCCGCGAGAATATTCCAGATTATGCCTGCGGCATCTTTGTATCCTGCAAGGAAAAGAGCATCCGCCTGTCTTACCATTGCTTTTTCGTCATTTATAATATTAAATATTTCTGCGCTGCGTTTTAAATCGCCGAAGTCATAATGATACTCTGCGGCAAAACGCAGGGTGTTAACGGAAGGCGAACGTGAATTTACAAGCGCATGAACATCAGAGAGAGCGCCTCTGTAATCGCCGCGCAGGGTTTTTAAAAGAGCAAGGTTAACGGTTATAAGCTCAGTGCCGTCTGTAAAAAGATCAGAAGAAAGAGATAATGCCTTTTCCGGGCTGTTAAAATCACCCAGAATAACATGAAAGGCAAGGCGCATATTGTTATGCGAAACATTTGTCAGCTGGGAAAGCCAATCCCTTAAGATTGCCTCTGTTTCCCTGTTTGCTGCGGTATTTTTAATTAACGAAGCTGCGGCAACTGCAAGAATTGCCTGAGAAGAAGGATATACAGCAATAGCTTTTTCTATCGTGCTTTTATAATTTGCATTGGAAGGCGGATGAAGCGCGCTGAGAGCTCTCCTCCTTTTTATTATGGAAAGCCATGCTTCAACTCCTATTGCTTTTTTTTCAAGCTGGTCAAGTTCTCCGTTAAGGCGGTCGAATTCCCTTTCTGTTAAATACAATTCTTTAAAAGCTTCATCGTATTCGCGCAGGATACGGTTAAAACTGTCCTGCTGCCTTGTAAGGGCATTTGAGTTTCTTTCTATTAAAATAAAAACAGCCAGCGTAACAGCGGACATTACAAGAAGAATAAGACCTGCGAAAAGTGTTATGCGCAATATTCCGCCGCTTTTATTCTGCTTCATTGTTTGTTTTCCTGCGCGGCAGATTTGCGGATATTATCAAGAACGCCGTTAATAAATTTATAAGATTCATCTGTGCCGAATTCCCTGCTTATGCCGATAGCTTCGTCAATAATGATGGAAGGAGCCAAATCTTTTTGAAACATGAGAGCGTATACAGATATGCGAAGGATTGCAAGGTCTACGCGGTTAAGGCGGGTAATGTCCCAATGTTCCAAATGGGACTTAATCATTTTATCGATTTCTTCTATGTTTTCTACGGTTCCGGCGGTCAGTAATTTTGAATAAGAGGCGAGCTCTTCATCAAGGCGGCTTAATTTTTCTTCTCCGAGCCAGGCGAAACAGATAAGCTCTTCTGCAGGAACCCTGTTAGCTTCCCAAAAATACAGAGCCTGAAAAGCAAGGATACGGCTTTTTCGCCTGGATGCCATATAAAGTGCTTACCACTTTATATTATTTTCAAAGATCTGAAATGATCTGCCTGTTCTCAATTCTGAAACAATTTCCTGACTTGCTTGCTGAACAACAGCCTGTTGTTTTTTGTTAAGCATCATCTGTCCGATATAATCTCTGACTGTAATTCTTGTGCCAAGCTGAAAAATATCAGATAACTCAAGGTTTTTTGAAGCATAATTTTCAGTTACTTTAACAATCTGAAAACCCTGCTGACCTTCGATTAAACGGGAAACCTGTCCTTGTTTTAAACCAAAGGCGACATCCATAAATGCCTGACCTGCAACCTGTCTTGCTTCCTGGTTTCTCGGAAGATATCCTGCGTCTCCTGCCTGATAACCTGAATTGGGTGCGGCGCTTTTTGCCGCAACTTCATCAAATTTTGAAGGATCGTTGTTTATTTCCTTTACAAGAGAATCGGCGAGTGTTCTTGCTTTGGTTCTGGCAGCTGCATCATTTCCGTATGGAACCTGTATCATGGAAAACCGGATTGTATCGGGGCGGACAAGGTTAGCTTTTAATATATTGTATTCGTTAATTATTTCCTGTTCTGTAGGCGATGTTATCGAATTAATTATATTTCCTTTTTTTGCCATAAGATATTTTTGAACAATCATTTGCCTTCTCAGCTGATCCCGGAATTCGTTAACACTAAGACCGCTTTCGTTCATAACAGCCTGGGCAAATTCAGCGTCTGTGGGCTGACGTCCAAGCTGCTGCTGCATACTGGAACGGAACTGCTGCATCTGCTGGTTCACTTCGTTATCAGTGATGCTGATTCTGTCGCGTTCTGCAGCCTGTAAAACAAGACGTTCATTGATTATTACATCCAGAACCTGCATTTTCTCAGCTTGCGTTAAGGGACGGCCTGTGCCTTTTTCCATGCGCTCAACATCATTCTTTAACTGTCTTACTGTGATTGGCTCTGTTCTTATTAAATTGACGGTCGCCGCAGGCTGTAAATCAGAAGCCTGAGAGAAGCCAGAATAAGCTATTAATAGCCCTAAAATTATAAAAATAAGTCGTTTCATAACTATCCTTCTATTGTGATAATATAACATAAAATTAACAATAATGGCTAGTATTTGGTTACTTAGCTTGCTCCAAAACTCGGTTAGTTTTGTAGCAAGCTCTCGAAAAAGCAGTCATCGAACCTATGGTTCGGAGCCTGCTTTTTCATTTAAATCTAAGGTAGCTGTTCCAAAAACTGAAGTTTTGGAACAGCCTATACAAGAACGGCTCTTATACGGCGTACTCCGGCTGAAGATGACTGCTCTTTTTGTATTTTAAAGGCCCCCAAAGCGCCTGTGCGCTCAACATGAGGCCCGCCGCAGACTTCCTTTGTAAAATAGTCAGACGAGGAATTCCCCACTGTATAAACCTTTACCTGAGACTCGTATTTTTCACCGAATAGTGCGATGGCTCCCGATGCCTTTGCTTCTTCAAGACCCATAGTTTCCATACTCACAGGGAGGTCTTTTTTTATTTGCTCGTTAACGATATTTTCTACAGTTTTAATTTGATCCTGCGACATGGGCGCATCGTGGGTAAAATCGAAGCGCAGGCGTTCTGCTGTAATATTACTGCCTTTTTGGGCGACATGGTCTCCAAGCGTCATTTTTAAAGCCTTATGGAGCAGGTGGGTAGCCGTGTGGTATTTGGTTGCCATTTCACCCTGATCTCCGAGTCCGCCTTTAAACGCCTGTCCGCTCTGTGAACGCGAAAGCTCCTGATGCTTTTTAAAAGCCTCGTCGAATTCTTCCCTGTTTACCGTCATTCCGCTTTCAGCGGCAAGTTCTTCCGTTAGTTCGATGGGGAAGCCGTAGGTATCGTAGAGCTTAAAGGCGAGCCTGCCGGACATAATTTTACGCGGGTCTTTTAATAAATTGGGAAGGAGTTTTTCGAACTCATGTTCGCCCTTTTGCAGGGTTTCCATAAACTTTGCTTCTTCTTTGTTAAGCTCAGTAATAATAAAGGAGCGGTTTTCTTCAAGCTCAGGATAAGCGTTTTTAAATTGATTGATTACTACTTCCGCGATTGGCGATAACTGCAAACCGTCCGCATTTAATTTTTTTCCATGGCGGACGGCGCGGCGAATAAGACGGCGCAGCACATAGCCCGCTCCCACATTGGAAGGGCTTACAGCTTTTGGGTCTCCAAGAATAAAAGTAGAGGAGCGCACATGGTCTGCGATAATTCGTATCGATTTATCTGTTTCGCCTGCCGCGCCGCTTTGATATTTTTTCCCTGACGCATTTTCAATCGCG